>ERZ795048.2681-NODE-2681-length-14089-cov-9.597121_pt1 | contig 14089 bp, 9 predicted proteins | sample MGYA00375132_ERZ795048 | MGnify/ENA primary metagenome ERZ795048 (study PRJEB30177, sample SAMN05720225) | activated sludge metagenome | isolation source: Anaerobic digester | place: Hong Kong | collected 2014-12-17 ...
GGGTTGAGCCTTTCGGGTTGGGGGAGAAAAGAAACACTAATGAGCGGATTCCTGCTGTCCCCACATTCGTCATTCCGGCATGCCGTCAGCCGGAATCCAGAGAAGACATTTCCACTTCAGCGGGCAACGTTCCTTATGGATTACCCGTAAAAGTCCAGCGAAGCACACGCGCGGCGGTCGCCGCGCGTGTGCTTCGCGTTCTAGAAGTTTTGGAAGGATTCTCAAGGAAACCTTTTTCAAAAGGTTTCCTTGAGCCGCCGGGGGCATATTCGATCGGAGGCTGACACGGGGCTTTCCAGATCGAAAAAAAGCCCCCTGAGGACAGGGGGCTTCAACAATTCTTTTAAAAGGATAATATCAGGGCATCAGGTTTTGAGTCCGCCGCTGACGTTGAGTGTCATGCCTGTCATGTAATCCGCCGCAGGAGTGGAGAGGAAGTAGATCACGCGGGCGATATCCGCGGGAACTCCCATTCGGATACCCATGAAGTTCATGTACATGAGAGACTGCTGCCTGTCCTGTGCCGGTATGCCGAGCTCGGTGCCGTCCTGTTTTTCGGCGGTCAGGCGGGTGTCGATCCAGCCGGGCGCAACGCAGTTGCACTGCACGTTGAACATGAGGCCTTCGATCGCTACCGTTTTGGTCATGCCGATGATGCCGGCTTTGGCCGCGCTGTAGTTTGCCTGTCCTTTGTTTCCGTATATCCCGGCTACGGAAGATGTGTTGATGATCTTGCGGGATTTCTTTTCTTTGCCGTCTGCTTTTGCGAGGTCGCGCATCGCGGCCATAGCCGCCTGGCAGCAGAGGAACGAGCCTTTCAGGTTCACGCTGACGATGAAATCGAACATATCTTCAGGCATTTTGTGCAGCATGCCGTCGCGGGTGATGCCTGCGATGTTCGCCATCGCATCGAGTCCGCCGTAGGTGTCCACCGTGGTTTTCACAAGGTTGAGAACATCTTCTTTCGCCGAGACGTTTCCTGTTACCGCAATGCCTTCGCCGCCCGCTTTTTTTACGAGTTCGAGCGTCTCGTTCGCAGGGCCGGCTTCGAGATCGTTGACAACGACTTTCGCGCCGCCTTCCGCGTATGCAACCGCCACCGCCTGTCCGATTCCGCGGCCCGCGCCGGTTACGATCGCTACTCTGCCTTCCATACTGAAATCATCGATAATTGACATATAGAGACCTCCAGATTTTTATTCCATTGTTTACGGATGCGTCAAAATAATCGAGCAAAGTTATGCTATCAGAGAAACTATGGGGTTGTCAAAGGAATTAACGGAGTTGCCGGAACGCGGTCAGGCACGCCGCGCAGGAACATGCGAGCAGCAGCAGGGCGGCGGCGCCGGGGAACCCGAGCAGCGGCAGCAGCAGCGTGCCCGTCAGCAATGCCCCCGCAGCCGCGCCCGCGAGATCGGCAAAGTACAGCCGGCCCGCGTGCAGCGATTCGGCATCCGAGCCTGTCTTCAGCCTGCCCAGGCACAGCGGGAACACCGCGCCGACGCACGCCCCGCAGATAATCGCCGTCAGCGGGATGAAGAGTATGGAGATATTGAAGCCTGAGGACTGGACCCCCAGGAAAGCTGCTGCGCCGAGCACTGTCGCGGGCAGGGCCGGCGATAAAGTTTTTGAATTTTTATTCACGTTTATTGAAGCAAGCCAGGCGCCGGCTGCGGTTCCCGCCATGAATGCGGCTGTGAGAAGACCGATCTGCTGGTAGACTATACCGAACCTGATCTGCCACAGAAAAAGGATCATTAATTGCGTACCCATTCCAGCGAACCCGACTATCGCAGCGCAGAGCAATGCCGACGCAGATTGTTCCCCCTGCCTTTTTGATGACGCGAAACCCGCAAGCAGCGAGATCGCGATGACGCCGATTATCCATATCCACGCGTGCGGTCCGCGAATTCTGTTCACCGCGGATTCCGCGAGCGACAGCAATTCCGGCGCTGCGGATGATCTGTAATGCGAGGATGCGAACTTAATTCCAAGAAGAATATTTGCTGGATACATATCGGTGTTCATGACTGCGCCTTTTTTGTTTTTGAGAGAATTGACTGCGAGCCATATTTTGTCGGGCGCGGTGACGTAGTCGAGCGGGTTCGAGCTGAACTGCATGAAAGAGTTTTCGACGCGGGCCGGGTCGAAAAGGTACGCGGCGGTATCCGGCCCGAAGTGCGCCGAGGCGATGCCGCGTTCCCGGAATCTGCCCGCCGCATCGAACGGTTGTATGGGGTGGCAGTTGCGATCAAGCAGCATGAGCGGTTTTGCGCCGATCACGAAAGAGGGCAGGCCGGTGTCGCCCGGGCATGCGCTATTTATGATGCTGCCGAGCATCGCGGATTGCGCGTCGCCCATGTAGTTTTCCGAAAATGGGATGGTGACGGCCAGCAGTCCGCCGGGCTTGAGCCCCAATGCGAAAGCGGAGAATGCGCGTGTTGTGAAGTACCGGTTCAGGAGCAGAGTCTCAGGCGGCGGTGAGTCCACGACTATCACATCGAACGCGGCGGTGAGACCGGAGAGAATCTTCAGCGGGTCGCCGGTGATAATCTCGACGCGCGGGTCGTCGTACACGGCGGCGATATCCGGCGGGGAAAACTGCCTGTGGAGCCGGATCATTTCCGGGTCTAGCTCGATCTGAGCGACCCTGTCGAGCCCGTGTTTGAGCGCCTCGCGCAGCGTCGTAGCGCCGGCGCCGATGAACAGCGCGGAGCGCGGGGCGGGGTGCGCGAGAAGCGGCACGTGCGCCATGTATTCGCCGAAAACGATGTCGGGCGCCGCGCCTGCGAACCGACCGGACGCGAAGAAGCTCGCCTGTTTTTCGTCGCGCAGGACCGTTATGTTGCCGTAAGGCGACTCGACGCTTCGCGCCGGCGGGGTTCCCCATGCCAGCGTGCGTGTGATCACGCCAGCGCTGCCGAGCCATATCGGGGCGGTTGCCGCGCCGATCACGAGCAGGAGCCATACCGCCGAGCGCGCGGGACGCTGTATCCACACGCTGCCGGTGAACACGACGATCACGGCGGCGGCGAACGCGCAGCCCGTCTGCCCGGCCCGGCCCGCGAGTACGAGACTGAAAGCCAGTCCGCCGATCACCGCGCCCAGAGTGTCCCATGCGTAGATGCCGCCCGCCGCGGATTTGATCCCGGGCCGTGACGCGGCGCGCGCGAGCACCGGAAACAGGAACCCGGTGAGCAGGCAGACCGGCGCGAGCGAGATCAGCGACATCGCCAGCACGTGTTCCACCGGCACGAGCTCGCCCTGGATGTAGCCGAACAGCACACCCTGTACGCGGGCGAAAAGCATTGACAGCGGAATGATCGAGCCGAGGGCGATAACCAGCAGGCCCGTGGTGTTGTCCGTGAGCGTCCGGTTCCTTGTGGCGGCCCCGCCCGCCGCGCCGCCGATGCCGGTCCAGATCAGCCACGCGAAAAACACCAGCCCCATGCTGAGTTCGTCGCCGAGGCTGATCACCATCAACTCGCGGATAATCAGCAGTTGGGCGATCATCGCGCCGAGTCCCGCGGATAATGCGGTAAGGTTCATCCTCATGTGGATAATGTTAACACACGGGGGCTGCGGGCGCACGCATGAGCTGACCCGGATTTCTCACAGAGAAATCCGTAAAACCGCGATAAGGCCAATCCTGCTGCGTCGGGTGACATGCACAAGCTTTGCTCTGTGAGGCTGTTGAAAAATGTTGCCGTAGAGAGTTTGTCATCCTGAGCGCAGTGAAGGATCTCGCTTTTGGAGCTTATAATTGAGATTCTTCGGTCGCTGCACTTCCTCAGAATGACAGAATGGGGATTTTTCAACAGCCTCTCTGTGCATGAATCAGGCGGTCACATACGCAACAGTATGCTCTCTCACCACTCCCTCGCCGCGCCTTCGAAAAACGAAGGATTTGGGGATAGGGAGACCTCGCCCCGCCGGAAGGCATTCTCCTCAGGAGAATCCGGCTTCACGATTCTTAACCTGCACGGGAATCCATTCCTTCATGTAAAAATACATTTTGGTGTGCCACGTACAAAGCGCTGTCCTTTGTGCCTGCTGTTATTTTATGTCTTTTCAACCCGCCCCGAAAAGCGCAACCCCTGGCCGTCCTGGATTCCCGATCTCCGTCGAGAATGACAGCAAAAAAACTATAAAGGCGAGATCCTTCGCTGCGCTCAGGATGACAAACTCAATATGTTAACATTTTTCAACAGCCTCGTTGGGCTGCATCGCCGATGTCTACGGCATCGCCCGCCTTGCCCTCATCTTTTTCGCGCGGTCTCGGGCCAAAAGGTCTCGGGTCGAAAGGTCTCGGGCCGAAAGGTCTCGGGCCGGAATGACAAGCTTAAGTTAACGGTATTGAGGCTGACCCGGATTTCTCGCAGAGAAATCCGGAAAACCGCGATAAGGCCAATCCTGCTGCGTCACAGCGGCGATTCGGGATCGGTCACATACGCAACAGTATGCTCCCTCACCACTCACTTGCTGTTCCTTGTATTATCAGCCTTCTCACGATTTTTAACCTGCGCTGGTGAGCAATGCAGGCTAAACAGATTTTCCGGCGGGCGGCTCTTGCAGGTGGCGGCGCAGCATGGCGGGCCGTTTCGATGTCGAGACGAGCCGGAGGTCGGCATAGATAAGGATCAGCAGCAGCGATTTCGAGGCGAGAACGGCGACGGCGAACGGGTTGTGGCCGTTGACCACGGTCTGCATGTGCCAGGGGTAGACCCACTGCGCGGCGATCCCTGCGGCGCAGAAGAGAGCGACGCGAGGCAGTCCGCGCCAACCGGTCGCCAGCGGCGCGATCACGGGGATGAGCCAGCAGAGGAACTGCGGCGACCCGACTTTGAAGCCGAGCATGAAGGCGGCAACCGCCAGGCCGGAGATCGATACGATGCGGCGGGCGCATGCCTGCTCACTCTCATCCGGCGCGGCGCATTGCGCGAAGTCGATAAGCCGTGAGTATGCCCGCAGGAGCAGGAACAGCATGACCGGCAGCGAGAGTCGCGAGCACCAAAGCGAAGCCTCGCCCGCGATCACGTTCCATGAACCGTGCCCGAACTCGACGGCGGTTTCGAGCCCGGCGAATTGCAGCGACAGCAACGCGGCTCCGTATGTGCTTCCGATCTCGATACCGCGTGATGAGTGATAGCGGAACGCATCGATGAGTTCCGGGCGGGCGAACAGGAACGGCGGCGCGAAGACCGCGGCGGTGACGAGCGCGAATGCGGCCAGCCCCGCGAGGCAGCCGCGTGTTTTTCCCGTGCGCAGCGAGTAGAAGATGAATACCGGCAGCATCACGGCGGGGTAGCCTTTCGAAGCAGTCGCGACTGCGAGCAGCGCGAACGCGGCAGCATGTTTTTTGCGAAGCAGCACGGCGAGCGCCCATGCGCTGAGCGCCATCGGGATGTAGTCGAGCGAAACCATGCAGACCGGGCCTGCGGCTACGATGCAGACGGTGTAAGCGGCGGTCGCGGCCACGCGCCGGGCAGCCGGTTTCATGTCCGGGAAAAGCATGTCCGCGAGCCGCAGCGTGCCGATCAGCCCGAAGAGCATGAAAACCGACATGCCGGTTATGAACGCGCCGTTGTAGCTCGATTCGGAGCCTGAGAACGGGGCGAGCAGCCAGAACCACAGGGCGCCGAGCGGCGGGTATTCCACCGGGAAGTCGCGGTACGGGATGAGCCCTGCGGCGGCCTGCCTGCCGAACTCCATGTAATGCTTCAGGTTCTGCGAGACGTAGCCCGCGAAAAAGAAGTCGCACACCTCGCGCGTGATGAACAGCAGCGCCACAACTGCAAAGCAGCCCGCGATGCAGAGCGGGGTCGCAATGTCGCTTTTTCTGTTCCCGTCGCCGTTCATATTCCAATCATCTTAGCAGAACGGGGCGCACTGTATCAATGGCGGGCTTTACCCGCCGCGTTTGATTGGCTATGATGATCGCATGGTTCTGGACCCGGTAAAGATCAGGAATGGAGTCGGGCGGCTGCTGATGTGGGCTGCGCTGTGCGCGGTTGCGCTGGTTCCGAGGCTGCTGATGATGTTCACGGTCGAGCGCAGGCTGGACGCGGACGAGTCGATAGTGGGGCTGATGGCGAAGCACATAGCCGCCGGGGAAGGGGTTCCGTTTTTCTTCTACGGGCAGGACTACGGCGGCGGGCACGTGATCGAGGCGCTGCTTGCCGCGCCGGTTTTCCTGCTCACGGGGACCGCTGAGTGGCCGGTGCTGCTGGGGCCGGTGTTGTTTTCGACGGCGACGGTGCTGCTAGTGTTCGTGTTCGTGCGGAACCAGCTCGGCGGTCGCGCGGGGTTCGCCTGCGCCGCGCTGTTTTCGTTTTCGGTGCCGTACCTGAAGTCGTCGCTGAAAGCGGACGGATATATCGAGACGATGTTTCTGGGGCTGCTGGCGGTGGTGCTGATGCAGTCGTTTGCGCGGGCGGTGCGGGAGAAGCGCGAAGTCGCGGCCTGCGAGTATGCGGCGCTGGCGGGCATGGCGGTGGGCCTGGGGCTGTGGAGCTACGATTTCGCGGTGGTGTATCTTGCCGCGGTGGTCCTGATGTCGTTGCGCGCGGGGATACTTCGCGCGGGACGCGCGGGCGCGTTCGCCGGCGGGCTGGCGGTGGGCCTGGGGCCGCTGATCGCCGCGAACCTCCTCGGCAACTGGGGCCATCTGAAACATTTTGCCGCCGCGGGGCCGGGAGGCGTTTCTTCTCCGGTCGATTTCCCGATCAAGCTGTTCGACCTGCTCGTTTCCGAGCTGCCGGCGTTCATTTCATCGAACTGTATCCATAATTTCGTTTACCCGGCGCCGTGGTATTCGTGGCTGATCTACGCGGCGGTCGGTTGCTCGGCGATGCTGATCATCGGGTTCAGGAAAAGGCTGCACGTGTCCATTGCGCTCGTTCCGGTTCTGGTGATCGCCGCTTATACGGTGTCGGGTTACGCGGGCCGCTCGCCGCGCTACCTGCTCGCGCTGGAGCCGTTCCTGACGATCATCCCGGTTGCGGCGGCGGTGCTGCTTTTAAGGTCCGAAAAATACCTGTCGCACCTTATCGGAGCGGCGATCATAATCGCGATGATTACGGGCACTATCGCGGGGGACATCGATGTTTTCAGGGACGGCACGATTGTCGAGGGCAATGTCGAAACCGACCCGGAATCGCTGCCCGCCGTCGTGCTGATGCTCGAAAACGAGGGCATCGACTGCATATACACTACATATTTCATAAAATGGCGGATACTTTTCCTCACCGATGAGAGGATAAACGCGGTGGACATCAAGGCGGGCGAGCGCGAGAATGCGTATCTCAGGTACGAGGATGCGGGCTGCCCGGAAGATGAGCAGCCGTCGTATGTATTCCATAAACACAGCCGCCAGGTCGGCGTCGTCGCTTCACAGATCAGTGGCGAGTTTCAGCCCTATAAGGTTGCGCGAACCGTGGATCACCTTGTTATGGTGCCGGCGGTTCCGGGGCCGGACGTTCCTGCCGGGGAAGAGTAGGGCGGACCGGAAATCAAAGCGAATCCCGGACAGTTTAAAAGCTCCTGTACGACATAATAGCGATAAAATAATATATAATTAACGTATTATCCATGACGGCGGATTATTTTACGGCGACAGCCGCCCGCCGGTCGGGAATGAAGGTGCAGGGCCATGAAAAAGATATTACTGATAGAACCGCGATCCGCGAATTACCACGTGTACAGCGCGTTTCCGCTGCCCCGGCTGGGGCTGCCGCTGCTCGGGGCGATGCTCAGGGACCGCGGATACGATGTGGATATTTACATACAGGAATGCGACAATGTGCCGCTCAGCGCGGTCGAGGAGGCCGATCTTGTCGGGGTGTCGTCAACGACATCGACGTCGCCCGAAGCTTATAAGATAGCGAGGCTGGCGAAGGATTACGGCAAGCCGGTGGTGATGGGCGGCAGTCATGTGACGTTCATGGCGGAAGAGGCGCTGAGGTATTGCGACGTGGTGGTGCGCGGCGAGGGCGAGCTGTCGTTCCCGCCGCTGATAGAGGCCATCGCGGGCGGCGCGGACCCGGACGAACTGGGCGCGATCAGGGGGATTTCGTTCATGCGCGACGGCGGGGTGGTGAACACGCCGGACCAGGATTTCGTGATGGACCTCGATTCGCTTCCGTTCCCGGACCTGTCGCTGATCCGCTGGAAACGCAGGATGCCGCTGATTCCGATACAGACGTCGCGCGGCTGTCCTTACGACTGCTCGTTCTGTTCGGTCACGCAGCTTTTCGGCCACAAGTACAGGTTCCGCAGCCCCGCGAACGTCGTCGAGGAACTCAAGATGTATCCCGGAAGGCGCGTGTTTTTCTGCGACGACCATTTCTGCGCTGTGCCGGGCCACACGAAGGAGCTTCTCACGATGATCCGCGACCGGCGCGTGCCGATCCAGCACTGGAGCGCGCAGACCCGCGTTAACGTGGCGAGAGACCCGGAGCTGCTCGCGCTGATGCGCGAAACCGGCTGCGTGAGAGTGTATATCGGGTTCGAATCGGTCAATCCGAAAACGCTCGAAATATACAACAAGAAGCAGAACGTGGAAGACATCGAGGAGTGCATCCGGATATTGCACCGCAACCACATCAAGGTACACGGGATGTTCGTGCTCGGGTCGGACGAGGACGACGTGACGACGGCGCGCGACACGCTCAGGTTTGCGGACAGGATGCGGATTGACACCATACAGTTCCTCGCGCTGACGCCGCTGCCCGGCACGCGAACGACGCGCGAGCTGGAGGACTCCCGGCGGATTTTCACGCACGACTGGCGGCTGTTCGACGGCCACCACGTCGTGTTCAATCCAAACCGCATGAGCCCGTATCAGTTGCAGAAGACGATCTTCAGGGCGATGGGCGGGTTCTACTCGATCCCGCGCGCGATGAAGTCGTTCGTGCGCATGGATATGATCAACTTCGGGCTCGGGTTCATCGGGCACCATCTCGTGAGGAAGGCCAGGGGCTACAGCCGCGATTTCGTGGAAGGACTCAGGCACCACGAGTTCAGGCTCGCAAACTGGGCGCCGTCGCCGGGGTTTCTTTTCGATGACAACAGGGTGGTGTCGCGCGTGATCCAGTTCAAAAGAAAAATCAAGGACCGGATGGAAGACCTGCGGCTGAAGATCACTATCAAGGACGAGTTCCGCAGCCGGGCGTCGTTCATCGACCTGAGCGGAGATCTCGATTACAAACGCGCCAAGGCGGTCAGGCGCATGATCAGGCAGTCGATCAAAAAAGGCAAGATGCAGCTCGTGATAAGTTTCGAGAACGTGAGGCACGCGACGCCGAAGGCGATAGAGTATCTCGCGCAGAAGGTCTCGCGGCTCCAGAAACGGCATCGCTCGGTTTCCATACTCGGGATGGACCCCGGTTCGCGCAGGCTGATGCTGTCTGCTGCGGACGGGATACCGAACTTCGAGTTCTTCGATTCGCCCGAGGCGCTTCGCAACTACATGAGGATATGAACAACGGGTCGGCATGACGGCAATGGAAAGACAGACGGCAACAGGGCTGAGGCCTGCGATCGAGACGGACGACGCGGATTTTTTCACGCTTCTCGAACTCTCTTCGCCCCACCTCGCCACGGCGTTCGGGCAGCGCACGCCGCAGATTCTTAAAGATATGTTCAGGCTCGGCGGGAACCTTTTCGGGTTCGACCACGTGGAGTTTGCGGAGTCGGACGGGCGGCCCGCCGGGATGCTGCTCGGCTATGACTGGAACGAGAAACGGCGTGAAAACCTGCGCACCGGGCTGCTGATCCTGGAAGGGATGAAGCTCGATTTTCTGAGGATGCTGCCGTCGCTGGTCAGGAGCGGCATGGCGGTCGGAATCGTAGAGCCGGGCGAGTTCTTCGTCAGCAATATAGCGGTGTACGGGGAATTCCGGGGCGCGGGCGCGGGCCGCGCGCTCATGGAGTCCGCGGAAGCGAGGGCACGGGCCGCCGGCGCGTCTAAAATGTCGCTGGAAGCGGATGTGAACAACGCCCCGGCGGTCGCGATGTACAAAAAAATGGGCTTCGCAGTTCAGCGCGACATAAGCCTCACGCTGGATGGCCACGAACAGAATTACCACCGCATGGTGAAAACCTTCGGCGCCTGAAACCGCCCCGGCGCCGGTTCCCTGATAAACACGGATTTGATACAACCGCGCTCTCAATGATATGATACACGCTGAATTTGATGATTCGGGGTGGATGATATGAGAAGGCCGTTTTTTCTTGTTGTCCTGGCGATTGTTCTCTGCGGCGCGGCGGCGGGCGCGCAGGTGCTCGAACACCGTGCATGGCAGTTGCAGTCGCGCGAGTGGGACGTGATCAAGAACGAGATACCGATGGCGGCTGAGATGGGGATGAATCGCATCCAGCTTTCACACGCGATCATCATGGACGCGGAAGAGCTATGGGACGACTTCATGAGCAGCTGGCGGCTCAACTTCGTCCGCGATCTGATAAAACTTTCTCACGACAACGATCTCAAGGTCGATATATGGGTGCATGAATTTTCCGGCGTTCCGAAAAAATTTGTCGAAGACGGCAGGCTGGTGATCCAGCCGGACCTCTGGAAATGGCTGCGCGCAAAATATAAAAAAGTCTTCAAGCTCATCCCGGAAGTGGACGGGCTGGTGCTCACGTTCGCGGAAACCGAGTACGAGCTTTACAACAGCGAAACGGTCGACGCGGGCGGCGACGTGCTGGACTCGTTCCTGAAAACGGTGGATGTCATCGCCGGGGTTTGCGAGGAAAACGGCAAGACGCTGATCGTGCGGACGTTCATCCACAGGCCGGAAGAGCTGGAGATACTTCAGAGGGCGGTCCACCGGATAGCCGTCGAGCTGAAGCACCGCAAAAACATAATCATCATGAGCAAGGCGGTCCCGCACGATTGGATTCCGTATTATCCCTACAGCACGGCGCTGGGCAACACCGAGGGGCTGCCGCAGATCGTCGAGCTCGACCAGGGCGAGGAGTACACGGCGATGAACTGGGTGCTGCACGCCGAGGTCGAGTACATCAAGAACGCGATGGATTACGCGCGGGAGAAGGGCGTGATCGGCGCGGTGTCGAGGATCGAGCGCTACAACAACTACGCGATCGGCTGCCCGAACGAGGTCAACGTCTACGCCTTCAGCCGGCTGCTGCACGACCCGTCGCTGACGACCGGGCAGATATGGAACGAGTGGGCGGTGAAACGCTACGGCGAGAAAGCCGCGCCTTACGTCATCTCCGCGATGAGGCGCACTTTCGATATCACCAACATCATCATCTATCCCATCGGGCAATGGATCAACAACCACAGCTCGATGAGCAACTGGGGCTATGCGTACTCGCACCTCATGGACTACGGCGGCACGACGGTCGCGCGCTGGATTCCAGGCCCGTACCACATGAAGAATTACCACGAGGCGATCAGGCCCGACCGCGATATATTCATAAAGGTTTCCCACGAGAAGGATCTCGCGCGGAAGCTGCTCGCGGAATCGGTCAGGGATCTCGAATCGGCGAAACCGTTTCTGAGCGGGGATGATTACGGCGAGTTCGATTATTATTTCACGCTTACCGCCGAGGCGCTGGACATCCACGAGGAACACGCGCTCGCGTTTTTCAAAACGCTGCGGGTAGTGAACCTGCGCGGGGAAGGCGGGTCGAGCGCGGAGATCGGTTCGCTGAAAAGCGAAATCGCGGTACACCTCGAAACGCTGAGAGAGCAGGGGGCGAAGTTCGGCGCGAAGTACCCGGACAAAGTGTTCGGAGGGCTGCCCGCGCTCATAACACTGTTCTGCGACAGCATAGAAGAAGAGCTCGCGAAATAACGACTGCGCGGGAGGGACGGCAGGATGAAAAAAGCGATAGTGCTCGGGGCGAGTTCCGGGATCGGGATGGAACTGGCGAGGCTGCTTGCCGGCGACGGCTGCATGGTCGGGCTGGCGGCCCGGCGGGTGGACGCGCTCGATGAACTCGCACGTGAACTCGGCGGCGGCGCGCGCGTTAAACGAATCGACCTCGCCGGGCCGGAAGAGGCGGCGCGATTGCTGCGAGGCTTCATAGATGAGCTCGGCGGCGCGGACCTGATTGTAATATCATCCGGCGTGGACAGGTTCACGCCCGCGCTCGAATGGGAACCCACACGCGAGATCATCGATGTGAATGTCGCGGGATTCACTGCCGTCGCGAACGAGGCCTACCGTTACTTCGAGTCTCGCGGCGAAGGGCACCTCGTCGGGATTTCGTCGATAGCCGCGCTACGCGGCAACGAGGGCCATCCCGCCTACAGCGCATCCAAAGCGTTCGTGTCGAACTACATGGAAGGGCTTCGCATAAAAGCGATGAACGCGGGGCTTGCCATAACCGTGACGGACATCCGCCCCGGCAATGTCGATACGCCGATGTCGCGCGGGCAGGAAGGGCTGTTCTGGGTCGCGCCGCCGCGAAAGGCCGCCGCGCAGATACTCGAAGCCATCCGCAAAAAGAAGAACATCGCCTACGTCACCCGCCGCTGGCGGGCCGTCGCGCACCTCATGCGAATACTCCCCGTCGGAATCTGGCGAAAACTCTGAACGATATTCCGTTGTAGAAAAGAGACAGAGTTATTGTTCGAAAGCGAGCTGTTCAGGTGGGGCGGCGGGTCAGTCGATTTTATAGAAGGATTTTATGATTTTCTCGAACACGCCCTGCGGAAGAAATTTTTTCAGGACCGGCGCGAGCAACTGGAACCGCGGCCCCACGGGGTAACGAAGCCGTGGGTTGCCCGATTCGATAATCCGTTGAGCGAGCCTCGCAACGAGCACGGGGTCGGCGCCGTTCTGCTCGCTTCGCGCCATCTCGCGTACAGATTTCTCGTAGCACTCGCGGTAGTCCGGCCCGCACTCGCGGCACCCGACGCGGTTCGCGGTGAACCCGGTGCGGAAATCGCCCGGCTCGATCATCGAAACGCGAACCCCGAACCGCTCGACTTCCATCCGTAGCGCCTCGGCGAGTCCCTCGATAGCAAACTTGCTCGAACAATACAGCCCGTGATACGGCGCGGATATCAGGCCGCCGAGCGAACTGATGATGATGATCAGCCCGTCGCCGCGCTGCCGCATGTGGGGCAGCACCGCCCGGCACGCGCGCATCACGCCGAAAACGTTCGTGTTGAACTGCGCCTGAGCCTCCTCGATGCTCGTGTCCTCGACCGAGCCTGCCACGCCGTAGCCCGCGCAGCAGATCAGCACGTCGATCCGGCCCTCCGCGTCAAGCACGCGCCGCATGCCGCCGCACACCGAATCTTCGTCATCGACGTCCATAACCAGCGGCTCGAATCCCGCGCCCTCGATCGCGGTGCGGCGATATGTGCCGTACACGCGGTATCCACAGCCTGCAAGGTAGTCCGCGCATGACCGCCCGAGCCCGGACGATGCGCCTGTCACAACCACAACTTTCGGTTCGTTATCCATGCTGAACATTTTAATCGGAAACCCGCTTCGTGGATAGCTCAATTCTGCAATATGTGCGTACTTAATTTCGCTTTCGCCGCCGGGAATTTATCAACGGCTCATAATAAAACAACGCGGCATGAATCGACGCAATCAACGCTCCCGCCGGAACGATGGAGCGATAAATATTCATACTGATTTCGTTGACGGATTACTACTCAAACACCTTAATGTATCTTTTGTCCTCTTACGGATTCTCTTCGTGGACGGCTCAAACTTAAATATACCTTAGTGTACCCTTGTCATGTCATTGCTCGGGCAGGCCAGCCTGCTCTTTGTCCTCTTATGTACTCACTTCGTTAATGGTTTATACTCAAAATACCTTAACTCGTCTTTTGGTTTGTCTTTGCGAGAAGCGGCGTTGCAACTGTCTTGTAATGCGCGACGCGGCAATCTCGACTTATTCTGCTACTCTATTCAGTTTTCAAGGTGCAGTTGCTGTTACGTTATTTCTGTCTCTTTAACGTTCCGCACACTCGTATCTTTCCCATTCGTCACTCCAGCCTCTTCCGCTGTCATTCCTGCATCTTTCCCGCCCGTCACTTTTCCCCTCTGTTGTCATTCCTGCCCCTCTGTTGTCATTCCTGCCCCTCTGTTGTCAT
>ERZ795048.2682-NODE-2682-length-14087-cov-3.824544_pt1 | contig 14087 bp, 11 predicted proteins | sample MGYA00375132_ERZ795048 | MGnify/ENA primary metagenome ERZ795048 (study PRJEB30177, sample SAMN05720225) | activated sludge metagenome | isolation source: Anaerobic digester | place: Hong Kong | collected 2014-12-17 ...
GTGTCAGTAAATAGTATAGATGCTAAGCTTCTGTCAAAAATGTTTTTATCGGGAGCGAAAAGTCTAGAGTTAAAGAAGGACTATATTAATGAATTAAATGTTTTCCCGGTACCGGATGGTGATACTGGAATAAATATGACGCTGACTATTATGTCTGCGGCAAAAGAAGTGAATGCTTTAGAGAATCCTGATATGGCTACTTTATGCAAATGCATTTCTTCGGGTTCATTAAGAGGCGCTAGAGGTAATTCCGGAGTTATTTTAAGCCAGCTGCTTAGAGGCTTGACGAAGGTTATCAAAGAATACGATGAAATTGATGTCGCAATTATGAGTGCCGGTATTGATAAAGCTGTTGAAACAGCATATAAAGCGGTTATGAAACCCAAGGAAGGTACGATTCTTACTGTTGCCAAGGGTGCTGCACAGAAGGCCAATGAGTTATTCGAGAGCGGTGAGCAGGATCTTGACATTTTCTTTAAAGAGATTCTTGCTTATGCCAACGAAGTATTGCTCAAAACACCGGATATGCTTCCTGTTTTAAAAGAAGCAGGCGTTGTTGATTCCGGTGGACAGGGACTTGTAGAAGTAATGCAGGGTGCTTATGATGCATTTTGCGGCAAAGGAATAGAATTTTCCATGGATGCTGCTACTTCACAGACCGCAGGCGAGACAAGAAAGCTGAACGTGGAAGCGCAGGCTGAGATAGAAATTAAATTTGGTTATTGTACTGAGTTTATTATTTTGCTGAATAAGAATTTCAATGTTAAATGCGAGATGGATTTTAAAGCCTATCTTGAAAATATCGGTGATTCTATCGTTGTTGTTGCAGATGATGAGATCGTAAAGGTACATGTACATACCAACGATCCTGGTCTTGCAATCCAAAGAGCTTTAAAATACGGTGAATTATCCAATCTAAAGATTGATAATATGCGTCTGGAACATCAGGAAAAGATTATTAAAATGACAGAAAGCAATGAAGCGGCAGAAGCCAGCAAAGCCGTTGCAGCTGTTGAGAAGGAAGCTCCTGTAATGGAGAAAAAAGCGGTCGGATTTATTGCTGTATCTGTTGGTGAGGGTGTTGGTGAGATTTTCAGAAATCTTGGTGCTGATTATCTGATTGAAGGTGGTCAGACGATGAATCCGAGTACTGAGGATATGCTGAATGCGATTGAAAAAACCAATGCGGATACCATTTATATCCTTCCGAACAACAAAAACATTATCTTAGCTGCTAATCAGGCAAGAGATATGACAGAAGATAAGAATATAATTGTTATTCCTACCAAAACAGTACCGCAGGGAATTACTTCCTTAATCAGCTATGTTCCTGATATCTCGATTGATGAGAATACTGCGGCCATGTTAGAAGAGATTACACATGTTAAGACTGGTCAGGTAACCTACGCTGTAAGAGATACCGTAATTGAAGGTATTGAGATTCATCAGGATGATTATATGGGAATCGGCGATTCCGGAATCCTTTCTAATGGCAAGGATATTACAGAAGTAATTCTTAAGATGATGAGTCAGATGGTAGATGATGATACCGAATTGATTAGTGTTTACTATGGTGAGGACGTTTCTGAGGAGGATGCAGCAACAATGCATGATAAGATCGCAGAAACATATCCTAATTGTGATATTGAGTTTCAAAAAGGTGGTCAGCCGGTATATTACTATATCATTTCTGCTGAATAAGAATAGTTTTAATGTAAATTATGTAAAACGGTTGTACCTGTGTGTGACCGTTTTTCTTAAGTAAAGGGGCCGTTAGATGAAACTATCCGATGACATAATTACCTTAAAAGGAATTGGTGAAAAAACAAAAGAATCATTTTATCATGCCGGAATCTTTAATGTGAATGATTTGCTTCATTATTTCCCGCGTAATTATCTGAAAATCCCTTCTATTATTCCAATTGCACAGTGCAAAGATAAAGAACGATGCATTGTGCGGGCCAGAATTGTTAGAGAAGCCCAATTATTTGCCAAAGGAAAATTAAGATTATTAAACTTTCAGGTCGCAGACCAGACGGGTTTGGCTAGAGTGGCTGTTTTTGGCATGCCTTATCTTAAAAAAACCCTGATTGCAGGAAGGGAGATTATCCTTTTTGGTGTCTGCAAACGAACTGCCAATAGTATAACGATTGAACAACCCAAATTTCTGCAGGAAGATGAATATCAAAAGATCAGGAATTCGCTTCAGCCAATCTATTCCTTAAGCGAAGGGCTGACCAATGCAAAACTTGGCAAAATGGTTGAAGAATGTATTGGATGTACGAAAGAGCTGACGGATTATTTACCGGCTCCAATTAGAGAAGAAAAGAACCTGCTGCCAATCGAAGCTGCAGTGAAAATGATGCATTTTCCAACATCGATAGAGGATGTCTATGAAGCAAGGAGGCGTCTGGCATTTGATGAATTCTTCCTCTTCATTGTGAAAATGTATTTTTTGAAAGCAGATACTGAAAAAAACATGGTCAAACAGGCCTATGTTGAGACTGCTGAGGTAAAACGTCTGATTGAGCAGCTTCCGTATCCGCTTACCAATGCACAGGGAAGAGCAATTCATGAAATAGCAGAGGATCTGTGCTCGGGATATCAGATGAATCGCTTGCTGCAGGGAGATGTTGGATGTGGTAAAACAATTATCGCTTTCTGTGCTGCTTTACTGGCTGTTACCAATGGATATCAGGCAGCGATTATGGTTCCGACAGAAGTGCTTGCTGCTCAGCATTTTCGTGATATTACAGGTATGATTAAGAAGTATCATTTGCCCTTCGAACCGGTGCTGTTATGTGGTTCTTTGAAAGCGAAGGAAAAGAGGATTGTGCAGGAAGACATAGCAAAGGGCAAGTATAATCTGATTATTGGTACACATGCATTGATCCAGGATAAGGTGGAATACAGGAATCTGGGACTTGTTGTAACAGATGAACAGCATCGCTTTGGGGTGCGGCAGAGGATGCAACTGATGGAGAAAGGACAGGACGTACATGTGCTGGTTATGAGTGCAACCCCAATTCCAAGAACACTTGCGCTCATACTGTATGGTGATCTGGATGTTACCGTGATTAATGAACTGCCTGCTAAGCGTTTACCAATTAAGAATACAGTTGTTGATGAATCCTATAGACCCAAATTATACCAGTTTATTATGAAACGAATCAGTGAGGGACGACAGGTTTATATCATTTGTCCGATGGTTGAAGAAGGGGACATGGATCATGTGGTCAATGTGTCTGATTATACGCAGGAGCTGAAGGCAACAATGCCGCCAAATATTCGAATTGCAATGCTGCACGGGAAGATGAAGCCTGCTATAAAGGATGAAATCATGCAGGAGTTTAAAGATGGCAATATTGATATTCTGGTTTCTACGACGGTTGTGGAAGTTGGCGTAAATGTTCCAAATGCTACTGTGATTATGGTTGAGAATGCAGAACGTTTTGGCTTGTCACAATTACACCAGTTAAGAGGGCGTGTGGGACGAGGAGAAGAACAGTCATATTGTATCTTTGTAGCTGGTAATAATTCGGAGAAAACAATAAAAAGACTGGAGATTTTAAACAAAACAAATGATGGTTTTGAGATTGCAAGAGAAGATTTGAAGCAAAGAGGACCCGGAGATTTCTTTGGGCTTAGACAATCAGGAATGCCGGATTTTGCGATCGCTGATATCTTTACGGATTCGAAGGAGTTAATGGATGCTAAAGAGGTTCGTGAAATCCTTAAGCGAGATTATCATGAAGAAATGGAGCAGATACAAAAAGCACTTATTTCAAAAGAAAATTTTACTTATATTGACTTTCATTCTATCTGTCTATAAAATAGATATTGTTTCTTTAAAGATGGAGGTAACAACATGTCGAATGTTGCGATAATGACAGATTCCAATAGCGGAATCACGCAGAAGTGTGCGAAAGAACTTGGAATAAAAGTAATACCAATGCCGTTTCATATAGATGGAACGGAGTATTTTGAAGATATTTCTTTGACGCAGGACGGATTTTACAGCAAATTAATTGAAGGCGCTGAGATTTTTACATCACAACCTGCTCCTCAATGCTTAATGGATGCATGGGAAGAAGCATTGAAAACCTATGATGAAGTTGTATATATTCCGATGTCAAGTGGATTAAGCAGCTCATGTCAGACAGCAACAGTACTTGCAGAAGAATATGATGGCAAAGTACAGGTTGTTAATAATCAAAGAATCTCCATTACGATGAAGAATTCTGTGAAAGATGGCTTGTTCCTTGCGCAGTCCGGATGTAATGCCGCAGAGATTAAAGAGAAGTTAGAAGACGATAAGATGAATGCAACGATCTACATAACACTGGATACGTTAACTTATCTGAAACGTGGCGGAAGAATCACACCTGCAGCCGCAACACTTGGAACTTTGCTGAAAATCAAACCGGTATTGCAGATTCAAGGTGAGAAGCTTGATGCATTTGCCAAAGCAAGAACACTTGGCATGGCAAGAAATACTATGATTAATGCAATTAAAAATGATATTGATAATCGCTTATCAGAGAATGGTAAGTATCAGATTTCAATCGGTGTGGCACATACGCAGAACAGTGAGACCGCAGAAGAATTAAAGGAAGAGTTAAAAACATTATTCCCACAGGCACATGATATCTATGCAGATCCTCTTTCACTGAGTATTTCATGTCATATCGGACCCGGTGCGCTTGCAATAGCTGCCAGCCGAATCATGGCATAATCAGACCACGTGGATAGCTGCAAAAGATCATATCGCCAAGTTAAGAATATGTCTTAATGTTAATAAGTTAAGAGGAACAAAAGATGAAAACTTTTATATCGCATTCAACAAAAGATGCGGATCTGGCTCAAAATATTTGCAATGCATTTGAAGAAAAGGGAATGAAATGTTTCATTGCGCCCAGAGATATTAATGCCGGATGCGTCTACAGTGAAGAAATAATGCGAGGAATCGATTTGTGCGATGCCATGGTTTTAATTGCGTCTAAAAGTTCATTTGAATCTCAGCATGTACTTAGAGAGTTAGAACGTGCGGTAGATAGAAGAATGAAAATTATCGTGTACAAGATTGATGAATCACCAATCCCCAAGTCATTTGAATACTTCATTATGCTGAATCAATGGATTGATGCAAGTGCTTCTCCTAAGCTTCAGGAGCTGATTAACGTAGTTTGTCTTGATAATAAAGAGACTAAAAATGCACAAACAGATACAAAAGAAGTCAGGCAGGAGAAAAAAGGTATCGCATACAAGCAAGGGAGTTTTGCTAATCTGTATACTCATTATTGTAATTCTGATTGGCACCATAATTTATTTACTTATAGTAAGGGATAATGCAGCGCAGCAGGTAGAACAGAATTTGGTGAGTGCAGATGCTTTGATACAGGTAGGCGATCAGATTACAATGGGAATCTACAATGGAGTCCCGATCACCTGGACGGTGCTGTTTATTTCTGATATGGGCTATGGTTATGCATTGGCTGATCAGATTGTAACAATTAAGCCATATGATTCACCGGAGAGTGGTGTCTATAATCAGATTAGTAAAGATGAGGAGTTTGATGCACAGCATCCTGAAAATTATACAAGCAAGCAGCTTCGTTATGCCAAGGGAAATAATGAATGGGGAAGCTCCAATATAAGAAGCTGGTTAAACAGTGAAGAAGTAGCGGTTAGCTATATTGGAACACCACCTTCGGTTGGCTGCTTTTACGATGATAGAATTGGATATAATAGGGAACCCGGATTTTTGACATCTTTTTCAGAAGAGGAATTGCAAAGAATTGTGGAGACGAATGGAGAATATGTTTTCTTGCCGTCACAGGAAGAAATAGCCCTTTATGTCGAAAACAATGATTATGCTTTTGCTGAAGCAATGCCAACACCGGAAGCATTTGAACAGGAGATCACGGGAGAAGCCAAAGGAGTAGCAGAGACTTATGACGGATACTATCCGTGGTTCACAAGATCGGTAGATGCAACGAATGCAGCTATGGTGGTTACGGTAATTGGAAATGATTTTACAGTAGATAATCCGTTTTCATATTCTGATTATGTTACAAGTCCAAGAGGAATCAGACCGGCCATGTGGATTTCAATTGAATAGATTTATAGTACCAAATGCAAGATACACGATTTAGATAGTTTGAAATCTCAAAATACTATATCGTGTATTTTTTATTGCCAAGGAAATTTGGGAATGATATAATAATCATTGTGTTATTTTGGAATGAGTGTAATTTGAAAGGAATGAAAGCAGATGTCTGAAACAATTACAAATATAAAGGAATACGGCGCAGACAATATTACGGTTTTGGAAGGACTTGAAGCAGTCAGGAAAAGACCGGGAATGTATATTGGTTCTGTATCGACCAAAGGTCTTAATCATCTTATATATGAGATCGTTGATAATTCGGTAGATGAACATCTTGCTGGATTTTGTGATCATATCTGGGTTACTTTGGAAAAGGATGGTTCTGCCACTGTATCGGATAATGGCCGAGGTATTCCTGTAGAAATGCATAAAAAGGGAATGAGTGCAGAAAGACTTGTATTTACGACACTGCATGCGGGTGGTAAATTTGATGATTCTGCCTATAAGACAAGCGGTGGACTTCATGGTGTAGGCTCCTCAGTTGTAAATGCTTTGTCGAATCATCTAAAGGTCACGGTCAAACGTGGCGGAAAGATCTATATGGATGAATACGAGAAAGGGAATCCTGTTACAGAACTCATAGATGGATTGCTGCCAGTTATTGGGAAATGTAAAGATACAGGAACATCTGTTAATTTTCTGCCCGATGATACGATATTTGATAAGACGTGGTTTAAATCAGAGGATGTAAAGAGCAGACTACATGAAACGGCATATCTTAATCCCAATCTGTATATTACTTTTACGGATCTTAGAATGGATGAGAAAGAAACTGTTGAATTTCATGAAGAAGAGGGAATTCGAGGATTCGTCAAAGCTATTAACAGAGGCAAAGAACCAATCCATGAAGTAATCTATTTTAGTGGTGAGATGGATGGAGTGGCTGTAGAAGCAGCCTTTCAATATGTGAATGAGTTTCATGAAATCGTACTTGGCTTCTGTAATAATATCTATAATGCAGAAGGCGGAACACATATTACCGGATTTAAGACAATGTTTACATCCGTAATCAACAATTATGCGAGACAGTTAAATATCCTCAAGGAAAAGGATGCCAATTATACAGGACCTGATGTACGTAATGGTATGACTGCTGTAATCAGTATCAAACATCCAGATCCAAGATTTGAGGGTCAGACCAAAACAAAACTTGATAATCAGGACGCAGCAAAGGCTGTCAGCAAGGTAACAGGTGATCAGACAGTTCATTACTTTGACCGTAATCTGGAAACATTAAAGAATGTAATTGGATGTGCAGAAAAAGCTGCCAGAATCCGTAAATCTGAGGAAAAAGCCAAGACAAATCTTTTAACCAGGCAGAAGTTTTCCTTTGATTCCAATGGTAAGCTTGCTAATTGTGGCTCAAGGGATGCCTCTAAATGTGAAATCTTTATTGTTGAAGGAGATTCTGCCGGTGGTAGTGCTAAGACGGCCAGAAATAGAGAGTATCAGGCAATACTGCCAATTCGAGGCAAGATTTTGAATGTAGAAAAGGCAAGCATTGATAAGGTACTTGCAAATGCAGAAATCAAAACCATGATCAATGCATTTGGATGCGGTTTTTCAGAAGGCTATGGAAATGATTTTGATATTACAAAATTACGCTATGATAAAATTATTATTATGGCTGATGCCGATGTAGATGGAGCGCATATCTGTACCCTATTATTGACCTTATTCTACCGCTTTATGCCGGAACTGATCATGGAAGGCCATGTTTATATTGCGATGCCGCCATTATATAAAGCCATTCCATCAAAGGGCAAAGAAGAATACCTTTACGATGATGCAGCATTAGCGAAATATCGCAAAAATCATAAAACATCCTTTACACTTCAGCGATATAAAGGACTGGGTGAGATGGATGCACAGCAGCTGTGGGAGACTACGCTTGATCCTGACACAAGATTACTTAAACGTGTCAATATTGAAGACCCGATTATTGCGAGTGATACGACAGAGCTATTGATGGGAACAGAAGTTCCGCCAAGAAAAGCCTTTATCCATGAAAATGCAACAGAAGCTGAACTGGATATTTAATGTAGGAAGTGAGAGTGAATAACGATGGAAGACAGAATTATTAAGACGGAATATTCTGAGGTAATGCAAAAATCATATATTGATTATGCAATGAGTGTTATTGTAGCCAGAGCACTTCCTGATGTGCGGGATGGATTGAAACCCGTTCAGCGAAGAACGATATATGATATGCATGAACTTGGGATTAGATATGATAAGCCATATCGTAAGAGTGCGCGTATCGTCGGAGATACCATGGGTAAATATCATCCGCATGGAGATTCTTCTATTTACGATGCTTTAGTTGTAATGTCTCAGGATTTCAAAAAAGGTCTTCCACTGGTGGACGGCCATGGTAACTTTGGTAATATCGAGGGTGACGGCGCTGCTGCAATGAGGTACACTGAGGCAAGATTGGCCAAAGTTGCACAGGAAGGTCTTTTGTCTGATCTGGATAAGGATGTAGTAGATTTTATGCCCAATTTTGATGAGACAGAACAGGAACCAACTGTACTTCCGGCCAGATTCCCGAATCTTTTGGTGAATGGAACGGAAGGTATTGCGGTAGGTATGGCAACCAATATTCCGCCTCATAATCTAAATGAAATCATCGATGCAACGAAGGCGTACATTAAAGACAGCCAGATCACAACAACGGATATGATGCGCTATGTAAAGGGACCTGATTTCCCAACCGGAGGAATCGTAATTAACAAAGACGAATTACCGGAGATTTATGCAACAGGAATGGGCAAAATCAAGATTCGTGGAAAAGTTGAGATTGAAAAAGCCAAAGGCGGACGACTTCTTTTGGTTGTAACAGAGATCCCATTTACCATGATTGGACAGAATATAACGAAGTTTTTACAGGATGTAGCAGGACTTGTAGAAACGAAGAAAACAACCGATATTGTAGATATCTCTAATCAGTCCTCCAAAGAAGGAATCAGAATAGTTATTGAACTTAAGAAAGATACCGATGTAGAGAATTTTACCAATATGTTATATAAAAAGACGCGTTTGGAGGATACCTTTGGCGTCAATATGTTAGCGATTGCCAATGGACGTCCGGAAACAATGGGGATCTATGACATTATCAGACATAATGTTGATTTTCAGTTCGAGGTAACCAGGAGAAAATACACAACATTACTACGCAAGGAGCGGGAAAAGAAGGAAGTGCAGGAAGGCTTAATTAAAGCGTGTAATGTAATTGATCTGATTATCGAGATTCTTCGTGGTTCTAAAGATCGTGCGATGGCCAAGGAATGCCTGGTGCATGGCGTAACTGACAATATTAACTTTAAGAGTAAAGAATCCAAAATCATGGCTGGCATGCTGTTATTTACAGAACGTCAGGCAGATGCTATTCTTGAATTAAAATTATATCGCCTGATTGGACTCGAAATCGATGCATTAAAGAAGGACTATGAGGAGACGACTGCGAATATTTACCGTTACGAAGACATCCTGGATCGCAGAGATTCTATGGCGCAGGTCATTATGAACGATCTTGATTCCATCAAAAAACAATATGGCAGGGCAAGAAGAACTGTTATAGAAAATGCCAGTGAGGCAGTATTTGAAGAGAAGAAGATTGAGGAGATGGATGTTGTCTTCCTCATGGATCGGTTTGGCTATATCAAAACAATTGATACCAATACATTTGAAAGAAATAAAGAGGCGGCTTACGCTGAGAATGCACATGTTGTAATGTGTAAGAATACCGGTAAAATCTGTGCATTTACCAACACAGGAAATGTTCATACTATTAAAATGACGGATCTGCCTTATGGAAGATTTCGCGATAAAGGGGTACCAATCGATAATGTCAGCAATTATGATTCAAAGGTTGAAGACATTGTGTTTATTGCAAGCCAGTCAGAACTAAATCTATATCGAATGCTCTTTGTAACCAAGAAGGCCATGATTAAATTTGTCAGCGGCGGAGAATTTGATGTAAGTAAGAGAACCGTTGCTGCCACAAAACTGATGGATGATGATGAAGTCGTATCTGTAGCTGTATTTAGAGATCAGAAGTATGTAGTATTGCAAACAGTACAGGGGATGTTCCTTAAATTCTTATTAGAGGAGGTCCCGGAGAAAAAGAAGGCCGCAATTGGTGTTCGTGCAATGAAATTAAAAGGAACAGATTCCATCGAGGCTGTTTATTATGGAAATGCAATCGAACCAAATACAGTGGAATATCGAGAGAGAGAGCTTGATCTGAATAGAATGAAATGCGCTAAGCGTGATGGACTGGGAACTAAGATTAAAGCATAAAGGAGAACATTAATGCGAGTAATTGCCGGCAGTGCAAGAAGTTTGTTACTAAAGACCCCACAGGGAGATAATACAAGACCTACAACAGACAGAATCAAAGAAACTCTGTTTAATGTAATACAGAATGAAGTTTCAGGCAGCGTCTTTGTTGATTTATTTGCCGGTAGTGGTGGTATCGGGATTGAAGCATTGAGCCGTGGCGCCAATAAAGCTTATTTTGTAGAAATGAATCGGGATGCAATTAATTGTATTGAAGATAACTTAAAACATACGAAGTTTATGGAGAAGGGAATTGTCCTCAAACAGGATGCAGTAAGCGCGTTAGAATACAGTATTCATGAAATGGCAGATGTTGTTTTTGCTGATCCGCCATATGGAATGAGCTGGGATAAGAAATTGCTCTATGCAGCGTCAAGAAGCAGTGCTGTAGGAGAGGATACTCTGATTATTATTGAAGAGTCAAAGGAAGCTGATTTTAGTTACTGTCATGAACTGGGATTTGTCATTATCAAGGAAAAGATTTATAAGACCAATAAACATGTGTTTATCAGAAAAGGAGACAGTGTTTCATGAAAAAAGCAATCTATCCCGGAAGCTTTGATCCAGTAACTTTTGGACATCTGGATGTGATACGTCGTGCATCAGAAATGTTTGATGAATTGACGGTCAGTGTGTTAAACAATAAAGGGAAAAGTCCATTGTTTTCTGTAGAGGAACGTGTTAAAATATTACAGGAAGCCACAAAGGATCTAAGGAATGTTCAAATTGATTCCTTCAGCGGACTCCTGATTGACTATGCCAAAGAGAAAAATGTTCATGTGGCAATTCGAGGTCTTAGAGCAATCACAGATTTTGAATATGAACTTCAGATTGCCCAAACAAACAGAAAGTTATCGAACGGAGCATTGGACACCATATTTCTGACAACCAGTTTGGAATATGCTTATCTAAGTTCCTCTTCTGTGAAAGAAATCGCCAGCTTTGGCGGCGATATTTCACAGTGTGTACCTGAGTTCTTAGTGGACCAGATTTATAATAAATTTAACACAAAAAGGACAGGGGAATAAGGAAGGATTGAAAGGAGCCCATTTATGGTGAAATCTAACAGTAAGATTGAGAATACGATTGAGGAGATGCAGACTTATATAGATAATTGCAAACCACAGTTGTTAAATAATAGTAAGATTATTGTAGATAAAGAAGAAATGGAAGAGCTGATCAATGAACTGAAGGCGAATATTCCGGAAGAAATTGACCGATATCGCAAGGTAATCAGTAACAAAGAGGCCATTGAGAAGGAAGCTCAGAATAAAGCCAATGCCATGGTTGCAGAAGCTGCAGAAAAGACGAATGAATTACTAAGCGAACATGAAATTATGATGCAGGCAAAGGAACGTGCGGATGAGATTATTGCTCTTGCTGTTGAGCAGGCACAGGGGATTGTGGATTCAGCACAGATGCAGGGAAATGCTTATAAAGAGTCAGCGCAGCAATATCTGAACGATATGCTTGTGAATCTGCATGAAATGATATATAGCTGTATTGATTCTACCAATAAAAATACTTCCAAGTTTTTAGAAGCTTTAAATCAGGTAGGAATGACAGTACAAGAGAATCTTACGGAACTTAATCAGGAAGAACAAGAGGAACCAGACAAGCCAGAGGAGCTGGTTTAATACAAAGGGATGAACCGGTTTCAATGAATTCATTGGAACCGGCTTTTTCATATTAGTGATTTGTATAATATACAATAAGCATAATTACGACAAGAAGCAGACTTTGGATTGATTTATGGAACAGATAAGGATAAAGGGACAGCTTCGTCCCACGAATCATACAATATGTCTGAGCAATGCAGGAAAGACCACCCAGAGAAAGAAACGGAATAAGAAGTAGTCCGGTGGTGATTGGAAAGGACTGCCATGCACTTATACCGGTAGTGATTTCAACAAGACATAAGCTAACCAAACGCATAATTCCTTTAAGATTAAGGATGGTTGGAAGAATTAGAAAGAGTCGAAAGAATACAATATATCCGGCAAGTCTAATAATGGATTGGACAGAGTCCCACACAGCCTGATCCAGCCTTAAGAAGAACGATATTTCTTCAGATTTAACGATAGTAGCAGGAACTGATATGGATGTATTTGCATGAATTCTTGCAGTTATGATGCCATCTGATAACGGAATCAGATAGAATAAAATAGTAATCAGCAGAAGAATGGATTTATATGCGTAGAATTCTCCTGATAATGCAGGAAAAACAACACCAACAAAGTAGGCAGGACCGATATTGTTGCAAAAATTCAAAAGATGCTGCCCTTCTTCTTTTGAGATACGTTCATCACGAACAAGCCTTCCTACCAAAAATGCACCGATCGGAAATCCACCAAGAAAACCTAATACAATGACAAACAATCCCTGCTTGGAAACACCAAACAGATGACACCGGAATTGATAAACACCGCTTAGTCGATTGGCACTATTGCACTTAGGACTGTAGGCGGTTAACAGATTGGTAAAAATCATCGCAGGAAACAATGTAGGAAGTAATTGACGATACCATAGTAAAAATCCATCGCGTACCAATGGAAGAAAGAACTTACTGTTTGAAATAATGATAAGAAAGAAAAAAGAGAGAATAGCAAACAATGACGGTTCCTCCGTGGGACTACTTTATATTTTATGAAATGGAAGGAACAGATATGATGCGATTAGACCGATTCCTTGGAGAAAATGGATTTGGTACCAGACAGGAATGCAAAAAAATGATTCGAAACGGAAGAGTGAAAGTCAATAACTGCATTGCGAAAGAGTCGGATATCAGGATTAACGAAGAAAATGATGTAATAACTGTTGACAATGTTTTGATTGAATATGAGAAATTTCATTATTTGATGTTGAATAAACCTAAAGATTATGTGTGCAGTGCTCATGAATTGGGGCAGGAATCTATCTTATCACTGATTCATGAGACCTATGCCCTTGATCTGTTTCCGATTGGAAGACTGGATAAGGATACCGTTGGATTATTGATTTTAACCAATGACGGACAACTGTCACATATGCTGTTAGCTCCATCCAAGCATGTTGAGAAGGAGTATGAAGTGCAGTTAAGAGAGGAACTGAGAGAAGAAACAATAGAAGCATTTGCCTGCGGAATTGATATCGGTGATGATAAACCTACATTACCGGCACAACTGGTGCAGGGGGCGACTTCAAAAGAAGCATTGGTTACACTTCATGAAGGCAGATTTCACCAGATCAAGCGAATGTTTGAGGCCTGCAACAACGAAGTAATCGGATTAAAACGGATTAGAATGAAGAATATCGTTCTGGATGAGAATTTAGAACCAGGAAGCTATCGTAAGCTATCAGAAGAAGAAATCAGAGGGCTAAAAGGAAATGAATAACGGATTTTTACCGGTTAGTAAGCGGGATTTACAGGAAAGAAAAATAGAACAGCTTGATTTTGTTTATATTTCAGGAGATGCCTATGTAGATCATCCATCCTTTGGAACTGCTATTATTGCACGGGTTCTGGAAGCCAATGGCTACACTGTAGGCATAATCGCGCAACCGGATATCAACGATGATAACTGTATGGATAAGCTTG
>ERZ795048.2683-NODE-2683-length-14084-cov-4.605032_pt1 | contig 14084 bp, 11 predicted proteins | sample MGYA00375132_ERZ795048 | MGnify/ENA primary metagenome ERZ795048 (study PRJEB30177, sample SAMN05720225) | activated sludge metagenome | isolation source: Anaerobic digester | place: Hong Kong | collected 2014-12-17 ...
ATAATTTCGTTACTTACAACTATTTTCGCAAGCTAGCAGATGTAGTTCGCACAACATGCTGGGCTTTGCAGTGCAAAGAAATTACAGTAAGCCACCTGCGTAAGCTGGTGGTAGTTGATCTATGAATTTATTGTTAAAGCGAAGTATTCCAGAGCAAAGCGCTTGTTTACATTTGTGTTTTGTATCGCATCTGTTATTTCAAGTAGAGCCTCAAGACAAAGCAAATCTTTCTGTTCCATTCTCTCTTTAAGTTGGTTCCCGATTATAGTCAGAACATCAAGTATTACATCCGCGTCTTCTTTTGAAAGTTCCTCTGCCCACTCGAGCCTTTGCTGAATTGTCATATATTGTTTTAAATCATGTCTTCCGGAAGCAGTGTTTGGTTGTTTCGGCTGTTTGTTATTTAGTTCAGAGTCTATGTTTGTTAATGTTATTAATTTGCATCTTGAGCGAACTGTTTGAAGCAATTTTTCAGGAGCGGGAGTTTCAAGTATAATAAGCATTGAGACTCCCATGTCCTCTAGTGTTTTCAGAAAGGCGTTTTGTGCTTGAACCGTCATTTTGTGGGCGCTACGAACAATAAGAGTCTTATAGCTGTAATGATGTGGTCTAAGAGTACAATATGTGTTCGCAATTCTAATTTGATCTATGCCTATGGAGTTTCTATTGTTTTTAGGCGATATTATTAAAACATCGGGGTTGTTTTCGGGATCGGTGTGGTAGATGTCTTGTAGTAAATTATCAAGATATGTTTTGGAAGCATTATAATTTGAACTTTGTAAAATGTGGCTACCTTTTTCCATAGATAAATTAAAGTATATATCTTTTCTTATTGCATACGTTACCAAATTGCTGTTATGATTAAAAGTGATTTATACAAAATGTTATATTATACAAGTTAATCTTGATAATCTAACGGTTTGTAAAATATCGCTGCCCTATGTCGAATACAATAACCAACAAAGGAATAGAAGACGTATTGTTTGAAAGAGGCCTTATTAATGACGATCAACTTTCGGCAATAAAGTTTGAACACGTTAACACAGGAAGAAGTACCTCCCAAATAATAAAAGATAGGGCCTATGTAAGTACTCAGGACTTTCTAAAAGCCTTTGGAGAAGTCTACGGCATAGAATTTGTAGATTTATCCGAACTTAAGATAAACCCTAATATTCTAGAAATTATTCCTGCAAGTTTACTAAAGAAATATCAGTGTGTGCCTTTTGAGCAAAATGGAGATGTGTTGTCTGTGGCTATGGTTGATCCGCTCGATTTACAGAACATTGAATTTATGGAAAGAAAATCCGGATTTAAAGTTAAACCGTACATTACTACCCCTGCTGATATAGATAAAGTTCTTGCCGACACACAGGGAAAAGCAATTAGTGAAGAAATTAGTGCTGCGCTTGAGGAGTTAAGTCAGAATACTTTAAAGCTTAAGGGCGATTCCGGAGATTTGAATGCCGATGAAGCAACCATTAGCGATGCACCTATAGCAAGAATCGTAGGCATGATACTTGAAACAGCTGTAAAGATTGGCGCCTCAGATGTTCATATCGAGCCTAGAGAGACGGACACACGTTTGCGTTATAGAGTTGACGGTGTTTTACAGGAAAAACGAACTTTCCCAAGAGAAATGCACGACTCTATTATTGCTCGTATTAAAATCCTTGCCAACATGAAAATAGACGAAAAGAGAATTCCTTTGGACGGTAGGTTTAAGGTTGCTGTCGGTAACACAGGGACTGATCTAAGAGTTTCAACTCTCCCAACTGTATATGGCGAAAAGGTAGTTATCCGATTATTAAAAGAGGAAGGTGCGATTTTTACATTTAAAGATTTAGGTTTGCGCGGACTGTCTTTACGAAGGCTCGAGGAAGCTTTGATTAAGCCTGTGGGTATGGTGTTGGTAACAGGTCCTACTGGTTCAGGTAAAACTGTTACATTGGCTTCAGCTCTTGCGAAGCTAAATTCAGTGCGTGTAAATATTGTGTCGATTGAAGATCCGGTTGAAATTAGAGTTCCCGGAGTATCTCATGTGCAAGTTAATCCTCAGGCTGGTTTGACTTTTGCCACCGGGTTAAGAGCTTTTTTGCGCCAAGACCCTAACATAATAATGGTAGGAGAAATTAGAGATGGTGAAACTGCCGAACTGGCAATACATGCCGCTTTAACAGGCCACCTTGTTTTATCCACGTTACACACAAACTCCTCATCCGGAGCTTTACCAAGGCTTCTTGATATGGGAGTAGAAAGCTTTTTGCTTGCTTCTACTGTCAACGCAATTTTGGCCCAAAGATTGGTTAGGAAGATTTGTGAAAACTGTAAAGAAGAGTATGAGGCTCCTGCGGAGGTCGAAGAAGATATCAGAAAGATACTAGATGACATAAAAAGTTCAGATATTATTATGCATAAAGATCCAGATATAGCTAAAGCGATTCAGAGTGTAAAGTCAGATAAGATTAAGTTGTACAAAGGTAAGGGCTGTGATAAGTGCGGGCAGTCTGGTTACAAAGGACGAATAGGTATTTTTGAGGTTTTGGAAAATTCTACCAACATTGCGGCTCTAACTTTGGAGCATAAGCCCGAATCAATAATTCAAGAAGCTGCTGTGGCAGAGGGCATGCTCACTTTAATGAAAGACGGGTATTTAAGAGTAGTTGAGGGCATCACGACCCTTGAAGAAGTAATGAGGGTTTCGAAAGGATAGCACATCGGTGCTTAAATAAAATGGCAATAAACGCTTCACAGTTATTGGAAAAAGTAATAGAGGTTAACGCTTCGGATTTGCATTTGGTTGTCGGAATGCCCCCTTCCATAAGAGTTAATACAGTTCTATCTCGCCTTGATGATTACGGCATATTAAGTATTGAAGATATTCAATATTTTATTTCAAAAATACTTTCGCAAGATCAGCAAAATCTTTTTGATTTGAATAAAGAGCTAGATCTTTCAGTGGCTTTAAGCAACAAAGCTAGATTCAGAGTTAATGTTTTTTATCAAAAAGGATACCCTTCTGTAGCTTTAAGACTTATTCCCATGCTCGTTCCGAGCCTAGATTCCCTAAATTTACCGCCCATTATAAAAAATATAGGCGAATTAAAGCAGGGGTTAGTGTTAGTTGTCGGTCCTACAGGTAACGGCAAATCTACTACAATCGCTTCTATGATAGATTACATCAATGAAACTCGTTCTGAGCACATTGTTACCGTTGAAGATCCTATTGAATACATTTTCACCAGCAAAAAATCTTTAATAGAGCAAAGAGAAATGTATTTAGATACTCATTCTTGGGAAGCGGCGCTAAAATCTGTTTTAAGACAAGACCCGAACGTTGTTTTTATTGGAGAGATGCGGGATAAAGAAACAATGGAGTCTGTTTTGAATATTGCTGAGACTGGTCATTTAGTTTTTGCAACTTTACATACAAACTCAGCTGCGCAAAGCTTGGATAGAGTTATTAGCTCGTTTCCCGAAACTCAGCAACTGCAGGTAAGGCTCCAACTATCTCAGGTCATCGAAGCGGTAATTTCTCAAAGGCTACTCCCCTCCCCTAATAAGGGCACAGTTCCGGCCGTTGAGTTGTTGCTTGCCACTGATGCAGTTAGAAGTCTTATTAGAGAGGGCAAGGCTTATCAAATTGATAATGTTATAAGCACCGGTGCGACGTATGGAATGATGACTTTAGATGCAAGCTTGGCCTTGCTGGTTTCACAAAACTATGTAGATCTTGAAGAGGCCATGAAAAGGTCGCTAAATCCTGAAAATTTGAGAAGAATGTTAAAGATGGGAGGTTCTAAGTAAATGGCTCTTTACGAATATACGGGTGTAGACAACCTTGGGACAAGAAGATCCGGGAAAGTAGACGCAAGATCTGTTGATACGGCTATTGCTCTGTTAAAAAACCAAAATATTCATGTTTTAAATATTGCCGAGAGCAAAGGAACTCTAATTAGCAATATCGGAGATCTACGAGGAGTTCCGTTTTCAGAGGTAGTTTCTTTTACAAGGCAGATGTCCACAATGATCGGGGCCGGTCTTCCAATCGCAAAAACTTTGGATGTGCTATCGCAGCAAACTACAAACACCAGGTTTAGAGTTATTTTAGGAGATATTTTACGTGATGTGGAGGGAGGAACTTCTATAGCAGCTTCGTTTAGTAAGTATCCGGATGTCTTTTCCAAAACATATCAATCTTTAGTGCGTGCGGGAGAAGCTTCGGGAAAGTTGGATCAAATATTATTGCGTCTGGCCGATACTATGGAATCTCAGCGAGAATTAAGAGCGAAATTTAAAACCGCAATGATATATCCGGTTTTGGTAATGGTTGCCATGGTTGGTGTCTTTTTTATGCTAATGGTAGTTGTTGTTCCGAAACTAGCCGATATGTACGAAAGCCTAGATGCGGAATTGCCAATTATTACTCAACTTATGATTAATCTTTCGGATTTCATGGTCAACAATTTAATAGTCATAATTCTTGGAATGTTCGGCGGATTATATCTAATTAGATCTTTTTCAAAGACTCCCGGAGGAAGAGAATTTTTTATCAAACTAACCTATGTCCTGCCCGTTTTTGGCGCAGTTAACAAAAAGAGGGATCTAACAGAATTTTGTCGAACCCTCGGTTTGCTTCTTACTTCTGCTGTTCCTATTGTTGAGGCTCTCGAGATTGTACACGACGTAGTCTCTTATTATCACTATAAAAATGGGGCTAAGTCCGCGGCCCAGACAATTGAAAAAGGAGGAACTCTCTCGGGGTACTTAAAAAGCGATTCCAGCTTTCCCCCGATAATAGGAAATATGGCTGCTACAGGTGAGGAAACGGGTAAGCTCGATGAGGTTTTAGATAGACTTGCTGAATTTTTCAACAGAGAAACGCAGCATGCTGTAGAAGGTCTGTCTGCAGCTCTTGAGCCGTTGATTTTAATAATGTTGGGAGGTATGGTAGCTGTTCTAATCATTTCGATAATTACTCCTATTTACAAAATTACAACCTCTATCTAGGTTATTTGAGGATGTTTTTGTAGGGCAGTTTAGCTTTGTAATTAAATAGAAAATTGAAAGGGGGTGAAGAAATGACAAAACTAAACAAAAGAAACGAAAAAGGTTTTACATTAGTTGAACTTTTAATCGTTATAGCAATTATTGGTGTACTTGCAGGTGCAATATTAATAGTTATTAACCCTGCACAGTTATTGGCTAAGTCCAGAGATTCACAAAGACTACAGGATTTAGACTCTCTAAATAAGGCAATAACATTAGCTATTGCAGAGCAAGAGATAACAATAACTACCACCACAGGTAACTCCGGAACAGGAACTAGGTCTGTAACAGGAGGAGGATGGGTCGGCTTTACACTTTTCACAGGTAAGACCGCCGGTTTAGGAAAGTATATTCCAACACTTCCTGTTGATCCTACAAACACAGGAAACTACGTGTATTCATACGCGGCAGATGCAACTTCCGGATCTTATGAATTGAACGCTGTTTTAGAGTCAACAGATAACCAGGCAAAAATGGGAACTGACGGAGGCTCCAGCGCAACTAAGTGGTAAGTAGGTACGAACTTGGAACTCATTGATCCGACCCCGTAGTAATTGTGTGCGCTTCGTGATCGCGCATACTTTTTATGGTCTTTAACTGAGTTAACTAAGTTAAATATTTTCTTTAGACTTATGTCTATGTCTGAGGAAAAGGTTAAGTATGCATCTGAGGTGCGGAGCCCAAAGGGCTCCGCACCATCAAAAAAAATACTGCAATCCCCTCCTCTCTTTACGGCAAGTATTCTGTAAAACTCTTCACCTTTAAAGAATTTTTGTTATACTAATTTAAGTTAATATTTATTTAAACTGCCTAGCGTAATGAATTGGAGAAAATTATGGATTATATAACAGTTTTACTTTATGCAATGCTCTTTATATCAGGAGCTTTTTTGGGATCTTTTATTAATGTAGTGGCCGATCGTGCCAGCAAAGGTCAGAGCTTTTTATTTGGCCGCTCTAAGTGCGAGACCTGTAACAAGGTTTTGTCGCCAAGAGATTTGATTCCGGTGCTGTCCTATTTACTAGCAAAAGGAAAATGCAGGCACTGTAAAGAGAAACTATCTTTGTGGTATCCGATATCCGAAATTGTTACCGGAGCTCTTTTTGCAGGTTTGGCTTATTATCTGAATCTTTTTGTTAATGTTTCATACGCTTATGTTTGGGTGTTTTACGTATATTTTGCAATAGTCGGCATGTCCTACATTGCCTTGTTTTTAGCAGATATCAAATATATGCTTTTGCCGACAAAAATAGTTGTTCCAACAATAGCTTTTGTATTGCTGTTTTTAGCCGGTAATGTGGGCTTTACAATTATATCCTCATATAAAGCTTTGCAGGCAGATGATTTCGGTAAGTATTTAATAGAGTCGGGGTACTGGCAGACACAGATTTTGCTCATGCTAAGGTCTGTAGCCTATTCAGTAGGCAGCGCGGCGGCAATTGCTTTATTCTTTTGGATTTTAACCAAAATTAAGCAGGGTCAAGCTATGGGTAAGGGGGATATAAAACTGGCTTTTCTTATTGGTCTGGTAAACGGATTTCCTTTTAATGTTCTCGCAATTTTCCTAGGATTCTTAATGGGCGCACTTTACAGCGTAGGTTTATTGGCATTAAAAAAGAAAACCTTACAAAGCACAATTCCTTTTGGACCATTTCTTATCGTAGGCAGTGTAGTGTCCATCGTTTACGGAGCACAATTACTAAATTGGTTCTTTTCTCTATCTAACTTAGTTCCCGCTGCAATGTAGTTTTGTAGGAAAATTCTTATTTGGTTTGATTTAATTTGTGAGGGGCCCGCATCTAAAGATGCGGGCCCCCACCCTTTCGCCCATCCCCTTCTCTACGTTACTCTCATTCTTTGAAATTTTCTTTTCAAGACAACTGCTTTGTTGACTACCATCTGTCTTTTGTATAACATTTGTATATGCGACCCATACTGTCTACTGTAAAAAATCGTTTAGCCACATTTTCGTCTGCAAAAAAGACCACAAAAATTCTTTTAATACTTCTAGCGGGCACATTTTTAATATTTGGATTTTTATTATTAAGTTCCATGGTTTGCTCTAAAAATAGCTCCTTATTTTGCTCCCGGCTTGCAGTATTATCAAATAATTCGGCTGACCAAAAAACAGGGCAAGAACCGAACAACAGTATCTTTTCAAGCCCGGGAATCATTGAAACAGAAACGGGTATTTGGGATGGGCCTAAGTTTATTAGTAGCGGGGTGACGGGCTCTGAAAGTATTATATATAATGGAAATCTGGCGGCAGCCGATCTATCGAAACCTTCCATGACGCTGACAAAGAATAATGTTTCTACAGAAATAATTATTGATACAAACACCTTGAATCTTTATTACGCACCACATTCGGACTCGGCAAATCATGAAAACTACCCTATTTCTTCCCTCGAAGATCTCTTCTTAAAATTGAAAGACGGTGATTTTGTATCATATTTTCCTGGAAAGTTTATAATTGTTCTGTACTATTAAGGCTGCAGGTATTAACAAAATGTACTTAATTAAAAACATATTTTTACGATTAAAAATAAAAAGCTTTATTACAGTTGCAAATCCTTTAGCAGCCGGTGCTTTATTTTTAGCAACACTAATTTTTAGTGCTTCGAGCTTTAGTATTTTTGCACAGGCATGCGCTCCTGATAGTGGGGAACATCACACCTATGATGAATACTTTGTCAACCCGAGGTGTGGTCTTTGGGATTTTCCTTGTATAGGCAGTCAATGCGTCGTTAATGAAGGCTACGGTAATCAATGCAACGCCGGTATAGCCAACAATTGTTTGGCGAAAACCAATCAACTGTCTGAGGGCGAATGTACTGCCATTGGTTATGCTTTTCCTTGTTACTATACCAATATTTGGCCACAACCGCCGTGCTCCACATGTGGGAGCACCGCGGCTGCAGCGAACCCTCTTTGTGGATCAGATGAATATACCCCATCTGTGTGCACTGTTGCCCCCGATGCTGCCTGCCCTACTAGCACCGTCCCAATACCTGATACAGACACGCCGGTTACCATTGAAGTTAGAGGTGTTAAGAATGTTCCACGTGACGAGGGCCATGTCTATGGGTTGATGTGGTTTAATAGCGAGAATTCTAGTAATGCAGTACGTGTTGACCTTGAAAGGCAAAATGATGCTCTTGGAAATTATACTGGAATTTATAGGAAAACTTTTACACCTTGTGCTACTTACGGCAAGTGCTATTCTGGGACCGCCAATGAGATGTTGTGGTTCGATGTCTGGATGTCTAATGATAACATAGGTTCGGACACATTTTATTGCGATGACGCAAACTTCTGGACCACCCCTCCTACAGCGTCTGAGGATCCTCCATACGCAAGCTTAGCTATTGAGAATCTAACAAGGTCACTTTATTATTCTACGGCTGATGCCGTTTTCATAAATGACAATGAAAGAGTTAGAGTTATCGGACAAGGTTTTTCTAATCCAAGTTCTCCTGACATAAATCAAATGAATTTAAGATCGTGCAGTTCTTCTCAAACTTGCCTCGATGCGAACTCGTCGACAACTGTTGCAACTAGTTCTACCGGTATAGTAGAGACCGAGCTCTCATTCAGTGCCGGAGCGGTTATTAGATATTTGGTTAACGCTAGGAATACTACTGCGGCAGGAGCTAATCAGTGGTGCGTTGGATATACTGATCCGGGCTCGTTCGTAAAGTGCGTAAGAAATAATCTACCCAACCCTTCCTATAAAGATCTTATAACTTTAAGAATTAATAACTCTCCGCACGCATCGCTTTCAGCTACAGATACAGATACTGGAACTAACTACACAAATTCTAGTTTTACAATTTCTCAAGGTACAACACTAAGCTTTACGGCTAACGCTAGCGATACCTATGCAGGCGGAAATCCGGGTATTGTAACCGGAATTTATCTAAAAAAATGCAATGACGCCAATAATTGCTCCGGTCTGACCCAAGTCTCTGAGGTTGCAAGTTGCACTAGCGACTCGGGAGTCTCAACTTGTTCTACACAGCCTTCGCAATACATAACCTTTAATACTCCCGGAACTTACAAATTTTTAGTAAATGCTGCAGATAATGCTGACCCGAAGGCCTGGTGCTACAGTTACCCAAATTATAACTATTCGGCCCTTGATGCATATAAGCCTTGTAAAAGAGGCTCAGACACTTTGCCGAATGTGTTAACAATCACCGTGACTGCCGTTAATCAAGCACCTACAGGTTCCATCGAAACTATAAACTGTTCCTTAGGAGGAAGAGTCTGTGATACTGATGGGGATCGTAATATTATCGTAGTCCCAGGTAACATAATTTCTTTTCAGGCTGTTGGTCAGGATGATGGTGGAATCAACTACACAAGAATTGCTTATTGCGAGACTGCCAATTGTGCAAGCCCTACAACGCTGACTAGCGCTTCTGGGGCTGTCGCATTCTACAATCGCACTTTCTTTCCGGCAGATATAGGGAAGAGCTACTACTTCTTTGTAACGGCAGATGACAATGGGTCTCCCACACTTAGTTGTTCAGGAAATCCTTCAGCCTCAACTTATTGCGATAGGCCTTCTAACACAATAGACAAATACACTGTTACTGTGAGCGCAGCTCCAAACGCATTGCCTGAAGGAACTATTCAATTAGGTACTTCGGCACCCGGTACGATCCAGACTCTAAATCTTGGAGATTCAGGTACTATCGTAGCTAATGTAACTGACAGCGATGGCTACATTAACTCTAGCCAAATCATTTACTGCCCTAGCGGCTTTAATAATTGCAGCCCAGCTGACGGTAGTGGTCTGATACTTTCAACTTGCGGCGTGAACGTTTCACAATGTTCCATTGGATACACTTTTAATACTGTTGGGCCTGCCTATTTTGTTGTCAGAGCTACCGATGATGACTCCGGTGTGTGTTCGGGGCAGTCTGCCGCCGCAGCTTCCAGATGCGATAGGTCCCTTCCTCTCGACGAAGATAGGTTGACAGTAAATGTCGTTAACAATACCGGTACCACCGAAAGCTTAACGGGTATTACCTATAACGTTAGTGATGTGGCGGCATGTAGTAATATTACGACCTCGCCAAGGCTCACTTCGGGTGCTGTACAGGAGAGTCTTTCGGTCACCTATATTAACCACGCAGGTACTTCATATAACGGGAACTGGACAGATGCCAACGGAAACTTTGAAATCAGCAATATACCTATTCCGGAAAACGGAGATTTGTGTGCGACCGGTAGTTTTACCGACAGTGTCGATTCAAGGTACAGGTACGACTTAGTTTGTTACTCAGATGGAACAACCGTGCAGACACTTAACACAAGCTCGACCTGTGCCAGCAATATTACACTCCCAGGCTCTGGAAGCAACAATTATTTCGGTTATGTGAAAGTAGACACTTACCAAGAAGCTTGGTATAGAGTTATTGGAGGTATAGTTGTAAGTTTAGGTGATATAGCTAATACAATAACCAATCCTTATGATTCCGCCCTTGCTTTCTTGGCAACTAGACTAAGCCTTACTAACGTAAATGTCTCAGCTTTTAGCCGCGGTGCTTTTGATGTGACGAATGGCAAAATAGCACAGCCAGATGCTAATGAAGCTTCTAGCCAAAGATATTTCAGCAACATGCCGCCTGAGTTAACTTTTTGGGATACATCTTTTAATTTTGATCCCCCTGCTGGCACCCTAGATTCTCCCCTGCCTTCGGGAAATATTTGGGGACTTACTAAAGACGTATATAAAATTTCTGCGGCCTCATTAAATGGTATTTTGTCTAGTTCTACTGATGTACTGACATATAATGTTGATTCTAAGAATTTAGCAATAATATATGTAATTGCAGACAGCCCAACAGATGTGCTCGTAAAGCGAAGACTGAACACAGGAACAGGGAAACTAATGTTTATAGGAAGTGAGAATGTTAACTTTGTTTTTGACAGTTCGGTTGGAGTTGGGTGCAATACCAATACGGTTAACAGCATATTTAGAGCAGCCATTATTACTCAGGGTAGCGTGTATTTTAATACTTCTGGAACCAACAACGACAGCTGTATAGTTGTAGATGGACCTCTCATTGCGGGTGTACCTAATGACAATACTACCGGGAGAATATATTTATTTAGAAACATGAGTGCGGCCCCAACCGGTAATAGAATTCCTACCGAACAGGTTAGATATAATCCGCAGTATATATACTTGACCGACGAGACTACCGGTATTATGGTCACGGACGTTATTTGGGAGGAGCTCGAATGATGTTAAGCACTATCTCTAAAATGAATTACAGAAGAATTAATGAAATAAAATCGGAGGCAGGCCAGGTTCTATTGTTTGTGGTTGTAACCATGACAGTTGCCCTTGCTTTGGGAGTAGGCGTATCTCTACAAACCATCTCCACTATATCTGATGTTGCGGATACAGATACTGCGCAAAGAGTGTTGGCCGCAGCCGAGGGTGGAGGAGAGAGGGCTTTATCTTTGAAACAGACAGATTTAGCAAATTTAGCAAATGCAAAAAAAGCAAATAACCTTCCAGGGTACCAAAATTTATGTGCCCCAGCTTTTGGAGATTCTGTTACGGGGGAATTTTTGTGCAAGTTGAACTTTACGCCTGCTGCAGACTCGGGTGATCCTATATTACTTGAATCTCAGATTGGCGTTGAGTACTTTACATTTAATAAGGAAACCCAAGATGGAACACCCTATTACGAATTTGCACTTGGACAGAACAAAGTAAAAGAAGTTGTTATGAACGAATCCAAATCAATAGCAGATATAAAGGTGTGTTGGACCGGAGAGGATGGTTTGTTTTATACATCGTATAGCAATAGTGCAAATTTTTATAGACAGGACATTATTTGCCCAGTTGTGGGATGTCCTTCAGGAGTGGGTTCGAACGCCATATCTTCTACAGCAAGCGATATTTCCGGCTTTAATCAATGTGCTACTCTAAGTACCGGTGATTATGGTACTACTCCGAAGGGGCTTCGATTTAGAACTTTAGGAGCCGACACTAGGGTTGCCGTAGTCACCGCATCGCCCTTTTTTCCTCCCCAGGGTATTAAAATAACGTCTACAGGTCTACTTGCTGTTCCTGGACAGCCCCCGATAAAAAAAATAGTTAGAGTTTATAGGTCTTTTGCTTATGCTCCTGCTCCTTTTGACTTTGCGATTTATTCCGAATCTGAATTAAGTAAATAAACCTTATAGTATAGCTATTTTACTATTTAAAAAATTTAATTTCTAAATAAGCCCACCCGCTTGACACTCCCCCGCTATTTGATGCATACTTACTGTATGAGTTTTCTGCCCAACACCTTTCTCTCACTCTTCTATAATTTGTTTAATAAAAGAGTTTCTGTTTTAACAATCACCTCACGGCATACAAGATTTATTAGATTTTATCTTGGAGGGAGGTGTAAGATATGAAAAACATTAAAAATAATTCAAAAGGTTTTACACTTATTGAGCTCTTGATAGTCATCGTTATTATTGGTATCTTGGCAGGTATTGTGCTCACGGTTTTAAATCCAGCAAGACAACAACAGCGAGCAAGAGAAACAGTTTTGAGAGCTAATACAGAAAAAGTGTGTCTCGCACTTCATTCGTGTGCGGTAACAAGCTCCTCAGCTTTAAACTGTGATGATTGGACCGATATAGGTGCTATAAATCCGACCGGTACGCCTACAGGCTCAACTTATCCAATAAGCCCTAGCCCTGCGACAGCCGCTGGTGACACAATAACAATTACAGGCACTCTAGGTTCCTGTGTATTTACTTGTAATTACAACTTTACTAACTCAACGGCTGGTCAATTAGCCCTTGGCACGGGCGCTACTTGCCTCATTGGAGTTCAGTAGTTTTTCAGTGAATTCTATGCCCCTTCTCCAGAAGGGGCATTTTCTTTTTCTGAACACCTTAAAAAATGTTGTATATTTGTATCGTTCAGAAAGTGTGTTAACATTTATATAGTAAACTGCCTATGTATAAAATAAAAAAAATTTCACAATCAAAAAATAAAGGCTTTACGTTAATAGAGTTGCTCATTGTAGTTTCTGTATTGGGCATATTGGGAGGAGTTTTAACCACAGTTATAAACCCTAAAGTACAAAGAGCTAAAGCTCAGGATTCTGTTTATGCAACAAATATTCAAAAGCTTGCAGAGGGCATTGAGGCATATTACATTACCGGAAATGGCGTAGCGTATCCGGCTGAGGACCCTTCGGGATCTTTAAGTAACGTAATAGCAGACCCGAATAATAACTTATCAAAATACATCGCAACATGGCCGACGGATGCTGCTTATGAATATAGAGTTTCCAGTGATTCCACAAACGCTTGCTTAAGCGTGCCTATGGCATCAGATCCCGATGTTCGCATAAAGTATGTTTTTAAGTCTTCGACCTCTGGAGCTTGTTCTGGAAGAGTTGTTAGAGATTGTACGTACAGTTGTTATGAGGGTTCAAGTTTCAATACCAACCTTGATGGTTGTAATTCTTTGACCGGAAATGCCTGTAATTAATTTAATGGGTTTTTTACATTATGTATAACAAAAGAAACAAAAATTTAAATCCCGGTTCAGGATTTACATTAATAGAGATTCTGATAGTAGTCGTGATAATTACGGTCATTAGCGGAGCAATTTTATCTTTAATAAACTCCGAAGGCTTAAGAGGCAAATCTCGTGATGCTCAGAGAGTTGCTGATATTAAAAAAACTCAAAGTGCTTTGGAACTATATTTTGCTGACAACAGGCAGTACCCTGATACATCTTCAGATAAATCTGAGCTGGCGGATATAAGCAGTTTTCTGAGCAGCTACATGAGTGTAACTCCTACGGACCCCTTAAATACTGGGCAAGTTGACAACCTGTGTGGCAACAGCGCGGTCTATAAATATGTCTATCAATCTGATGGTTCAGAGTATTATTTAGGAGTTAATATGGAGGATAGTAGGTCAGCCGAGCCTTCCCCTTGTACGGACTTTAGCCTTTTTTGTAACTCTGCCGAAGCAACCTGTTATGCGGTTCGTAATCC
>ERZ795048.2687-NODE-2687-length-14074-cov-6.997503_pt1 | contig 14074 bp, 12 predicted proteins | sample MGYA00375132_ERZ795048 | MGnify/ENA primary metagenome ERZ795048 (study PRJEB30177, sample SAMN05720225) | activated sludge metagenome | isolation source: Anaerobic digester | place: Hong Kong | collected 2014-12-17 ...
CTGTGGTCGGTGTGCACGTGGCTGTTTATCACGATCAGCGGAAGGTCCGTCACCTCCCGGACCGGGACGCGTATATCCTTCATCCCGAACCCGGTGTCGATAAGCAGCGCCCGCTCGTTTCCAATAATCAGGTTCCCGCCGACGCCAAGCGGGTCGATGATGCGATAAACCCCGTTTCCCTGGTTCAATATCCGAAAATGTTCCGTCTCCAGCTTCTCTATGATCACCCGTGAAGTTCCTCCAAATATGCTTTTGCCTTGCGCGCGACAACAAGCTCTTCGTCTGCCGCGATTGCGAATATCCTTGCGTTTCCGCCCGCGCCGGTCAGCTCGCAGTCGCATTTGCAGGCGCTGTTCTTCGCTTCGCTCAGCACAATTCCCATAAATTCCAGCCCGTCGAGGCTCTTTTTCCGCACAAGGGCGCTGTTTTCTCCAATGCCGCCGGTGAACGCGACTGCATCCACGCCGCCCATCGCCGCGGCATACGCGCCAATCTGCTTCTTAATATGATAGCAATAACTCTTTATCGCCGTCCGCGCATTCCCGTTTCCGTCCCGCGCGGCTTTTTCCACATCCCGCAGGTCGTTGGACACGCCGGACATGCCGAGCATGCCGCTTTGCTTGTTGAGCATCGTTTCGACCTCGCCCAGGCTGTATCCGCAGTCCTTCATCAGATAGATCGGGATGTAAGGGTCGATGTCGCCGCAACGGTTGTTGTGCATCACGCCGCACTGCAGGGACAGCCCGAGGTTCGTGTCGATTGAGCGACCGTTTACGATCGCGCAGAGCGAACCGCTTCCGCCGAGGTGGCAGGAGATCAGCTTGAAATCCGTTTTCCCCATTCGTTCGGACACGCGTTTTGCCACATATGCGTGCGAAGCGCCATGGAAACCGTACCGGCGGATGCCGTACCGCTCGCTTACCGAAAGCGGTATGGAATATAAGTACGCTTCCGGCGGCATGCTTTGGTGGAATCCCGTTTCAAACGAGCCGACAAGCGGCGTGTCCGGCAGGGCTTCCCGAAATTGCCGGATCGCGGCGATATACGGCGGATTGTGGCTCGGCGCGACGGTGTTGAACGCCGCCATGGCGGAAAGTACGCCTTCATCCAGCAGCTGCACGCCGCTTACGCCTTTTGCGTGGACAACCTTGAAAGCAACGCAGTCGACTTCGCGCAGGGATTGAACCGCGTCCGACAGCGCGTCCAGCATAAGCCGGATGCCCTCGGCATAATCCGGAATCGGCAGCGTTTTTTTCACCGGCGGCATATTCGCGGTTTTGTGCGTCCAGCTTCCCGAAGGCGCGCCGACGCGCTCCTGCCTGCCTTCGGCAAGAACGGTTTCACCGGACTCGCCGTCCGCCATGGAAAACAGCTTATATTTCAGCGAAGTGCTTCCCGCGTTGCAAACCAGCACGTTCATGAGCGTCACCTCCGTGAAAGCTTTCGAACAGCATAGCACGATTGCAGGAAAGTGTAAAACAAAACCGCCGTTTTCGCGGCGGAGTGGCCGTCAAAAAACTGGTTTTTTGACGGGACAACCACGTTTTGCCTTTCACCCTTCGGGTTCACGGGCGGCAAAACGTGCAAGGAAACCGCCTGAAACGGGCGATCGGCTGCGGCGGATGAACCGCCGCAGCCGGAAAATGCGGGTTAAGGGTTGCGACCCTTAACAATCCCCTGGGCTTTAATGTGTAAAGTGAGACGGTGGAAATGCACTTTTGGCATTTTAGAAACACACCTTAATACAGCACCATGCCGAAATATGTAACGGTGTTTTCGCCGTTGATATACCGCATCCCGGCGAGTTTTGCCGCCTGCGAAACGTCGATCCCGCAGGCTTCCAGCGATGTAATCGCCTTGTCCGGGAAACGGCAGGGCTTGTTCTCCCGCCTGCTGCAAACGGCGCATATGCCGCATGCGCCGGCGCCCAAAACGAAGCAGCCCGGGTGCTCTTCCTTTGCCGCGTCGCGCACGCGCTGCACGAGCTTGTTGTGCCGCAGGCTCGCTTCGTGCATGCCTTCGATATCAAACGAATCTTCCAGCTTCGAGACGGTTTGAAACACCAGTGCGCTGCGATAGCTCCTTGCCTTTTGCATAAGCTCTTCGATCGTCCCCACGTCCGGCGGGCAGGCCCAGCACGCGCCGTAATAACCGCAGCTGTTCGTTTCGCAAAGTGTGCGGAACGACGGATCGAAGCGAATTTTGTCCACCTTCACCACCGCGTGCGGCGCGCCGTATTCTTCCAGTATTTTTTCCACGCTCATCCTGATCCCATCCTCAATCAACAATCGTTCCCGTTGTCCCGCCGCATGGCCGTCAGCCGATCCTGCGCCGTACAAGTCCGTCGTAACGCCGGATTGCCGCGCGCAGCGACTGCCGCAGCGGCATGCCCGCACCCGCCAGCAACGTCAGGGCGTTCTCTTCCTCCGCCGCGCCGTCGTACGCGATCACGCGCAGGTTCGTGCCGACGCAATCCACCAGATGCACGCCCGTTTTCAGCCGCAGGATGCCCTTCATGCGATAGGTGTCCTCGCTGAGCAGTTTTAAAAAATCGTTCAGCTGCGCTTTCGTCATCAGCGGATCGATCAAAACCGTTTCCCGCTGAAGCGTCAGGTCCGGCATAATATCCGTCCCGTCCGGCAATTCGCCCCTTGGCTCCAGCGCGCCGAACGCCTCCGGCGGAATCCGCCCGTACGTCGTGCGGATCACGCGTGCGGTGCAAACGCTCGTCAGCAGCGTTTCCGTCCGTTCCAGAAATTCCTGCGATACCATGTCGCACTTGTTCAGCAGCACCAGGTCCGCAACGGCGAGCTGCCGCTTGATCGTCCGCGCCGTTTCCAGCAGCGCGGCGAAGCGAGGCGCGTCGATCAGGCAGATCGCGCCCCTGTATTTCAGCCGCCCGTCGCGCTCGAATTCCTTCGTTACGTCCCGGACCGAACGCGGGTCGGAAAGCCCGCTGGTTTCGACCAAAAGCACGTCCGGCTTCTGCTCCAGCGCGTCGTGCAGGGCGTCTTCAAATTCCGCTATCCGGCACGCGCAGAAGATCGAGCCGCCCGTAACCGCCATGACCTCCGCGCCAAGCCCCGTCAGCAGGGCTTCGTCGGGTGCGACCGCCCCAAATTCGTTGACGATGACGTTCACCCGCCTGCCGCGCATAAGCGGCAGCAGGCTGTGAATCAGCGTTGTCTTACCGGCTCCGAGAAACCCGGTGATCAGATAAAACTCCGTCATGCCCCGGCCAGCCTCCTTTCCGCGGCCTGCGCTTTGCCGAACAATGGTTCTGTTCCCGCGTGGCGCAACCTGCGCAGACTTTGTGTCAGCCGATCTCCGCTTTCGCCTTTTCGATCGCTTCGTTCAGCTCTTCCCTGCTCGGTATCAGCGACGCAAAGCAAAGCTTCCCATTGATATAAATCGAAGGCAAGTTCTTAACGCCCATCTTCATGCAGCGCGCGATATTTTCCTTCTCCGTAAACTTATATTCCACCATGTCGATCGCATCGCCGTAGTGTTCCTTCGCTTCGGTCGCCGCGCCCAGCATATAGGTGCAGGCCGCGCATGTCGCGGAATCGAGCGTGAACACCTCGACGAGCGGCTTCGTCAGGTGCGCATAGTCCGGCAGGTCCACCGGCAGGTCGAACGTTTCCGGCGTGTAGTTTGCCACGATCGCGCGGCTCTCGTCGCGGTTGAGTACCGCCTGCGCGGCGCCGATCGTATTTTCGACCGGCACGGCGTACGGCATGTCGCAGCCCGGCGCGACGATCAGATTTTTGACGGAACTCAGCTCGTCCTGCAGTTCGACGACGTATTTCATGTTGTCCTGCTGCGTGCCGTGCAGCATGACGGACGTAAGCGGGATATTGCCGCCGACGGCGATATCGTACCGGTCGGTGATCGCCTTTGCCGCGGCCAGCTCGACGTTTTCGTCGACGGAGATGGAATCCGGAGCGGTCTTGCACATCGCCTCGATATTGCGCGTCGCGTCGCCGCAGACGAAAAACGAGGAAAATGCCCCGCTTGCGCGGATATGCGTGAAAATCTCCGAATACGGTTCGTGCAGGAACCGCTCGAAATGCGCTGTCGAAATCTGCGAAACCAGCGGATCGACCACGGCGATGACGTCCATGCCCGCCGCGATATAGTAGCCCGTCATGCGGTTTACGCACGCCGTGCAGTACGCCAGCAACTCCGCAACGAAATCCTCGTCGTCGTACATGTCCATAAACAGGTCGTTCCCGCGAAGATGGCTCGCCAGCGTGAACGGTCCGCAGATCAGCCCGTACAGCGCGGTCGTTTCGCCGACGGCTTCCTTCATGCGCCGCATGGCCGAAAGCACCATCGGGATGCGCCCGCTTCTCTCGTTCGGCAGCGTACAGTAGCACGGAACGCTCATGGTGTCCGCCAGCGGATGCGTCTTGATCGACGGCGGCGCATACTTTGCCCAGAGCAGTTCGCAGCCGAGCGCTTCCGCCTCCAGCTGCAGGTCGAACACGACCGGTTGTCCGTCCGGCGTATAGAGCCGGTTGACCTCCATCAACGCCGAAACCAGCGTGTCCTCGTTTTTAAGCACCTGTTCCGCGTCCGCACCGATAAGCGCGCCTGCGTGAACGCCCGCAAACGGCACCCAGGCGGCGCGCGGCGCTTCCTCATGCCGCAAAATAGAAAACAGCACGTCTTTTCCGCTCATTTTCTTCCTCCGTGTCAGCTAAAATATCGTATCGTTTCACTGTTCAGCCGCATTGTATCTCCGCATGCCGGTTCAATACTTGTAGAATTTTGCGCGTGCTTGTAAAATTCCACCTTTTCATGTTCGATTGACAATATTTTACAATTTTTAGCAACGTCGTACAATATCACAAAGATATTTCCGTTATAATGAATGTAATATAATGTAAAACAAATACAATTATCATGAATCCGGAGGGTACCCGCATATGGCGATAGTAGATGAAATTTCCGAACAATTGCAGGCAGGCAAAGCGAAGGTCGTTAAACAGCTCGTCGCGCAGGCGATCGACGAAGGCGTCGGCGCGCAGGAGATTTTGCAGGAAGGTCTGCTTAAGGGCATGGGCATCGTCGGCGTCAAGTTTAAAAACAACGAGGTGTTCGTGCCGGAAGTGCTTGTCGCGGCGCGCGCCATGAACATGGGCGTTTCCGTGCTGAAACCCCTGCTTGTCGAAAGCGGCGTTCAGTCCAGCGGCAAGGTCTGCATCGGGACCGTTCAGGGCGATTTGCACGATATCGGGAAAAACCTCGTCCGCCTCATGATGGAGGGCAAGGGCCTGGAGGTCGTCGACCTCGGTACGGACGTCGCACCGGAAGCGTTTGTTCAGGCGGCGATCGACAACGGCTGCCAGATCATCTGTTGCTCCGCGCTGCTGACGACCACCATGGGCGTGATGAAGGACGTGGTCGTCGCCATGAAAACTGCGGGCATCCGCGACAAAGTAAAGATCATGGTTGGCGGGGCGCCGATTACGCAGGCGTTCTGCGACCAGATCGGCGCGGATTGCTACATGCCGGACGCAACCTCGGCGGCAGCCGCTGCGGTGGAGCTCTGCAAGGCGAGTTAAAAAGCGTATAAAAACGGACCGTTTCTGTCAAACGATCCCTTCGGGCCATCGGAAGCGCTGCTTTCGGTGGCTTTTTTATGTATCCTTGAGTTCGTCGAACCCGCGCTCGCGGCGGCGGCGATACGCGCCCGGCGTCAGGCCCGTCACGCCCTTGAACGCGCGGGTGAAGTGGCTCTGATCGTAAAACCCGGACTGCGCGGCAATCTGCGCCATGTCCAGCTCCGTCTGCCCCAGCAGCCGCTTGGCATGGTCGATCCGCAGGCGGGTTAAATAATCCGTGAACGTCCGGCCGGTCCGCGCGCGAAACAGGCGGCTGAAATACGACGGCGAAAGATGCGCCTTATCCGCGGCGTCCTCAAGGGTGATACGCTGCGTGCAATTGCGCCGCATATAGGCCAAAACGCGCGGCATCGGGTTTTGGCCATCGACGATTTCGCGATCGAACAGGCAGTCGAAAAACCGCTTCAGTACCGCGGTCAGCCAGTAGCAAAGCTTGTCCACATCGTAGATATCGCCCATCTGTCCGACGCACCGCTCGCAGAGCGAGAGGATCTGCGTCTCGTCCGCACCCGCGTCGATGGCCGCGCGGGAACTGAGCACCAGCAGTTCGAGAATCCGCGCCCGGATTTTCGGAAAATCGCCGCCCGTCAAAAAGAAGATATGCCCGAGCAGGTCGTTGAGCAGCGTCTCCGCCTTCGAACGGTCGGAAGCGGCGATCGCCTCCAGAAAGTCATGCTCCATCAGGATCGGGTATTCGCTGGCCGGGTCGTCGGCAAGTTTTTCGTTTTCCGCAAAGTCGGAAAGGTTGCCCATCAGGCGGTCGGTGCTCTGGCGCGTCAACAGGTCGCCGATGCTGAAGGATTTCCCGATTCCGCCGACGGACAAAAACAACTGCCGTGCAATCGGCTCCGCCTGCTCCGGCGAAACCCATGGAATCGTGCGGAGTTCCTGGCCCGCCTGTGCCAGCCGCTTCGCATCCTTTGCGCGGGACTTCAGTTCGCACTGGACAAAGTCCTCTTCATCCACCATCAAAAACGGCCCGACGGTGATGTTGGCGATCCGGTCAAGTTCGGTCTGAACCGGCGTCGCGATGCAGGTTAGCCCGACCGGGCAGGCATAGATGTATTTCCCGCCGAAGCGCTCGGCGTCGCGCCATGCCTGCGCGCGGGACACAACGCAGAGGTCTTCCGGCAAATCGAGGCACTTGCACAGCCCGCACGCGCGGCAATTCTTTCCGACGGCAAACAGCACGTTGCCTTCCGGCGCGCAAAGCAGCGCGCCGAGGCCCGTCACGCGGTGAAACGAGTCCACGCACTCGCGAATATCGTTAAACTCTTCAGTTGTCTGCGCCGTTGCCGTAGATTTCGCCTCCGTGCCTGAAACTGCCTGCAAATAAGGAACCGCCCTTCCCCCCGCTTTCAGCACGAAGGAAGAGCGGCCCGGTCAATCAAACCCTTACGATATAGTCGCTTTTGCGCGGGTCGGGTTCGCCGGGTTCCGTCGCGGCATAGCCGAGAACAACATGCCCGATGCCTTCGTAATCGCCGGCAATGCCCCACTTTTTCAGCAGCGCCTTGCCTTCTTCGGATTCGAATTCTTCCTTGGCGCGGTGGACCCAGCAGGACGCGAGCCCGACGGCGTGCGCCGCGTTGAGCAGCGTCGTAAGCACGGCCGCGCCGTCAAGCAGATAGGTCCTGCGCGATTTGTCCGCCAGCACGACCAGTACCGTCGGCGCGCCGTAAAACGGATCGCCCTTGCCGCCGTTGACCGCGGCGTTCATGCGGGAAAGCTGCCTGACCGTGTCCGGGTCCTGCACGGCGACGATGACCGGCGACTGTTTGCCGCTCCCCGTCGGGGCGTATGTCCCCGCTTCCAAAACCTGATCCAGCAGTTCTTTTTCCACCTGTCTGGGTTGATATGCGCGTACAGAGCGCCGGGTTTTCAATGCTTGCAATACTTCATTCATATTTGGAGCCTCCGTTTTCAATTGTTTCCATAGTTCTTTTATGTTCTGCGGCGCATGATGCGCCTAACGTTTATTATAGCAGAAAATGCGGCTCCTGCGGCCGTTCAGCGCTCGTTTTCGTGCAATTCGGCGTGCGTATCGGTTTGGAAAAACGTGCGAACGCCCGCAATCCGTTTCCAGATCGGCAGCGTGCGCCCTGCTTTTTTCGCATACGTCAGGCCAAGCTTCCCGTAGAGCCGATAATGCGACTCCAGCCGCCGCAAAAAGTCCCGGTATCCGGGCTTATGGGAGCACCACATGGCTTCGGACACGGCGGCGAGGCGCGGCAGCGTCATGAAAAGCAGCTTTTCTTCAGTGTCGATCCATTCCGTCCAGACGGCGCACTCCGCGCCGATCACGCCGTCCCGTTTGTCCGGCGCAACGCCGCGCGGCACCGGCTCGTAGTCGTACGTCTTTTTCAGCGGCGTCACGGCATAGGGATAATCGAAATAGACACGCAAAAATGCGCTCGATATCATGCGCCCGCCCGCGTTTGCACGCCGGACGGTCCGCCGTTTGCCCTCGATAAAAAACGGTGTCCAGTACTGGCAGACGACGTCGTCGTCCAGCGTTTTGCAGAGCCCGTCGTTCCAGACGATCGCCGTGCGCCCGTGCGCGTTCAGGTAACGGCTCGCGCGATTCAAAAACCAGCCCTGCAATTCGCGCTCGTCCGGCAATTTCTGTTCGCGCATGACGTTTTGGCACTTCGGGCAACGCTTCCATTCCGTCTTGACCGCCTCGTCTCCGCCCAGATGGAAGTATTCGAACGGGAACACCTCCATCATCTCGTCCAGCAGCGCGAAGAGGAACGAAAACGTCCTTTCGTTTCCCGCACAGAGCAAATTTTTCGAGAATTCGCTCACGCCGAAGCGCGTTGCAACCCGCACCGGGTGTTTCGCGTCCGAAAAGCACGCAAGCTCCGGGTACGCGGCGATCATGGCCACAGCGTGCCCCGGCATGTCCAGCTCCGGCACGATCTCGACGCCGCGCGCTTTTGCAAAGCGCACCAACTCGCGCAGCTCTTCCTTTTTATAATAACCGCCGTGCGGAATCCCGTCCTGCGTTTCGCCCGCTCCGCGCTTGACGGCCGTGCTTGCGCGGAACGAACCGACCGTGTTCAAAAGCGGGAATTTCTCGCTCTCAAAGCGAAATCCCTGATCGTCCGAAAGGTGGAGGTGCAGACGGTTGAGCTTGTAGTACGCCATCAGCCCGACGAGCTTTTTGACCGTACCGATCGGGAAAAAATGGCGGCAGACGTCTAGCGTCAGCCCGCGCCAGCCGAACCGCGGCGCGTCGTCGATCCGGCAAACCGGCAATCGCCCGCCGCACGCGTCCGTCAGTTGCGCAAGCGTCGCCGCGGCGTGCACCGCGGCGGGTATGCCGCCAGCTTCGGCCAGGACGCCTTGCTCCGTACAATCGAGCCAGTACTGGCCCTCGGCCAACTCCGGATTATAGCGGAAACGTACCGGCGCTTTCTTTGCGCCCGAACGGCCGCCTTCCGCCAGCGCAAGCATGGCCAGTATGCCTTCCCGCGCGCCGTCGAGTTCCGTTTCGATCGTAATTTCCCCGGCGGAAAAGTGTCCTTCGTCGTTGTCCGCTTTGAAACTTTGGACGTTCGGTATCGGCATGCATTCGTCTCCTTGTCTTTTTATTTCCTATTATAATCGTGTCCGGCGCTGTCTGCCGCGCCGCAAGCGTGCTATACTAAAGCTACAGCGTTTGCAAATTGACCCGGTCTTCCGATATGGGAGGGATTTTTATGGTTCGCATTGCTCTCAAGTTTGCAAAATCCGTTAAATATTCAAAGTCGGGAGGAGTATCCATGTTTCGCGCAATCCTCAAGCACGTCGCCCCTCTGCCAAAACTCGCCTCTTTTGACCGTTACCTGTTTATCGGTCCGCACCCGGACGACATCGAGGTCGCCTGCGCGCCGACGGTCCGAGCGCTGACGGACGCCGGCAGGCACGTGTCCTTTCTGATCGTGACCGACGGATGCATGGGCGCGCTCGACCCGAAGCTGTTCGGCGACGAGCTGGTCCGGATCCGGCGGGAGGAGTCCCTGGCTTCGGCGAAGCTCCTGGGCGTAACGGACGTAACGTTTTTAACGTTTCAGGACGGCGCGCAATACGCGTTTGAAGAAGCGGCGGCGGCGATTGCAAAAGAAATCGTGCGCTTAAAGCCGCAGGCGGTGTTCGCGCCCGACCCGAACGTGATCAGCGAGTGTCATTACGACCATATCAAGGTCGGCATGGCGGCCAAGATGTCCATGAACATGGCGCCGTTCGAAAGCGTAATGCAGAGCGTCGGCGGTTCCGGCAGCCATTCCGTGGACGCGCTCGCGTTTTACTACACCGACAGGCCGAACTGCTATATCCCCATCAAAAAGACGTTTTCCGCGCGGCGGGACGCTCTGCTGCAGCACAAAAGCCAGTTCGACGAGCAGGGAATTAACGATATCTGCATGTATTTCAAGCTGCGCTCGACGCGCTTTGCGTTCCGGACGTTTCGGGGCATGTGCGACGGTTACCGCGCGCTCGCGCCGGTGCACATGCATTGTTTTCCCGAGGCATCGGAGTGGTAAACCGTTACTTGTTTGGTTTCTTCGGGACGGCTGATAACGCCGTCCTTTTTATTTTGCTTCGGTGATCAAATGCATAACAAAGACGCGGTGCGCTTCCCTTGCGGCACGGAACCCGTCTGCTAGGCGAAACATCGTCCGGTACTTTTTCGGAAGGCCGCGCGTCGCGTCCTCGTCGGTCAGGCAGATCGTTTTCACGTGCGAAATTCCTTCTCCGAACGCTTCCATCGTTTCCGGCCTGTCGACGCCCCATTGAATCTTAGCGCCCGTCTTTTTCAGCGACGGATGGTTCTTCGCCTGCTTCGCCGTCAGGCACGAATATGCGTCAAAAACGAACGTTACGTCCTGAAACGCGTCCCGCAGTCTGCAAAACAGCGATTTTACGTCGGCTTCGCTTAGGTACATCAAGAGCCCCTCCGCAATCACCAGAACCGGCCGGCCCCGGACGTCGACCCGTTCCATCCAGTTCCAGTCCGTTACGGACGACGGGATCAGCCTGTAGCGCTCCGTTTCCGGGTAAAGCCGCCTTTTGATCCCGATCACCTGCGGGAAGTCGAGATCGTACCAAAGCTCCGCGCGCCCGCCCAGCCGCTGGAACCGCGCGTCCAGTCCGCAGCCGAGATAGACGACCGTACTGCCGGGATGCTCGTCCAGAAAACCGGTGGCAGCCGCGTCGATCTCCGCGCTGCGGACCGAAAGCATGACCTGCGTTTTTTCCTGAATGTGCAGCCGCGAAAAATCATAATCGATCTGCCGGACGGCTTCTTCCGCCTGCTTGTCGCAAAACAGCCCGCGCCTGCTCATCTGCGCCCGCCCGTAGAGTGGGATCAACAGTGTTTCCATCTCTTCTTTCAGCCGTACTTTCATAATCAGTATCCTTTCGTCTTTCGTGAGCTGCGCGTCCCTTTATACAGCATTCTACCATCCGTTCGCCATGCGCGGCAATCCGCCGGAAACGGGCAAAATCAACAAGCGCGCCAAAGCGGGCCGCTTTGGCGCGTTCATTGTGCGTGCAGGGTATGGAGCTACGCCTGCTCGCTCTCCTCCTTACGGCGGTTGATCTCGTCCAGCATCTTATCGTAATAATCTTCGTCGATCACAAATTTCTTTTTCTGCGTATACAGGGCCGCGAGCAGCAGCACCACCGGCAGGATCGTGCACGAAACCCGCACCCAGACGCGCATCGTCGTCGTCCGCTGGTCGCGGAAGTTCAGGTTCGCCGCGCTCTCTCCGCCGCTTTTGAGATCGTCGATCTTCAGCGAATACGTGCTGCCGTCGTCAACGATCTGCGCCGTGTCGAACCCGCCAAGCCTGCCAAGTTCAACGCTCTCGCCGTCCGCCGTCTCCTTGACGACCATCGCCTCCTCCATCGCGGGCACATACGCCGCGTCGATCTGGAAATTCTTCATCACGTCGTCCGCGGCGATCTCGGCGGAAACCTGATTGGAGGCCGCGTCATATGCGTCCGTATCCGATTCCAGGCCCGTATATTCTTCGAAATACGACTGCATCTGCGTGATGTAATACACCTGCGTCACCGGATCCTGCTGCGCAAAGAAATCCTGCTGCGTCTCCAGCGTGCTGATGGACTGGCTGAGCAAAAACGTCCCGGACACGGTCAGCGTCAGCGTGATCAGAAGCGTATGCATGGCGGAGCCGAACTTCGCCATGAACGGACGCAGCGTCGAAACGACGGCTTCGCTGCGTTCGCCGTAGCGGTAGTCGTTGTACTCGACGCAGTTGGTCATGTTGATGATGGACGCCATGTAGAACAGCGACTGCCCCACCGAAACGAGCATGCAGCAGGCACACAGCAGCCAGATATTGAACGGCAAAAATGAAACCCAGCCCATCGCTGCGATCATCAGATAGCCGATCGCAGCCAGGGTAATGCTCCTGGCCTGCAGCTTCTTTCGGCCGAACTTGCCGACCACCCAGGGGTACAGCGCGTTGGCGGCGACCATGGTGACGCCATAGGCGACGACCACGTAGAAGTAGAGCGTGCCGTTATAGCTGATCTCCATGTAGAGCAGATTGGCCGCCAGCCCGATGAGCATCGTGCTGCCGACGTTATAAAAGAGCATGGATAGCGTCATCCAGAGAAGCTGGTCGTTCTTGATAATCGTCTTCCACATCCGCTTCAGCGAGATGTTTTCGCTCATCTCGACCCTCGCCCGCGGCGTTTCCTTTACGCAGAAGAACGTCATCACCTGACTGGCGATAAAGACAAGGGCAATCACGATCGCGACCATGCGGTAGCCTTCGCGCATGTCGCCGACGGTCACCTGCGGGATGACCCCCTGCGCGATGATCGCGCCGACGCCGGCAAACAGCACGGTAAGGGTCGTTACGGAGTTGCGTTCGTCCTTAACGCTCGAAAGGCTCGGAAGCATCGACCAGTAACCGATGTCGTTCATCGTAAACGTCGATTCCCAGAGCAGGTACATGATGGTCATAAACACCACGAACCGCCAGCCCGCGACGCTCTGCACGTTGAACATCGTGATGATGACCGAACCGCAGAGGATCGCGCCCAGAAGGATCCACGGGCGGAACTTGCCCCAGCGCAGGTGCGATCCGTCGATGATCGCGCCCATGAGCGGGTCGTTCAGCGCGTCCCAGATGCGCCCGCCGACGCCAATGATCAGGCTCAGCGCCGTAAACTGCGCGAGCGTGAGCGAAACGCCGAACTGGATATAGATCAAAAGAAACGAATCGATCAGCGCGTAGCTCATGTCGCGGCCGATGCCGCTCGTCGAGAAAAACCACTTGTTTCGCTCGAATGTCTTTTTACGAAGCGCCTCCGCTTCGGCGGCGTCGGGTACGCCCGGATTGACGGAACCGGTTGTCTCCATCGATAAAAACTCCCATCCTCTCGATTTTTAACCTGTTATGAATCATGATTTGGATTCGTTTGAAAAGCAAATGTCGGAAACCGTTTGAAACAGCGTATCACAACGAACATGCCCGTGCAATGGCCTTGCCGATAAAAAAGGCGCGACAGCCGTTATTTTACAAAAGGGCGCGGCCCGTGCCGTCTCTTTTTCCGTTTTTTGTACGAGTGCTACAGATTTATGTCGCCTTCAAAGACGATCTCGGCGGGGCCGGTCATGTAGACATGGTTATCTTCGGCCCAGTCGACGTGCAGGGTGCCGAGCGCGATTTTCACGTCTACCGCCCGTCCGGTTTTACCATTCAACGCGCCGGCGACCGCCGTGCTGCACGCGCCGGTTCCGCAGGCCAGCGTCGGCCCGCAGCCGCGCTCGAACGTCCGCAGTTCCACGGTGCGCTCGTCGATCACGCGGACGAAGTTGACGTTCGTCCTTTTCGGGAAAACGCTCGCGTGCTCGATATCCCAACCCATGCCCATCCACCTGGGGTCGGTCGGGTCGTCCACAAAAATCATCGTATGCGGCACGCCGAGCAGCACGCTCGTATAGCGCAGGGTTTCTCCGTTTACGGCCAGTTCCCGATCGACGCATCGTCCTTCCCCGCGCACGGGAATGTCCGCGCACTCCAGAAACGGTTCACCCATATCGACGGTCACGCCCGTAACAGCGCCGTCCCGGACGGTCAGCTTCGGGCGCATCACGCCCGCAAGCGTCTCCACGCCGAACTCCGTTTTGTCCACAACGCCGCGCTCGTATACGTATTTGGCAAAGCAGCGGATGCCGTTGCCGCACATCTCCGCCTCGCTGCCGTCGCTGTTGACAATGCGCATGCGGACGTCCGCGCAATCACTGTCGAGTACGATCAGCAGCCCGTCCGCGCCGATGCCCGTCTGCCGGTGGCAAAGCTTTGGCGCAGCGGCGTTATAATCCATGGAAAGCCGTCGTCCGTCCAGCAGGATAAAATCGTTACCAAGCCCGTGAACCTTTGTAAAATGCATCGCTCTTTGCTCCCTTGCCTGTTTTCCGCCGC
>ERZ795048.2691-NODE-2691-length-14049-cov-5.405602_pt1 | contig 14049 bp, 17 predicted proteins | sample MGYA00375132_ERZ795048 | MGnify/ENA primary metagenome ERZ795048 (study PRJEB30177, sample SAMN05720225) | activated sludge metagenome | isolation source: Anaerobic digester | place: Hong Kong | collected 2014-12-17 ...
AGAGAGTGTAGGCTTTAAACCGATATATTCAAACCCTTTGGCGGATAAAACGCGGCCACGCGGCGTACGTTGAAGCAAGCCTTGTTGAAGGAGATAGGGCTCGATGACATCTTCGATCATGTCGCGCTGTTCGGACAAAGCCGCGCAGAGTGTATCAACGCCGACGGGGCCGCCGCCGTAATTCACGGCGATGCAATTGAGATAGCGCCGGTCCATGGAATCAAGACCGCTGGCATCGACATCGAGGCGACCAAGCGCATGATCGACGTGGGCTTTATTGATTTTGGCGGCGTTTTGGCCATGAGCAAAATCGCGGACGCGGCGTGTGAGGCGCCCGGCAATACGGGGGGTGCCGCGGGAGCGCTTAGCGATTTCAAGCGCACCGTCTTCGGCCAGGGGCATATTCAGCAGGCGCGCCGTGCGGGCGACGATGAGGGAGAGTTCTTCGGGAGAATAGAATTCAAGGCGCAGCGGGATGCCAAAACGATCGCGCAAGGGGTTGGTGAGCAGGCCGGAGCGTGTGGTGGCGCCAACAAGCGTAAAGGGCACGAGATCGATCTGAACGCTGCGCGCAGCGGGGCCTTCGCCGATGATGAGGTCGAGCTTGCCGTCTTCCATCGCCGGGTAGAGAATTTCCTCGACCGCCGGGTTGAGGCGGTGGATTTCATCGATGAACAGGACGTCGTTAGGCTCAAGGTTGGTGAGAATGGCGGCGAGATCGCCGGATTTTGCGATGACGGGGCCGGAGGTGGCGCGGAAACCGACGCCGAGTTCTTTGGAAACGATCTGCGCGAGTGTGGTTTTGCCCAGCCCCGGCGGGCCGAACAGCAGGACATGGTCCATTGCATCGCCGCGGGCTTTGGAGGCTTCGACGAAAATGCGCAAGTTTTCGCGCAGGGCCGGCTGGCCGATGAATTCGTCGAGGGATAGTGGGCGCAAAGCCCCCTCCTCGCCTTTTTCGAATTCGTGAGCGTCTTTTTCTAAATTCTGGTTTTTCTGCGCTTGCTCCATTAAATCATCCTAAATGTCATTTCGAGCGAATGCGAGAAATCTCATATGTTTGAAGGAGATTCCTCCTTGCTGCGCTCGTTCGGAATGACAATGAAATCTGTTCATGCGCTAAGCTCCTTAAGGGCGAGGCGGATGAGGTCTTGCAGGTTATCGTTGGCTTTATCTTTGGCGCGGATGACGGCGGAGTAAGCATCGGCGCGGGCGTAGCCGAGATTGATGAGGGCGGAGACGGCGTCGTTGTCGACTCCTTCGGGTGTTTTCTCTGAATTATCTACAAACCCTTCCACCGATTTTGGAGATAAGTCTAGATTTACGGCTTTATCTTTAAGTTCGGTCAGGATGCGTGTGGCGAGCTTGGGGCCGACACCATCGGCTTGGGTAAGCATGGCTTTGTCCTGCGCGGCGATGGCGAGGGATATTTTTTCCGGTGTCAAAGCCGAGAGAATGGCCAGGCCCGCTTTGGCGCCGACGCCTTGGACGGAGGTCAGGAGTTTGAACCAGCTTTGCTCCGCTGAGTCGACGAAACCATAAAGCGTGATGGCGTCCTCGCGCACGGCGGTTTCGATCAGCAGACTGGCGGGGTCGCCTTTCTGGCCGATCTTCTCTAACGTTCGGGCGCTGGCATGGACCAGATAGCCCACGCCCCCGACATCCAAAATCAGATGGCCGGAGGAAAAAGAATCAATAATGCCGCTTAATTTACCAATCATAGAGGATACTCATCACTTTGTTTTTGTTCAAAAAAGTTGAAATCCTTCGCTTTGTTTTTAATTTTTACGCGCGGAGGGCCTTATGAACCCCTCCATAATGAGCGTGAGTGATGGCGACGGCAAGCGCGTCGGCTTCGTCCTCGCTGACTTGCCCACAGGCCGGGAGCAAGGTTTTGACCATCATGCCCATTTGCTCTTTGGCGGCGTGGCCCGTGCCGACAATCGATTTTTTGACCTTATTGGCGGAATATTCAGCCGTTTCAATGCCGTAAAGCGCGGGCACGGCCAGAAGAACACCGCGCGCCTGGCCGAGTTTGAGGGCGCTGGCCGGGTTTTTATTGACGAAGGTTTCCTCGATGGCGGCAGCGCATGGGTTCCACGCCTCTATAATTTTACATAGTTCACAATGTAGAGAGGCAAGCCTGCCCGGCAGGGATTGGGCCGCATCGGTTTTAATGAGGCCAGAGGCTTTGAATTGCAGCGCTGAACCGAGGCTTTCTATAAGCCCCCAACCAGTTTTTTGTAATCCGGGATCGATGCCGAGAATGATCATGTGTAAATCATACCACAAAATTGGAACGAAACAAGAACAAATTATTCCTCATCATTCAAAATAGATTTAAGAGCTTCTTTTTCTTCTTTTGCAGATTGCTCCCGAAATGCTTTTCTTTCTTCAGTGGACATTTTATCTAAAGGTTTAAGGTTGCTTTTTTGTTTTTTTATAATTCGGAAGCCATCATAAACGGGGATACCGCCAAAAAAAGACAGGAAGCCCGATATTAATAACCAGCCGAAAGCACCTAAGCCCTCTGCTGTAAAAATCGCAACTATACCAAAGCTGTAAAATAGTAGAAATCCTAAAATTCCGAGGCTTATCATAGGGATAATCAGAGGGGCATTTTTTACTTTCATATAGTGTAAATTTAATCCTAAAAATCCGGTAAAGATCGCTACCGCACACACAAACATAAAAAGGCTTATCTCTGAGAATTCTCGAGCTTTCATTGCAACAGGAAATGTAAGCAGCATCCATCCCATGCAGACGAGTGCGTAAAGGATATAGATACGATAAATGATAAAATTAAGCCTGAAGATTTCCTTCAATATTGCCATTACCCTTCCGCCATGATTTTTTCCATCACCGCGTCGGGGGCTTCGAAGTTGGTCGTGACGTGCTGGACGTCGTCGCTGTCTTCGAGGGCATCGACAAGCCGGAGAATGGCGTGCGCGCCGTCTTCGTCCACTTCGCTGGTGACGTTGGGTTTCCAGATGAGCCCCTGGCGTTCGGGTTCGCCGTATTTGGCTTCGAGCGTATCGCGCACGGCAGCAAAATCATCGGCTTCGCATAATATCCGGTGTTCTTCGTCGTCGCTTTCAACATCCGAGGCCCCGGCTTCCAGCGCGGCTTCGAACATATCATCAGCGCCGGCTTTATCCGCAGGATAGGCGATTTCGCCACAGCGGTCGAACATGAAATTCACCGAACCGGTTTCGCCGAGATTGCCATTGCCTTTGGCAAAGATCGAGCGTACTTCGGCGGCTGTACGGTTGCGGTTATCGCTTAAACATTCAACGATCACGGCGATGCCGCCAGGTCCATAACCTTCATAGCGGATTTCCTCATACTCCTCGCCCTCGCCGCCACCGATGCCTTTTTGAATGTTTTTTTCGATGCCGTCTTTGGGCATAGATTGGCCGCGGGCCGTGGCGATGGCCAGACGCAGGCGCGGATTCATATCCGGATCACCGCCGCCGAGCTTGGCTGCAACATAGATTTCACGCCCCAGTTTAGAGAAGAGCTTGGCACGCACAGCATCGGCGCGGCCTTTTCTGTGCTTAATATTTGCCCATTTTGAATGTCCAGCCATTGATTTACCTACTTTTTTCCGGTTTATTAGATGAGGTAAGTATAAAAGGGTTCTTCAGCCTTTCAAGAGGTTTTTCCTTTGATATTTGCATATTTTTGAATAAAAAGTTCCAGAATTTACAATTACTTGTGCTAAAATGCTAAGAGGGATAAAAGCGAGTGGACCAGATAGATGGCCTATGATTTTTCGGATGTTTCCGTGCTGATTGTTGAAGACAACCTGCCGATGGTTGAGCTTATCAAATCCTTGTTAACAACTTTCGGAATCAAAAAAATATCGAGCGCACGTGATGGCGAGGAAGGTTTTGTCCTTTATCGTAAAGAGACATTCGATCTGGTTATTACGGACTGGATGATGAAGCCGGTTGACGGCATATCTTTGACGCGACGGCTACGCAATGATCCACTCAGCCCCAATCAGTACGTCCCTGTGATTTTGATGACGGGGTTTAGTGAAAAGCGGCGGGTGATGCAGGCTCGTGACGTGGGTGTTACGGAATTTTTGGTGAAGCCCTTTAATGCCAGGGATTTATATCGCAGAATTGCGCAGATCATTGAAAAGCCGCGTCAGTTTGTGCGTTCGGAAGATTTTTTTGGTCCTGATCGTCGCCGCAAAAATGACAGAGGGTATAGCGGGCGGGAGCGGCGCGCCGAGCCTGTTATGATAAATGTACGAAGTAAAATGGGCGAAGCATGACGCATTACAATCAACCCCGACGGCGAAAAGCGGAATTCATTAAGCCGACTAATACTTTGAAACAAAAAGTCGGCCATGGCGGATTGAGCGATGAGATTCTTGATAAAGCTCAAAAGCTTCTGGAGGAAAATACACATGATTTTGAGCCTTTAGCGATGATGTATTTGGCAACGCTGATGCAAGGCGTTGAAATGGCCAAGGGATATTCTCCATCAACGGATAAAGAGCAGATTATCGCTAACATGCTCTATCCTACGATGCAGCTTAAGGCCAATGGCGGAATGTTCCATTACAACCTTGTTACGATGATTGCCGATAAGCTTATTCAATTCCTTGAGGTTATTGATCAGCCTGATATTGAAGTGCTGGAAATCGTGCTCGCCTTTCACACAACGATTATTGCCATTCTTCAGGGAAAGATTTCCGGCGATGGCGGTAAGCAGGGACAGGATTTGCTCAATGCCCTGAGCGATGCGTGCATGCGCTATTTTGACAAACACCCGGATGATAAGCTTTAGGCCGTCGGCATAATGCCGGGGAGGATGCCGCCCAAACGGATAGGGTCGATTGAGACAGCCTTGCCGGTCTTGTCATTGGAAACGATTAAGCAGCCGCAAAGCGTGGCTTCGCCGCTGGCGGGAAGAAAACGCTCACCGGGCATCTTCTTGATAAAACGCTGCATCGCCATTTCTTTTTTAACGCCGATGACCGAGTTATAATCGCCCGTCATGCCAGCATCGCTTTGGTAAGCCGTACCATTTTCCAAGATATGTGCGTCGGCGGTGGGGATATGAGTGTGGGTGCCAACGACGGCGGTAACTTTGCCGTCGATATAGTGGGCGAAGGAAAGTTTTTCCGATGTCGCCTCACCATGAAAATCAACTAAAATTGCATCGGTTGTGCGTCCGAGTTTTTCCTCAGACAGCAGCGTATTGATGGCTTGGAACGGATCGTCGATAGCGTCCATGAACAGCCGTGCCATAGCGTTGACGATGGTGATGGTGCGTCCGTCATTCAGACGATGTTTATAAACACCGCTGCCGGGTGTGCCGGGCGGAAAATTGAGCGGGCGCAGGAGTTTTTCATCCTTGGCTATATGAGAGATTATTTCGCGCTGGTCCCAGATATGGTTGCCGGTGGTGATGCAATCGACTCCCCAATCGTAGAATTGTTTGCAGGCTTTGATATTGATCCCGCGGCCATTGGTGGCATTTTCACCGTTGACGATGATGATGTCTGGTTTCAGTTCTTCGCGCAGATGTGGCAAATGCTTTTCAAGAGCTTCACGGCCAGAGCGACCCATAATATCGCCGATAAAAATTATTCTCATTATTTCTCCTTAATTGTCACCGGCGAACACGAAGCAAAATATTATTTTTGGATTGCTTCGTCGTTGCACTCCTCGCAATGACAGGTCAGTTATATTTCGCTATGCCTTTGGGCGTTAAGATCCAGTCCATTGGCTGGTCATGATCTTCGGCAGGCAGGTTAAACAAAACGGCTTGGGCTGCATAGGCTATTCCCACGGCTGCGACATCTTTTTTCCCGCGGTAGTGTTCAAGTGTTGCATCATAATAACCACCGCCCTGCCCTAGCCTGTAACCCTTGCGATCAAAAGCCAGCATAGGGACAAGGAAGATATCAGGCTGGAGTTCCGGTCCCTCCTCCGGCTCCAATATTCCAAACGCGCCTTTAACCAGTTTTGTTTTATGGGTCCACTGTATGAAGCGCAATATTTTGGTATCTGCTTCAACCTTTGGCAGTGCGCAGGTCAGGCCTTCATTGAGAGCACGCTCCAAAATTCCGGTTGGGTCAAATTCGCGTCCTTTGGGCCAATAGGCTGCGATTATCTGCCCCGCATGCGGTTGAAGCGCATCAAAGAATAGCGGTGTGGCCGCGTCAGGATCTTCGGCGCGAATATCGGTAAGTGTACGGTGCTTGCGGGCCTGGTCTCTGAGGATGGTTTTTTGGTCGGTCATGGTGTTATTTTTTCGTCGGCATCATTGCGAGCGTAGCGAAGCAATCTATAAGATAAAAGTAAAAAATGGATTGCTGCGTCGGCTTCGCCTCCTCGCAATGACGAGTTGCGGGTGGGCGCCGCAAAGGCCGTGTACAAAGCAATATCCGCATGGGACCCTGGTAACCAGGTGGGCGCCGTAATAATCAAATCCCCAATGCAAAGAGAGTGGATAAGGTCAGGGACAGCTCCCTATGCGAAAAGCATCGGCCTCCGGGATAAATAGATGTATCACGCACCCCGCAGCAAACCCATGGGCACTATGGGGTATTTAGGGATGACGTTTCAAGAGAATTCGTTCGTGTATTTTTTCTAAAAAAACGAATTAACAGACTTTTCATAAGTTGAATTCCTTTTCCACATTATGGGTTCTGAGGCTCCACGTGGCTCTCCATTTGCGTAAGAATTTGAGAAATAGAAGAATCTCCTCTTCCTTGCCTTTCTTCAATCCATTGCCTTCCCCTAAACTCATGAAGAACAAGAGAGTCTCCGTTTATTTTTAACGCGGGGCTTCCTCCCATCGGCGCTTTCTGGTTATCAATCAGCGTTACTTCTCCTTTTATGTATTGAGGAGCGTTTGTTACCAGGTTTATTCGGTCTTGCTCTGTTTTTCTCAGTGTCTCAGCAATTCGCTGAAAAATTGTAATATTATTACTATTTTCTTCGCTCAAACCATCTCTGCGCATTGCTTAATTCCCTTAAAGTATCGTTTTATGACTTGATTGTTAATTTTTGCACGGTATTGCGCTCATATGAAAACTGTCAATGATTAAATTGCGCACAATCAAGGATGAAGGTAGATTTTTGCGGCGGGCTTTACCCTCCTCACAATGACAAAAAGTAGAAAAGCTAAGCATTCTGGATGCGGCTAGCGATGCGGTCGATGCGGCTGGCCAGATCTTCAATTGCCCCGGCAACGGCAGCTTCTTCGTTTTGATTGGCCTGCGCGCTTTGCAGATTTTCGCTCATTGAACCAACATCGTTGCGAAGATCAAAAACTTCATCGGCCAGCAAAAGCGTTGTCAGAACCATGAGGTGTGCTTCGCTGCTTGCCGCTCCAGCCTTGGAAATATCTTTCATGCGCGAATCGACGTAATGGCTGAGATCGAGAACGCGTTGCTCCTGTCCGTCTTCGCAGGAAATGCCGAAAGACCGACCATTGATTGTAATATTTACTTCAGCCATTAGCCGTGACTTTCTTTAAGGACAGTTTCGGCCTGCTCGATAATATTATCCAGCTTTTTGACAACGGTCTGAGTATCAACGCCGTTGCCATTTGCAGCGACGGGTCGTGACGCACTAAACATATCGCGTTGTTGCCCGGACAGTGAGGCTTCAATATGACTAACTGAGCCTTCCAAACCACCAATAGATTGTTCCAGCTTTACCAGAGCTTCGAGTATCTGAGACACGGCGCACCTTTCTTGTTCTATATGTGAATGGGCATACGCTAACAGGGCGGCTGAATCTCCGTCAAGATGGTGAAAAGTTTTTTCCCACTTAAACCACAGGAATTTATGTGCTGTGTGCTTGACGGGAGGCCTCCTTGGCGGCATGTTAGGCGCACAAAATTATACTTATAAGTATGGATCACTGATTGATGACCTCAAAAACCGCCGCCGCTCCTGATGCGCAAATTCAGGACCTCACCGAACCTCAGCTTAAATCTATGGCCAATGCCATTCGCGCCCTGTCGATGGATGCGGTGCAAAAAGCCAATTCCGGGCACCCGGGCGCGCCGATGGGATTGGCCGATGTGGCGACAGTTCTTTATTCGAAGTTCCTGAAATTTGATCCTAAAAATCCGGAATGGCCTGATCGTGACCGGTTTGTGCTTTCAGGCGGGCATGCGTCGATGTTGCTGTATTCTCTTAATTACCTGACCGGGTATGAGAAGATGACGCTAGAGCAGATCAAAAATTTCCGTCAGATGGGGGCGATTACGGCCGGGCATCCGGAAGTTGAACAGGATGCAGGGATCGAGACAACCACCGGGCCGCTGGGGCAAGGCATTGCTACAGCCGTGGGGATGGCGCTGGCTGAACGGATTTTGAATGGCCGTTACGGTGATGATCTTGTTGATCACTATACATATGTGATGTGCGGTGATGGCGATTTGATGGAAGGGATCAGCCATGAAGCCTGTTCGCTGGCCGGGCATCAAAAGCTTGAGAAGCTGATTGTACTGTATGATGACAATAATATCTGCATAGATGGGACGGTTGATCTGACGTTTATTGATGATACGCCGAAGCGTTTTGAGGCTTATGGCTGGGATGTGCAGACGGTTGACGGTCATGATTTCGTCGAGATTGAAGCGGCAATTGCCAAGGCGAAAACCACCGATACGCCGAGTCTGATTTGCTGCAAAACGCATATTGGGTTTGGCGCGCCGACCAAGCAGGACAGCAACAAAGCGCATGGCGCGCTTTTGGGCGAGGATGAGATTAAGGGCGCGCGGGAAAAACTGGATTGGCCGCATGCACCGTTCGAAGTGCCGGATAAGATTTTGGCCAACTGGCGGGCCATCGGGGCAAAAGGCAAGGCGCTTTCCCATGACTGGAAGAATCGGTTAAACAGCCATGAGCAGAAAGATGCCTTTATGGGGGCGATGACTTTGGATCTGGCCCCTGCTCTCGCGCCGCTGATTGCGAAGTTGAAAAGTGATTTTGCGACTGAGAAGCCGAAAAAGGCGACGCGCCAGCTTTCCGGCATGGTGCTGGAAGCTTTGGTGCCTGCCATTGACTCGCTGGTTGGCGGGTCGGCGGATTTGACTGGGTCAAATAACACCAAGGTGGCGGCATCCAAGGTCATCAATAAAGAGGATTATTCCGGCAATTATATCAATTACGGGGTGAGGGAATTTGGCATGGCCGCGTGCATGAACGGGCTGACCCTGCATGGCGGGTTTGTTCCGTATGCCGGAACATTCCTGCAATTTGCTGATTATTCGCGGGCCGCCATTCGTTTGGGCGCATTGATGAAACAGCGGGTTATTCATGTAATGACCCATGATTCAATCGGGCTGGGGGAAGACGGGCCGACGCATCAGCCGGTTGAGCATGTTGCGGCGCTGCGGGCCATTCCCAATGTGTATGTGTTCCGCCCTTGTGACGGGATTGAAACGGCGGAAAGCTGGGAGTTGGCTATAAATAAAAAAGATGCCCCTTCTGTGCTGGCGTTGACGCGTCAAAGCTTGCCGACTTTGTGTGAATACCGCGATGAGAATATGGTGGCCCGCGGGGCTTATATTCTGCGCGATTGCGATGGCGAGCCGGAGGTGACTATTTTTGCTTCGGGTTCGGAAGTGATGCTGGCGGTTGAAGCCGCAGAGAAAATCAGCGCTGGCGTACGGGTTGTGTCCGTGCCGTGTATGGATTTGTTTTATGAGAATGCGCAGAAAGACAGCGCAGACTTTGTAAAGCTGGTGTGTAACAAGAGTATCAAGATCGGCGTTGAAGCGGGCATTCGCCAAGGGTGGGACCGGATTATCGGTGCGCATTCATATTTCATCGGGATGGACAGTTTTGGAGCCTCGGCCCCGGCGGATGAATTGTATGAACATTTCGGCATTACAACGGAAGCGATTGTTGAAGCGGCTAATACTAAATTGGCTCAAAAGTAAGGAGAATAAAGCTCATGACATTACGGATTGGGATTAACGGGTTTGGGCGTATTGGACGTTTGGTCGCGCGGGCCGTGTTTGAGGGCTATGCTGGCGATGACGTCGAGATTGTGGCAATCAATGATCCGGGTGGAAACTTTTTTCCACTTTTGAAATATGATTCCATTCACGGACGCGCGCCATTTACCGTTGAGCGCGATCTTGAGCATGATCACATTATGATTGACGGCAAGGTTATTCACCGGTTCCGCAGCCGTGACCCGAAGGAACTGAAATGGGGCGATGAAGGCGTTGATATTTTACTGGAGTGTACGGGGCGTTTTAAGGATCGCGAGGGCGCTCAGTTGCATATGGATCGGGGTGCGAAGAAGGTTCTGATTTCTGCGCCGGGTGAAGATGAAGATATTACGGTTGTTTACGGGGTTAATCACGATCTTGTACAAAAAGAGCACAAGATTGTTTCAAATGCGTCATGCACGACAAACTGTCTGGCCCCGGTGGCTTATGCGCTGCATAAGGAAATCGGAATTGAAAAAGGTTTTATGACGACGATTCATGCCTATACGGGCGACCAGAATCTGGTTGACGGTTCTCACAAAGACCCTTTGCGTGCGCGGGCGGCGGCGATGAGCATTATCCCCTCCTCGACCGGCGCGGCCAAGGCTGTGGGCAAGGTGTTGCCGGAGCTGGACGGTAAATTGGACGGCGTTGCGCTGCGCGTGCCGACGGCGAATGTGTCGCTGGTTGATCTGACGTTCCTGCCGTCAAAAGCAACGAGCGTTGAGGCGGTGAACGCGGCTGTGACGAAATATGCGCACGGTGAAATGAAAGGCGTGCTGGATGTTTATGACGATCCGTGTGTGTCGATCGACTTTAATCATGATCCGCATTCTTCAATCTTCAGTCTGGCCGGGACAAAAATTGTTGATGGCGATTTCGTCCGGGTGATGAGCTGGTATGACAATGAGTGGGGTTTTTCCTGCCGGATGATCGACACCGCGTTGAAGATGCATAAAGTCGGGTATTAAAATTTGTCTTTTAGCACGAAAATTCGTGACTTGCTCTTGGCCGAAAACTCTCAGTCACGATGGGGAGATTTGTTGAGAGGCTATCTTGCAGGCTTATTATTCAGCCCCTTTGTTTCCATTGTTGTTGTTACCCTCTTTTGTATCTTTGCTGATGATTATTATTCATATTACGTTAACAGGGGAGATACCACTTTTCTTTTTCTTGCTATAGAATTTATTGCAGGCGTTGCCCTGATGCCTCTTTTTGTGGCCCTAATCACATTGGCTTTTCCTCTTTTGTTATTTTTTAAAATTGGTCTCTATCTTCTCTATCTTCCCTTTTTGGCTATACCCATATTACTGTTTCTTCCGAAAAGCTATAAAAGTTACCCTGTTCTTGTTCCTGCATTGGGGCTCTTCCTTGCGTTCTTTTTTGTTTCTCTTACAATTTTCTTAGGGGCTAACTCCTAAATATTGCATTAAAAATGCATGAAACTGGCTATTAAATATTACTTATTGAATACCCCTAAAAAATATACCTGATTTTGTTGACAGGAGGCGAATCGCTCACCATATTTGTGAGTCTAAACCGTTCTCCGTGGCAAAGCCGGTCTGTGAAATTCGTTTCCAGGCCGGCTTTTTTATGCACATAAACCCCGCCCAATGCTATAAATTATTACACTTGTGGCATATATATTAACAAAATGTCAAATTTTCTTGTATTAGAAACGCCTGATGGTGTATATAAGAGTTATGGTTACACATCTCGCAAAGCGGGTAATGACAACAGAGGGCCAGAAGGCCTGCATGATCATTGATCATCTTGTCGAAGCCTTGGGGAATGACGCCTCCTCTTCTTTGCGCCGGGCCATGATCCTTAGCGATATTGATCAAAACCCGGGGACCACGCAGGCCGGAATTATGGAGCGTTTGCATCTCGATAAATCCACCGTGAAGCGCGAGGCAGACTGGCTTTTTGATTATGGCTGCATTCGGGTTCAAGATTGTGACAGCGATGGCCGCGCCAAAAGGATAGAGATTTGCGGTTATTCGAAAAAAGGCCTGGACGGCGCACTGGGATATTTTGACGGGCGGCACGAGAGTTTGAAGATTTTCCTGGAAGGGCTTACGGGATATTTGAAGCAGGAAAAACCCTCGCTTCGCGATGCCAAGATTATCGCAGCGTTGACAGAGAAAAAGGCTGCTTCGAAGCAGGATATTATAGATATGCTTTATGAAGGGTCAGTAGCAACCAAGAACAGGGCGTTTACCAAGTTACTGGAAGAAAGGTTGATAGAAGAAGATGGCGAACACGTTTAGAGCAAATGCAGAACTGGCTGATGGTGTGCTAGCGCTTGTCAGACGCACAACAGGCGACAATGTTTATCATCTGGCAGCTTCGAACACGCCCCATATTTCCAGTGGTTTTGGCCGTCGTGCCGGTAGCGCACCGACATCAATGAGTTTTGTCCCCGAGGCTCTTGAGCGCTAGGCGTAATCCCCCCTTGTTAAACATCAGAAGGTTGGCTATACGTAAGGGCAATAGCCAATTTTTTGTTTTTAATTCGATGGGGTGCTCTTCATGTCAAATGCTGAACAACGTACAAAAATCACATCAGGAAAAGGGTTTATCGCTGCTCTGGATCAAAGCGGTGGGTCGACACCCAAGGCGCTGAAGAATTATGGTGTGGATGAAAGCGCTTATAGCAATGAGACGGAAATGTTTGCTAGGGTGCATGAAATGCGTACGCGGATTATTACCTCTCCGGCGTTTAACGGCGAGAAAATTTTGGGCGCAATTTTGTTTGAAAAGACGATGGATAGCGATATTGATGGCACGCCCACCGCGCAGTATCTCTGGGAAGAGCTTGGCGTTGTGCCGTTTTTGAAAGTTGATAAGGGGCTGGCCGAACAGGCCGACGGTGTGCAGTTGATGAAGCCGATGCCGGAGCTGGATGGCTTGCTGGAACGTGCAACAGCCAAAGGCATTTTCGGCACCAAGATGCGCTCTGTTATTCATTCAGCCTCCGAAAGCGGCATTGCGGCGGTGATCGCGCAGCAATTTGAAGTGGGTAAGCAGATTTTAAGTCATGGGCTGGTGCCGATTATCGAGCCGGAAGTGAATATCAACGCGGACGATAAAGCCGATTGCGAACGCATTATGAAGGCGGAAATTTTGAAGCAACTGGATGCTTTGAGTGATGATCAGAAGATTATGTTGAAACTGACCTTGCCTGAAGAGGCAAATTTCTTTGCAGAGTTGATCTCCCATCCAAATGTATTGCAGGTGGTGGCGCTGTCAGGGGGGTATGATCTGGCCGAAGCTTGTCGCCGTCTGGCTGAAAATGACGGGATGATTGCCAGCTTCTCGCGGGCCCTGTCCAACGATCTACGGGCGCAGCAGAGCGATGAAGAGTTTAATGCGGCGCTGAGCAATGCTATTGATAAGATCTATACTGCTTCTGTCGGTAAGGAAGCCGGGGCGCAGGCGGCTTAAAATGGATTTAATAAGCGCATTATTTCCTACTCTGTTTGCTAAAACATTCTTTATTCTGGGAACGCAGCTTTTTGTGACATGGCTCGCCGCGAAAGCTACTTTGTCAAAATTCCGGCAATTGCACGACTGGGGAACTCCTTGGATTACCTCTACTACAAATGAAAATAGACATCGGGACCTTCATGTAGATTGGAAACATGTGGCGACGCCTTTTTATGCGCTTTTAATCGTCAATTTTGCAGCGTTCCTGCTCCTGCTTTTCTGGGGTGTGAAACAGCCGCTTTCTATCTCTTTCGGTCTTTTTGATTGAAGACGGCCGTTTGACTAATTTTGACCAGAGTGTGTATCGACAGCTTATGCGAAAAATGGATCAAGATGTGCTGACTTTTTCTGCACTGGGGTCTTCACAAGAGCAAACAGCCGAGGTTGAGCGCATGTACGAGAGACTGCACGCCAAAAGCTTCTTGAGCTTTCACAAACGACTCTTTCTAGTCCTGCGTCCACAGAACTTGCACAATCTCTTTAGCGCCGGTGGCGAGCATAATAAGGCGATCAACACCGAGGGCTATTCCTGCGCTTTCGGGCATGCCGTGATCGAGCGCGGCGAGGAAATCTTCA
>ERZ795048.2694-NODE-2694-length-14033-cov-7.195808_pt1 | contig 14033 bp, 10 predicted proteins | sample MGYA00375132_ERZ795048 | MGnify/ENA primary metagenome ERZ795048 (study PRJEB30177, sample SAMN05720225) | activated sludge metagenome | isolation source: Anaerobic digester | place: Hong Kong | collected 2014-12-17 ...
TCCACAGTCTTCAGCCACAGAGCCTCATCGTAATCCATAACCGTTGACGGGACACCAAACGTTACCCCCGCGTTATTACAGAGCACATCAACATGCCCAAACACTTCTTTTACTTTTTCCGCCATTGCCTTGACAGACTCAGTGCTACTGACATCAACAGCAACAGCAAAAGTTTTCACCGAAAATTCTTTCCCGAGATCATTCGCAATTTCTTCCATCTCGCCGAGACCCGGAGTAATATTCAACCCATCCACCGCCTGGACTCCGAGATCCGCAATTATTACATTTGACCCGCATGATGCAAATTTTCTCGCAATTGCATAACCTATACCGGTTTTCTTTCCGCACCCTGTAACCAGGACCGTTTTTCCCGCAAGATCACTATACATACATCACCTCGCACTGTTAAAGTAAAATACCATTCATTTACTGAATGTAGTTCATAGCGTAATAATGTCAAGATAATTTATAATTTTTTTTATTTTTCAAAAAATATTTTTCAGGATTATTATTCTTCGTGAAGGAATGTGAAAGGGGGTGACTTCCTTCCGGAAACCACCCCCTTGGTTCTTATAGACTATTTCGTGCTGCTGTTATCTCTGTCCGAATGCCATAACAACGATTACACAAATTTCATGATTGCCTTTTTTATTTGTGCCGTCATAATCGTTATACCGCTCAGCATCCATCCCATAGGCATAGTTTGCCATCAGGGGCAGCACCCCTCCCAGCTTTGTACTCAACTGAACTGACACACTTCTGTATGTCGTCCGGTCATAATCCTGAACACCAATGACTTCATTGTTTTCCGGCATGTACAGTACATTGAACCCTACCTGAAGCCTTGTTCCCCAGAAAGGAAGCAGTGGAAACCCGAGCTGTGTTCTTGATATTGCATACCTGTTATGATAGAATTCCCCGAAGAAATATCCAGGCATTGGTGCTGTCTGAGACGTATAGCTTCCAATCTGGTCGGAATTATTCCGGTCAATGTTTTTATGGAACCCGCCATACACATCAACAAGAAAATTTATATCGTACGGAAAATTATAATATAAACCAAGGTGGCCATAGACCTTATGCGTATTTGTGATATCAGACGCATATTCAGGCATACTGTCCTGGAAAGTCCCATATCCTACACGATGTGTAAACATATATTTTGCCTGCAGCAAAACACCATGCTTAATACGATTGATATCCTTTTTTGACACATTGTCGAACATCAACTCCAGTAAGCCGGTATGCTCCCAGTGGTTTTCCGGGAGATCAATCGTAGTTTCCTCGGTATCAAACGGAAAACCCTGTTCCTCTTTATATTTTTGATAGAAATAATAACCCGGATAATACGAAACAAGTGCTGAGAATTCTTTAATAAAGTTATACCTCAGAAATAATTCCGCACCTGCATTATGGCCCTTGAAAATCCGTGTCTCATCAAGGGTACCATTATTTTGATATGCATGATTAGCCCCGTATATATTGTGATTTAACTGAGGCTGGATACCGGCAAATACAGTATCATTCTTTATACCGATAATACCAAAGACCCTCGTAGTCACTACACCGATCTGCCCGTAAAGATCATTTGAAAAATCCTCCATGAACCAGTTATACACAAGAATCGGCGACATCCTGTTTTCATCCGCATTACTAACCGGCTGCGATGCGCCAAGGACAAGCATGTGCCGATACGGCTGCTTCTCCGCATGGGCAACTCCCGTCCACAATGAAAACGACGACATAAAAACGACAAACAGAATTACAATGCGATACATATTCTTCATACAGCTCCCCCTTTAATTTTTTCAAGCGAAAGAGACCGCTACAACATGTTCCGCTTAAGTTGTCCTCTGTTTAAATTTATATTTTATGTTACATATCAAAGATTACACACTTAATCAATTCTTTTTCTGTCAATCATAATATCATTTTTCAATGAAGCATTAAACCGTTTCATAAGTAATTACAAAAAATATGCGGTTCAGGACTCCGTTTTATAGTCTTTTCTGCACTCTTTATTTATCTTTGCAGAACAAAAGTCACCGCACATTGTACATACCTCTGAATCATCTTTTTTTGTATCCTTACGAAGCATACGCGCCTTATCCGGATTCATTGATAAACTGTACATACTCTCCCAGTCAAGATTGCTTCTTGCAATTGACATTTGATCATCCCGGTCCTGTGCCCCCGGTATTCCCCGCGCCACATCCGCCGCGTGGGCCGCTATCTTCGATGCAACAACTCCGTCTATTACATCGTTGATATTCGGAAGACCAAGATGTTCCATGGGTGTGAGATAGCACAGAAAATCTGCACCGTACATTGCCGCAAGCGCACCCCCTATTGCCCCGGTGAGATGATCATATCCCGGTGAACAATCAGTGACAAGTGGACCAAGAACATAGAACGGCGCTCCGTCACAATATTTTTTCTGAAGTTCAATATTTTCTTTAATCATGTGGAGTGGTACATGTCCGGGACCTTCAATCATTACCTGCACATTCTTTTCCCGGGCTCTTCTGGCAAGTTCTCCAAGTGTTTTCAGCTCTTCCAGTTGTGCTTCATCTGTGGCATCAGAAATACATCCCGGACGCAACCCGTCTCCGAGACTCAACACAACATCATGCTTTTTCGCCATTTCCAGAATTTCATCATAACGCGTATAGAGCGGGTTTTCCTTCTGGTGATGCATCATCCACTTCACAAGAAAACTTCCTCCACGGGACACCACTCCCATGATTCTCCCATCGAGAAGCGGGATACATTTTCTTGTAACACCGCAGTGCACAGTGATAAAATCCACACCATCCTCAATATGCTGTTTTACTGAATCAATAAAATCATCTTCGGTAATTTCAGCAACATCAGGTTTTCTGACAATGGCTTCATAAATCGGCACTGTACCCACCGGGACATGTGACTCCCGGACCACAATTTTCCTCATTTCAGTAATATTACCCCCGGTGGAAAGGTCCATGACCGCATCTGCGCCATATTGAACGGCAGCATTTAATTTTGATATTTCCTGCTCCGGATCAGCATTAAAGTTTGAGGTGCCGATATTCGCATTGATTTTAATTTTCAGCCCTGCCCCGATGCCGACAGGAATACAATCATGAAGTGAGCTTTTCAGTATAACCATGGTACCGGACGCAATACTATTCCGTATTTCCTCCGCGGAAAGCGGTTCGGTTTCCGCAATCTTCACCATTTCATCTGTTATTTTTCCCGCTTTTGCATACTCTAATTGTGTCATAATCTGAATCTCCTTTGAATCTGTAATATTTCATTTGTAACATTGCTGCTTTGTATCACTGCAGATATCATGCAGACCATATCAGCCCCTGCCTCAATCACTTCATCCACGTTTTCACTGTCTATTCCGCCTATGGCAGCTATGGGAATAGCGCATTCCTGGCGGATTTTTTTTAACGTATCCAGACCGCATGGATTGCCCGCGTCAGTTTTTGTATGTGTGCTGAAAATCGGGCTTACCCCGAGATAATCAGCACCAAGTCTTTCAGCCTCTATTGCTTCGGTAACATTATGTACCGTCACACCGATAATTTTATTATTCCCAAGAAGTCGGCGGGCAATTTCATAGGGCATATCGCTTTGCCCGATATGCACCCCGTCAGCATCAACCGCAAGAGCGATATCGACCCGATCGTTAATAATGACTTTTGAATTTCCATCTCTACATATAGCTTTTATTTCACAGGCCTTTTTATACATAACCGCAGTGTCAACATTTTTCTCACGGTATTGAATGAGTTTTGCGCCTGCATTCACGGCGCTTCGCACATCATTAAGCATACCGGCAGCACTCAGCACAGTATCACTGACGAAATAGTAGCCCTTCATGACTGCACCTTTTGCATTGTAGTAATAACTTCTTCAGTCAGATTCGAAACCGAATCGAGCAGGTGCCCGCGAAACGTCCCCGGGCCGCCGGCTGTTTTGACCGCCATTTCAGCTGCTATCTCAAAACATGACAGACCCGCAGCAGCGGCGAATGTATAATCATCGGGATTCGCACCGGCAAAGGTACCAATAACCGACGCCGCCATACACCCTGTACCCACGACCTGCGACATCATATCGTTTCCATTTTCAACGGTGTATATTTTCGACCTGTCCGCGACAACATCCCGTTTCCCGGTTATAACAACCGTGCATGACCGTGCAGATGCAAGGGTTGCAGCAATATCTATCAGGTCCTCCTGAACGTCCGATGAATCAACTCCTTTCGTCTGGACCATGTATCCCGCCACACGGGCAATTTCAGAGGCATTGCCTTTAATAATATCGATTCTTGTTTCTTCCAGAAGTTCCATGCTTTTTGAGTCCCTGAAAGGTGTAGCCCCCGCACCGCACACATCAAGAACAACAGGTATGTTTTTTCTGTTTGCAGCAGCGGCAGCCCTTTTCGCGCTTTCAATAAATTCTGACGTCAGTGTGCCAATATTGACTACAAGCGCAGAAGCGAGCAGCACCATATCCTCTACCTCTTCAACCGCATGCGCCATAACAGGAGATCCACCAAAAGATTTTACCACCTGGGCACAATCATAAATTGTCACCCAGTTCGTAAGGTGGTGAATCAAAGGGGATTTTTCCCGCACCGATGAAAGACATGAATAAATATCCATAATCATTCTCCCAATTGATATATAATGTAAGTGTTCAAAAATTGAAACGTCAGGAGGGTAAAATCGAGTAGTGAGTGTTATCCCTTCGCTGGAATTACCCAGATCAGGTTCAACGGGTATGTTCTCAGGCCCAGATTCTGAACCACCCCGACAAACCGACCTAATGATATTATTTTAATTCTTGTCAATAAGTTTTTTTTGAGTTTAAAAAATAGTTACGCGAAACAACCATACAACCCACGATATTTATACAGATACATGTATACTATATCCCCCTGTACATATTAGTTCCTTTAATTTTTTACACGTTGAACCGTATATATTTGCTATTTCTTGACACTTTTTTGAATCAGTGAAACAGTTGACAGAATAATACACTATCACAATATATTTTATGTCGTATTGTTTGATACTAAATTCACAACATACCACGCGATCATTGATTGTAACATATTAACACTTGAGTATATAATAAATCATGAATTTTAATGTAAATAAATACATAAATGTTAATGAATTATTTTTTGATCTTATCATAGCTTTTATCGCCGGTGAAATATACGCATTCCTTGTTAAGGATGCAGGTCACATGATAGAATCACTTTCATACTCTCATGCTCAATATGTTGTCCTCATAATTGAATTTGCAATATCCTATTTTCTTGGAAAACTCGGCTGTAGTTTTATGGAGAAGAATTTACATAGTAATTCCCGTACTTTCCCGATATATTCTCTCCTGTATGGCATTATAAGCCTTTACATACTTTTCATGATATTCATATCACTGCCTCCGCTTCTGAATGCTTCAGGGGTTCTCACCTATGTTTTTGGAGTGATAGTTATTGTTTTCGGTGCTCTTGCCGGCCTCTCTTCATCGTTATATAATGATCATGAAACCCGGCTCATTGATTCAAGCGAGATCGATAATACTACTATTCCTTCTAAAACAAACACCATCTCCGGGAAGAAAGCCAATATTTCTTTTTTCAAAAGGATATCAGGCATCAGTGAAACCATATCATATAAAGAACACCCTATTCTCATCATACTGCCGGTGGTGGCATTATTTTATACTATCATTTTCATCATCAGCCTCTTCAGGCGCACAACAGGATTTCCGGGTATTCTGTTATTTCTCGGTTCAATTATTGCCGGAATAATCGCCATGTATGTCTCCGTGTTTATATGTACTATTATCATTAATCTATTTGAATTGATGAAAAAAAATCATCCGCGCATCCATTATTGCATCATACATATTCTGTATCCTGCCATTATGGCTTTTTTCATTACCACCTGGAGTAATCTTTACCTGTATGCCAGCCTTAAAGCCTCATCACACACGAACCCTGTATATGTTATCTTTCTCCTCATTGTAACCGGAATAATTCCGATACGGATTTTCATGGCGCTAAATCCCCCTGTACGGTTTGCAAATATTGTTATTTCCCTTGGGGCATTATTCTTTTTCATCTACTCAATTCTCTACTGAATATTTCTTCCTTATTGCAACTATTTATTACAATTTACTCCCATTATTCAATTGACATAATTTAAAATAAAAAAATCATTGTTCATACATTCTAATTACATGGAGAATTACACATGACTGATTTTTTTCATACCTACTTTCTCCTCATTGCCTTTATTCTTTACTGCAGCAGTTTTATTCTGTTCTGCTTTTCCCGGACTGCCCTGTACCGGGTTATGGTAATAATTGCTGTATTGATTCATGGTATATTTCTAATATCTTCAGGTTTTTTCGGGGGAATTTTTCTCCTCCTGAAAGTTGTTGAAAGCCCGGCGTTCTTACCATTTGCCATATCATCAATTATTTTGTTTCTGGAGTTCAGAAAAAAAGACGAACAGCCCTGGGGGTACGGCATTATTCTCACAATAATTTTTGTATTAATTGCAATTCTTACACCCCGGTCAATGACGTATTTCGGACCAAATAAACTTTCATGGTGGGCGATTTTTTATTTTATTACTGATTTTTCAGGGCAGGCCGTTTTCTTTATCGGCGCACTGTTTTCCATTCTTTTCCTGACAGGGAGGACTGAGAAAGAAATACATCATTCAATTATCGCCTATGGTTTCGTATTTCACACAATCGCACAGGTCACCGGTGCAGTCTGGTGTTTTCTCGGGTGGGCGGCGACATTTCAGTGGGTGTTTGTTCATCTCCAGTCTGCCGCGATATGGATATATTATGCAAATTACCTGCACCTCCGCTTTCTTCCAACATGGAACGAAAAGCGCCGTGCGGTATACCTTACCGCAGGAGCAATACTATTAACCCTGTTTAAGTACCTTTAAAACATATGTCTTTGGAGAGATACTGAAATGAAACAAATATGGAATTTTCTGAAAAGCCTGCAGCTGACTTTCTGGCTGCTTTTTATAATTACGGCCATGTTTATCGCCGGTTCCCTGTATTCCCGCGCGGATTACAGTTTTTTTGAAGCAATGAATAACAAACCGATTATCACATGGCTCAGCGAAATAGGGATACACACACTTCATAAGACATGGTGGATAATACTGCTCTTTATATCGATGGCGTTACTTGCTGTCAATACAGTCGCCTGTGCGGCAGACAGGCTTTATATCATCTGGCCGAAAAGGAAAAATATTTCGCTGCGCATTTTCCTTACTCTTATATCACCTTCAATTATACACATTCTATTTATCATTGTTCTGTTCGGACACTTCCTTACTTTCACGGTTATTTCTCATCAACGATATCCCGTGGAAAAAGGTACTCTCCTGACATTACCCAACAATGTACAGTTGAGAATCAATGATATCACCATGATCAATTATCCTCCGGATTCATATCTGAAAGACCGCCTTATGAACGGGATTCTTTCAGTTTCGGAGATAACACAATCAGGAGAAAATAATTATTCTATAAAATTTCTTGAGCCTGTCTCCCTGAATGGCGCATATCTTCACATTGATGTCGCAAAACGCGTAACACCGGAAAGCAACACCACAGTGTGCAGCAGGGCGGAAGTAAAACGCACGGAACAGGTAATGCCGCAGTTCTATCTTCTCTACACTGAAGATCCGGGACTTATGGTGATAGTGGTATTTCTTTTTATAATGATAGGGTTTCTTTTCTGGTATTATGGAAACACCCTACTGATGAAAAAAACGCTTACTGAATAACAAATCAGCTGTATGTAATTCCCTTATATCAGCAATCACCGGGGAATTACATACAAAGCATTCATTTGCTGCGGCATGAGAATCGAAAAATAACGACATGGCGGGTTGATACAATGACCCGCACGCCGTAATTACTTCATTTTCATTATGGCAATTCCTGACATCAAAGTGTAAGGTATTGCACTCATCATATTCTTTCTTAAACATCCACTATATAATAATCACAATCCGCGCATCGATTCTGAACGTATCATATTTTCATCCCGCTCCTTCAGCACCTTCTCCACCGTTGCAATCATGGCATCCCGGTCTTTCTGGAGGGTTCCGTTCACGGGAAGATAGTTCGACGCATGGACGCCGACAAATTTGAGATTATCAATAGTGATATTCTCAAAGATAATCTTCATCTCCTCCAGTGTCTCGAAAGGGTCGAGAAGATCAAACTCCCCCTTCTGTACCTGATTATACAGCACAGTTCCGGGTACCGGTGTGACGGTAAGAGCGGCAAGATATTTCGGCCGCATTTTGTTGGTAATTTCAGCAGTTGCAAGAGCATGCTCCCTTGAACGGGGCCCCTTGCCGGCAAGTCCCAGCAGAACCATCGATGAAAGGTTTATCCCTGCGTTGTTGAGGTTCAGGCCTGCCTGAAGCATTTCCTCAGCGGAGACGCCTTTACGAATCTCCTGCAGAAGCTGGTCATCGCCTGTCTCGACTCCGAGATATGCTTTGGTGAGCCCCGCGGCTCGTAATGCAGTCAGTTCCGACATGGTTTTTGAAAGGGTGCTTTGAGGCCCGACATATGATCCAACATGCCGCAGGGAGGGAAATGTCTCGAAAAGCGTCTTCAAAATCTCAAGAAGTATTTCAGTCTCAATTGCAATAGCATCACCATCACAGAGAAACACCTTTTCAAGATCACCGTAATGGTCCTTTGCCATCCTGATGTCCTCTTTTATTTCATCAAGGCCCCTGATCCGGTACTTTACCGTGTTATACATCCCGCAGAAGGTGCACCGGTTATGAGAGCACCCTATTGTACACTGCAGGAGGTAGCTGTTTGCCTCACTGAAAGGACGGAACACATTACCTTCGTATCTCATCGTCTGCCGCCGAATATTGATCCGAGAATGCCGCGCACGATCTGCCGTCCCGCGGTACTGGCCATGGACCGGGCAGCGCTTTTAATTGCCGCCTCAACAACAGTATCGCTTCTCCGGCCTCTCCCGCCGCCTGAACTTTTTTTCTCTGCAGCGGGCTTTGCCTTTTCTTTTTCTTCTGCATTTTTTGAAGCAGTTTCTGTTTTCGCCTTCAGCTTTTCGTATGCTGATTCCCTGTCCACCGGTTCTTCATACACGCCGGCGACAATTGATTTTTTCATCATCTCCTTACGCTGCTCCGGAGTTATAGGACCGATCTGTCCCCGTGGAGGTACAATCAGCGCCCGCTCCACGATCCCCGGCCGCCCCTCTTCATCCAGAAACGACACCAGGGCCTCACCGACTCCGAGTTCGGTTATTGCCGACTCAACATCAAGCTTCGGGTTTTCCCTGAAGGTCTGAGCAGCCGATTTCACCGCCTTCTGGTCTTTTGGAGTAAATGCCCGAAGCGCATGCTGTACGCGGTTACCCAGCTGTCCCAGCACATCCTCGGGAATATCCAGGGGATTCTGCGACACGAAGTACACACCCACCCCTTTTGAGCGGATCAGCCGTACCACCTGCTCTATCTTGTCAAGGAGTATCTTCGGTGCGTCATCAAAGAGGAGGTGCGCCTCATCAAAGAAGAACACCAGCTTCGGTTTCTCCGGATCGCCCGCTTCAGGAAGCTCTTCAAAGAGTTCCGACAGGAGCCAGAGCAGGAACGTTGAATATAATTTCGGTGACTGCATCAGCTTATCTGCGGCAAGAATATTTATCACCCCGTAACCCCGTGAATCAGTCTGTATGAGGTCATCTATGTTCAAAGCCGGCTCTCCGAAAAACGTATCGCCCCCTTCACCGTCAAGTGTCAACAGCCCCCGCTGTATGGCGCCAATGCTCGCACTGGAGACCCGCCCATATTCTGTATTGAATTCAGCAGCATGCTCCCCGACATACTGGAGCATGGAACGGAGGTCCTTCATGTCCAGCAGCAGTAAGCCGTTATCATCCGCTATTTTAAATGTCATGGTTAGCGCGCCCGACTGGGTATCATTGAGGTTCAAAAGCCTGCTCAGGAGGAGCGGTCCCATTTCTGATATCGTTGTACGCACAGGATGCCCCTGTTCGCCGTATATATCCCAGAACGTCACGGGAAATGCTTCAGGTGAATGGTCTGTTATTTTCAGTAACTTCACCCGTTCATCAACCTTCGCATTGCCGCCACCCTCACGGCATATCCCTGAAAGATCACCTTTCACATCCGCCATAAACACCGGCACGCCGAGCCGGCTGAACTGCTCAGCAAGGGTCTGGAGCGTCACGGTCTTTCCGGTTCCCGTTGCCCCGGCTATAAGGCCGTGCCTGTTAGCCATACCTGAAAGTATGCCGATATCACTATCAGCTTTTGCTATCACCATCAGTGTTCCTGTTTTTGCCATAACGCCCCCTCTCAACACTTCATGTTATTATCAATCAGCAGAAAGCCATTGGACCCTTGATCCCGCATCGGTCCTCGAAACATGGAGCACATGCGGAAACTCTTCCCTGATCTCTTCAACATGTGATATAATAAAAATCTGCCGGTACATCTCCTTAAGGTACAGCAGGGCATTCATTATTTCCCGCCGTCTGTCAAGATCCTGACTCCCGAATATTTCATCAAATCCAAGAAACCCGATGGACCCTCCTCCTGCGAGATCACGTACCGTTCTGCTGATCGCGATACGAAGACACAGGTTTGCACAGTCAACCTCTCCCCCGGAAAACCTTCGTACAGGATAGAGCCGCCCTTCGTCCTGAATAAAGAAATCAAAATCACTGTCAACTGAAATGGCTTCATACCGGCCCGACGTGATCCGGCTGAAAAGAGAACCCGCGTGCCCGGCAATAGCGGGTTTTACCCGCTCCAGCACCACATTCCTGAAATCATCGAAAAACAATTCAAGCCTGTTTAACGTTTCAAGTTCCTCAATGTTCTTTTCAACCCTTTTCCTGTTCTCCCGGTCCTGCTTCAGTTCATTATTCAACGCCTCGATATGCAGCCTGAGTTTCTGGAGTTCAGCACTGAATATATCGCAGCTGTTTTTTACTGCATCCCGCCGTGCTTCGCATTCATCCCGATGCGTCCTTGTTTTCTCATGGTCCTCTGCTGAATAGCCAAGTTTTTCAAGCTCTTCTCCGAGTTTTTTTTCCTGGAGCAGCAGACTGTTCTTTTCTTCACGAAGCATACACAACTGCTTCTCCAGCAGGGGTACCTGTTCAACTCTGGCCCTGTACTGATGATACCGCAGGTTAATCGGCTCTAATTCTTTCATCTTCGAAGCTACTTCTCTGTGATGTTCTTCATTGTACCGCACATCACCAAGCATTGCAATCTCTTTTTGCAGGGCTGCGTGTTGTGTGTTTTTTTCTTTTATATCGATTTCAATGGCATGGATCTGTTTTTGCACCTCCTTGAGTGCCGCGCCTTCCTGCCGCAAACGTCCCTGCTCATTCTCGCATTCACGAAGCCGCTCTTTTCCCTTTTTCAGGGATTTTTCCATATCCTGTATTCTGCCGAGTATATTCCTGAGTTCAATTTCCTGATACTGTGACAGCTCCATGTCAAGCTTTTCCATTGTCGAATCGAAGGAATCTGACAGCGGACGGAGACATGTGGGACATTCCGAGTCCCTTCCTGCATCTGAAATTTTCTTTATGCTTTCCTGCCGCTCCTTTATCCGCATACGTATGCCGCCAAGGTCTGCGCGCATCCCGCTGAGCGCCTTTTCATGTCCCGCTATTTCAGCTTCCACTGCCGCCCGATTCGCATCGACCTCCTCGATACGTGCCTTCAATGTTTCAAGAACAGCAAGCCGCTCCCCGGCGTTGTTTCTGTCCGCGGTGACTTTGGCAATATCCTTTTCGAGCTGCAGCGCCTGCCGGGCAGTTGCTTCCTTTTTCAGATACTTCAATCTGGCTTCATCGAGAGATTTCGATTCTTTCTGTACGGCAGTAAAATCGATGGCCTTTTTCTCAAGTGCCTCCATTTCCTTTTTTTCCTTCAGGAGCACCTCCAGCTGCCCGGAAGTACCTGCTATCTGCTTATCAACACCTTCCCCTCTTGCGATAAGTTTTCCAAGGGACCCTTTCATGTCAGAGTATTTCCGGAACAGCGCATCGTGCGCTTCATACTGTTCCTTTATCGATACATATTCAGACGATACCCGGGCAAGGTTGTCCCGTTCCTTTTTTTCACGGACAGACAGTGATTGCATTTCTTCTCCGAGAGAGGTCAACTTTTTCTCACGGGCAGATATATCGGCCTCACGTAAAAGCATGGACTCCTGGCCTTTGATCTCGTTTCGAAGAATGTTTCTATCGTCACGCACCTTTCTCAGAATATCATCAACCCGGTCCATACCGATCATTCTTCGTATCAGGACACGCCGGTCCCCGCCCGTCGCGGCAGATATCGCCCCGAGTTCCTTCTGACCGGAAAATATCGATCTGGTAAATGCGTCATATCCCATGCCCAGGAGCCGTTCAACTGCCGTCGTGACTTCCTTCTGTCCCGAGGAAATCACTGAATCGGCGGAATCATATAATGTGCTGTGGGCCGTCAGGGCCTTCCCCCGATATTCCCTCAGGACCCTGTATTCTCTGCCGCCAATCTCGAAAACCAGTGAAGCCGATATCGGGTCCTTTTCACCTGCCCATGCGTTGCGCGTCTGCTCCCTGGTGAGAAAGATCTCTCCATATAGCGCCCACAGCACCGCCTCAAAAATTGTCGATTTTCCGGACCCGTTTTTCCCCACGATACCGATAAGCCCTTCAGGAAAATCAAGTTCCAGATCGCGGTACTGTTTAAAATTAATCAACGTCAGTGATCTCAATATCATTATTCCACCATCCCTCGCACTGAAGGACTATTCCCCCCGCTCGAAGCTGTCGAAATAATATTGTGCCTTTTTAGAAACAACATTGAACTCATTATCGTTTTCAATTTTTTCCCGCAGAAATGATTGGAAATGCTCTTCAAGTGATTCAGCCCTGTCGATATGGATGCCGCCCGCAGAGTCAGCATGTTTCAGGATACGCTTTGTCACAACTGACAGGGCTCCTTTAAACGGTTCCGCCGCCATGGTATTCCGGATATACATACTCTGCTCAGGTTTAATATCGTGCAGATATACACTTACAAGCGCATTTGTATAATCTTCCATGTCCCCGGCTGCCTGCAGTTCTGATACAATTTCCTCCACCGTCTTCCCTGCACAACGGTCAATATCTATCCGGAGCCATGGCCGCGTAGACAATGGCCGGAACTCAACCGCAGGTATGCCTTCACTATCAATAGTGACTACCGCAACCCCTTTCTCCTTCCCCGCTTCACGGTCACTGAGACGTTCCGTTGATCCGGAATACCAGGCATTACCATACTTCTTAATATGCTGGAAACCGTGCCAGTGCCCAAGGGCGATATATGAAAAATCTTTCAGGACATCCTTCATATCGGGTGGATATATCCGCTCTCCGAATTCCTCCATGATATACTCCTTTCCAAGGGAGGCGTGAAGCAGGAGCACATTGTTCTTTCCGGAAACAGGTGATATTTTCTTCATTTCCTCCGCGAATAATCTGTCGTCGTTGATATGGGGCACGCCGTGAAACACCGTCCCGTTCAATTCCGCGGTTTCATAGCGCTGACTGAACATCGGAACAACATTGTCAAATGACTGCATTGCCTTGAGGATCGGGCTCGTGTATGCGGACCGCGGTGTCGAGTGGTTCCCGGCAATGACGATAAAGGGAATACCCGCGTCGGAAATACGCTTAAGCTGGGTAAGTCCCTCGATCATTGGCCTGTTTCCCGGAGAGGGGCGGTGAAAAAAATCCCCCGTATGGACCACTGCATCCGGTGCGGTGTCGAGAATAATATCGACCGCATGCCGGAAGGAGTCGTAAAAATCCTGTTCCCTGACGTTCACACCGTCAACAGAGACTTTTTCAAGATCACTGAAACCAAGATGTGTATCGGAAAGATGTACTAATGTATAACTCATACGGTGTTCCTCTGAAC
>ERZ795048.2697-NODE-2697-length-14015-cov-6.262393_pt1 | contig 14015 bp, 10 predicted proteins | sample MGYA00375132_ERZ795048 | MGnify/ENA primary metagenome ERZ795048 (study PRJEB30177, sample SAMN05720225) | activated sludge metagenome | isolation source: Anaerobic digester | place: Hong Kong | collected 2014-12-17 ...
CAGGGCCTTCGTACTTGTTTTTTCTTTCTTCTTCATCTCGCCTATTTCAATGAACATTTGTAAACTTTGATGTGATTCCACGGGGAATCGAACCCCGGTTGCAAGGATGAAAACCTTGAGTCCTAACCTCTAGACGATGGAACCATTTATTTCAAGGGTGAGAGACGGGGTTTGAACCCGCGACAACCTGAGTCACAGTCAGGCACTCTGCCAACTGAGCTACTCCCACCATAATTCTTAAACGGGTCGCTAATTTAAGAATTTTTTTTTAGGTTGTCAAGGTCTTTATTGCCCAGTTTTAACATTTTTTTTTCTGAGTTATAAAGCGGGTCGAAAGATATTCAAAATTTATTTTAATGTCAAGAGTTTTTTATAAAATTTTCATGTATTTAATTCGTGCCTGTTATCATCATTATCGGAATGCGACTGAAAAGGCTCTATATGTACTACAGCATCCACAACAGAGGGACCTTTTTCAATAATCGACAATTTCACTTCCTCAGCAATATCGTGTCCCCTCTTAACAGACAAACTCTCGTCAACCAGAACATGAAGATCAATATAATTACCCGAGTTATATTTTCTGCTTCTCACTGCATGAACTTCCTTAACGCCATGAATTTGCATCGATATATTTTTAATATTATCAATATCCTTTTTTGAAATCCCGCGATCCGTCAATTCCTCGAATGAACTGAAAAGTATGCCGAGAGACACCTTGATTATAATAAATGCGACTATAACGGCTCCGATATGATCAATAAACTCAAGACCCGGAAAAATGATCGAAACTGAAACTGCTATTAATGCAGGTATAGAACTGAATGAATCCGATCTGTGATGCCATGCATTTGCTATAAGTGAAGATGATTTCAGCCTTCTTCCCACCCTGATGGTCCATCTGAAAAGAAGTTCTTTCAATATGATTGAGAAAGCTATACCGATCAGTGAAATCCATTTGGGCTTTTCAAGATGGGAATCTCTTAAAGTTGATATTGCTTCATATCCTATACTTAATCCTACGACAGTCAGAATAATTCCGATGAAAACTGTAACCAGAGTTTCAATTCTGCCGTGCCCGTAAGGATGGTTTTCGTCGGGAGGGGCTGTCCAGAATTTAACACCTATCAGTATTGCAAGATCAGTGCTGAGGTCGGATAGAGAATGTACACCGTCAGCGACCGCTGATTTACTGTTGCCGATTATTCCGGTAAATATCTTGACAGCAGAAAGCAATACGTTTATTACGATTGAGAAATACGTAATTCTGTTTATTTCATTTATTTTACCGTTAACACTTTCGTCTTTGACTGCCATTTATTCACCATGAATTTATTCGTTATTTCTTTTCGCTACAAGAAAAACGTAATATTTACCGAATGTAATAACCTTGAACTTGTGCTGCTGAAGATATTTCTTATAAAAAGATATGTCTTTTATGAGCAAATTAAGATTTGACTCTGTATAATTTTTTGTTTTTGCCCCGTAAACGACCTCGCGATCTATATATCTGCTGTTCGGGAATCCGAGGATGATACTTCCGTTATCCTTTATCAGATTTTGAACGATATATCTTAAAACAGCCTTACCGTCAAGCTCAGGACTTTGAAGAGTGCCTATAGAAATAACGATATCCTGCCGGGGGATGTTAAGCGAACTGATCTTAGATATATCTTCATTATAAAAAATATAATTATCTGAACTGAGTTCAGAAGAAGCCACTCTTAAAGCAGATCTGCAGTGGTCAATTCCCGTGAAAATTGAATTTTCGGTATGGTCTTTATAGAATTCATTGAAAACTTTAAATTCATCCGCTCGGTTAATTCCCAGATCGAGGATTTTTAACCCATCCTTTACTCCAACTTCATTCAGACAGCGCAAATAATCATTAAGAAAATTCGGTTCTTCAAATTTAAATATCTTTGAGAATTCAGATCCGCATCCGTATCTTTCAGTGATATCAACACCTGAATGATTGTGCCATGACCTTTGAGTATCAATGAGCTTATATCTTACAAGTATTCTGTTATTATCCATAATTTTCGGGGTCATGATCTTACAGTGAAGTATCTCTGCCAGATCTGCCCATACTTTGAAGGGACGATATATATACCTGCGGCCCTGCATGCTGATTATTGTGCCGGAAAATTCATTAGAATAGTCGGGATCAATCACTTCGAACTCGATCATATCACTGACTTTAAGTTCTTTGATCTTATCACTTAGTATCCTGAAAATATGAAAAAGAGGCTCGTCGTAGAATATCATTTTGTAACTTTTTTAACTTCAGAAAGAAGTTCCTCGTAGTTGATCTGTCCTTTTTTTCTAAAGACGATGCTTTTATCTTTATCTATCAGAAACGTATAAGGCACTGTACCAGATCCGCCGAAGCTTTTGTAAGTATCCATGCTGCAGTCTTTCAGAAGCTCAAGACCTATACCTTTTGTTTTAAGAAAATTCCTGGCTTTCTGAACCTGCGACGGCTTGTCTATCGTTATCAGAACAATCTTTAAACCCTTATCTTTGAACTCATTTGATATCCTGTTGAACTCAGGAAGCTCTTCTTTGCAGGGCTTGCACCAGCTCGCCCAAAAATTAATGATAACGGGACCTTGACTCACAAGACTGTCGAGCGTCACATAATCACCCTGAGCATTTTCGAGTCTGAAAGAAGGTGCTTTTTTAAGGTCAGTCTGGCAAAAAATAATAAGATTCATCAAAACCAAGGCTAGAAACATATATTTTTTCATAACACCACTCCTGTTCTATTGTGAACAAATTTATTAATATTTCTCCTCAATGTCAACCAAAATATAGAATTATCCATATATAATCATTATTTGCAAATTAATGCCGATAAATTATTATTTTGATAAATCTGATATTTTTGTTATTTTTAACTGTTAAATTGTTTAACTGTAAAAAAAAGAGGCGTAACATGAAAATAATTGAATGCGTACCGAATTTCAGCGAAGGCAGAGACATGGCTGTAATAACTCAGATAACTGATGAAATAAGAAAAATAAAAGGAGTAAAACTTCTGGATGTTGACCCGGGTTATGACACAAACAGAACAGTTGTAACATTTGTCGGAGACCCGGATAATGTAATTTCAGCAGCGTTCAACGCTATTAAAAGATCGCATCAGCTTATTGATATGACAAAACATAAAGGTGCTCATCCAAGATTCGGCGCATGTGATGTCTGTCCGATAATCCCTGTGAGCGGAATTACTATGGAAGAGTGCGTAATCATAGCTAAAGATCTGGGGAAAAAACTGGGTGAAGAACTTGATTATCCTGTTTATTATTATGAATATGCAGCAACCTCAGAGGAGAGAAAAAATCTGGCATGGGTCAGACAAGGCGAATATGAAGGTCTTGAATCCAACCTGAAACATACTGACAGAAAACCCGATGAGGGACCTTGCGAGTTCAGACCGAAAGTCGGAGCGACCGCGGTAAGTGCGAGAGATTTTCTTATAGCATATAATGTTAATCTTAATACAAAAAATGATAAATTGGCACATGATATTGCATTAAATATAAGAGAGCAGGGTCGTTTCTTAAAAGATGAAAATGATAAGTTCGTTAAAGACAAGAACGGCAATAAGATCAAACAACCCGGACTATTCAAGAACTGTAAGGCTATAGGATGGTATGTTGATGATTATAAGAGAGCCCAGATTTCAATAAATCTTACAAATTATCATGTAACTTCCATGCACCATGTTTTTGATGAGATCTCAAAACAGGCTGAACAAAGAGGCCTCAGGGTCACGGGAAGCGAGATAGTAGGAGTCGTTCCGAAAGAGTCACTGATCACGGCAGGTATCCATTACCTTGAGAAGCAGGGGTCTTGCGCAGGAGCTGATGATAATGAGCTCATAAAGATCGCCGCCCAGTCTCTTGGATTGTCAGATGTAGCTGAATTTAAAGATGAGGAAAAGGTAATAGAATATATGCTGGGTAATGAAGGAAAACTGACCGGACTTACAATATCCGACTTCTGCGATATGCTGTCATCTGACGCTCCAGCGCCCGGAGGCGGTTCAGTAGCTGCGTTATGCGGTACACTATCAGCCAGCCTTGGAGCAATGGTAATGAACCTGACATACGGTAAAAAAGGTTATAACAATTTCGACAAGGAGGTTAATGAACTGGCTAAAGACCTTCAAAACAGAAAAAATGAGCTTCTTCATCTTATTGACGCAGATACAGAGGCTTTCAATGTTCTCATGGATGCGCTAAGCGCAAGATCAAAAGCAAAAAAATCAGAAGATAGGAATGAGATTGAAGCCGCAGAAAAAAAATATTACGATGCGACTGTCTGCGCAACGGATATACCGTTAAAAGTTATGAAAAAAATATCGGAATTGATCCAACCGCTAAAAAGGATCGCTGAGATCGGGAATAAGAATGCCGCAAGTGATGCAGGAGTTGGAGCTCTTCTCGTTGAAGCGGGTGTTAAAAGTGCAGCATTGAATGTCAAGATCAATCTGTCCGGATTCGCTGACGATGATAACTATAAGATCCGTACAACCTTTGCGATGAACGAAATTCTCACACCGCTTCAAAAGCTTACGGGCGAGATTTTAAATATTGTGGAAGATAAAATAAAATAGCACTTTTATCTTATACTGATGTAAAAAGGTATTTCTTTTAGTATAAGTCTTATTTTGTAAAATACCAGATCGTTGAGGTCTATCTTGCCTTTTAGCTGTACTGTCTGCCTTGTATCTGAAAAATAGATCTCAATAAAACAGCTGCCGTACTCAGATAAAAAACCCGAGATTTTATCTATTTTTTCGGAATCGCTGCTGTTCAGAGATATATGAAGAGTAAAATCATTGCTCTTATAAATATCATTATCCCTGAACTCAGTACCGCCTTTATTACCGTCAAGATAACCGCATAATTCACACGGGCTTCCTTGAGCTGAAGTAAAAACTACTCCTGTCAGATCTTCTTCAAATCTCATTTTTTCTTCAAAAGAGTAATCTTCAGTGTTATGAACAGTCATTTCAATATCGGAAACCTCAAAAAGCTCTTGCCTTGAAGCATCTTCCATTTTTATAGATTTGAAATACTGGTCATTCAAATATACAAGCTGCTTTCTGTTTGTATTAAAAAGATCAAAATAACCTGCCTTAATCATTATCTCAACGATATTGTGCTTTATAATATCCCTGTCGGTTATCTCCAGAAATTCCTGAAATGTTCCCGGTTCTTTCTTTTCGATCAGATCACAAATATAATCAGACACACTCACAGATATTCCTCTAATGCAGTAAAGAGGAAGGTAAATTCTTTTACTTCTAATATTAGGTTCTCTGATCATACCTGAAGGAGAAATTTTTATGAATTGATACCCTGATCCGGAAAGATATCTTATATACTTTCTCCATTCTCCGCCTGACCTTACTTCCCTTTCAAAAATATATTTTATGAACAGGTCTGTATGCTTTATTTTAAGCTCAAGTATTCTTAAAGCTATAATTACTCTAGATGATGCTTCATTTAAAGATAGGTAAAAAACGGTTGGCTGAACGGCTGATCTGATGTAGTTGCATTTTTCAATACAATGTTTATTTTCCGAGAGCTGATTAAGAATCGAATTCAGCTGTATCATGCTTGTAGACTCCAGAAGCCTTCGTTTAAGTACTTTAGCTTCTTTTGACACAAAAAGTTTTTCACAAGCAAAATAAAACTGTTCCTTGAATATAATAAAACCCCTTGTTACTTCCAGTTCTTTAATAACTCTGTTTCCCGGAGCTTCGGGTGATGATCTGTTAAAAAGTACGCTAAGGTTCGATCTTCCCGATTCCAGGTATAATATTAAATTAAAAAAAGGGTCTTTGCTTATATCAAGATATTTTTCCCTATTATGACTTGAACTGAAGTAGGGAATCATTTCAAGCTCATCGGTTCTTATTTTTTGTATTAGAAGCTCAGACAGCAAATTAAGGTTTATGTCTTTTATTGGCTGAAGACCGAAATTCCTCCTTATTTCCAGGTAACTGTTGGATTCAATATTAATATTCCATACCCCAAAATGTCTTGCTGTACTTATGTTGTAAAAAGAAATGTCTATTCTCGATTTATCACCGGAACTGATCACCGGTATTATATTTCTTACATTTTCTCCGCTGATAACTATCTGATTGGTGTTGGTCGTGTAACTTTTAAAAACATCATCCAGCCAGACCGCAGTCGTAAGAATATCCTTCTGATCAGGTAATCTCTCAAGTTCTGTCTTAACCTCACTGATACTCAATATTTCATTTAACTGACCTGATGACCTGAAATTATTATTGTAGTACCTGTGTAACACATCAGCCGTCCGCTTGTCCAACCCGTATTCATTTGTCAGTAATGAGAGAATTGATGTAAAATGCCATTTTGTATAATCGCTCAGGAAGCATATTCTGTCGTTTGGAAATCTGACTGCCAGATAGTCAAATAGTTTCTGCCTGTTCTCCGGTGAAACGATGACAGTTATCAGCGGGTGTATCTTTTTATTTGACAGAACGGATCTGTGATATGTTTTAGAGGAAAACACGGGAGTAGAGAGAGTCAGATTCAGTATATAAGACAGATGTAGATCACTAACAAATCCTGAGAAAAAAATATCCTCTCCGTATCTTTGAAAAAATTCCTGTTTCACTTCTAAGAGGAAAAGTATTATAGATGATATGTTGTATTTTCGGATATAAGCAAGCTCTTCGTTAACAAGATATCTGATACTTTCTGAAAGATCATAGATTATTTCTCTGACTTCTTTCTTTAATGTATCAAAAAAGGAAAATTCAATTACTCGAGAGATACTCAGGTCGGGAAATTTTACCGGTACTTCTTCAAGCCTGAAATAACATGCATTTGCGATCTTGGTTATGTTATCTGCGGATTCCACCGGAATGTCATCATTTTTATACGAATTCTTCAGGTACTGATTTCTATACTGCACCGGCTGTTCGGCACCGGAAATCCTGCACGACATTTCTTTGATCTTATGGTCACCCTCATTAATGTAGTATACAGGACCGCATCCTACCAGTTGAATTTGATTTTTTGCATTTAATGACAAAATATCGTTTCTGACTGTTTTTTCATGTTCAGGTACATCTGAATAACAGACAAAATAAATATCTTGGGGATCATTGACAGACAATTTCATTCTCTTCAGCACATAAAGAGGATCTTTCTCTAATTCATAATACTCGGACAGGACATCGAATTTATACATATTAACACATACGAAACAATCCGACACACCTGCAATATCATCCGCATCGCAATAGCAGGTTCTTTCGGAATATTTAAATTTTTCAACTATCCGCAATATTTTTTTATAGCCTCTGTAATTTTTAATTAATAATTCTATCCTTGTATACCTTCCGTTCTCCAATCTGCAGAAAAAATCTATACCAATGACGGGCTTGATGCCGAAATCGATACATTTTGAGTAAAATTCCGCTATTCCTGAAAAATTCCCGTGATCTGTTAAGCCAAGAAATTTAATACCCTTCTGCCTTGCATTCATTACAAGATCGTCGAATTTTATCGTGCCTTCCGGTTTTGTATACTGGCTAAATATAAATAGAGACATACTTTATTCAAGCACCCTGAATTTTTTTCTGATTTTATCAGCAGAAAGATCATCCGGAGACCTTAGAATTCTGATCATTTCCTCATCATTGAATAACTCAATTATCATTGAAGCTTTATCACCTGTACTTTCACATTTCACAATAAGGTCTACTTTACTTCCCCACTCCCTGACAATGACATCAGCATCGTTTAGATTCTCACTTCCGGAAGTATTTACGCTGGTACTGACAATTCCGCTTCCAAATTTATCCGTAATATATTTAACCGGATAAAAATCTGTTAATCTGACAGCTATCTTATTGATATTTTTACAGAATTCATACTCAAGATCTGAGTTCTTTTCCGTTACAACAGTAATATTTCCCGGCCAAAGGCTATTTTCAAAAAGAAAATCTGTAAAAGTAATGAAGAAATTGTTAAAATTTATGTACTTTTTAAAGCGTTGAAAATCTGAATCTAAAATAATGTAAGGTTTCCTCTCTCTTCCCTTCAGACTATTAAGCCTTAAAACTGATTCTGCATTTTCGGGATCACACGAAAAGCCGTAAATTGTATCTGTTGGGATTATTACAATACCACCTCGGGCTATAATATCTGCTGCTGTATCAAGTTCGGTTTGATTTATCATACCGAATTATAATGTTTTTTAAAATAATAAAAAAGAGAAATTTTATATATCGTATCCTATTCCTTTAAGCCAATTACTTACTTTTTTGGTGATTTCAGCATGATAGTAATTGTCCCACCTTTCCTTGTCGCCGATATGTTTAACGAGTATTTCTTCAATCTCTTCCAGATTAGCGATATTAGCTATAGAGGTCATAATCGTAACTTTAAGGTCCTGATTAAATTCATCTATCGAATTCATGTATTGTTCAATAATTCTCTTGACTTCCATTATTGTTATTGTCGGTATCGGTTCATAATCGTCCTGCTTGATAAACCTTATCCTTTTTATAAGTTCCTTTTCATCTACTTCTTCGTTAGGTGCATAGATTTTCTCATGGTACATGTCATCATCTTCAGAATCGGTACTCCATTCTTCGAGCGCTGTAAGCTGCTGCTCGTAATCGTCTTCGACGCTTGAAGCTATATTCTCGTCAATATAAACTATCTCACCCGTTTCTTTGTTAAGATAATATGTTATGTCCTCAGCCTTTTCGTGCATCGCTCTGATAATTTCATCAATATCCAGGTCTACCATTTAGAATTCCCTTCTTTTATTTAACACGGAAATTTTTCCGACGAATATATCAATTAAGATGAGATAATGTCAATAGAAAAATAAAAAATATTTTCACAGAAATTATTGAAGCGGATATCCCACCGACAGAAATACTCTGCTGTTGCTTTTAACTGTTCCGTTTCCCGCTGTAACGGCAACTCCGGCTTCAACAGGTGCCAGTTTAGTATTAAGGATTATTCCTGAATAAAAAGAACTCAGAAATTTTCTGTAGCTCCATTCTATCTCAGGTTCATCATTCCAGAAAGCATTAAGAAAATACGCACAGGAGAAATAAAGGTCAAAAAAAGCCGAGTCCTTTATAAGAAGGTCATACCTGTTCTTCACTCTGAAATACTGGATGACGGAATATTCCTCAAAAAAAGTACCGGGCATCATATTTATACCGCCTATAAGATATCTTTCATTGTAAGGAACCAGATTATCTCCTGTACCGCCTGAGACTCCAAGCGCGATGTTCATCTTCCTGAAAATATTAGTATGCCCTGAGAACTCCCACCAAGTTTTCTGATACTTTCTGAGATTATCAAAGTCATACATTCCAGTTTCAATATTCCATGAAAAGAATACACCTTTACTTGGCACAACATTATCGTTCCTGCTGTCTGCCAGAATTCTGAAAATGCCCGAAGTTCTTTCATTTAATTCCGAGTCGTTGTCAATGAATTCCTGAACAATAGAGAACATACCCTGGTAATTGTCAAATATCTGGAATCCCAGATTCAGACCTGCTCCATATCTTTCTTCTTTATATCTGAGAGATTCGATCTGCTCGTGCTTCTGATCATAAAAATTCCTGTCTTTAACCTGATAATAGGGCATAACTTCAAAAAATAGTGTTGACCTTAGCATAAAGGGATTGTAGTGCGACAGTTCAAACCTGTTGAAACTTTCACCGAAAGTCAGTCCTGCGTAAACCTCAGCTCTTTTACCGTAAACATTCTTATTTGCAATTTCGATCAGCCCGAGAAAACCTTTGTCGGTCTGATAATTTGCTCCGAGCCTGATTAAACGATATGGCTTTTCTTCCACAAAAAAAGTAACCTCACATTTGTCCCTATCTATTTCGTAATTTACCTTGTCAAAAAGTCCGGTACTGTACAGGTTGTCTACAGAGTTTTCAAGGTCATCCAGCTTCAGGGATTTACTGGTTGAAACCGACAACTCTTCCCTGATAAATTTTTTCCTTGTAAAAGTATCTCCGGTGATTCTTATGCTTTTCAGCTTTCCCTCATTTATTTTTAGTGTATCCTTTTCTCCTCTTATCTGAGTCACACTGCATAAAATGAAACCTCTGTTTATATAGAACTTTCTTACGGATGATACAGCGTCATCTGCATAAGTAACATCTTTCAGCTCATCAGCGATTTCTTTTTGATTAAATGAAGTATTACCGACTATTACGTGAGAATCTGCAGGTCTGGAAGCTTTCTTTTGAGTCTTACTTTCATTACCTTTAAGAAGTTCTCTGATCTCAAGTATCTTTCTCTCCGTTTCTAAATACCCTAGTTTTATAAGTGAGTCAGGGTCATTTAATTCAGTTACCGAAATATTCTCGACATCCGGCCTAAGCACTATTTCTGCATTCTCAAGACTCATTTCAATATTGGATTTAGTCATCAGTATTGAAATTCTGTCAAGAAGCTCAATAAAATTATAGTCTTTTGATTTAGATGGTGAATCGTGTGTCGTATTAGAGGCAATTACAATATCACAATCATCAAGTACACCAACCGGGATATTGTCGGTGAGACCACCGTCAAGAAGCATCAAATCTTTGTAGACTACCGGTTTAAACAGGCCTGGAAAAGACATTGAGCCGAGAATTATCAAAGGAAGGTCACCATCCCTGAATATCACTTTTTTTGAATTCTGAATATCTGAGCAAATTATTCTCAGCTTATATTTTAAATTATCGAAATCATTACAGCAGTATTCAGAGCTGTTAGCATATGATCTGATCTTTTTCAGAACCTTGTGACCGTTGTTCAAGGCATTCGGCAGCTGTATCCCGCTTTCAGTCAGTTCAAGTTCAACAACAGTTCTGTCAGATGTCTTTTTTATATAATTCTCAGTCATATCCCTGTCCGGCTTGTTCGAAAATATCTCCTGAGTATCGGATTCTCTTACCATTTTTTCGATCTGATACGTATTATATCCCAGACAGTACATTCCGGCGATCATTGCACCCATGCTTGATCCGGACAGCATATAGGGTTTAATACCTTCTTCTTCAAGCCGTCTGAGAACTCCGATATGTGCGAATCCTCTGACGCCGCCCCCAGACAGCGCGATCCCGATCTTCAGATCAGAATGAACGGCTGCATTCTCATGATCTTCTTCTCCGGCAAGAAGCCATGAAATCAGTAATAAAATAATCAGCAGATAAATTTTCTTCATATTGTGCACAATATAAATATTAGTTCCTTTTTAAGCAATAGTCCAGAACTGCAGGTTTGTTATTGATATAATATTTTTTTTATCATATCTTTAAGATCAAAAAATTTGGCTGATATGAACACTGTCATAATAAAAGGCAAAGACTATCAGGTGCCTGAAATCTTTGAGAATCTAATCAACGAAGATTCTTCTTTCAGCATTTATTCAGAAAAAGAATTTCAAAATCAAAGTAAAATATTTAAAGAAATCAAATCCGGAAAATATATAATACCCGGCCAGACGGATGTATCATCATATGAGAGGATATACAGAGTTCTTACTGAAAGGACTGACGAACTCATTTCATTTGACCAAATGCAGCAGATCAGTAAAAGGTCATTTTCAAGAAACACAAAAACTGAGTATGATAAGCTCAGGAACAAAATACTGGACAGACTGCTGTTAGTTGCAGAAAATGATATAATTGTTTCACTGAAAGAATATCCCGAATTAAGATTTGCGTCCTCTTTCTGCGGAGAGGATCTTTATGAATATTCCGGAATGAGTTTTCTTCTGCCTTACAGATTCTACAAAAACCTGACCATGTCTCTCGCTGAAAAAATATATATAAATGAGCTCCAATCAGAAATCTGTGCAGGAATAAATGTGCTGTTGCCCCGCTCGCAGGAAACAACTTCGCTGTTCGCCGGAGCCATGGATTTGTTAAAGATCAAATCAGACATGAAGATAATCGACATGGGCTGCGGTTCAGGAGTGCTCACTATACTTGCTGATAGAAAATTAGATTCCTGTGATATATATTTTTCAGATATCCTTCCCGAATCTGCCGCATCCACGATTTATAACATTGAAAAGAATTACGGAAATAATTTCAAAGACGATGCGGGCATCCTGTCGTGCGATTCAGAAAAAAACAGATTCATCTGCTGCAGATCAGGCGATCTTTTTGAGAAGATCGAAAACAAATTCGATCTGATAATGTTCAATCCTCCATGGATCGATTCCGAATTCAGGAACAGGTCGGAAAGAGCTTTAAATGATAAAGACCAGAAACTTGTTGAAAGATTTCTAAAACAGTCTAAATATATGCTGAACAAAGAGGGAAAGATCGTTCTTGCCTATTCTGACAACAGCGGAGATAAAGTTGTGGGGAGATTTAATACTTTTATTGACGAGAACGGTTATAATACCGAGCATGAGCTTAAGGATAAAATCCAGTCAAGACAGTCCGGAAGGAAATGGATGAATATATTTGTTAAAATACTTACATTAGAAAATGGCAGATAAGCCGAAAGGAAAAATATTTGTCTTCATATTGCTGATCAATTTATTTTTCGTGTGGTATTTTTTCATTTATACTCCGCGTCAGAGAATCAGGGATAACCTTTTAAAAACAGAATCCGGGAAGTTTTATTCTCATATTTTATGGGGTTATCCTCTTATTGAAAATGTCCGCATCTTCGAGTATGAAGGATATGTGTCGGGATACGATACGGTAAGGCTTAATCCACTATGGGTCAGCTATTATGTCAATAAAGATTATCTTAACGGCAGGAAATATCTCAGGAACAGAAAATTCGCTCCTGATCCGTCGCTGGATGTTAAGCACAGCGCAGTGGATTCTGACTTCAGGAACAGCGGATTTGACAGAGGTCACCTGGCAAGGCAATCGAATATGAAAGGCAGAAGTCGGCTATGTGAGACCCAATCACTTTATTTCACGAACATTTCCCCTCAGAAACCGAATTTCAACCGAAAAACCTGGAATAACCTTGAAATGGCGGTCGATGATCTCACCGAACATTTCGGTCAGTCCTGGATAATTACGGGACCTTACTTCGACAACGAAAGAGAGTTCATTAACAGAAGAGTCGAGATACCTGACGGTTTTTATAAGATCGTTATTCTTGATACAGAAAAAGGCTTCTACCCCTTAGCTTTTTTAGTAGGAATGGATGATCATGCTTTGAACATTGAAGATTATTGTGTCAGTATAGACAGCGTTGAGAGAATTACAGGAATAGATTTCTTTCATGAACTTGAAGATAAGTCCGAAGAATATTTTGAATCACTTCTGCTTTCTGTCCCTCATTTCTGGAGAAAATAAATTATATTTTATCTGATCAGGCTTATCATTTCTCTCACAGCTCTGTCCAAACCTACAAGAACAGCTCTCGAAATAATTGAGTGGCCTATATTCAGTTCTTCTATTTCCTCGATCTGAAGAATATCTTTAACATTATGATAATTTAAGCCGTGACCGGCGCTCACACCAAGACCTGATTTTTCCGCATAAACTGATGCCGCCCTTATTTTTTCGAATTCTTCTATTATGTCAGGTTCAATAACTGCATTGGCATAATGACCTGTATGTATCTCTATAAGGTCCGCCTCAATAGACGAGCACTGTTTGATCTGCGGGATATCGGGATCTACAAATATTGACACTTTTATTCCGGCGCTTTTAAGTCGGAAAACTATATCCCTGAGATGATCTTTCATTGATATAACATCAAGTCCGCCTTCAGTTGTCAGCTCTTCTCTTTTTTCAGGCACTAATGTAACCATGTCGGGCTTTATGTTCGTGGCGATCCTGACCATCTCGTCGTTTCCGGCCATTTCCAGATTCAGATGACTTTTAACTGTCTCTCTGATCCTTCTCAGATCCTCGTCATTAATGTGTCTTCTGTCTTCTCTCAAATGACATACTATCCCGTCTGCGCCTGCAAGATCGCACAATATAGCTGCCGCCACAGGGTCAG
>ERZ795048.2699-NODE-2699-length-14011-cov-6.307251_pt1 | contig 14011 bp, 7 predicted proteins | sample MGYA00375132_ERZ795048 | MGnify/ENA primary metagenome ERZ795048 (study PRJEB30177, sample SAMN05720225) | activated sludge metagenome | isolation source: Anaerobic digester | place: Hong Kong | collected 2014-12-17 ...
TCGGTTCCGTCCCTTCGAGGATGAGATATAATGTTACACAAGATACACAAAATTTTATTTAATTTCAAGATATACAATGCCTTAGTCCAGACCGGGATATTGGCTTATTCCTTGGCTCATATAAAATGTTACAGAGGATACTTGAAACCAAATGGCAATTCCCTTATTTTGCCATAATCTGTCATGAAAGATGATTAAAGCACACCGGTCAACCGATCCTGCTCTGGATTTCCACTGAGAGGCGAGTATATTATAGCTTAAGATCCACTAAAATTGTTGATCTGAGCAACTTTTACTTGCCTGCCATGTATTGAGAGATGAGGTATGGTCAGAAACTCGGCAAGCACGCGACCACACCACGTTCTGGCAAAGGTATCTGTACCCGTTAACACCCAGGCTCTGCCAAGGGTTTCCCTGTTCGAAAAGCTTGACAGCCTGCGTCAGTACCAGACTATCTGGATCTCTTCTCCTGCAGGATCGGGAAAGACCACCCTGGTGTCGACCTATCTCGAAGACCGGGGCATCCCCTGCCTGTGGTACCAGGTGGATATCGGGGATGACGACCCGGCAACATTCTTCTACTACCTCGGCAGGGCCGCTCTCAGTACCGTACCAGGCGGAAGAAAGGACTTTCCTGCATTCACACCGGAATATCTCACTTCTCTTCCCACCTTTACCCTTAAATTTTTCGAGGAGTTATGTTCACATCTCCTCTCCTATCACCGCAAAACCAGAACAAAAGAAGGTTCTCACGATCAAGGATTTGCCATAGTATTTGACAACTGTCAGGAAATTTCAGATACATCATCATTTCACAGCATTCTTCTGAATGGTCTGTCCAGGGTTCCGATGGATATCAATGTCATCCTTATCAGCAGGACATCACCACCTCCGGCATATGCCCGTCTCCTGGCCAACGACCAGATGGGCTTCATTGGATGGGATTCCCTCAAGCTGAGCCTGGACGAAACGCAGAGAATTGTCTGCATGAAATCTGCCGAGACTCCTCAGCAGGAGACCATCGAGCATATCCACCGGATTACGGATGGGTGGGCCGCAGGGATTACGCTTGTGCTGGGGGAGATTCAGCGCGAGGGATTTGCCAACCTGCTCCCCAAAGACTCCACCCCGGAAGACATCATGTACTATTTTGGATCAGAACTCTTCGACGGCATCGATGGTGCAACAAGGGATTTTCTCATGAAGACCTGTTTCCTGTCGAAGATGACGGTACATATGGCCAGAGACTTGACCGGAAATGATGAATCCGGTCGCATTCTATCAGATCTGTACCGGAATAACTTCTTTATTCATAAACACTTCCAGGCCGAGACCATCTATGAATATCACCTCCTGTTCCGCGACTTCCTCATGCGCATGGCACGAAAAACCTACACTTCAGGAGAACGTGAAGCAGTGCTGAGAACTGCTTCTTCTATTCTGGTAAAGGCAGGGCAATTAGAAGCGGCCATGGCATTGCTCAAGGAGATTTCCGGCTGGGATGCCATGATCCCCTCAATCATCGAACATGCACCTGTACTTATCAGGCATGGACGTTATCGTATTCTGCAGGAATGGCTCGCCTCTGTTCCTGATGATACCCTGGAAGACATTCCATGGATCATGTACTGGAAAGCGTCCTCTGTTCTGCCGTTCGATCCATTGGATGCAAAAAGCCGTTTTGAGAAGGCGTTCAAGATGTTCTCTTCTCTTGGTGACAGACATGCAATGCTGGTATCCATAGCCGGTATCACAGAGTCCATACAACTCTCATTCTCGGATTTCGCCCAGTACGATCCCTGGATACCGGTAATTGAAGATCTCTTTTCAACCATGGAAGAATGCCCCTCAAAGGAGATCGAGGCACGGGTACTCGATGGCATGGTAACGGCGCTGATTCTCAGGCAGCCGGATCATCCAAATCTTCGTGCCTGGGTGGAGAGGGCAACCTCTCTCCTCGAACAATCCATCCCCATAACCATTAAGGCACGTCTGATCCATGCCGTCTTGTTTTATTATATACTTCAGTTCGATGTTTCCGGGATGGATAGTGTCTACGACCAATTAAAGACAATAGAGAGATCACCGGATATACCGCCTGTCGCAGGTCTCCTGCTCTACCTGATGGAAGCCAATTACCATGTTATGAAGGCGAATCATGAGGAGTGCCTGCGTGCAACGAACGAGGGATTACACCTTGCCTGTGAGAACGGCATCCATATCATGGATCATTTTTTCCTGTGCCACGCTGCAATGAGTTGCCTTAACGAGAACCAGCCAGAAAAAGCACAGGAATTCATCGACGAACTCACCGAACACTACGATAACTTCAGCCCCTGGGAGAAAAAGACATACCATCAGGTCAGAGCACGTGAAGCACTTATACGGAACAACAGCAGCCAGGCATATTCTCATGCATGCAAAACGCTTGATTTCATTGAGCAACTAGGCTTCAAGGTCCATCTTGCCATGGGTTACTATATCCTTGCACAGGCCCTCCACCTGCTGGGTGAGCATGAAAAAGAGCAGAAATTTATCAAAGAGAGTCTCGATGCTGTCAGTCTGATAGAGGAAACAACACATGATTTCTATACAATCCTGTTGAAGGCAACCTGTGCCTTCGAGCGGGGCGATGATTCCTCAGGTTATGCATTCCTTCAGGAGGCATTTGCGATCGGCAGGAAACACGAACACCTCGGTACTTATATGGATATCCCATCTGAGACAACGAAGCTGTGCATAAGGGCCATCGAAACAGGAATCGAGCCCGAGTACGCACGATGGATCATCAACAAGCGCAGGTTCAGCCCGGATCCGCCGCCATATCACCTGGAGGGCTGGCCCTGGCCGGTGAAGATCTATACACTTGGCAGATTTGCTATCCATGTCAATGATGAAACCCTCACCTTTCAAAGAAAAGCACAGAAAAAACCCCTGGATGTACTCAAGACCATCATTGCAGGAGGTGGATCGAATGTGTCAGACACGTATGTCGCAGACCTCCTCTGGCCGGATTCCGACGGTGACCAGGCTACACAGGCTTTCGCTACTACCCTCCACCGGCTACGCAGGCTGCTGGGACAGCACGATGCTGTCACGCTGCTCAATGGGATACTATCTCTCGATCCTCATATATGCTGGATCGATGCACGTGCGTTCGAGACCCTCCTGACCATGGCTGATACGCTGTGGAAAAAGGCGTGCACCGAAGAAGAATTCAACACGGCGTGCGCCCCGGTATTTTCTGCACTTGAGCTCTACAAGGGGGAGTTTCTACCTGACGACGATGTGATACCTGACGTGCTCGCCATGCGGGAATACCTTCATATAAGGTTTCTCAAATCAATATACCGTCTGGGAGAGTGCCTGATAAAAACAGGACAGTACGATAGAGCCCGCCAGGCCATTGAACGGGGCCTGGACATCGACATCTGTGCCGAGGAGCTCTACCGTCTGCTCATGACCTGCCTGCAGCGACAGGGGAAAAATACCGAGGCACTCTCTGTTTTCGAACGCTGCAGTAAAACACTGCAAACAGAGCTTGGCACCACTCCATCAGCAGATACCGAGAGGCTGGCCAGGCAACTTCGAACCGAGAAAACCCATTAACAATAATATGAAACAACTAGTTATCGTGATATGATTGCAATGTGTAACCCCAGTGTAAGATTCGTGTAACCCCTTGACTCCTCCCTTAGAAGCAAAATCCATTATCATACCCCATTTCAATTATCCGTAACAGAAAACCCCCTCCATCCTGTTTTTCCGGGATCTCTACCTTTGAAGAGCCTAAATGCACCCGATCTGTACCCCTGCCTCGTCTAGAATCGCCTCATGGTCAGTAAAGGCGGACAAAAAAGATTTCCCCCCCGGTCAAAACCGGAAAAGGAGGCAGAAATGAAAACTTTAAATATCAAAAAAGCTCTTTGGATCGTCTGTTTGGGGTTCATCTCTCTGTATGGCTGTGCAGCCACCAGTGCATACGCACCGTCAGGGCAAATAGGATCGGCCGATTACCTGAACAGTGGGTATCATGAGGTTTACAGCGATGAAGCTGTTGCCGGGACAGATGATGGGGCTGAGAAAGAGATATTTGTTACTGCTATCCTCAGCTATGTCTTCACCCCGTATCTGGTGGCGCCGGCAGCGGTCATGGTGAACTCCGGCATCGGTATGATCGGCGATGCAATCATCCCCGACCGTGAAGACTCCGCAGTCATGGACCTTGCAGGAACAGAGTAAAAATCGAGCACGTTTTTCTTGAGACGTCTCAGGAAAGGGCTGGAGAGAGACTCGACACATCGGATCCCTCCCCGGCCTTTTCTTGTATCAGGCAGGTATCAGATATTATAAATATCGGTTTCCAGTTTTACATATTCCGCAGACCACTACACCATTGGGATTCATGAAAGCATACTGATCTAGTATAAAGAGACAACTACTACTCCGGATCCCGCCACATGAACCATAATGGAACTCCCAATATGACGTTTTCCTCAATAACCTGGTAACCAAATCGCTTGTATAGCGGCAGATTGCGCGGCTGTGCAGTTTCCAGATAACAGCCGACTCTTTTCTCGTCAGCTTTCTGAATAATACTCTCCACTATCATCGAGCCCGTTCCTTTGCCCTGAAAATCAGGCTCGACCCCTATGAACTCAAGATAATAGTGCGGATCTTGAGGGTGTATCCTGAGCATTTCATCCATCAATCTAATCGCGCGATAAAGAGCTGACCAGGTCTGGCGACGAATAACATTAGATTTGAAAACTGTTTTCAGGAGCATTTTCATCTGCTCAGTTAGTGGTATAGGATAAGCCCCCGGGGGATATACAGACAATGCAGCCAATATCCTCCCTCCGTCTTTCACAACGAGCGGACTTCCTTTCCTAAAACAGGTGAAAAGGTTGTTTGCAAAGAAGTTGGTCAAGTGCTGAACCCGTTCCTGATTACGCGACTCTGCAAATATCATGAGCATTACGGGGTCGCTTTGAAATGCCTGTCCGAGCACTCCCCCGGCGTTCTTGATGTCATGAGTAGCGAGGGGTATTATCTTTCCTTCCATGAACTGTTCCTCCCATCTCATTGATATTCACGCATATGATTGCATTCTATTGTGCTGCATCTAAAGATTCTCTATTCCTGTTGGAATGAAAATCTATCCAATCAGCTTCCCAACTGTATCTTCAACTTCTCGAGCTCATCCAGATCCCACTGGAGACCCATCTCCTCGAACATATCCTTGGCCTTATTCAGGTAGTCCCAGGCCTTGATGCCGTCCAGCTCCTTGTACTTGCTTTTGGATTCCAGCAGGCGCTTGCCCACCTCGAAATAAGTGCGGGAGAGTTCCAGACGGTCGTTTAACCTCTGCCCCTCGGCAATTGCCTTGCGCCACCACTGCATTGCCTTTCGTTGTCTGCCGATGATCCAGTAGTAAACACCCATCAGCTTCAGGGATTCGGTTTTGAAGGGGACTACCTTACCTGATGATAACCTGAGTGCTTCTTTTCCGACGTTATATGCAGTAGCATGGTGTAATGCCGATAGAGGGTTGCCGGTTCTATTCATAGCTTCTTCTAATTGGTATAGCTCCAGGACGAACTCACTCAGGAGATATTGACACATAAACACAGGAATAGTACGTGCGTGAGATTGTATCCTCCCGGCAAGCCCCAGAGTTTCTCTCGATCCGCTCACATCCCCCAGCATGAATTGTGTCCACGCCTTTTGTGTGTAGAAAGTGAAGAGATACGGCAAAAAACCTGTTTTAGTGATGAACTGAATCCCTGTATCCGCTTCGACCAGGGCTTCCTGTAATTTCCGCCACCTCGTGAGGAGATAGATGTTGTTCAAGAACTTCTCAACCTTGGCATAATCGTTCCCATAGATTTCACCGATATCGGACACTTTTTGAATGAGCCCCTGTGCTGTAGAAAAGCTTCCTCGTGCGGTATCAATGAAAAGATTCCATACTATGTAGCTGTTTATGAAAAAGAACTCACCGATTGCCAGGTTCTTGTCTATGAGATCGTTATCAAATTCAATTTGCTCCGGCCAGTCACCACTCAAATAAGAGAGGATTAATTGAGAAAACTTATATTGAAAAACTGATCTCACATCAGTCATGTCTATCTTGTCTTTGGCAACTTTCAAGACCCTCCTGCTCAATGTGAATGAGATACCTGTCCAGGAGAAAATTATACTCATCCCTGCCATTAATCCTGTTCCATTTTCAATCTTCGTCACATCGTATTTGGTGTAACGATAAAGCATATGAAACACCCGAATAAAAAATTCCTGAGGATCAGTGACACTCAGGGCCTGGAGTTTTTTATAGAACAGGCTTATAATTTCATTATCCCTTGAGCTCGGAGTCTTTTTCCACTTGAGGAAGGGCAGATAAATGCCAATAAGAAAGGCGACGAAGCCCATACAAAATTTCCATATCTTTGAGATGGCGTTCGTTGGTACCCCTTCCCCAAAGCAGGTGAGAACCTTATCGAAATACTCTACAGATTCAGTGTACTTCCCTCTATTGAAGAGAGCCAGGGCGATGTTCTTTTCCAGCATGGCCACTTTCTCAGGATCAGCCTCATCACCATATTTCCCAAGGTAGAGATCCAGGGCCTGCTGGTAGTAATGCAAGGCCTCGCTGGATGCGGACACCTTTAATGATTCTTCACCTGCCTTGATTAGGTACTCTTCGGTCTTCTCCAAGTCTTCTGCCTGACTGTAGTGGTAGGCGAGCATCCCATAGAACTCGTGCAGCCTCTGGTTGAAGACCTTTTCTATGGAATCAGCTACATTCTTGTGAAGCTCTTTCCGCTTCTGCATCAGAATCGAATCGTAAGCCACCTCCTGAACCAGGGCATGCTTAAACAGGTACTCGAGCTCCTCCATGCGTTTCAGCTCTCTGATGAGCTGTATATCCTTCAGGTACTCAAGCCTGCTGTCCATATCGTCGATGGTCCGGGCCACCTCTGTGAGGATCTTATAAAAGAAACTCCGTCCGATCACCGAGGCCGTCTTCACAAGGTCCCTGGTCTTTTGGTCAAGGCGGTCGATCCTTGTCATGAGCACCTCGTTAATTGTCCGGGGCACGCTCATGCTGGAGAGCTTTTTAGTAACCCCGAACCCACTATCAGTTATTACCACTGCACCCTCGTCGATGAACGAACGGATAACTTCCTCGATGAAGTAAGGATTGCCACCTGCACGTTCTATGATCTGTTCCTTCAGTCTGTGCGGGAATCCCCTGATGGTGAGGAGATTCGTGATGAGTATATCGGTCTGGTGCTCCTCCAGGGGTTGAAGAATGATCTCGAGGTACTTCTCGGGATGGTTTTTCTGGATGGTCTTTTCAACCCGGTCACCTGTATCTGTATACCCCGGACGGAAGACATTGATAAAAACGATCCGAACTCTGGTTGCGAGACGGAACAGGGATTCCAACAGCTCAACGGAACTTGTGTCAGCCCATTGAAGATCCTCCAGGATAATGACTAGGGGTCTGTTCTGCGAACCCTTGGTCACCAGGTCTCGCACATTCTTCAGAATAAGTTTCTCCAGGGCCTCTCCCTCTATGCCCTTGACTCGTTCAGCGTATCTCCCCATGAGCTTCATGCCCATAAGCGTAGCCACAAAGGGGAGAATCTCTCCTAATGCCTCGGGACAGGTGTTGCGAATGGCAGATTCCAGCTTGGAGAATGCTGCCACCTCAGAGTCTTCATCAGTGATCTGTGCCCAGTTCTTCAACAAATCAATGATCAGGTGGTACCCGAGGTTCTCGCCCATAGAGATAGTACGGCCCTCGAGCACAGTTACACGCTTCGTGGCCTCCCTGTTCTTAAGCTCCGCAATGAGTCGCGACTTACCGATGCCCGCCTCTCCGATGACATTCACTATAGAGCCTTCGCCATTGACCACCTTCATGACCTGGAGTTCAAGCCTGTTGAGCTCTGTGTCCCGGCCCACCATAACTGAAGAGATCATGCGGTCTGCCCCTGATCGTACACGGAACAGGGTTTGCCTGATTGAGAGAAGCTCATAGACCGACACCGGTTCAGCCTTACCCTTGAGTGTTATGGGAGCGAGCGGTCTGTACTCAAAACCTGCTTTTGTGGCCTGGTAGGTGGCAGGGCTCACGAGAATCTGTCCCTCCCTGGAAGCATCCTCGAGACGGGAGGCAAGATTCACCGTGTCACCCATGACCGTAAAGTCCTGCTTCCTGTCGCTCCCGATCATACCTGCCACAACCTCACCGGTGTTGATGCCGATGTGGATGTTGAGGGGTATGGCAAGCTTCTTCTCCTGATTGAATTGAATCAGGCGGTTCCTGAGTTCTATTGCAGTATTCACCGCCTTTTGCGGGGCATCCTCCAGCGCTTTCGGTACGCCGAACAAAGCCATCACGCAATCACCCATGAATTTGTCGATGGTCCCATCGTGCTGCTCGATGCACTCCCCCATCATGCAGAAGCAGTCATTCATGGTGCAGGTGATCTCCTCCGGGTCCATCTTCTCAGACATAGCGGTAAACCCGGAGATATCGGCAAACATTACTGTGACAAGCCTGCGCTCGGATTCCACATTCGGGGTGATCTCACTCATAAAACCTCCTTAAGTTTATCTCCAATCTGCGGATCTTACCTATCACTGTCCCTCTCCTCTCAGAATGGGTTAAGGAACGTACGTCAGCAGGAATCTCTTCAGGTACCCAACTGTATCTTCAACTTCTCGAGCTCATCCAGATCCCACTGGAGACCCATCTCCTCGAACATATCCCTGGCCTTATCAAGGTAGTCCCAGGCCTTTATGCCGTCCAGTTCCTTGTATTTGCTCTTCGGTTCCAGCAGGCGCCTGCCAATCTCAAAATAGGTGCGGGAAAGCTCTATTTTAGCACCGAGGCGTTCTCCTTCCTGTATGCTTCTGCGCCACCATCTGAGGGCTTTTTTCTGTTTGTTCATCAGCCAGTAGTATATTCCCATGAGCTTGAACGATTCGGTTCTCTCGGTTGCTACTTTCTTTCTGGTATAAGATAAGGCCAGCTTCCCGCTTCTCAATGCGGATCTCCGTAATTTATAGATATCATCTCGTTTGTTCATCAGGATTGCATCTTCAAGTAGTGAAAGGTTGTATAAAAACATGCCCATTACATGATCGCAGTACCAGCTGATAAAAACCGTGTGCTTACCAACCTGTCCTACGAGTTTTTCGGCTTCCTGAATCGTTTCCCGGGCCTTATCTAAATTTCCATATAAAATTTCTATTCTTGTTTTGGTGCCAAAACATTCCACTATTCTACCGTACCATTTTGTTCTATAGGAATGGATTATTGCTTTCTCCACATGGTTTCGTGCATCATAAAGTTCCCTCTTTTTCATTGATGACTTTGTTCTCAATACAAAAACATCGGATTCTGCATGCTCAAAATTATAATCCTCATAAATACGGTGCAGCTTCTCTATAATTGTTTCGCAATCCTTAAAATCTCCCTTTTCAAGTTTCACATATCCCAAATAAAGCAAGTGACCGGTAGTTAACGGGAAATCGCCATTTCTTAACCCGCCGTTGATTGCATCCTCATCAATCTCACCCTGCCAGTTGCCAGCAAGAAAGTTATAACCATGTTCGGCAACCCTATAACAGTAAAGCGATACATCCCTCTGATTGTCAGCGATACTTTTCCAGGAATACTCAAGAATTTTCCGGCTTATCAATAAAGAGATCCCACTAAGGGAAAATAGTGCGCTGCCGCCTGCAATTAAATTAAAATAGGATTGAGATTTTGAAAGGTCATATTTAAATGCGTGTTTGAGCGCTGCTATATTTTCCACAAAACATCTATTTGTATCAATGAATATAAGTGATGTGGCTATCTTAAGGGTTCTTTGCATGATCTGGCTATCTGTCTCAGTAGGTATTTTCTTCCTTCGGATAGGAGGCAGGTACAAACAACATACTATTGTAAGTAAGTTCATGACCAATTGGGGAAGAATGAGAATTAAATTTTTATTTATTCTTTCGCCGCGATGGATCGCAGATCTGTCAAAGTAATCGACAGCTTCTGTATAAAATCCTTTGTTCAGGAAAGCATGTGCGACATTCTCCTCCATTCCTGCAAGCGTGTTGTGGTTGACATCATCTCCGTGCTTCCTGATATAGAGTTCAATTGCTCTCTGGTAATAGTGGATCGCCTCATTGGATGCAGATGACTTGAGCGCTTCCTCACCGGCCTTCAGCATGTATTCTTCCGCTTTATCCCAATTTTCGGCATTAATATAATGGTAGGAGAGAATCCCGTAAAATTCATGCAGTCGTTCTTTGAAGATTTTCTCAATAGCGTCTGCAACATTACGATGAAGCTCCCTGCGCCGCTGCACAAGGATCGATTCATAGGCAACCTCTTGTGCCAGGGCGTGCTTGAACAGGTATTCAAGCTCCTCCAGGCGTTTCTGCTCCCTGATGAGCTGGATCTCCTCCAGGTATGCAAGCCTGCTGTCAATATTCTCGATAGCCCTGGCTACGTCGGCAAGGATTCGATAGAAAAAATTTCGGCCGATCACCGATGCTGTCTTCACAAGGTCCCTGGTATCCCGGTCCAGCCGGTCGATTCTGGCCATGAGCACCTCGTTGATAGTGAGGGGGATGCTCATGAATGAAAGCTTATCCGTCACCTCGAAGCCACTGTCCTTTATAATTATAGCGCCCTCATCGATGAAAGAGCGCACCACCTCCTCGATAAAATAAGGATTGCCGCCTGCCCGCTCGACGATCTGCTCGCGTAACTTGTGGGGGAATCCGCTGATGTTGAGGAGGTTCGTAATAAGAATGTCTGTCTGCTGTTCATTCAGAGGTTGGAGATAGATGTCTATATTGTGATCTGAATAGTTTTCCTTAATGTTCTTCGTGATCCGATCGCCAGTATCTGCATAGCCCGGACGGAACACATTGATGAATACGATCCTTTCCTTAGTGACCAGGCGAAACAGGGATCCCAGGAACTCGATGGAGCTTGAGTCCGCCCAGTGGAGATCCTCCAGGATTATGGCCAGAGGCAGTTCCTGACTACCTCTGGCCATAAGGTCCCGTACATTCTTCAGGATGAGTTTCTCCAGCGCCTCACCCTCGATGCCCCTGACCCGTTCGGCATAGCGTCCCATTAGCTTGATACACATGAGGGTGGCTACAAAGGGGAGGATCTCCTCCAGTGCTTCGGGGGCGATGGAACGTATTGCAGCCTCCAGCTTTATGTAGGCAGTAACTTTAGAATCTTCCTCAGTGATACGAACCCAGTTCTTCAGGAGGTCGGTGATGAGGTGATACCCGAGGTTCACGCCCGTGGAAATGGCACGGCCCTCCAGCAAGGTTACACGTTTCGTGACCTCCCTGTTCTTCAGCTCTGCAATGAGACGCGACTTTCCGATACCCGCTTCTCCGATGACATTCACGATAGAGCCCTCGCCATTGACCGCCTTCATGACCTGAAATTCAATCCTGTTGAGCTCAGTATTCCGGCCCACCATAACTGAAGAGATCATGCGGTCTGCTCCACATTGTACTCGGAACAGGGTTTCCCTGATTGAGAGAAGCTCATAGACCTGCATCGGTTCGGCCTTGCCCTTGAGTATTATGGGATCGAGCGGCCTGTACTCAAAACCTGCTTTGGTGGCCTGGTAGGTCGCTGGGCTTACGAGGATTTGTCCTTCCTGGGAGGCATCCTCAAGACGAGAGGCGAAATTTACCGTGTCACCCATGACCGTGAAGTCCTGCTTCCTATCGCTCCCCATCATACCTGCCACAACCTCACCGGTGTTGATGCCTATGTGAATGTTGAGAGGTATGGCAAGCTTCTTCTCCTGATTGAATTGTAACAGGCGATTCCTGAGTTCTATTGCGGTATTCACCGCCTTCTGCGGAGCATCCTCCAGCGCTTTCGGTACGCCGAATAAAGCCATTACACAGTCACCAATAAACTTGTCGATGGTGCCGCCATGCTGCTCGATGCACTCCCCCATCATGCAGAAGCAGTCGTTCATGGTGCAAGTGACCTCCTCCGGGTCCATCTTCTCGCTCATGGCAGTGAACCCGGAGATGTCGGCAAACATTACTGTGACAAGCCTGCGTTCGGATTCCATAGTAGGAGATATCTCGTTCATCAATGCCTCCTCATGTGCACATCTTCATAAAACAGCTTATCTCAGCCAGTTTTTCTCTACTTTTAGGAAGTAATTGAATGTCATCAGAAATTCTGTTGAGGATGGGATGAATTTCAGAATAAGCTATCCTGTCTGAAAGATCAGTCTTTTTATTAAGACGCCTTTTCGGTATCTTCACAGGCTGATTTTCAGATACAGTATTACCCCCGGTGATATCAGCAGACATCATCGCTTCACGCCGGAGACCAGATCTCTCCTGACCTGTTTTATGATTCATAGGAACCAGGAACTGAGCAAATGCATTTCACATCAAGAAGATAAGTGTCGTTCTGAACAAGGTGAATATTCTCGTGTAAGATATTAAAGCAATAAACGGGAAAATCAAGTTGATCTCAGAAAATCATTTTAATTTCATATAATTATAATTAATTATACATAATTGTTCCTGATGGGTATTTGTCAGGTGTTGTTTCTATTTTGCTGAATATAGATCTTATTCTCATTTCCATCAGCAATTATTACACTTAACACCATAAATACCTTTACTTGACTTCTATAATACCATCTTTATATATAAACTACATCTGATATTCCCCTTTTTATAGTTCGGTACTGGCAACCTGTTGAGATGAAATTATTCCTGGAAACACCACGAACCACCCATACGAGCATGACCCACTTCCTTGCAGATCACCTGCGTTGCTCTGCCTCATGAGTGGCGAGATGCAGGGATGCGTTCATTAAGAGAAGCGAAAGGCACATTTGCCAATGGTTAGGTGAGACAAAGGACTTATCCACAACCGTATTCTTATATTAATGAAAGGATGAAAGATCATGATGAAAACGACAGTGGAACAGCCCGGAAAGCCGAACAAGGCATTGATGGTCCTGGGTGTACTGCAAGGGTACATCAAGAACCCGGTGTGGTTTCTGCTACAGACAGTATCCACCCTTCCCAGGTTCAAGAAAAGTCTTCCGGGAGACCTGGAAAAGGATTTCGTCGATGTCACCGCGCTCCAGACATGGATGTACCTCAGGCTGAAGGAACAGGTAGGCCAAGCCGAGGCCTATGAAATCATCCGGGCTGTCGTCATTCCCGTTGGCCTGGCAGTGCAGGAGGGAACCATGCGGTCCGTGGAAGCGCCACGGACATTCGAGAACTTCATTGCCTTTCATGACCGGATGAGCCGTGAAGGCATCACCCGATGGAGCAGAAAGGAGGTCCTGGATCACAGCGAGAACAGGTATGAATGGCAGATACTCAATTGCGGATTCCATGAATTCTTCTCTAGCATAGGGGTTCCGGAACTGACCAGGCTCATGTGCGAGGTCGACAATGCCATGTACAACACCTACCTGCCCGATGAGCTGACCTTCCATCGCGGTGGAGTCGGGAAACGTATTGTCGATGGGGCCAAGACCTGCCGCTTCATCCTGGAGCGGCATAATATAAGTCAAGTATAATGAGATGCTGAGAGTTACAATCTAGAAAATGCCAAAGAAAAGAAGCAGCGAGTAAAAATGATATTATGGATTGAGGGATCCTGCTTCTCCGTTGTCTTATATTATTAAGCCTTCGGGTTGTTTCCCCTCCAGGATTGCTTTGACCTGTCTCACCACGGAATCAGAGAGGCGGTCGCCGGCCTCCAGGGTAAGAGCCCCCAGGTGGGGGGTGAGGACCACATTATCCATCCGGCTTAAGGGATGGTCCTTAGCCAGGGGTTCGGCTGCAAAGACATCGAGCGCAGCACCCCCGACCTGACCCGACTGGAGGGCGTCTATCAGGGCTTTTTCATCTATCACCCTGCCCCGGGACGTATTGACCAGGATCATCCCTGGTTTCACGCCTGCCA
>ERZ795048.2702-NODE-2702-length-14008-cov-147.820899_pt1 | contig 14008 bp, 6 predicted proteins | sample MGYA00375132_ERZ795048 | MGnify/ENA primary metagenome ERZ795048 (study PRJEB30177, sample SAMN05720225) | activated sludge metagenome | isolation source: Anaerobic digester | place: Hong Kong | collected 2014-12-17 ...
GAGACTTTCGAGAGCTTCACAGATTTTCTTATAAGTACCCTGAACATCGCAGATGAAGGCCTCGAGAATCAACTCAAGGATCTAATTGCCTACGATCTTCTGAGAGGGTCTCGCCTGGTTAATGGACCATACATTTACCTTAACCGTCCTTTCGTTAAGGGCAAGAGCATAAAAGAGTTCACGGAAGCGCTTAACCTAGATCCGGTATTGAATACAGTATTCACATACGAAAACTTACATAAGCATCAGGAAGAAGCCGCCGAAAGCATAATCAACAGACATCACACCATAGTCTCCACAGGTACCGGCTCGGGAAAGACCGAATCCTTCCTCCTGCCAATAATCGACCGGGCGAAGAAACAGCGGGAAAAGAAACTGCTGGCGCTCCTCATTTATCCTATGAACGCCCTGGTTAATGATCAGCTAAGACGCCTCAGAATGATGCTTGCAGGCACCGGCGTAACGTTTGCAAGATACACCGGAGACACTCCCGAGACCCTACCTTCGAATATCAACAGACCTTCAAATATGGTGAGGTTCACGCAAGAGCAACTTGAAGAGGTCAGAAAGGGTAACCTGGCGCCCTGGGAAGAACGCCTCTGTAGGGAAGAGATCCGCGAAAACTCTCCCCAGATAATGCTCACTAATTACTCTCAACTTGAGTATTTGCTTCTTCGAAACAAGGATCTAGATATTTTCAGAGATTCCGATTTACAGTTCATCGTTATGGACGAAGTGCACAGCTATGTTGGAGAGCTCGGCTCGGAGGTTGCCTGTCTGCTGAGAAGACTGAAGCTCGTCGTTCCCAATCCCGAAAACATAACCTTTATCGGCACCTCAGCAACAGTCGCCTCACGTGACGAAGAACCTGAAACTGTGGTAAAACGCTTCGGTTCAAGACTCTTTGGTGTTGAACAAGAAGATATTAGACTGGTTACCGAGTCTTACATTGAGCTCGAAAGAGAACCGGATGAATACGTTCCGCTGTTCCCAAGGGATCCTGGAGAAATCCTGAAGCAGATGGTATTTGAGGTTTCTCAGATTCCTGAAGAAGGAGAACCAGGGTCAGAGTTCTACAAACTGCTGACGCAGTTGACCTATAAGACCATAAACAGAGACAACGCTTATGCGACACTGAAAAAGAACGTTATTATAAGCGAATTGCAGGGGCTTTTTAGCAAGCCCACGCTTCTGGAAGAGGCTGTCGAGAGAATCAAGGCATTATCCGGAAGAAAAGATGCTAGCAAGGATGCTCTCGCGGCGGAGATATACTCCTATCTACTTGCCGGCCTCGTTGTAAAAGAAGACAACGAACCTTTACTTCGCCCGAAGATCCACTTCTTCGCAAGGGGCATACAAAACCTGAAGGTCGCATTTGTAGATGGGCAGAGACAGATAATTCTGAACGATATAGATGAGCTTCAGGACCACTATTATTTTAGCCTCTACGGATGTGCCAGATGTGGCCAACATTACTTCGTTATCCCTTCGGCAGCTGAAAGTCAGGTTGAAGGAGTCACTTTATACACGCCCGTAGGTATGGGTGACGAGCCTGAAGAAAGCCGGATGGTTCTCCTAACAGATGTTGTTACTGGAGACGAACAGGCCTATCCCAGTCAAAACGTATGGGTGTGTGAGAAATGCGGTACCGTCCACGACTCACCTGTGCAGAAATGTATGAACACTCTTTGTGGTTCAGACAAGCTCATTCAAATGAAGAAGGTGCCGACTGCGGCAAGGCTTAGATGCCTCTCCTGTGGTGTTTCGCTCGGGAAAGATGATGTTGATGAGGAGAGATCCTCGAACCTAATGCCATCTGTGTCAAATGAAGCTTTAGATATTCTCATTCTCGCCCAGAATATGCTCAATTCCGTTTCCAAAGATGCGGCGAAGCTTCTGGTATTCACAGACAATAGACAGGAAGCCGCCTTCCAGGCAGCCTTCATAAACCAGAGATCGAAGAGGTTTAGATTCAGAGACTATCTTTACTCTGTTCTAGAAGAGGGTCGAGCATACACGAGTGATGAACTCGCGGGAGAAATAGCTGAACGCATTCGTGAGCAGGGTGAATACAGAGATTTTGAAGTTGAAAATTCAATGAGGCCGGATTACTTCAAAGATTCTGTAGAGTGGTTTCTTCTGGAAGATTTCTTTATGCCCCGCTATAGACGCGGAAGCCTCGAGAATCTGGGACTCGTTAAACTTACTTACGGGAATGTAGTTAGCAGCAAGGAATTCGTGAATCGCTGGGCAGAAGAATTTGGAGCTCCTGTGGAAGAAATACTGGCAACAATTGAAAATCTTCTAGACCATATGAGAGTCAACACAGGTATAAGCCACACCCTTCTCGGAGTAACAAACAGGGACCCCCGAGTCGCCAGAGGTTATATCAACCTTAGCAAGTGGTTCGGTCCCGAAGTTTACATACTGAACGCACCTGCCTACAATGCTCAGAGCAATCTCAAATGGTGGATTTCAAATAATGGAACTTCGTATTATCAGAGGTTTATGAAGAAGGCATTTCCGGAGAACCCGGATCTTGCAGACGATTTCCTAACGGAGCTGTGGCACTTTCTGGTGGAAGAGAGGGTCCTCGTTGAGCGCGAGAACTCCCATTTTGCAATAAACAGTGAGGCAATTTACTTCACTAAGGCGCCTAAGAGAGAAGAAGACAATCTTCCCCATCTTTACGAGTGCAGAAAGTGCGGAACGAGAACCTTCAGAAAGACCCCTGGCTTGGTTTGCCCCAGACACAACTGTGATGGCAAACTAACTGATATATCGGTAGATACAGACGATTACAACGTCAAGAGACACTTATCCAACAGAGAAATCAGAGGTCTGAAGGCCTTTGAACATTCCGGTCAAGTCCGTAGACCTGAAAGGGAGAGAATCGAGAAGGAATTCAAAGAGGAGAATGGGACGGTAAACTGCATTGTGGCCACTCCCACCCTTGAACTCGGTGTGGACATAGGTAAACTGGATATGGTTCTTCTTAGGAATGCACCGCCAACTCCGGCAAACTATGATCAGCGAGCCGGAAGAGCGGGAAGGCGGCACAGGATAGCCGTCGTTACTACTTACTGCGGACGAAGCTCCCACGATCTATACTTCTTCTCGAGACCGGAAGAGATGATTACCGGCAAAATAAAGGTCCCGGCCTTCTCTATGGTGAATATTCCGCTGATTGCTAAACACTGCCACTCTGCTATAACCACAAAATTACACAGCACCACTTCAAAAGACGAAGAAAAAGCTCTGCTGGAGGCCTATCTTCCAAATTACATAAATGCCTTCTTCAACGGGATAAATCTGTTTGGTGGTAATGCGGCTGAAACGCTCAAGAACTTATTCGGTTTCTCTAAACCTCTGGAAGAGCTGATAAATAGACATTACGACGTTCTCAGAAATGAGTTAGAGCGTTTCTTTCGGTACTGGCCACCAGAGGCTCTGAAGACATTGAGGGAGTCGGTGGAGGGAGAGCTTGAGAAATTCCTCATAGATGGCACTCCACAGCAGCTGGAAAATATTCTTGTCCACATTCGCGACGATCTTATCTTCCTCATTGAAGAAAGAAACAGACTGCACGCAGATCAGTTTGGTGCTCGAGAGCACACCGCTATTACAAATTACCTAAGAAGTTTTTCGAATCCACAGGGCAATGAGGCTTCACTCAACGATTTCTATACTATCTCTGTCCTGGTTAAATATGGCTTCTTCCCCGGTTATTCACTCGCAAGGGGGCACGTTACTGCCCGCTGCCTGGACAACGAAGGCTTCGTCGAAATAGACAGAAACTACAATATCGCTCTCAGGGAGTTTGCCCCGCTTTCCAGGCTTTACGCAGTGGGGAAAAAGTACAGGCCAACCCGGTACAATTTCTATAATGCCGATACTAAGGCGGGCTTTAGGCAGAAATTCATCATAATCGAAGACTACATAATGCCTGAAAACCCTGATGAACCTGCTTTCGACAACCCCGCTCAGTTGAAGCTTGATTCAATACACATCACAGATCCCAAGTTGACTCTCGAAGGAAGGCCCGGCGATAGTGAGAATCGTAGGGTCATTATGGGCTACGACATTAGGGGAATCGTAAAGGGAAACCACCTAGGAGGAGTCACTGCCAAGTCAGACGGAATGATTACTTCGTTCAGGAGAAAGGACGTAGTTGTCCTCATTAATGTTGGTTCGAAGCGTGATATGCCCAACTATGGGTATGGTTTCTATATTTGTCCGGAATGTGGAGTGATAGAAGAGAATACTCCTAATGGGAAAGATCACTTTATGAGACATTTGGAAACCGTCCATAACAAACATATTCAAGGAGAAAGACTCAACGAGTATAGGAGAGGCCTTCACGCAGAATTCGTGTCTGACGTAATGGTTGTGGAACCTTTCAAGAGCTTTGAAGAGGCAGCTAATTATATGGAAGCGATGAAGGTGGGAGCATCGATCGAGCTAGATATTAGTACCAGTGAAATTGATAGCTTCATAAACGGGCTTGAAGAGAACTACCACGTTACTTTCTTCGAAACAGTGCCGGGTGGTTCTGGGTACATTGAGGTGTTGTTCCAGTACAGAGAAAGCGTGATGAAGACTGCCAGGACACTTCTTGATTCCTGCGACTGCAAGAGTGCCTGTTACAGATGCTTGCTGAGCTTCTGGAATCAACCATACCATTCAGTTCTCAATAGGAATAAAGCAATCGAAGTACTTGACTACCTACTAACTTCAGGAGCTACCACAGCGGTGAAAGTACCGGGCACCAGGCGAGAGAAGAGTTCGGATGGGAATCCAGAGTCGCCGGCCGAAGTGAAGTTCCTTAACATTGTGAAGCAGTTCGGGCTCCCAGATCCTCATCTTCAATACCAGGTAACCATCTCAAATATGACAACCATCGCAGATTTCGCCTATCCCGATAAGAAACTGCTTATCTACATAGATGGCTACAAGTATCATACGGGCCAAGGGCAAGAGAAAATAGACCTGGATAAAAGGCAAGAGCTAATTCTCAAGACGAGTGGATACGAAGTTATTAGGATCGGCGCCAAAGACTTGGATGATGACGAGATGATGGCATTGTATCTTCAAAATATCTCAAACTCTATCCAATAAAGAGTTTGCTAATCTATAGAATTTAGTTCTATAGATGTTTATTCTATAGAATAAGATTCCATAGAATTAGCGTCTCTAGACTATTATTCTATAGAACAATATTCTATAGAGTATTGATACCCCTTTATGAATTTGGAATAGCGACTCAGAAACCTAGACAAGTTTGGTTATTATGATCATAAATCACACAGTATCCAAAAGCGAATTTGTCGCCCTCAATTCCCGCTACTCAACACTATAACTATACAAATCTATTCTAATTGAGAACCTCATCATATCAATTCAAGGGCACGCTTTGTGATAATTTCACCCGAACAACCATCGAATACCTTCTTAAAGTTACGTTCGAAATATATATAAAAGTACGCATATTTCCTTATATACAGCCCTCTTTGTGCTTGATTGCTTGCATTTATATTTTACAAATGGTTTGTGATATAATTCTGAGGAATGCTGGGGATCTACTGGGGGCTGTTTTTAAATGGGTACTGTTCTCACAATTGCAAACAATAAAGGCGGGGTCGGGAAAACACTGGTAACGCTTGCTGTAGCCAGCACAATTACCTGGTTGCAAAAGAATGACCCGACTAAGCTTCCACAACATATGCGTAAGGCGCCTATCCTTGTTGTAGACACAGATCCTCAAGCAAACACGACGGAAGCTCTCGGAATTGATCCAGTGGAAGTTGCTGTCAATATACTTGAGTTATACGAAAATCCGTCGGTAATTGAGACAACGAGTGGTCTATCACTTCTTCAGGCCTCTCCAAAGCATAAGAATATCGTCGTAATTCCCTCTTCCATAAAGCTTGAGAGTATCAGTAATACTCTACCCTCGCAGATAGATGGAAGAACTCGCTTAAAGGACGCTATTGATCGTGTGAGGGACAACTATTCACTTATAATTATTGATACGCCTCCTTCATTAGGGATATTTACCCAGAATGCAGTTGTAGCTGCAGATAACATTCTTATTCCCTTGACGCTAACAAAACACGCACTCCTCGGCGTAAGTAATATGCTCACATTTCTTGTAACTGCTAAGAAGAGTCAGAATCCACGATTGAATGTGTTAGGATTGTTGGTTAATGCGTATGATAAGCGATATCGTCTTCAGACATCATTACTAAAGGCCATTCAGAAAGAATACGATTCCTTCTCCTTTGACACGATTATCCCGACATCTTCCAGGATGGTTGAAAACATAGCTGCTAGGAGAAACCTACTTCACAACATTCCAGCTGATCATCGCGGTATTCTGATTGATTTACTGAACGAACTCTTCCACAGAGTTGACACCCCAGTAGAATTTCACAAGGGATGACGCTTATGACAAACAAAGAAAAGAAAAAACGAGATACTACCCTGGATGACATTCTCGAATCAACCGAAAACGTCAATCAAATAGGCGTTGAACAGGCGCGCTCACTATCACGTGCTGAAACGTATGAAAAGAGTGTTGAATCCATTTGGGGTGTCCCTGCACCTGTTGCAACGAAGCGAGATGCCACACAAACTCCTTTGAAAGATTCCCGAGATATTGGAGGGGAAGATCACCCATCATTAACAAAAAACAAAGGAGAAGACAACGTTCGTTCTAAGGAAGAGAGTTCTATAGAATTACCGTCTATGGAAGAATCTTCTATAGAAGTATCTTCTAGTAAGGAACAAAGTTCTATAGAATCACCGTCTATAGAAGAAATTTCTATAGAAGAATCCGGTATGGAGGAACATACTTCCATAGAACTAAGTTCCATAGAAGAACAAACTTCTATAGAACAAAAAGCCATAGATGATCCTTCTCAGCTAACGACTGATTCACATATTATCCTATATACGATCAGGAATTTCCCAACCTTTATAAGGCAACGAACCGATCTGAATCCTAACGAAAAACTGGTTCTCGAACATATCTTTGATCGCGCTCTTCTTGAAGGATCCCACATTATAACAATGACAAACAGCGATATTGAAACAAATCTTTCCATCTCCTATAAATGGGCAGGCAAAACACTGCAGTCTCTAGTGCAAAAGAACTGGATTGACCATAAGCTATCGTTGAGTAAAACGAATAAGAGCAAAGTCTCTATTGAAAAAGCACTTGCAAATTTCGTAGAGGAGAAATCGTTAAACATTGATCTTCCGACATTACTTAATCAAATGTTTAACGTCGAGTCTATGGAAGAAAGTTCCATAGATCCCTATATGTTTGTATTGTTAGTTAGTAAAAATATATATCTAAGAACTAACAAACAGAACATAGTACAATCTATGGAACAAAATTCCATAGATAATGTTGACACTAAGAATTTGTTGTTGTATTTTTCTTCATACCAGTCCTTGAAGCAAATATTAACTTATGCGTGGCTCAAAGGATTCGATATCCAGCAAATATCAAGGAAGCTTCTTTTCGAGATTAGCGATATGTTCTCAGAGAATACCTATGGGGACAAAATTCCTTCGAGGTCCCAAAAAGTCGAAGAAATAGTAGCCCAGGGGATATTTTACGTAGCCCCAAAAGCAAAAAAGAACAAGTGGGGATATCTTGAAAAGACTTTAAAGGATGGCTGGACAATGGATATGACTATTGATGAGCACGATAAGAGTATTGAAGAGCTAGAAATGGCTAATCATATGTGTGAAAGTCCGGAAAAAGTGTCTCTCTTTGGCCTGGATGAAATTCGGGATTTACTGAGTGCCTTTCCGGCTCTAACAAAGACCAAGGACGTAAATGCAAAGAACATAGAAAAAATTCGGAAGGATATCAAAGATTTCTTTATTTTTTCACCCAAAGCAGTGGAGGACTTTCTGGAGAAGAACGGCTTTAAGTCAAGAAAGCCTTCAGATGATTTGAGGCCATAATTAATATCCTGGGGATCTACACCGGCGAGGAAAAAGCTGGGGGATTAAGCTGAAAAACATTGTGCGTCATTCTAAAGACATTTACAGCCTTCAAAACCTTACTCCAAATAAGGTTGCTTCGACAAATAACAGGCAACCTCCTCTTTGCTGGATTCTAAACCTAGTTCTTATAGTCAGGAAAGAATTGTCTCGCTATTCCCCGACGAATTATGCGCACAATACCGAAGATTTGACTTATATTAACATATATGCTAATATTATCTATGCCAAGTGGAGGAATTATGGAACTTGTTAGATGGAAGAATTACTCAGTCTATTTTTTTGATCTAGACGACGGCAGCGATTACGTTGGTGATTTCATTAATACCCTCTACAAAACGGATAACGCAACAGCCGGAAGAATACTGAATCTGTTCATAAAGAGATTGGCAGAGGGAAAGGGAGTCACCCAGGAATGTTACGACCAGCATTTGAGAGGAATAGTGTCATCGGAAATTTTTGAGTACAGGGACAAATCAACGCTCCTTCAGAAGCAAATACGCATCTATTTTGGTGCGCATAGGCCTACTAAGACCATTGTATTTGTTTGTGCGGGATTTAAAGGGAGTAAGGCTGAACAGAAGAGAGATATAGATACAGCAAAGAAAAGATACAAGCGATACATATCTAGGTTGTGATGTTATTAGGAGGGTGTGAGTAATATGGCAACATTTGAACAACTTCTCAAAAGGCTTGAGAAAAACGAGGGGTACCAGAAAGCACAGAAAGAATTCGGACCGCTATTCGATTTTGTAAACGCGCTTATTGATTTGCGCATAGAAAAAGGTTTAACACAAAAGGATTTAAGTGATCTTACAGGTATAGCTGTGCCTACTCTTTCACGCATTGAAGGCGGTAAACAGAATCTTTCATTCAAAACTATGCAAACACTAGTCAATGCTCTTGGTGGAAAATTGTGCATTACACCGAAAGCGGACTCAGTTGTCGAGCTTAACTGTAAGGCGAAAGAATCACTTGATAGACTCGTCGAAAAGACTGGAATGGGGAAATCCGAGCTTATTGAAGGTCTTATATCTGTTTACGAACAGGTTCTAGACGGTGCAGGGAAGCAGAGCATAGAACTAATGAAGACCTATCAGCTTATGGCAGAAACGGACTATGTTGGGGCACTTGCAATGACGTTTAGAAGTGGTACTGAAAGTCTATCTTCGTTATTAACAGATGACTTCTTCCCGTCTCAGTTTGAAGAAAACGATGAACTGAGTATGGATAAAATTGAAGATTACTTTACGAGAGGCTGAGGAGAGCGCTTATGCCTGAAAAACAGGAATTAAGACTCAACAAAGATGAGTTTGTGGAATTTAGAACTCTTATTGACAATATAGAGATAAGAGACGTAATCACAGTCAAACAAGCTTTTGAAGCTAACAGAAAGCAGAAAGTAACTGGATCTGTACAGGTTAATATAGAATCAGCACCTGCGGAAATCAATATTGAAGATCAATTAACTGTGTTGAAGAGCTATCGAATCGTGGTTAAACAAGGAAAGAAAAATGTTCTTGTCTTTTCGGCGACTTACGAAGTTTCGTTCGATGCTAAAAATGCGGAAAAAGTAAACAGCATACTGGAAAAAGAGAATATCCGACAGTTTTTTGAAGGCCTGCAGTTGTCTAAAATTTTGTGGCCTTTCATTCGTGAAGAGTTTCGAACAGCTTCCTCAAAGGCCGGTATGAAGCCGTTTACTCTTCCTTTTATGAAGTAAACAGGAGTTTTTCGGATTGCGATGACATAAACTAAGTATAGGGGGAAGAGGTCTTGTCATCAGCGTTTCAAAGCAGAGAAGCGAGTGGGGGTTTCTATCTAACCTACCTTCGTGAGCTTCGAGAGAAAATTGTTACTTCTTCACAAGTAGTTCTGCCAGATTTAAGAGCACTTTCGGTCTTCAGTATCAAGAAACTTGAAAACAAAACAAAGGTACATAACAAGGAAATCCAGCCATTACTAGCCGTGTATAGAAATATCCTCGCTCGTGGCGAGCCCACTATTCCATCTCTTCTAGTTGAAAGGACAATTCTTTCGTCTCTTCAGCCCTTAGTAAAGGTTGTTGAAAGCAACAGAGCCGGTTCTATAAAATTTGGGCCGGAAACAACTTATAAAAACTGTACGGAAGAAGAATGGATGAAACAACTGGCCAGAGCCCACTATCTGATAGATCCAAGACTCAAAAACCCGAAAGAAAGCTTAAACGGAGTTTTCGATAGCGAAGAAGAGAAAACCTTCTTGGCCTCAACAATTCCCGAACTACTGGGCGAACACGCCTGGCAGCTTTTTGAACCCCAGAGACCACTGGAACAAATGATAGGAAATGGAGAAGCCTTTTCTCGGCAAAAGGTTGATTTTTCTTATGAATCAGATGCCTGGAAATTGGCATTCGAGATTGATGGAGAACAGCACCTTAATAGTTCTCAGAGTGCCTTGGACAACAGGAGGAGTTTGGAGCTTAGGGAAGCAGGATGGACTGAACTAAGAATCCCGGCCTCGCAAGTTCGCCAGGGCGCAGTCTCGAGCAGACTTTCAAATGTTTCAAAAACTCTGGCACAAGACCCCTTGGTCAAAACTACATATGAGAACTTCACCAACCCGCTTTGGCAATCAGCGACAGGGTTAGCTGCTTTAAACGCAGTCCTCAGTCCCGTTGCAGTAGCAAGAATTCAGGTAGCCCTTATCGAGGCCGTTGAATCGGGTACTTTGAGGCTGGATCAGCAAATGTGGAATATTGTGGTAATTGAACGAGACGTTCCTTGCGCGAAACTAGCAGTTATTGATTTCCTTCAGCACCTTTCGAAGCTTCTAGAATTGGCAGGATTGCCTTCCAAGTTGCCGAAGATAAAGCTTACTATCCTTAATACAAAAGAGTTTCAGAAGGTCACGGACAGAGTGCCGAAGCATTTGTATGAAGACTATGGAGTAAGCGTAAAGACTGCTTTAGTAGACTCTGATTCCGATTTCTATGACGCCGATGTTTGTATAGATATTTCAATTCTTCAGAAAGATAATTTTGCGCATCCAGGTGCGGGTTGGTACAAAGGTTTAGTAAAAGCCTCAGGAGACGTTTTTATCCTTCGAGGGGTACATTCATACAAGAAAGCCCGAAAAATTGCAGCAGACACGCCAATAACTTACAAAATAGACCATAAGAGCAAAGAGACCTTACGTTTCTTTCTGAAAAACATCTTTCGAAAGGAAGATTTCCGTGAAGGGCAATTCGAAGTTATTAGCAGGGCACTACGACTTAAACCGGTAATAGCATTGCTTCCCACAGGTGCTGGAAAGTCCTTGTGCTACCAGATGGCAGCTCTTCTTCAGCCTGGAATAACGATTGTTGTTGATCCTTTGAAAACTTTAATGGTCGATCAGGCTGAAAATATGAAGGCAGTCGGGATTGATTGCGTGGAGTTCATAAACAGTGATCAAACAGCAAGAGAAAGAGAAGAAGTCGTCAGAAATTTTGAGCAAGGGAGTTATCTGATGGTTTTGGTCTCTCCAGAGAGATTCCAGATTGGAGAGTTCAGATCAAGCTTATCAAAAGTTACGGTGAATCATTTGATACCATACCTAGTGATAGATGAAGCACACTGCGTTTCCGAGTGGGGACACGATTTCAGGACTTCATACCTTAATCTTGCGCGGAATGCTCGTAAATATTGTAATTACAAAGGATTTGAACCTGTTGTGCTTGCTTTGACAGGCACGGCTTCTTTTGTGGTTTTAGCTGATGTACAGAGAGAAATCGGAGTCGAAGATGAAGAAGCTAAGATTCAGCCTACAACCTTTGATAGAAAGGAATTGAAATTCAAGATCGAGAAGGTTCAGAGTAGCTATAAAGCAACTCAGCTTCTAAAGACCCTTAAAAAACTTCCAGAAGAACTGAAGAAAGATGCGAAGGATTTTTTTAAGACAGACGGTGACAATACGTGTTCAGGGATTGTTTTTGCACCTCACGTAAATGCGGATTTCGGAGTATACAAGATTTGTGGTGCGCTTCGCGCGGCCCTTCCTGATACAAGAGTAGAGTTCTTCAGCGGGGAAGTACCAAAGCTAACTGACTGGCAAAACAAGACCAAAATCCCAGTTATGTCTAGTCAAGAATTTGATGAGTATAAGCGAGAGACGCAGCAAGCATTCAAAAATAACAAGTTTCCGCTCTTAGTAGCGACAAAAGCCTTCGGTATGGGAATTGATAAACCAAACATTAGATACACAATTCATTACGGCATTCCACAATCGCTCGAGGCTTATTATCAGGAAGCAGGACGGGCCGGGAGAGATAGGGAAGATGCTATTTGTGCTGTAATTTTTTCAGATGATGACCCGGATTTGACGAAGAGATATTTCGACCCAGATATTGATGCAGACGGGCTTGCCGAAATTCGGGATCCAGGCTGGAATGATCGTGGCGATGTATGCCGTATGATGTATTTTCATAAGTACTCGTTTCAGGGAGCGAAAACCGAGAAACGCGAGATAAAGGGACTTATAAGCGGATATCTTCTTAAACATCTTTCAAGTATGAAAACAGAAGAGCGAAAGACAGTAGAGATCCCCTACAATTGGGAAACCGATCGCGGAAAGAAGGAGAAATCAATCTACAGGCTCAGCTCATTAGGTCTTGTTGATGACTATACTATCGACTACAACAAGAAGAATTTCGTTGTGGAAATCGTTAAGAGAACGGACGAAGGCTATCTCGAGGCTTTAAAGAATTACATCGGGCGCTACAAAACAGAAGAGTATGTAAGGAGCATACCTTCGCTCGTTGAGAAAGAAGAAGGAAATGGGATTTTAGAAAAGGCTTTAGGTTTCCTAATAACGTTTGTATACGATGAAATTGAAAGAAAACGAAGGCGTGCTCTTCAAAACATAGCGGAAGTAGCCAGGAGTAGCAAGAATGGCGAGGATATTCGTCGTGCCCTGCTAGACTATCTTGAATCGTCTCCGTTTACAGGACCACTTCAAGAAATTTTGCAAAAGACAGATCCCACACAGTGGTGGAAAATATTGGATATTCTAGAACGCAATGATGACGTTGATACTGCAATGCAGCTTTTAGGAGGCTGCAGAAGATTTCTTGAAAGCAGCCCAGATCATCCTGGTCTGCTCATCCTAAGCGGCGTAGGAAGTCTTGCTGTAAAATCTCCAAATATTGATTCAGGTTGTTCCTCTATCCGAAGCGGCTTGCTGCAGCTTTTGAAAAGTGGTTACAATACCACAAGTTTAGAAAAAGTCGCATTGGAGCTATTTTCGCGAGTTATCAGAATAATCAAGCCCAAACCGAATCACAGAAAGATAATCACTGCTGTCGCCGAGATGCTTCTCGAAACTTTGCCCACAAGAGGAATGGCCATAGGACTTTATAGTTACTGCCAAGAAAAAGCAGAATTGATCTTACTAAACGAAATTACCAAAAGAGTGAAGAAATTCAACGATAAATTTATTGGGGTGAGGGGATGAACGAAAACAAGTTGCTGAAGACAGAAGAGGTTTTGAACAGCCTGATATCGGAATTAGAGCGGGTGAAGACAGCTTCGAAAAACTTAGAGGATGCCAGTTCCACGGTTGTTACCATAACCGATGCAAGCGATAAGGTTGTGAAAAAAATTGGCACGGTTGTAGAGGTAGCTAGTGAAGTCTTGGAAAAAATCGAAGAGGCCAAAATCCGCGAGCAGTACGATAAGGTTGAAAGAGAACTTACTGATTTCTCTACTAAAGCGGAATTGATTGCAAATGAAATCGCTGCAATGAAAAAGGCGCAAACAGATAGTTTAACGGATTTTCAAGAAAAAGCGGAGAGTCTTACACGGACCTTAGCAGAAGCGCAGGGGAAGACGTCAAGAGAGGTAGCAGAGATACGATCGGAAATTATTACATCTAATAGGTCAAATCAGGCTGAATTAGGATATCTGAAAAAGCTTGCCATTGGTTTGTTTAGTGGGCTCTTTATAATCAATATCATTACAATGATAATTGT
>ERZ795048.2704-NODE-2704-length-14003-cov-4.570619_pt1 | contig 14003 bp, 10 predicted proteins | sample MGYA00375132_ERZ795048 | MGnify/ENA primary metagenome ERZ795048 (study PRJEB30177, sample SAMN05720225) | activated sludge metagenome | isolation source: Anaerobic digester | place: Hong Kong | collected 2014-12-17 ...
ACCTGGTTGCGGTAAAGCTTATAGCTGCTGATTCCGGGTACGGGCTGCCCCGGATGTTGCGGATCTTCGGGGGCTTCCCAGGTAATGTGGCCATAGTCGGTCATTTCAGGAATCACACCCGATGTGTTTCTTGGAGGGAAAAGAAACTTTGAGGTAAACCTGCTTGTGTCCTGTTCGGAATATCCTGAGGAATAAACGGCCGCAACGCCCGCCAGATAGCTTTGACCAAACACCAGGGGTTCAAAAACAAAATTGGTATCGGTGGTGTTCCCGACCAGCAACCCATCCAGAAAGACTCCGTATCCCGACAGGGCGCGATGGCCGGAACCAGTGCCTCTTTTCACCGACCGGAATACGGCATTTTTATCACCTGGTTTTATAATTGCCGACAGACGGCGTTCGAGACTTTTTTCTTCCGGATCCGGAACCTGCCAGCTGGCACGCAGGGAGAGTGAATCAACGGAGAGGTTTCGGGGTTTATAGGTGATTTCACGCAAAATGACCGGAATCTGCCGGTTGCTGGTGATGGTCATCACCGTATCAAACGCATAAAATCCCTGTAAAGCGGCGTGAATATGGTAATTGGCCTCGGTAACCCCGGTAAAAACCACTTCGCCCGATGAGGGGGCAGTCTGCTCGTAATACAATGAAGGATTCTGCACTCCGGTCATTGTGAGCATGGTGCCTTCGGGGCTTTCGCCCGTGCTGAGTGTAACGTGAATGGTAACCGTGACGGAAGCAGTCTCGGGGAAATGGTTATTCAGGTGATTTTTTTCGGCAGCAGCAATTTTTATAACACCCGGGAATGTCAGCAATAGAATTGTAACCGCTTTTATTACTGATAAATATGAACTTGTAAAATATCTCATAATGTATAATTAAAGAATTTATAATCTATGTGTTTTAGTTATGACAATCGAAAGGCCGTTTACCCCTATCCTGAGAGGGAATTATTTTGTTATTGACCCGGATAGCCTGAAATGAAACAAAGCCGCAAAGCCATCTGATACCAGGAAGGTGATTAAATATATATAATTACTTGCATATAATCGGACGAGGCAGTACTTTTACAGCCCCAATGTTTTATGCCAGGTTGTTTTATGCGATTGTTGTTACACCTTTTTGTATTCCTGATTGCTGCGCTTTCGCTCAGCGCGCAGGTGGCAGTGGAAACCGCCCCGGATTTTACCGTCAAGGATGTTGACGGGAATCAGCATCACCTGTATGATTATCTGGATGACGGTAAGCTGGTGGTGATTGACTTTTTCACCACCAATTGCGGGCCCTGTCAGACTTATGCTTCAGAGGTCAGTGCATCTTATGAATATTTTGGTTGCAACCATGGTGATGTCATTTACCTTGGCATCAACTGGGGCAGCGACAATGACCTTGTCAGGCAGTTTGACTCCATCTGGGGGGCTTATTATCCTTCGGTAAGCGGATTACAGGGCGGCGGCAATGCCGTGGTAGATCTCTATCAGGTCCAGTCTTACCCTACCGTTATCCTGATTGCACCTGACCGCAGCATACTCAACAATCATATCTGGCCTCCGGAAGCGGTCAACATCAATGCAGAAGTGCTGGCGGCAGGTGGCATCCCCATGAGTTGTACCGTGAATGCCGGATTGCATCAGCCGGAAACAGAGGAGCGCCTGCAGGTTTTCCATCCTGATGGGGGAGCTGTACACATTGTACCTTCCGGGCTGCAGGGTAAAGTTTACCGCCTCACCGTTCACGGTGCGGACGGACGTCTGGTTTTTGACGGATCTCCCGCCGCATCAGGACATTCCCTGCGGCTTGCCGGAGGAATATATGTGGCAGCATTAACGGCTGAAGGCCGGCGCAGTGCCGTCAGCAAATTTATCGTCCCCTGACCATTGTTGAATGACCGGAAGTAAAGTTCCGGGAAACTGCTTCATTACCTGCCGTTGCCTGGACTTCTGCCGGTCAGGCTTTCATCATCTGATCCGTCCTATTGAAGGTAGTTTTCCGTTTCCTGATACAAGCGTGTGATGTATTTCAGGGTAATCTGGTTGGGCTGATCCATGGTTTCATAGAAATCCCATGATTCATTGCTCTCCGGACTGACAAGCTTTGCAAAACGGTGAATGAATTTATCCAGCTCCTCGCTGTATTCTTTATAAATCAGCTCAAATCTTCCATCTCCATACACCTGATCGAGGGGGATCAGCCACCTGAATGAACCGGTAAGTTCAAGAATCAGATCCTTCCATTGATTCAGGTTCTGGGTAGTTTCCCCGTCCCTGAGACGGTATTCGATTTTCTTTGTTTCCCTGAAAATGTCGCTTGAGTCCCTGATGATCTTTTCAACGGTGCGGTAAACATGGGACTTGATGATTTCTTTACGCCGGTCAAGTTTTGATTTTCTTCTGGCCAGGGCCGAATTCCAGATAAAGGCAGCCGCTGCAGCCATCACTGACAAAGCCGTGGCAATGTCCAGGCCGATTGACAAATTTTCAAACATGGTTGTGAATATTTACAGTTTAAAATCAAATATAGGTTATTTTGATTGAATAACGGATATTTGATTCTGTAAATGACCGGATTGCCTGTCAATGGTATGAAAGCATTTGCAGGAATAGTATTCCCGGTTTTGCCCGATCCCGATGTCTGCGATTAATCAGCGGCTATTTTAGTTCTTCCTGACTTTTATGGGTTTCAGGTGTTATATTACTGATAAAATATGAAGTTATGGAAATACAACTGTTTGAATCACAAGGGAACGGGCGTGCTTTTGTCCGGGGAGATAAGGGGACGCTGGCCGAAATGACCTGGATTCCGGGCGGGGATGATCATATCGTCATTGATCATACAAGGGTGGATGAATCGTTGCGCGGTACCGGAACAGGGAAAAAATTGCTGGACGCCATAGTAACAGTGGCATCACAGCGTGGATTGAAGATTAAACCGGTTTGCCCTTTTGTGGTGGCCATGTTCAGGAAGTATTCTGAGTACGGCGGGATCAGCCTGCCGGAAGGAAGCGGTCAGTCGGGATAAGAAAGGGAGACTAATATTTCTGTTATCCTGACTGAAAATTCAAAGGCCTGCTTCCGGAAAGAAACAGGCCTTCAGAAATACCGTTTTATGCCGGTTTACTTAATTTCCCAGGTTTCGCCGCTGTTGAGCAGATCGTCAACAGTCTTGATCTTTTGTTTGGCTTTTGCGTAAGCGATCTGTTCTTCCACCATATCATCGTAGGTGGGGTACATGGCCGAACGGATTACGCCGAGCGCAACCGGGAAGTGGGGATATGACATTTTAGCCAGCATCAGGTGAATGCCGGGGTCCTGCTGATAGGCGTCATGCACAAGCAAATCTTCCTCGGTAACACCGTTTTCGCCCAGGGTTACAACCTCAAGCCGTGTTCCGTTGAGGCGTATGCCTTTGTTTTTGTCTTTCCCGAAGATCATGGGTTCACCGTTACGGAGTACAATGGTGCGGTCGTCGCGGTGTTCCTTATTCGTGACAGAATCATGGGTTTTGTCGGCGAAAATCACGCAATTCTGCAGGATTTCCACAACTGAGGTTCCGTCGTGTTTGGCGGCTTCAAACATGACCTCGGTCATGAGTCTTGGAACGGCATCAATTACCCTGGCAAAGAATGTTCCCTGTGCGCCAAGCACAAGTTCGCCGGGATTGAACGGATGTTCAATGGTTCCCTGGGGTGAGGTCTTGGTAACGCTTCCCATAGGGGTAGTGGGTGAATACTGGCCTTTGGTCAGCCCATAAATCTGGTTGTTGAAAAGCATAATATTCACATCTATATTTCTTCTGATGATGTGAATAAAATGATTTCCTCCGATGGCCATGGAGTCACCGTCGCCGGTAGCCACCCAGACACTCAGGTGGGGATTTGAGATTTTCACACCCGAAGCGATGGCGGCGGCGCGGCCGTGAATACCGTGAATACCGTAGGTGTTTACATAATAGGGAAACCGTGAGGAACATCCGATGCCGGAAACAAACATAAAGTTTTCCTTGCGGTATCCGATCTTCGGAAATACGTTGGCAACGGAAGAGAGAATGGCGTGGGCGCCACAGCCCGGGCACCATTTAACCATCTGGTCGCTTACAAAATCCTCTTTGGTCAGTTCTACGGAAGAACGTTCTATGGTCAGGTTCGGTTGATTGTTCATGATTATTTCTCCTCCAGTGTTGCGTTAAAAACATTGACCAATTCGGTTACGGTAAATGGCAATCCCTGAACTTTATTGTATTTACGATAGTTATGTCCCGGGTGGGTCATTTTCAGGTAGTTTACAAACTGCCCGCTGTTGAGTTCACATACGATCACTTTTTTGAAACCGTTCAATACACTGGCAGTATTTCGCGGGAGCGGCATAATATAGTTAAAGTGCGCGTGGCTGATACTTTTACCTCCTTTCTGCAAAGCTTCCACTGCCTCCGACACCGGCCCGAAAGTTCCGCCCCAGCTTACCACCAGCACGTCACCTTCCTTTGCTCCGGTAATTTCCTGTTCAGGGATAAATTCAGCGATTTTCTGCACCTTGGCTTCACGCAGATCAACCATTTTCTGGTGATTGAGCGGATCGGTGGATACATTGCCGTAGATGTCTTCTTTTTCAAGTCCGCCTACCCTGTGGCGCAGTCCTTCGGTACCGGGCAGTGCCCATTGGCGGGCAAGGGTTTCCGGATTGCGGCGGTAAGGCTTGAAGTCCGGGTCGTTGGGTTTGGCAATAGGCGGTTTGATTTCGGGCAACTCAGCCACCTTCGGGATACGGAAGAGCTGGGAACCATTTCCGAGATACCCGTCGGTAAGCAGGATGACGGGGGTCATGTGTTCCATGGCTATTTTTGAAGCCATATAGGCATAATAGAAGCAATTGGCCGAAGATGAAGCGGCGATAACCACCACAGGGCATTCTCCGTTGCGTCCGAACAGCGCCTGATAGAGATCGCTCTGCTCCGACTTGGTGGGCAGTCCGGTGCTGGGGCCGCCACGCTGTACGTTTACAATTACCAGTGGAAGTTCAGTCATAACGGCCAGGCCGATGGCTTCGCTTTTCAGGGATAGCCCGGGGCCTGATGTTGAGGTCAGTGCCAGCGATCCGGTGTAGCTGGCGCCGATGGCTGAGCAGATGCCTGCGATTTCGTCTTCTGCCTGGAAAACCTTGGCGCCCAGCGATTTGTATTTTGCCAGTTCAATCAGGATTTCGGTTGCAGGGGTAATGGGGTAGGAGCCCAGGAACAATGGCCGGCCAGAACGTTCCGAAGCAGCCAGGAAGCCCCATGCGGTTGCCACATTCCCTGTAATATTGCGGTAGCGGCCGGGTTCCATTTTTGCTTTGGAAACCTGAAATACCGACGAAAGTGCTTCGATGGTTTCGGCGTAGTTAAAACCGGCCTCCAGCACCGCCTTGTTGGCGGCAATCACATCCGGTTTGTTTTTGAATTTTTTGCCAAAGAATTCATAAGTATGATCAAACCCCCAGCCAAAGAGGTGATACATCATTCCGAGGGCAAACATGTTTTTGCTCCGATCAGCACTCTTGTTGTCCAGCGAAAGATGCTTTACCGCTTCACGGGTAAGCAATGTAACAGGCGCTTTTACCAGATTATAGCCCGACAGACTGTCGTTCTCAAGCGGATTTTCAGTATAGCCTGATTTTTTCAGTGCGGCTTCATCGAAGGCATTTTCATCAACGATGATGGTTGCCCCCGGCTTGGCCCATTTCAGGTTGGCTTTGAGCGAAGCGGGATTCATCGCTACAAGCACATCGCACAGGTCACCTGTTGTTTCAATTTTTTTGGCACCTACATGCACCTGGAACCCCGAAACACCGGCAATGGTGTTGTGCGGCGCACGGATTTCGGCCGGATAGTCGGGAAATGTGGCCAGGTCAAGTCCTTCAAGGGCTGCAGTGTCAGAAAACAAAGTCCCGGAAAGCTGCATTCCGTCTCCTGAGTCGCCAACAAACTTCACGACCACTGCATCCTTCTGGATAACATTACTTTTAGTTTTTACCATGATTATAAGGAGGTTGATTTGCTTCAGGCGGCAAAGTTATATTATTTATGTTCTTTGCGCAGAAAGCATGCAGGAAAAATTATTAATCTATGCTTATGCGATTTGATTCGATACAATTATTTTGCAAATGAAAGAAATTCAGTGCCTTATAGTGTGTATTTTATTGATTCCTATTTAGACACTATAAAAATAGGGGTTGTTAATTAATTTTGACGGATTTAGGTATATATTTGCACCCGGAAGATCACACCAAAATCATTAACTAAAAAATACAGCCATGGCTTACGTAATTTCAGATGACTGCACCGCTTGCGGCACTTGCATTGATGAATGTCCCGTTGATGCTATCTCGGAAGGCGATATCTATAAGATCGATCCTGATGTTTGCACCGACTGTGGTTCATGCGCCGATGTATGTCCGGTTGAAGCAATTCACCCTGCATAAGCAGTTATTTACCTTTTTGTAAGGGCCTGTCACTTGTGGCAGGCTTTTTTATTGCTATTTGACGGAAAACTTTATTTCAGTATATTTGTTTAACTCCGGGCTTTAAAACAGCCTGAAACAATAACTTTGCACTACGTGCACCAACGAATGTTAACATGGATAAATTTTCCTATCTGTCGAATGCGGAAGGCGATTTTATAGAACAGCAATACCAGCATTACCTGAATGATCCGGCATCTGTGGATCAGGGTTGGCAGCGGTTTTTCGAAGGATTTGAGTTTGCCAGGAAGAATTATCAGCAAAGTTCCGATCAACTGACTGTTCCCGGTGAGTTTAAAGTGATCAACCTTATCAACGGTTACCGTCAGCGCGGGCACCTGTTTACCCTTACCAATCCTGTACGTACCCGCCGGAAATATACTCCTGCCCTGGATCCTGAAAATTTCGGGCTTTCAAAAGAGGATATGAACAAAACTTTCCAGGCCGGAAATGAGATAGGAATCGGCCCTGCGCCACTTTCAAAGATTATCGCACACCTCGAGCAAACCTATTGTCAGTCGGTAGGCGTTGAGTTTGCCTATATCCGCAATGAGGAGGTGTATCGTTGGTTGCTGCAGAGAATGGAATCGCAGCGCAATGAGCCCCGGTATGGCAAGGCGTTAAAAATGACCATTCTGCGCAAGCTCAGCGAGGCCGTATTTTTTGAAAAATTTCTGCACAAACGTTTTCCCGGGCAGAAGCGATTCTCCCTCGAAGGGGGTGAATCGCTTATCCCCGCGCTGGATGCCATTATAGAAAAGGGGGCCGGACTGGGGGCCAATGAATTTCTGATCGGCATGCCCCATCGCGGCAGGCTGAATGTACTGGCCAATATAATGGGTAAGCCATACAAAGATATTTTCAACGAGTTTTCGAATAAGGAATTTGATGATGAATTTGTGCTCGGGGATGTCAAATACCACCTTGGAGCAACGTTTCAGCGGCCTACGCATGCCGGGAAAACCGTTGATCTGACGCTGGCTCCGAACCCCTCCCACCTCGAAACGGTGGGTCCTGTGGTATCCGGCATTGCCAGGGCCAGGATTGACCAGCAATATAAAGGAGATACCGACAAGGTTGTGCCCATTATCATCCATGGGGATGCCTCCATTTCGGGGCAGGGCGTGGTGTATGAGATGATTCAGATGTCGGAACTTCCCGGTTACCGCACCGGAGGTACGGTTCACCTGGTAGTGAATAATCAGGTAGGTTTTACCACCAATTACCTGGAAGGCCGCAGCAGCACTTATTGCACGGATGTCGCCAAAATTGTACAGTCTCCTATTTTCCATGTTAACGCCGATGATGCTGAAGCCGTGGTTTATGCCATTGAACTGGCTATGGAGTTCAGGGAGAGGTTTGACAAGGATGTATTTATCGACCTGCTCGGTTACCGCCGTTACGGGCACAACGAGGGAGACGAACCCCGGTTTACCCAGCCTGTGCTCTACAAAGCCATTGAACAGCATCCTGATGTGCGCCAGCTTTATGTAGAAAAACTGATTGCCGAAGGAGTGATAAACTCCGGCGATGCGCTGGCCATTGAAAAAGAAGTAAACGATATTTTTGAAGCCCATCTGGCAGAATCACACAAAGCCGAGAAATCTAAAGTTACACCTTTCCTCGGGCCTACCTGGGGTAACATCAGGGTGGCGGTAAGTGAGGATTTTAACCGTTCTCCGGTTACCGGCATCGATATGGAAGTGCTTCAGATGCTTGGAGATCGGATCACCTCACTGCCCGAAGGCAAAGCATTCAACCGCAAACTTGTCAGGCTGATGAATGACCGCAGGGCTATGCTGGCTCCGGGCGGTAAACTTGACTGGGCGATGGGCGAATTGCTGGCCTATGCCTCATTGCTGAATGAAGGAGTGCCGGTGCGCCTGAGCGGACAGGACTCCCAGCGCGGAACCTTCTCGCACCGCCATGCCGTGCTGACCATCGAGGACAGCGAAGAGCGCTACACCCCGCTCAGCCACATCAATCCGGCACAGGCCTCTTTTGAAGTTTATAACTCACCCCTGTCGGAATACGGGGTGCTGGGATTCGAATACGGTTATTCGCTCTCCTCCCCTTATACGCTCACCATCTGGGAAGCGCAGTTCGGCGACTTTTTCAATGGCGCGCAGATCATCATCGACCAGTATATGAGCAGTGCCGAGGATAAATGGCGGGTAATGAGCGATCTGGTGCTTTTCCTTCCGCATGGTTACGAAGGGCAGGGGCCCGAGCATTCAAGCGGAAGAATTGAGCGTTTCCTGTCGCTATGTGCTGAAAACAATATGCAGGTGGTCAATTGTACCACTCCCGCCAACTTTTTTCATTTGTTGAGGCGGCAGATCATGCGGCCATTCCGTAAACCCCTGGTGGTGTTTACACCTAAAAGCCTGCTGCGGCACCCGGCCTGTGTCTCGGATTTGGAGGAGCTCAGCAAGGGAGGCTTCCGCGAAGTGATTGATGATGAAACTGCAGATCCGGCTGAAGTGAAAAGGGTAATTTTCACAAGCGGAAAGTTGTATTATGATCTTATTGAAGAGCGCGCAAAACGCGGCACGCGTGAAGCGATCGTTAGGATTGAGCAGTTATATCCCTTCCCCAATGAGCAGGTAAAAGCGGTACTGGCGCGGTATCCCAATGCCCAAAGGCATGTGTGGGCGCAGGAAGAGCCCGCCAATATGGGCGCATGGTCCTTTATCCTGCGTCACTTCAAGGAAACGGATATTCTACTGGTGGCGCGACCCGAAAGCGGAAGTCCGGCTACCGGCTCGCCCAGACTGCATGCCCTCAGACAACGCAAAATTGTTGAGAAATCATTTGGAGAGTGCACATGCCCCAATGCAAACCTGATCTGTAAAATGGTCTGTGCCCCGCATGAATGGTCATTTATTGCCGAAACAGCGAAAACAGAATAAAAAATACTGAAATGATGATTGAAGTAAAAGTGCCCAGCCCGGGAGAATCCATTGCTGAAGTACAACTGGCTTCATGGCTGGTGAATGACGGTGATTTTGTGGATAGGGACGCGGAAATTGCTGAAATTGATTCGGACAAGGCCACCCTTACCATCAATGCACCGGAAGAGGGTGTGATTAAAATTCTGGTTCAGGCTGGTGAAACCATCAAAGTAGGTGCAGTGGTGGCACAGATTGATACAGCCATTGCCAGACCGGCTTCTGCACCGGTGCCTACGCCTAAATCGCAGCCTGCATCCGAGGAAAAGCCCGAATCTGATACCATTACTGCCGGAGAACATGAAACAAAGTCAGAAGATGTCTCATCTTCAGCTGGAAGTCATCCCCTGCATATTTCTCCGCTGGCACGTAAAGTTATGAAAGAGAGGAATGTTTCGGAAAAAGATATTCTGGATTATATCGGCCGCATCCGGATCGGTAAAGCCGATGTGGAGGAGGTGGCTTCCGCCGGCCCTCCGCAAGCTGTTGCTTCTTCAGCGGAAACCGCCTGGGGCGGCACGCGCAGCACCGAGCGGAAGAAAATGAGCACCCTCAGGCAAAAGCTCGCGCAGCGGCTGGTTTCCGTGAAAAACGAAACCGCCATGCTTACCACTTTCAACGAGGTGAATATGAGCAGTATTATGGATCTCAGAAAGAAATACAATGAAACATTTAAAAAGAAGCATGACGTTTCCCTGGGATTTATGTCTTTGTTTACCAAGGCAGTAACCATAGCGTTAAAACATTATCCCCAGGTGAATGCCATGATTGACGGGGATGAGATGATCTTTCATGATTATGCCGACATCGGCATCGCCGTAAGCGCGCCCAAAGGCCTGGTGGTGCCGGTGATTCGCAATGCCGAAAGTCTCAGCCTGGCGGAGATCGAGAAGAAGATCAAGGAGCTTGCCGTTAAAGCCCGCGACAACAAGATTACCCTGGATGAGATGAGCGGCGGCACCTTTACCATCACCAACGGCGGTGTTTTCGGCTCCATGATGTCAACCCCCATTCTCAATCCTCCGCAGAGTGCCATCCTTGGAATGCATAATATCGTTGAGCGCCCCATAGCCGTGGACGGACAGGTTGTGATCGCCCCTATGATGTATGTGGCCCTTTCGTACGACCACCGGGTAATCGACGGGCGCGAGTCGGTTGGTTTTCTGGTGAAAGTAAAAGAGATGCTTGAAAATCCCGAAAGAATGCTTTTCGACGGCACAGAACCTGTACTGGCTCTGTTGCAGATTTGATTTTTTCATCTTTATGGTCATGCCCTGAATTACTTCCCCCCTCCAAGGGGGAAAGCAATACCGGATTGCCCCGCTATATGTGATGAATTTAAGAAGATAATCCCCATTCTCACTGGTTTAAATAGTAATTTTGATGCCTGAAAATATGGTGTCATGCGAAAAAAAGTTGATTTTCTGGTGATAGGAACCGGCATTGCAGGTCTCAGTTACGCCCTGAAGGTAGCTCCTTTCGGGAAGGTTTGCATAGTGACAAAAGGAGAAGCCGTGGAAAGTGCCACCCGCTATGCCCAGGGCGGTATTGCGGCGGTAATGTACACGCCGGATACATACGAAAAGCACATCCGCGATACCATGATTGCCGGGGATGAGCTGAGCGATCCTGAAATCGTGCGGATCACCATCACTGAATCAACCGAAAGGGTAAAGGAGCTGATCGACTGGGGAGTCGCTTTTGATAAAAATCCTGCCGGTCAGTACGATCTGGCCAAAGAGGGCGGACATTCGGAATTCAGGGTGCTGCACCACAAGGACCAGACCGGGGCGGAGATAGAGAATATCCTGTTGCAGCGGGTGAGGGAAAACAGGAATATCGAAATCCTGGAGAATCATTTTGCCATTGACCTGCTGACCCAGCACCACCTTGGAGAGGAGGTTGAAAGAAATGCAAGGGATATCGATTGTTACGGCGCTTACGCTTTGAATAAGGCAAACCATCAGATCATCACCATTCTGGCTAAAACAACCATGCTTGCCACCGGTGGGGCCGGAAACGTGTATGCAACCACCACCAACCCGCCGGTAGCAACGGGCGATGGCATCGCCATGGTGCGCCGGGCAAAAGGAGAGGTGGATAAAATGGAGTTTATTCAGTTTCATCCCACTTCCCTCTTTAATCCTGCCGAAAAGCCCTCCTTTCTGATCACGGAAGCATTGCGGGGCTCCGGGGCGGTCTTGAAAACCCGGCAGGGGAAGGAGTTTATGCAGAAATACGATGCCCGATTGTCGCTGGCTCCCCGTGATATCGTGGCCAGGGCTATAGACAATGAACTGAAAATCAGTGGAGATGATTATGTATGCCTGGATGCACGGCACCTGGATATGCAGCAGATACTGGGGCATTTCCCGGCGATTTATGCCAAGTGCCTGAGCATCGGTATTGACATGACCAGGGATATGATCCCGGTAGTGCCGGCGGCCCACTATACCTGCGGAGGCATTAAGGTGGATGAGTTTGGACGAAGCAACATCCATCACCTCTATGCATCGGGCGAATGCGCTTCTACAGGCTTGCACGGTGCCAACCGGCTGGCATCCAACTCTCTGCTGGAATCCCTGGTGTTTTCGCACCGGGCCGCAAATCATGCCGTCCGGCTTGCAAAAACGAGTAAATTTATAAATGAGATCCCCGATTGGGATGCCAAGGGAACTGTCTTTAACGAGGAGATGATCCTGATTACCCAATCACTGAAGGAGTTGCAGGGAATCATGACCAATTACGTGGGTATTGTCCGTTCCAACCTCAGGCTGAAACGCGCGCTTGACCGTCTGCAGATACTTCAGGAAGAGACGGAGGACCTCTACGAAAAATCCGTGCTCACCGAAAAAATCTGCGAACTGCGGAATATGATAACAGTAGCGGGGCTGATCATTCAAATGGCCATTGACCGCAAGGAAAGCCGGGGGTTGCACCATTCCATCGATTACCCGAGGCAATACGGATCATAAACAAAATGACCGGCCGGGGGTTAATTGAGTTGAATGATCCGCAAGGGTTAACCCCGTTCCTGTGGTTTACCGGCAAATGCCGGAACATCAGCAAACGGGAATTATTGAACATTAAAGATTACTTAAATGGCTTTAATAAGAGCGGTGAAAGGAATTCACCCCAAAATCGGGAAAAACTGCTTTTTTGCTGAAAACGCTACCGTGGTCGGCGAAGTGGAAATGGGCGACAACTGCAGCGTGTGGTTCAACGCGGTGGTGCGCGGGGATGTGCATTACATCAAAATCGGAAATAATGTCAATATTCAGGATGGCGCGGTGATCCATTGCACCTACCAGAAGTCGCCGGTGAATATCGGTAACAATGTTTCCATCGCCCACAATGCCATTGTTCATGGCTGTACCATCAACGACAATGTGTTGATAGGCATGGGCGCCATCGTTATGGATGATGTGGTGGTGGAAAGCAATTCCATTATCGCTGCCGGTGCGGTGGTATCGCAGGGCACCGTTGTGGAATCGGGCAGTGTATATGCAGGTATCCCCGCGAAAAAAATCAAATCCATCGACACCAAACTCCTCGAAGGTCAGGTGAACCGGATATCCAAAAGCTATACCATGTATGCCAGCTGGCACGATCCTTCAATAGAGCCCATTGGTTAGGCGTGATTCCAGACCATTGAAAAAGGATGGATGAAGGGTGCGGATAAGGTGTCAGGCCATAAAACTGTGCGGAGAGGCTATTCAGCGCTTTCAGATCAGTCGGCCTGCGGATTATCAATTCCATGTTTTAGTTCAGATATCCCGGGAACAGGTCTGAGTTCTCGCGCTCAGGAGTTAGTAAACCTGCCATTCTGACAACCAGGGGATGTGGCAGACTTTTTGATCAGATAAAACAAACCAATAAAGAAAGAAAAATGGGTTACCTGTTAATATTCGGCGTCTTTATGCTTATCAGTTGGGCTGTTGGCGCCAGGTTGAAATCCAGGTTCAGGGAGTACAGTAAAATCCCTGTTAATTACGGATTGAGCGGCCGGGAGATCGCGGAGAAAATGCTGCGCGAAAGCGGGGTGGACGATGTGCAGGTAGTTTCTGTACAGGGCGAACTCTCCGATCATTACAATCCCATGACCAAAACGGTCAATCTGAGTCCGGATGTGTACCACGGCCGCAGCATTTCAGCCGCAGCCGTAGCGGCACACGAGTGCGGCCATGCCGTGCAGCACGCTACCGCCTACGCCTGGCTGATGATGCGTTCAAAACTGGTGCCGGTGGTAAGTTTTGCCTCCAACTGGGTGCAGTGGGTGCTGTTGGCCGGCATCCTGCTGGTAAATACTTTTCCCGGGCTGCTGCTGGCCGGTGGCAGTCCGCCGGAAGGCGGCAATGGCGCGGATCTGGGTCAGCAGAACGTAGACGCCGAGTTCTTTGTCGCCTCCAGTCTGGAGGAAGCGCTGGGCACTACCGGGACCTCGTACAACGTCAGCAGCTTCGTTGGCAAAGGCGGCAAGCATATTTTCTATCATGGTGAGAGCGACGCCTGGTTCTCCGCCAATGAAACGGTGCGTTACATGGGTGAGATGGGCAAG
>ERZ795048.2707-NODE-2707-length-13989-cov-10.083537_pt1 | contig 13989 bp, 14 predicted proteins | sample MGYA00375132_ERZ795048 | MGnify/ENA primary metagenome ERZ795048 (study PRJEB30177, sample SAMN05720225) | activated sludge metagenome | isolation source: Anaerobic digester | place: Hong Kong | collected 2014-12-17 ...
ACGTTGACGCGGAAGCGGCCGAGTGCGGCGACCGAGATCGCCAGGTTGCACTCCAAGGTGCTCTCGAACTCCCGGACCTGCTCATCGCTCATGATCGAGTAGGCGAGGCCGGAGACGTCACCCGCGCCGAGGCGGGTCTCACCGATAGCCACCGTCTGCCCGGATATCTTGATGTGAGGGCAGGCCCCGGTGCTGAAATACAGATCCGATCCATTGCGCTGTACCATGAGGCGCAGATAAGGGCTGAGTTCCATAACGTATCCCTGGTGTCTTACAGTCCGGTAATTGTTTACGGCCGCTGAATGGGAAAGTTGAGGTCGCGTCGATGGCGGAATTGATCCTGAAGTCGCTTTACCGCTACCCGGTGAAATCGCTGCGGGGCGGGGGGTTCGATACGCTGGAAGTGGACGGGCGTGGTCTGTGTTTCGATCGTCACTGGATGGTGGTCGATGCGCAGGGACAGTTCGTGACGCAGCGGCAACAGGCGCGAATGGCACTAATCGATACCAGTGTGGATGACGACGGCGGGTTGCTGCTGCAGGCACCCGGCATGCCCGATCTGATGGTGCGCGGGGAACACGGTGCGAGTTTGCCGGTGGTGGTGTGGCGGGACACGGTAAACGCGATACCGGTGGGTGGCGACGCGGATGCCTGGCTCAGCGAGTTCCTGGCGATTGACTGCCGCCTGGTGGTCTTTCCATATGACGCGAGGCGCGCCGTAGACCCGGATTACGCCGCGGCCACCGACCAGGTCGGATTCGCCGATGGTTTTCCTTTTCTGTTGATCTCGCAGGCATCGCTGGATGATCTCAATGCACGTCTGGCGCAGCCTGTGCCCATGCTGCGTTTTCGCCCCAACCTGGTGGTTGAGGGCTGCACCGCCTATGCAGAAGACGGCTGGCGGCGCATCCGCATCGGCGAACTGGAGTTCCGTGTCGCCAAGCCCTGCTCGCGCTGCATCATCCCGACCATCGATGCCGCGACGGCGCAGCGCAGTGCCGAGCCGCTGCGTACCCTGATGAGCTATCGCCGGCGCGACAACAGGATCTATTTCGGCCAGAACCTGATCCACGACGGTACCGGTAGGCTCGCCGTTGGAATGCCGGTGGAGGTCCTGGAATGAGCCATCCTGACACCGCGACGGTGCTGCGCCTGACCAGGGCATGGCTGGAGACCTTCGTGATCGGTCTCAATCTGTGCCCGTTCGCGGCTACCCCGTATCGCCAGGGCCGCATCGCCTATGCCGTGTGTGACGGTGCCTCCCGCGAGGCAATCTACCGGGCGTTTCTCGAATCCCTGAACGACCTGATCCTGGCAGACCCCCGGCAGATTGAAACCGCACTGCTGATCGCGCCGCAGGGGCTGGACGGATTTGAGGAGTATCTCGATACGCTGGATCTGCTGGAGCAGGCCGTGATCGATGTCGGCCTGGACGGCGTGATCCAGGTGGCGAGCTTTCACCCGGCCTACCGCTTCGACGATGCGCCGATGGACGACCCGGCGAATTTCACCAACCGTTCACCCTTCCCGATGTTTCACCTGATCCGCGAGGAGGGGTTGGCGGCGGCACTCGAATCCTATCCGAGCCCGGAGTCGATACCGCAACGCAACATTGCGCGGCTGCGCGAACTCGGCATCGCGGGGATCGAAAAATTGATGGAAAGCGTACGCGCTAGTGGCGAATGACGATCTGCGGGTTCATGTTCAGTTCGCCGTCGGACTCCAGCACCGCATAACGTTGCCGGTCAGGGCTGACCACGACCGCGATCGCTGTCTCGAAAAGTGGCTGGCGCACGAACGCCAGCTTCCAGCCGAAATTCTCCACCTTGCGCAACGCAACGGATTGGTCCCGCGTGAGAACGCTATTCAGGTTGGGTGGTATTGCGGCTTTGTTGCCTCGACGTTCGGCGGCGACTGCGTTGTCTGGACTGTGTGCCATTATTATTTTCCTTACTAACAGTACTGCCTTTGCGGCATTAGCTGCACCTTAGCCTGAAAATGCGCCATTGAGAATGTCGTAACCGTGATTGGAGAAGGCGGTTCTTGTCGCGGCCTTGGCCGTCGTGGCGACGCATCGGTTAGTCTGCATATGGGTCTGCTTCGGCCCGGTTCCTGATACGCATACCCGTGTTGCCCGACGAGCTCTTGTTTATTGCGGTCAGCCTGCTGGCTGCCTTTGTCCACGGTGCCTTTGGCTTCGGCTTTCCGCTGCTGTCGACGCCGCTGCTGCTGCTCGGTTTCGACCTGCGAACGGCGATCCTGCTGACCCTGGTACCGACGGTGTCCATCAACCTGGTCAGCATCCTTTCCGAGCACCACTGGCGTGCCGCGCTGCGCGACTACTGGCCAATCCCGGCCTTTACCATCGTCGGCAGTTTTCTCGGCACCCAGGTGCTGCTGAACGTCGATCCGGACCCGTTTCGTTTCCTGCTGGCGGTGATGCTGATCGGTTACCTGGTCAGTGACCACCTGCATCGCAGCGAGCATGTCATCCGTGTGCCCAAATGGGGTATGGCGCTGTTCGGCCTGCTACTCGGTCTGCTGGCCGGCGTCGTCAACATCTTTGCCCCGCTGGTCGTCGCCTATGCGCTGTACACGCGCATGCCGGTGGCGTTGATGGTGGCAACGTTCAATCTCAGCTTTATCACCAGCAAGTCGGGGCAGATCATCGGTTTCGTCAGCCAGGGCGCGTTCGACCTTGGTGTCGTCAAGCTGGCGGTGTTTGCCCTGCCACTTATCCTCGGCGCGCTGTGGCTTGGCATTCGCGTACGCAAGCGCGTCGACATGGCGACCTATCGCGGCATGCTGCGCGGTTCGTTGTGGGTGATCTCGGTCGCGATCCTGCTCGATGCGCTGCGGCGGATGTTATTCGATTGACGGGCCGACGAAGGGCGTCGCTGCCTTGTGTGCCGGGCGGCCGTCCTGCAAGCGGGGTTGCTGGTCTGCTTTTGTTAAGGCTTCTCCAACGCCTGCCCATTGAAACACGGTGGTGCCTGAACACCTGCGGCTGAGGGCAGGCATCGGACAACCCTTAACAATTGCAGAACAAAAGCGCTGAGCTTCACAAGCCACGGCGGTGGCCAAAAAAAATCGGCCAACCAAGCCGCACGAATCAACGTTTTGACAGCAGTTGGTATCGGTGGTCTGGATGTTATTCGCCGCAACACCTACGCGTGCTCTGGGCCATGGTCACGACGGCTGGCCGGCGGATTGTAGACGCCGACATACTCGCCTCTGGCGTTATCGGGTTCGAGTAGCGCCGTCTGCCCGACTCGGCGTTTCGGATTGGGCCCGTGGACGGCATGTGTCTCGCCTACCACGTAAAGCCTGTCCCTGAGTTGACGCATCTCCCTGCGTAGGTCATCTTCCTGCTGCCACAGGCCGCGTTGCTTTGTGCATTGCGACCGGGCGGTGTACAGGAATGCCAGGCCGGTGGCGAACCCCACGGCTACCGCCAAGGATTTGAGAACGAAAGCCTGCTCATTTTGGGCGGCTAATTCGTAGACCGGTGAATTCGGATTTTGGGTCCAATCGCTCGCCCCTGCCGGAAACAGGTGGATCAGGCCGAGCAGGCTGATGGCGAGCACCACCGCCCCCAGAGCGCTGAAGACCCCGCTGTTCAAGCGGCAGGCCTTGTGTTTGCTGGCGAGGCCGCCGAGTTCCAGGTTCACCTGCTTCAACCGGCTGCTGTCGACGTACTGAGGTTCTGATTCGTCTGCCATACGTTCAAAGTCCAGCGAGGCTTCCCGATCGGAATGCCAGCATAAGCCAACCGGGTTTCAAGCTTAACGAAAAATCGCAACCAAGCTGAACCCGGACGGATTGAGTTTGATTGGCGTCAACGCATCAGCAGCCTCGAACCCAACCGACAGACAGTATGTTGGCCGGATGCTGGTACAAGGCGCAGGTTGTGGGTCCAGGTTGTGGGTCAGGTCTCACATTCCAACAGTCGCGATTAGGGCCGATCGCTGCTTCGCGGTGTTCGGAGTGGGGCGACCGAGCCTGCTCGCCGAAGTTCGGAATCAATTGCTCTTTGGGGTGGTCTCATTCGCCGCGTGAATCAGCGGAATGAGGCGGACGGCAGGCGCCCGCTCGCACAGCGGGCATAACTTGCGATGAGCGCCTTCGGCAAAACCGCGGACCGCAACCTCGCCGCAATCAAATAGCCGAATGGCTGGATATCGTGTTTCCCGAAGTCGCGGTTACTCGGAACACACCGCGACTTTGACTTCGCAGCGCTCGCCCTTGTTGTCAGACTTGCAGTTCTCCAGGGCCGCGCGGTTCGCGATATCCTGGCTGGGCGCGGATGCGGCCGCGCGAATTCCGGTCTCGCCCTCGGCGAGAGCCGCACATGCGTCGTGGAACCAAATTTCGACCTTGCAGTCGTCTTTGTTAACCTGGCGCAGGCACTCGCGGGTGGCGCGCCCCTCGGCATCCGGCCTCGAAGCGTATTTGAACGAAAAGCCGAAGCCGCCGGTCGACGGCGAATAGGCGATGGCCCCGTATTTGCTGACGCTGCGCATGACGCAGCGATGTTGGCAGATCGACCGCGTCGTCGCGCAGTCGCGCTCGTTGAAACCCGCGGTGCAGGAATGGTAGCCGCTTTGGCAATCCGACATGCAGTCGGCGGCGGCATCGCGCGCCGACAGTAGAGCGGTCATCAGACAGGCTGCCGCGGTGAATGCATCTCGCCGCAACCACCTCATGTCAGCGGCCCGGCCGCGCGGCCGCACCTTGCGGCGCCGCACGGGTGAAATAACGGCCGATGCGGTCTTGGTCGAAACCGAGATCGAGCGCGGCCCGATTGGTCGCCCTGTCCAGGACGCGATCGGCGGCAACACGTTGTTCGATAACCGCGGATTGACAGTCCAGACTGGCGCCGCAGTTTTCGATTTTCTGGAGAAAACTGTGCAAATCGGAGGTCCGCTGTGCCGCGATTTTCTGTAGCGTGGTTTCGTAGTTCCGCCGCGCGGCCTGCATCGCACCGGGCAGGGATTCCTCAGATTTTGCATAGTCGGGAAGGCTGGCATCGCCGCCGGGTCCCAGATTGTCGCGCACCCAATAACATTCCTTGTCGCGCCCCGGGACGCGCCTTGCGATATTGAAGCCGGCGTCCGGCAAGGTCTTGCTATTGCAGGACGCATGCACCACATAGCGTTCAACCGGGCGGCCCTGGTCATCGAAGTCGTAGCGCGATTGGGGCAGAGCGGTCTCTACAGTCAACCCGGTGGCGACGGCCATGGCCGCCGTGACAGCGATGCACGAAATCCTTTTCATGATCCGATCCCGCATTTTTCTAGCGGCATTTCCCGATCCCTCCTTCGTCGTACCAGGTTCCGCCGTTGGCCGTGCAGCGACTCTTCGTGTCGGAACTCCAGTAGGATTTTTTTTCACCGGCCGTACCGGACGTGTGCGGCTGATTCTGCGCGAGCACTTTGCGCCAGATATCGGCCATGTTCTGCCAGTCCTTTTGTGATTGCGCGATGTAGCCGGTGACGTCCTTGCGGATGCGTTCCCCTGTCGTCGCGGAGAACGACGCCGCTTGGCGCTGGTCGGTCACGACCCGCCAAACCGCGCCGTAACCTTTGTACATACGCACGCTTGCCCTGGTCAGACCGCCGGAAACGCCGGCGCTCTTGGCGAGCACCACTATGTCCGGCAAATCCAGGATATCGGGCGGCAAGGCGGCAGTCGCGGTGCGTGCCCCGTCACCAGTCGAATGCTCGACGTCGTAAGCGGTCATGTTGATATGCATTTCGCGATCGCTCGACGGCGAATAGAAATGCACCATGGTGGCGTAGTGGCCGTTCGGCAGTTCACGGATGTCGATCCAAGTCGGCAGCGCATCCGTTTGCCAAGATAGCGCGTCCTGAGCCAGGTCCGTTAGCAGCCCTGGCAATCCGCCAGGGACATACCGGCCGTCGAGTTTTCTGGTCTGGAAGTTTGGTGGGCGCGTGACGCGCGTCCATTCGGTTTCGATGTTGAGTGGCGGTGGCAACTCGAGTCCAATCTTTTCCTTTCCAAGGCGTTTGAATTTGAGGTCGCTGTTTAACCGCGAACTGACAGCGCTTCGAAAGGCGATCGTCGGCCCCGTGACCGAATAGGTTCCACGGTCGGCCATCCAGCCCTTGGCGTGTTTGGTGTAGGTTCCGTCCTCGTGCAGCTCAAGGACTTCCAGATATTCCTGGCCGACCGCGACTTTGTAGCGCAGCATCCATACACCGGCCAAGAAGCCACCACTGTTTTCGCCCGGTTGTTGGTTCCAAACTGCGCTGTTGACCATGCTCGGCATGGCCAAACCAAAAATCACAACGATGGCCGCAAATGCGCGCAAAATCGGGTTTTCCATCGCAGTTCGCCTTTACCGGATTTTAAGTATTCGACGGAAACGCTAGCATTTTCCCGTGCCATGAAAAAGCCCGGGTTTGCTGTGTTCACCCGGGCGCGAACGGTCTTGCGGCGCCGGTACTCGTGGGCGAAATCGATGCGCGCGGGTCGATCGCCGTTATGAGCGATTCGGAGAGATGGTGACGTGAGGTAGGACTCTCCGGGCGATGCGGCTATCGCATCTTGAATCCCCGGAGACAACCGGTTTCATTCCTCGACACCCCGCCGCAGCCGCTTGGTCGCACCGCGCTTTGTCTTGCTGTCCATGCGTTTGCGCTGCGAGGCCTTGCTCGGTTTGGTCGGGCGGCGTTTTTTCGGTACCCGGCTGGCGCTGACGATCAGTTCACGCAGCCGCTCGATCGCGTCGACACGGTTCTTTTCCTGGGTGCGAAAACGCTGCGCCTTGATCACCAGGATGCCGTCGGCGGTGATGCGTTGATCGCGTAGCGCCAGCAGGCGCTGCTTCAGGGCGTCGTCGAGTGACGAGGTCGCGATGTTGAAACGCAGATGCAGTGCGGAAGAGACCTTGTTGACGTTCTGCCCGCCAGCGCCCTGTGCCCGGATCGCCTGCCAATCCAGTTCTTCGTCCTGCAATACGATGTCGGGGGTGATCTGCAGCATACGGCCGCAGTCTACCCGGCGGGGGTCAGGCGGACCAATCTGCCATCGTCTTCATCGGTGAGCAGGTAGATCAGCCCGTCGGGGCCGGTACGCACGTCACGGATGCGACCCAGCTCGTCTTCGAGCAGGCGCTCCTCGTGCACCACGCGATCGTTTTCGATCACCAGGCGTACCAGCAGCCGGAACTTCAGCGAGCCGACGAACAGGTCGCCCTGCCACGCGGGGAAGCGGTCGCCGGAATAGAACGCCATGCCGGAGGGTGCGATCGAAGGCACCCAGTAATACAGCGGCTGCGCCATGCCCGGCTTGTGCGTGCCTTCACCGATCTGTGTGCCAATGCCGTAGTTGACCCCATAGGTGATGACCGGCCAGCCATAGTTGACACCGGGTTGCGGCAGATTGATCTCGTCGCCGCCCTGGGGCCCGTGTTCATGGGTCCACAGCTGACCGCTTTTCGGGTGCAGGGTGGCGCCCTGGATGTTGCGGTGGCCAAAGCTGTAGATCTCCGGCCTTGTATCCGCGCGGTCGACGAACGGGTTGTCCGCCGGGACGCTGCCGTCGTCGTTCAGGCGGATCACCGAACCCGCGTGGTCGCCGAGGTCCTGCGCGCGCATGCGTTCGCCGCGGTCGCCCAGGGTGACGAACAGATGGCCGGCACGGTCGAACACCAGGCGCGAACCGAAGTGCACGCCAGCGCTGGATTTCGGTTGCAGGCGAAACAATACCGCGGTGTCGCGCAGGGTCATGCCATCGAGGCGTCCGCGTGCGACCGCGGTGCCGACGCCTCCCGGTCCGGCCTCGGCAAAGCTGAGATAGACCCAGCCGTTATTGGCGAACTGCGGGTGCAGGGCCACATCGAGCAGGCCGCCCTGGCCATGCGGTTGGATCGGTGGCAGGCCATCAACGGTCTGTTCGATCAGGGTGCCGTCGGCCTCGACGATGCGCAGGCGCCCCGGGCGCTCGGTGACCAGGAAGCGGCCGTCCGGCAGGAAGGCGACAGACCATGGATGCTCGAGGCCCTCGGTGAGTGTCTGCACGCGGAAGGCCTGTACTTCGGAGTTCTGGATATCGGCGGCCCATGCCAAGCCGATGGCCGTATGCAGCAGCAAGATGACGAACAGACGGCTGAAGGCGATTTTCACGTCGGGATACCGGTGGGCTTTGCTGCCCCGATTCTGTTCCGCTTCGCGGTCGCTCACAACCGGTGCCATGCGCGGGAAAGACCAGCCGAACGGTTGCGCAATGGCGGACAGCGTTGCGGCGGCAGAAATCTTTTCTGCGGCCTCTAACAATGTTGGTGGGTGAAGATAGACTGAAATAACCGGTCCATTGATCGATTGCCGATCGTGGTCACCGCGCTGCGATGGATGTTCGAAGGAGTTGCTTGCAAAGGAGCTCACCGATGGCAACAGCCTATTTCAATATCGCCACGGACATGGTCGCCGATTCGCCGGTGGATCTGGACTTCGAGTTGGACATCGTCAGTTACAGCGACAGCCATATCTCCCTGGAAGGCGCTGGCGTCGTCACGACGGTCTACGGGTCGTTCGACTATCAATCGGACGACCTCGCAGACAGCACCGTTTCCGCGATCGATGCGTGGATCGGCCCCTCGGAGCAGTTCAGCATCACGGGCCTGGATACGGATCTCTTCCATCTGGACATGTATGCCGGTCTGCCCGGTGACGAGCTGGCGCGCTACATGTTCCGCGGCAACGACGTGATCTACGGATCGGCATTCGCGGATGCATTGCAGGGTTACGCCGGCAGTGACCGTATCAACGGTGGCAGCGGCGCCGACACCCTGTACGGCGGCAATGGTCGTGACAGCCTGAGCGGCGGTGCCTCCTCGGACCGGCTGTACGGAGAGGACGGCAATGATCTGTTGAGCGGCGGCAGCGCCATCGACCGGCTCTATGGTGGCAATGGTGACGACAGCCTGCAGGGTGGATCGGGGAACGATGTCCTGCGAGGGGATGCCGGTCGGGATCTGTTGCTTGGCAATACCGGCAACGATCGCCTGATCGGTGGCGCCGGGAGGGACACCCTGTCAGGGGGTGGCGGCAATGATTCCCTCTCGGGTGGCGCCGATGCCGACGTTTTCGAATTCGCCCACGCGCTGGAAAATAACACCGATGAGATCACCGACTTCCGGGTCGGCGAGGATCGGATACACCTCGATGATGACATCTTCACTGCACTCGGCGCGCTGGAAGTGTCGCGTCCGCTAGACGCCGCCAGTTTTCGCCTGGGCACCAAGGCCGTCGATGCAGACGACTTTGTGATCTACGACCCTGACAGCGGCCGGCTTTACTACGATGCCGACGGCAGTGGGGTTGCGAAGAAGGTGGCCTTTGTCAGGCTGGATGGTGGGCTGGACCTGTCCGCCGACGATTTCCTGGTGATCAGCTAGCGCGCCAGGGATGGTTCTATGGTCGGGCCGGCATTGGCGACACATGAATGCCGATAGGTCATTCAACGATACGCGCGCGCTTCACGTAGACCAATTCGCAGGAATGACCGCCGGTATCCTCTCGGGACAGTGAACTGACCCAGCGCCAGCCATCGTCGGCATCGGCGCGCACCAGGAAGCCACTGAGCTCGACGATCTGCCCGCGCCGGACGTCATCCAGGATATCGTTCACCGGCTCGTCGGCCGGGATCATGTGCATATTGGCGCTGTGCGTCTCGATCTCGCGACGCGGGATCGGGAGTTGCCCGGTGCGCCAGCGGTACCAGCGGCCGGACTGGCTGATCTCGATATGCTGCAGTACCGCCTCGTCGGACATGCGCCCCCACCCCAGGGCGAGGTCGAGTGGCGAGAGATCACTCTCGCGGCCCGAACTGTAGTCTTCGCGGGATAACACCTTGGCGCGGATACTGAACTCGGCCAACGGAGTCACGCGATACCCGGCATGGTCGAAACTGCGTGGCGAATCGAGTTTTTCCTGTTGCGGCAGCTCCGCTGCGTGAACGCCGGGACCCAGCTCGATGGCATCGTCCTGCAGCAGGACCTTCCAGGCCAGCACGGCGATCAGCAGTGTGACCAGCAGTTTGACCAAGTCGGTGTTCCCCCGTGAGTTTCTGCGGCGATCAGTCGGTGGCGTTCTCCAGCGCTTCGGCCGCCTCCATCCACGCCGTTTCGGCTTCATCCAGCTGGCGGTCGGTCTCGGCCTTGTCGCGCAGCAGTGCCTGCAGGTCGTCCTTTCTCTGCTCGGCGTACAGCGTGGTATCGGCAAGTGCGGCCTCGAGCTTAGCCCGCTGTGCGTGCAGCCTGTCGACAGTCGCCTCGCACTTTTCGACGGCCTTGCGCAGGGGTTGCAGGGCCTTGCGTCTCTCGGCCTCGTCACGTTTGCGTTCACGGCGCTGACCGGCGGTATCGGACTTGCCATCGGATGATGTCTCCGCCCTGCCTGAACGAGCGTGCGCACTCAGCCACGCAGGGTAGGCATCGAGTTCATCGGCGAATTCCTCCACCCTGCCGCCGTGCACCAGCAGCATCTGGTCGCAGGTGACCCGCAGCAGGTGGCGGTCGTGCGAGACGATGACCATCGCGCCCTCGAAATCCTGCAGCGCGGTCGCCAGTGCCTGGCGCATCTCCAGATCGAGGTGGTTCGTGGGCTCGTCGAGCAACAACAGGTTGGGCCGCTGGTACACCAGCAGGGCCAGCACCAGACGCGACTTCTCACCGCCGGAAAACGGCGCGACCGCCTCCAGGGTCTTGTCGCCGATGAAGCCAAAACCGCCGAGATAGTCGCGCAGGGACTGTTCGCTGGCCTGCGGATCGAGCGCTTGCAGGTGTTCGAGTGGCGAGTTCTCCGGCTGCAGCTGTTCGAGCTGGTGTTGCGCGAAGTAGCCGACTGCCAGGTGGCGTGCCTCGATGCGTTCGCCGCGCAGTGCCGGAATCGTGCCTGCCAGCAGTTTGATCAGGGTCGATTTGCCGGCGCCGTTGGGTCCGAGCAGGCCGATCCGGTCGCCCGGGTTGAGCACCAGTCGCACCCGGTCCACGATCGCCGTGCCGTCATAGCCCGCGGCACATTGATCCAGCTTGAGCAAGGGATGCGGATTCTTCAGCGGCGCGCGGAAGGTGAAATGGAATGGCGAGTCGACGTGCGCCGGCGCGATCGCCTCCATGCGTTCGAGCGCCTTTATCCGACTCTGCGCCTGGCGTGCCTTGGTGGCCTTGGCGCGGAAGCGTTCGACGAAGCTGTGCATGTGCGCAATCTCGCGCTGCTGTTTCTCGTAGGCCGACTGCTGGTTGGCCAGCTGTTCGGCACGCACGCGCTCGAACGCGCTGTAGTTGCCGCTGTACAGGGTGGCGCGGTTCTGTTCGATATGCAGGATCTGGGTGCAGACGCTGTCGAGAAAGTCGCGATCGTGCGAGATCAGGAGCAGGGTGCCGCGATACTGCTTGAGCCAGGATTCGAGCCAGATCACCGCATCGAGATCCAGGTGGTTGGTCGGTTCGTCCAGCAGCAGCAGGTCGGAGCGGCACATCAGCGCCCGTGCCAGGTTGAGACGCATGCGCCAGCCGCCGGAGAAATCCGTCAGTGGCCGTGTCTCGTCCTGCGGGCGGAAGCCGAGACCGCTCATCAGGCTGGCGGCCCGGCTGTTGGCCTGGTAGCCGCCGATGTGGTCGAGCTCGGCATGCAGGTGGGCGATGCGCTCGCCGTCGCCGTCGTGTTCGGCAGCGGCCAGTTCACGCTGCAGGCGGCGCAGGCCTTCGTCGCCATCGAGCACGTATTCGATTGCCGCCTGTGCGGTTGCCGGCATCTCCTGCGCGACGTGAGCGATGATCCAGCCGGACGGACGCCGGACAGCGCCTTCATCGGTCGTCAGGGCGCCGAGTACCAGCGCAAACAGGCTCGACTTGCCGGTGCCGTTGGCGCCGGTCAGGCCGGCCTTCTGGCCGGGGTGTATCTGAAACGAGGCGCACTCGAACAGCAGGCGCGGCCCGCGGCGCAGGGAGACGTTGTCGAACTGCAGCATGATCCGGATTCGGTTTTCGGCGAGCGCCGGATTATAGCCGTGCGCAGTCGTGCGGCGCTTGCCTGCGATCCCCTACTGTCGATCCAGGCGCCGGTAGCCGATGGCCTCGGTCAGGTGGCCGGTGCCAATGTCGGGGCTGGCGTCGAGATCCGCTACCGTGCGTGCGACCCGCAGGATGCGATGAAAGGCACGTGCCGACAGGCCCAGCCTTTCGATTGCCTGGGCCAGCAGGTCACGGGCCGGTTCGGGTAGGGCACAGTGCCGCGCGAGCGCCTGCTGGCCGAGTCGCGCGTTCGCGGTGCCCTGCCGTTGTATCTGTCGCTGCCACGCGGCAACCACCCGGGCTCGCACGGTACGGCTGTCTTCGCCGGCCCGTTGCAGCCCATTCAGCAGTTCGCGCTGTGGCAGCGCCGGTACCTCGATCTGGATGTCGATGCGGTCGCGCAGCGGGCCCGAGATGCGGCGCTGGTAGCGCGCCGCCTGTTCCCGGCTACAGCCGGCGCAGGCGCGCGCCGGGTCACCGGCGTAGCCGCATCTGCAGGGGTTCATCGCGGCCACCAGCTGGAAATCTGCGGGGAACTCGGCCTGGCGGGCGGCGCGCGAGATCAGTATCCGCCCGGTCTCCAGTGGTTCACGCAGCACCTCGAGTACACGGTTGTCGAACTCGGGCAGCTCGTCGAGAAACAACACGCCGTTGTGTGCGAGCGAGATCTCGCCCGGCCTGGGCAGGCTCCCGCCGCCCACCAGCGCGGCACCTGAGGCGGTATGGTGCGGCGCGCGGAACGGTCGCTGGCGCCAGTCCACGCCAGCGAACGGATGGCCGGCGACCGACCGGACCGCGGCGCTGTGCAGTGCCTCGTCTTCGGACAGCGGCGGGAGTATGCCGGGCAGGCGGCTCGCCAGCATCGACTTGCCGCTGCCCGGCGGCCCCATCATCAGCAGGTTGTGGCGGCCGGCGGCGGCGACCTCCAGGGCTCGCCGTGCATGCGCCTGGCCGCAGACCTCGGCCAGGTCGGGTTGCGCTACCGGCACAGGCCGGGTGTCCGGGGGGCTGGCTTCGGGAAGACGCTGGCTGCCGCCCAGGTGCCCGGTGACGGCGAGCAGGTGGTCGACTGCGTACAGGGTCAGGCCGCTCACCAGCGCGGCCTCTTCGAGGTTGTCGGCCGGCATGATCAGCCTGGAGCGCTGCTCGCGGCTTGCCAGTGCCAGCGGCAGGATGCCGCTGACCCGACGCACTGCGCCTGCGAGACTCAGTTCACCGACCAGTTCATAGCCATCGGCCGCCTGTGGTGGGAGCTGACCACTCGCGACCAGGATGCCGACGGCGATCGCCAGGTCGAAACGGCTGCCCTGCTTGGGCAGGTCGGCCGGCGCGAGGTTGACGGTAATGCGGCGCGCGGGGAAATCGAAACCGCTGTTGACCAGGGCACTGCGCACCCGGTCGCGACTCTCCTGCACGGCCTTTTCCGGCAGGCCGACGATATTGAATGCCGGCAGGCCGTTGGCCAGATGGGTTTCGACCGTCACCGCGGGGGCAGTGATACCCACCGCGGCGCGGCACAAGGTGTTTGCGTATGACATGACCTTCCCTGGTCGCTGTGGCCCGCGTGCTGCGCGGGCGTTGGGGCTAATTCCCGGCGGCGGTCTCCAGCGCGGCGAGCCTGTCTTCGAGCGCCTTGAGTTTTTCGCGGGTGCGCAACAGTACTGCCTGCTGGATCTCGAATTCCTCCCGCGTCACCAGGTTCAGCTTGCCCAGCGCCGACTCCAGCCCCACCCGCAGGTTTCTCTGGAGATCCCCCTGCAGGGTCTGAAAGCCGCGTGGCATGTTGTCCGCGACACGGCGAGACAGGTCGTCGAAAAGTTTCGGGTCGAGCATGAAAAGCACCCCATGCGTGCATTTGCGGATACCGCGGCAGGTTAGAAAACGCGGCGCACCTTGTCCACCGTCGGTCGTCGCCCCGTGTTGGTGCGTCGGTTTGGTGCATTGGCCAT
>ERZ795048.2709-NODE-2709-length-13966-cov-5.817339_pt1 | contig 13966 bp, 16 predicted proteins | sample MGYA00375132_ERZ795048 | MGnify/ENA primary metagenome ERZ795048 (study PRJEB30177, sample SAMN05720225) | activated sludge metagenome | isolation source: Anaerobic digester | place: Hong Kong | collected 2014-12-17 ...
AGTGTCATGTCCACACTTACTCAATCAGTCATGTACGCAGTTTTCGGAAGAGCCTTTTCTTTTTGTGTCCCACGGCTTCACCTCAACTCCATTTCCTCGTTCTTTAAGGAATCGCATTGCGAACTCCGCTGCTTTCTGCATATCTCCTCACGGTCCACGGATGTGATCCTCTCAAGTTCTATGAAATCCATGGTTATCTGAGGATCGTCTGAAAGTCGCTTCTCTATCCATTTAAGTAGTGAAGTATTCATACCCTCTTCAGGAGACATGCTGTAGTGGACCCATCTTCCTTCCTTCATGCTCGTCACTAAACCCGAGGAAACAAGCACACCCATGTGTCGGGAAAGGGTAGCACCGGAAACCTGAATCAGCTCAGTGAGCTGGCACGCGCACAGTGATTCCTGGGTCAGAAGAGCAGAAACGATACGCATGCGGTTCCGGTCAGACAGCGCTTTGAATAATGCAAGCAGTTCCTCCATGCTATACTCCTCCATTTGCATGTTTAGCTAAGTATCTAATTATTTCAACCAAGAGCAATGTTGTCAATGGGTTTGCTTCTGCTCCTCTTTGAACCATTTGATATCGATATATTAACGGTTACATGTTTTATCTATTTTACTGTTTCGGAGTGTTTTGTACGTACGACAAAATTTGAACCCCGCAAGTGAAGAAGGCGTTCAACACTATAGAGCCGTTTGTGATGGATGAATCCCAGGTGGTATCCCTGATGAGAAACTGTTGGAAGCCTTTTCTGGAATGGGTTTGGAAAATGGCTGAGCCAAGGGCTTCATGAGTTATCAGATTGAAACATTTCCCTTTCGAGCACAAATAGTCATGAAACCCATTGAGATATGATGTCTATCATCGCGATACTTAAGATTCCTTAAGCCGAAGCACTCTATGAAGAAGGATGTCATTGACTTCGATAAGCTCCTCAAGAAACCTGTTGTCATCGAAGGGTTCTGCGTCATACTCTATCCCATTCCTCAAGTCGTGTGCCTTGATCAGCAGAGCAATTTCACTACCCAGTTCAACTGTGTGACTCAGGGCTTGAAAAGCTGCGTAACGCTTCCTGGATGGTCTGTAGCCGTGCCACCTTAAGGCGGCAAGCGCCAGAGCGAATGAAGCCTCGTAGGCTAACTGAAATCTGCTTTGTATGGACAGTTCGTTTCTGGCGGAATCTGTATGAAACTCCTTCGCTTTCCCGATAAGCTGCAGGAATTCAGTCTCGGACCGTTCCAGATGGTGAAGAAGCCCGATCTTCTCAAGGTTCTCTAATGTCATTTTCTGAACCTACAAGGAATATCATTGGCTGATCGAGAACCCTCTCAATGAACGGATTCCGATCCGATACTTTTTTCTTCCACTCTTCCCGGGTGAGGATCTTCACACTGATAGTACGCCCTGTTTCCGATTCAACAGACTGCAGTGCTGGCAGTATTTCTGTGTACGACAGGTCTTCACCAATAACCATTACATCAATATCGCTGGAAGCGTTATCAGAACCTCTCGCAACAGAACCATATATGAATGCCGCGAAGACTGATCCCATGAAAGGAGCCAGAGCTGACCGAAGAGGAATGGCCAGAGCAACGGTCTTTATCACCAGGCCGCATAGTTCATGGAAAACGGGAGAATCAGCATTCGCCTGGTAGAACTTTGTTCTTCCCTTTACATCTTCGTTCACAAGGCCGCTTTTAACCAGTCTGGTGACTACTCGATGCACAGCTCCAACACCCGAGCTTGCCAGCTCCAGCAGCTCTGACATCTGGAACGCTCTCTCGGGCTGTCCAAAGAGTAGAGCCAGAACTTTCAGCTGAACTTCAGAGAATAGACTCTGAGCTATCCCCATTGAAGGAATATCCCGGATTCCTCTTCTACCAGAATTGTTCTTGATTCCCATATTGGGAAGAATACTACCCAATTTGGGAATATGCAAGTGGAACTTTCCATTAGAGCAAAGAGAGTGATACACTGCCGGGCTTCAGGAAGCAACAACTAGTCGTGTATCTTAACGAAGAGCAGAATACTGAAGCAGCCCGGAAAACAACTCGGAAGCAGCTAGGAAGTCTATCGTGTCCGAGCTGGTGTTTGAAACAGGTTCATCATCGAATATCATGCCCTTTGAATACCTCAAGTGCGTTAACAGCATTTTCATAAGCTACTCTGTCGGCGGCGCTGATGAAGCAAGTTCCTTCAGTGGCACCAGCCGGTTTAGGCGATGGGATTAGTCCCGGGTGGTACCCCTGATGATTTCCAGTTGGAAACCTTTCGTGACCTGGGTAATGAAAATCGCCAGCCTGAAACGAGCCATCAGTGCATGACACACCTGAGGCTCAGATGCGAAAGTTCAGTCTCATCCCCTCCAATGACTGTAATGCTTACCGTACGAGACTGGAATAGTGAAGATTCCCCAATGCTTACCCATTTTTGCAGCTATTTTGAGTGAAGCACCCGGATAGAACTCTTTATCCGCGATGCCATTAAAACCATAAACCGAATACTCTGCAGCGAGGTATATATCAACGTCGTCTCAAGCGAGCAAGAATATCCAACACTGATTGCCCCGCAAGAAGGGCAATCGCCGGCAAAGCTGGCAAAAGATATCTTGTAAGCCCCTTTGATACGGGAAGAGCTGCAGAGAGGGCTATCATTGGAAGAATGAACAGGAACCATGCCTCCTTGGATCTAAGTCTGACCAGGAAGGCAAAAGCAAGAAGAAGCATGCCTGATTGCATAACTGTCAGAACCATGAACTTGATGTTCATCCCGGCAATACTTCCTGTACCTGGGAAACGGGAAAACCCGGTGAAAAGACGATACCCTGCTCGCCTGACGATCGTCGGGAAGCCTTGCGTACGGAAGTTACTGATGGCGATCTCCCTGAAATTCTGGTCTGCTGTCTGGTCAATGTAGTAGTGATCCCAGTCATCTGTCGCCTGAATGAATTCTTCTGAATCAGTCCACCAGGAAGCATTGGGAGCACGACTGGCCACCCAGAGATTATATCCCGAGTTCGATGGAAGGAAGGTGGGCACACCCATCTGAACATAATTCCTCACTCCCCATGGAAGAAGAACAGTAAAAGCGCAGCTTGACATGCCAAGCCAATAAACAAGTCCTCTTTTCAGACCTTTTAACACCGCGAATGTGACCAGACTGAGAAGCAGGACCGCAAGTCCGATAGATTTTGTCAGAATGAGAAGCCCAAGAAGAATGCCGGCCAGAATCAGATGGCGCTTCTCCCTTGAACGTACGAACTTTGTCATGCTGAATACCGCAGCCCACAGGAGAAAGGTGAAGAGAGCCTCACTGAGAAGCTTGGATGACAGAAGAAGCCACGGAAAGTAAAGGGCGGGAAAGAGAATTGACCAGGGTTTGAACTTCTCACCAAGCACCATGAGTGCAGTCTTGTAGATGAGTACAAGACTCATGGACAGAAGAAACACCTGCAGCAATAGGGTTGGAAGAATATTGCCACCAGGGAGCCAGTAGGTCAGTACCAGCAGCAGAGGGAACAGCGGTTGCCTCATTCTTGTGGGAGATTCTCCTGAAAAGCTGTCGAACCCGTTGAGTGCTTCAGGTGCAGAATACTCTCCACTTCGGTGCAACGAGTGGCTTATACCGAGATACTCGTTGCTGTCGAAGCCGACAGCGTCATTTAAAAACAGCACTATAGCAGCTGCCTGTATCATTACTGAGATACAGACAGCTACTAGTATAGGCAATCTTCGCTTGAAAGCTGGCATTCAATCTCCGGTTAAACGATCACCCTTAGAACACGGCAACCTTGTACGTCACAGGTTCATTAACCTGATCAGTGAGAGAAACGAAGTAAAGGCCAGTTCTTAGTACTGAACGGTCAAGTGTGAACTCATTCGAACTCTGATCTGAGGATAGCTCAACGGACATCACAGCCCTACCAGACAAGTCGTATACGTTTACTTCTGTGCTCTGGTTGACATTACTGACAATGAAGTGGGAACACCCACCAGTTAAGTACCCCAACGCCATTGAAGGCACTCCACTGGACAGCTGCGCACCATCGCATGTGCCAACGTAGGGAATCCGAAGAAGTGACGCAGAGTAAGATGGCATACTTCCGAAGTTGTAAGATACTGGTGATAGCAGAACCTGTGGATGCGGTGCGAGTACTGGAGCTGATGCAATCCTAGATTCCTGTTTATCAAGTGAAGTGGGATTCCATCCCCCAAAACACTCAGCGGTTCCATACTCAGAGGAGTTGGTGTTGGGGAAGACGATCCAGGACGCATAGTTATATGCATTATCACGGGACACAATAAGGTATATGTCACCGGAAGCAGTTTCCTCGTATGCAATGAAGTTGACACCCGTTGAGTTCAGCTGCGGATTCAGTCCTTCGCTATCCTCTGCGTTGTATGCCTCAGTCTCATCGAGAATATCGAACTGGCTTTCATCTGTAACGATCTCTGTGAAATCAGGAGCGTTTGCGCTGCCACTCCCAGTTAAGGTGGCTACAGTCTCGTGGACTCTTGTAACCATGTTGACATCGCCTGATCCGTCAGGACTTGGACCCCAGCTTGTAAGAACTGCAGGCACCCTCACCTCATCTAATGTAGAACTGCTACCGACAGGTCCGGAGCGTAAAGCCATTCCAAGAGAGTAGAAGCAAATCCCCCTTGCTCCATGGACAATTGGAGCCACCGTCAGATAGAGCAGATTGTTGTTCACTGTGAACCCGGGAATGCTTGATCCAGGACAGGTTCGTATACTGCTCTGCATCGCCCTCCCGAAGCTCTGGACATTGGCAAACATCGTGTTTTGCCTTCCCGTGCTGGCAACTCCATATGTGTACTCGAGATCATAAGCGCCTGTGAGAGAGAAGCAGAAAACCTCACTTCAAGCCATTTCAGTTGTGCGTAAGGATGCTGATCAGATAAGACGGAGACTGAAGAAGCTACAAGATATGTGGTACGATTCGGATCCTGATCTAGATCGGGAGACTTTCCGATCAGAGCGAAAACGATTGCAGGATGAGCTCGACAAAGCCAGTTGTAACCTGCGGACTCTTCAGGATCGAATAGTAGATCTGGATGTTCTCCTAGACTATGCCCTGGATGTTTTGGAAGACGCATCGAAACTGTGGCTAAATGCTGATATAGAACAACGATGCAAAATTCAGTGGACTCTGTTTCCAGATGGATTGGCGTATGCTCCTGATGAAGGTTTTCGAAACCCCGTAAATTCAAAAGCATTCAGTATTTGCGACCTACTGAATGCTTCTGAGTCCCATATGGTACCCCTGATGAAAAACTGTTGGAACCCTTTCCTGCAGTGGGCTCGGATAGTTGCATCAGTAAGGGCTTCATGACTTTAGTGCAGATTCTGCATCACTGAAGAGTATCCTCAAACACAAACGATAGTAGCTCATTCTTCCCCCTAGTACTCTTAGAACCAGTGGTAGCGGGGACCGGATTCAATGTCGATTCGGACAGCATTCCTCTACTATCAGTGCATTGGAAATATGAGGGAGTTAAACAAGGAGCGAAGGCAATGGCAGGATTGGACTAGTGCTCTGAATCATCCCTGAATTCAGAAGATAGGGTCACTTGCGTCACAGTGTCATGCAATTCCAGATGGTACTCCTGATGAAAAAAATGCTGGAACCTTTTCTTCATTGGCCTAGCGGCGTCGCTATGCAACTAGTTTCTTAGAATTGAGCGCCAGTTAGCGCATTCTCAAGACTTCACCAAGAATCATCGTATCACAAGTCCTAAATCCTTAAGGGCTTATATCTTTGATAGATAACCGATGCCGCAAGTGTGAGGTTAAAATCAGGCGGATTGTCAGCTTCTCTGCTTAACGGCTACACCAAGTAGCTCCTCGAAAAACTCACTCAGCAATGTAAGACGAGAATCATCATAGACGCTAAGGATAAACTTTTCCTTCCACCTTCCCTTAGAAGAAAAGTAGATACCTGGAGGAGAGGACTTAACCTTGTAGAAAGGTGGTGAGCTCTTTAAATCAATGTCTTTATACCTGAGCTTGCTGAGAGACTTCTTGCCATCTAACTCAGCCTGCTCGCTAGAGTACATTCCGTCGTCTGTCAATAACCATCCTTTCTTGCCGTTGTCAAAAAGTGTCACATCGTAGAGCATCAACACATCATCTGTGTGTATCTCCGGAGCGTACTTGCTTTTCGCTCCACCTAACTGTTTTCTTTGTATTCTGCTACCCACTTTGAATGATCCGTCATCACCGAAGCGCTTAGTCATGAGCTTGAGGGCTTTTTCCTTTTTTAACTTACCGTCTTCAAGGAAGTAGCTCTCCTTAACCAGTTCACTTCCACTAGATGCTACTCGTCTGCTCTCCGGCACCAACCTTTCTTGTTGCTCAAGGAACGCAGAATAATCCACACTTCCTTCAAAATATGATCTAAGCATTGCCCCATACTGCTTAGCTGCTTTACCTTTCTTTCTGTTCGAATCAGCCTTCATGTAGCCATCAACATACCCGAGTAGTAGCTTCTTCATAGATACATTTGAATCCTCGTCCAAATGACTCAGAATATCATCGTTGAATGGAGCTTTCAGATGATACGCTCTTTGAAGGCACGAGAGCATTGAGACAGTGTCAACCGAGAAGTTTACTGACTGCCACAACTGCTCTCTCATTCTCAGACTAAGTTGCATATCAATTGTGTTACCAGGTTGCTCGCCCCCATCCTGAGCTCTAATCGAATCCAAATACTTTGTGTCCAACTCGCCAGTAAAGTCCAGCATGTTGAACACGCTAATGTGTGGGGATATCTTCCCCATCAAAGGCTGAACAGATCCCCAGCATACAACCAGGTTCACAGTACTAAGTAAATCTATCTCAAGAGTACTCTCAGCTTTCTCACAAAGTTCAAAAAATAGTTGCTTAACCATTCCCTCACCACGAATATCACCTCTAAGGCAGCCTCCGCCACCAAGTACTTTTAATGGAAATCCTATCTGAGATCTCTCTCTGAGCATTTCTTCAATGGAAATCCTTATATGTGAACCGATTGCTTTCTCCGGAAGATAATCTGCTACAGCAACATAGGTCGTGTGGGGCTCAATCTCGTAATCAACAAGAGGATCGAGTTTCCGATACTGCCGTTTGTCCTGCTGCTCCATAACCCAAAGGTCATGCTGTTTTCTTGTCTTTTCCAGTTGCTGATCCCGTTTAGCCTGGTTCTTTCTGTTCAGGTTACTCTGGTAGATACTGTTCAGACAGTTAACAGCTGCCGCTGCTGCAAGAAGCCCAGTTATAGCCAAAGCATACCTCCCTTAGAATAGATTCTTTTTCAGGGCAATTCTGATAACTTCCTCAATATGCTCATGATTCATCCCCACCGGCATTTCCTCTACGATAGAGCCAGACCTAAACTCCCCATCGCCACTATTGATCCCGACAATCTCACCCTTGCTATTTATTACAGGGCCACCTGAATCCCCTTTTTCAGATTCAGCAGTATGTCCGAGCCATGAAGTCGTACTTCCTCGATGAGCAACAACTCCAGAGTCAATCACCATACCTGGAGCACTCTCCGGGAAACCAGCTTGAAGAACTGGTTCACCCTCCACAGAAGAAGAAGCTAGGGATAGCTCTGTAACATTAGCATCGCCCAAATCAGAGGCCTTAACCCTAAGAAACGCTAAATCAGAATTGAGATGAGGCCGGATCACCTCTGCCATGATAGTTTCCCCCCCAGGTCCAATGGAGATCTCAACAAGGCCATCGGAATCAGCTTTAACCACATGATCGACAGTGAGTATCAGTTTGTCTCCATGCAGCCTTTCAGCAAGCTCAGGAATACAATCTGGATTGAGAAACACCCCTGAACCCCAGCTGCCTGAATCCGTAGATACTTTGACGATTGAATTGAGGTCATTCTCGCTTCCAGCTAAGGGATCGACGTCAGGTTCCGTCTGAATGTAGTCCGACTCAAGATCTGGCTCGTAGTCCATGGGTTGAATTGAACCGAGTAACTCACCTTCAGGTACTCCTAAAATTACCCCTGTATTAGCCGCATCCGCTTCAAGACTATCCTGGATATCGACATCATGAATGTCTTCCTGCATCATCCCTTCATCAATATCCTGAGATTCATCACCTAGCATGTCAGTAATCTGCAGTGCGCTGTCATCTGAATCCCCAAGAACATCTAGGTCACTATCTAAGATTTCGCTCTCAATCGACTCATTTAAATCCATTATATCATCTGGATCAAACATTCTCTGTCCTTTCAATTTGCTCAGTCGAGGACATTTTAAGAACATCAATAAGACAGCGCTTGCTGCAAGCCTGTCACCAATTCGATGGAGACAAAATCGGCAATATGAGATTCTATGTCAATGCATTCTGAAATCGAAGTAAGTTCGGACGGCAAAGCTCCCCGAAGAGCTTGCCTGCCTTTTTGAGTATTGGAATGAGCTAACCACAAAGAAGAGAGAAGCCATCCTGTTGATTCTGATGAGTGAAGAAGTGGAAACTGAGATCATACCCCCGTGACAGAAGTGACAGAAGTGACAAAGGCGGTAGGATGCTCAGCACAAGTAGTGCATAAATGCAAGCTGCCAACCAAAGCACTACCATCACTGATAAGCTTGTTGCATAAAGTGAAATCATCTAGTGGTTTAGATCGAAGCTGATTCACTGCGTTGCAAATTTCTTTACTTTTCAACACAACGCGTCAAATGTGCATGCCTATCAAGAAGGTTGACACTGGAATGAGGTTACGCAATTGTTTGACTCACCAGTTGGAAATGAGGTTAAGATGACTTCTTCACGGTGCTCAATACTCCCTTTGCTCACGCTTTTTCTCTTTGTGATCTCAGCAAATGGAGAAGAACTAGCTGAAATTGAACGAAGAAATGAGAATGCTTCTTCTCCCGACACCATTTGGTACTCTGTGGATGACTATAGCATACAGAGGTATTTCAGTAATCGAACGATACTTGATCCATCTAGCTACTCATATTCAATTGTAAGTACTATCGCTGAGTACACACCTTCAATTCCCTATGTCAACATATATGGCAGACTAGTTAAGTGCCGTTCTGAAGAGTCAAGTTCTATTCTTGCTTTCTCAAGCGAGTATGTGCTCTCACGAGCTGAGCAGGATACCCTTTACGGTGACATTGCCTTAACCGACTTCTATAGGTCAGATGTTGATGGTGGGTTTTCCTGTAATACGGCTGAGTTCATCTCCTATGTGTCAAATAGCGAGCTGCAAAGAGAAAGATACATCATTCACAACGAAACCCAGGTTTACTCTGTTGCCGCGGAGGCAATCTCTTCACACTTCCACGAAGCAACTCATCAGCATAATAGGAATGGATTCCTTAACGCGAAACATCACCTTACATCCTCATTTGGAAGTGATTCGCTTCTTTCATTCAGTGAGTCTAGTGCAGCTGAGTTGCAAAGATTAGACCAGGATGCTTGCATTGACATAGACCGATGGATTACTCTCAATGCTCCAGCAGGTGAGCTTATCTGGCTAATTGGAGGTCACTCCGATTCACTAACTAGCAGGGAAGTCACATTCGCTAGAACAAGCTCCCTCGAAAGAAATCTTCTTAACGAATTTGGCGAATGTATCTCAGAGAGCACACACGATTTCCCCAGGGTGTTGAATCAGTGGGAATCTGTTTTTGAGTCAGACCGCGTTCAACAGGATACTATTGCTTACAACAAAAACATCTTCATGTATGTGCATCCCGACACAACAATTGCTAATCCTGAAATCAGAAGAGGTCTGATCTTCATGGTTCCTGTCGCAGGGAAGCTAGCTTGTTCTCTATATGTTGGTAGTACACCTTCACTTGAGGAGTTTGCTTGGGCAAGTTTTGATGCGGCATTCATCACAGGCTCTATTTTATACGCAAGATATGTTCCTGGACCACTTATAAATGGACCAGCTGATGACCTAGCAGATGATGTTGCTGACGACATTATCAGAGCAGCTTCAGAAAGCGGGATTTCCGAAACAGCCGTTCAAAGACCAAGTACTCAAGCATTAAGGTCTGTTTTAGAATCAGCTGGAAGAGAAAGTGGCCCTGGACAAATCCATCATATTGTATCATTGCGAGATAACGCTGCCACAGTCTCTAGACAGATTCTTGCAAAATACGGTGTGGACCTCAACAGCGTAGACAACCTTGTACCTCTGACAAATCACCTTGGCCGACACACTGCTGAGTATTACAGAACAGTCGAGGGTATTCTGAGACAAGCTGCATCTCGAGCTGACGTAATCGAAGCTCTACAAATTATCTCAAGAGGCCTAAAGACTGGAGATATAGCACTATGATTACAATACACAGGGTACTCACAAGGCTTGATGAAGAAGCATTCGCTGTGTTTCAGCATGATGATGGCCTTGAGAAATTGTCTTCTCTACTGAGTAGTCCTGAGATTACAGCCAAGCATGCAAGCTGTCCTGTTTCAATTGTTACTGAATCTGAAGGGGGTGAATTACTCCGCGGGGTAGATCTTATGGGGCTGACTTGTGATTCTTTCGTTTCGAGAAAGTCTGTTCTGGAGAAGTACACCAAACTACTAAAATCTGAAGGAGTCTGGATTCCTTCAGATGAAGTCAGTGACTATTGCATATTCCTTGCTAGAACCAGGATTCCAATAATTGATGAAGCAGAAAGTGACATCGCATACTTCTCTTCTAGCGGAAATGTAATGGATATTTCTCGTTACTCGTTCAAGTACTCACCAATGCTTGAGGATACACTTCTTTTCAGAAGTGTTATCGCACCATACCGTGAACTGCTCTGCACAGGCGAGTTCATTGATATTTACGAGAGTCTTAATGGAAGTGGCTTGGGATTCAAGCAGTTAGGATTACTCGAGTAAACATTAGCCGAAAGGGAGTTGATCTTGAAGCATGCCAGTTTCTTCATATGTCGAGTTTCCTTACTTGCTTTCATCTTCATGACTTCTTCTGAAATGTCAGCATCAGATGATGCATTAGCACCGGATAGTGTTTTTTATGAGGCTCTTATAGGGCATGTAGTTGTTTTTGGTTACGCTGAAGATGACTGGCTTATTGATTCCCCAAAATACACTTGGTTCTATTCCGGAGCTGCACTTGATGTCAATGGAGATACTATGCTTGTCGCAACTTCCATGCATTCTGCAGGAATCTTTGACTTGGACCAGAGTTTCTTCCGCGTTGGTAGTTCTCCCTCAAGATACTCTCTTTACATTAGTTATGCGAGCGGCATTCTTCTCCCTGTTCAGCGGATGGCTCTTGATACCCAAACCAAGCTACTTTTTCTCAAGCTTTATGTAGGTGATTTACTTACAGACGGGTACGACTATGTGCTCCTGGATAGTAGAGCAGATATTGTCGCCGGCAGCATGGTTACTATACCGCACTTCAGACCGGGTGATGGAAGACTCAGAAGACAACTGGAAGTCATCAGCAGCGCATCAGGAACAGGGCAAGAGGATATCTGGGATTTTGAAGAAGAAAGTAAATTGGCTGAGTATAGGTTTGATTCGAGCACTAATGGCTCACCCGTAATCTACCATGATATAACCTCGGATTCATACCATCTTCAGGGTTTGCTGTACCTTAGAGAAGTTAACGACAGGATTGATAACACAGTGTTTCCTGTTCCCCCACTTGAGTATATCAATCAGCTCAATTGGCAAAGAGTCAATTCAGCAAGGGTATCGGAGTTGAGGGATCTCAGAAGTCTTCCACTTTAATGGCGTTATTGTCTCTCTGACAGCTTACAGACAAATGCCTTAGCTTATCGACAATCCTGAATGCAGGACGAATCACCCTACGTTCATTCAGCCGTATTGACCTTCAGAAAGGAAATGACCATCGTATGTAATACTCTTTTTCGATGATGCTTTGAGTCTTTTAAAGTATTGGTTGTGTTCAGCTATGGCAAGCGAAGAGATTACCAGATTTACTGATGTCCTATCTGAATCCTGAGTCAAGCACTCTTATAGGTGCAATCACCTTAAAACAGTATTGACATTAGCAAAATAGGCCATGAATAATTATAGCCGGGGACCAGCTTAAGATCCTTTAGTTCAATGCTCTGAGAGGTTTAACTTTATGCTAAATTACATTTTCGCTGGGTTATTCGCTTTCTTCTTCATGTGGCACGTCATCCTTTTCATCTTGATTAACAAGAATCATTTGTCTGTGGTTGAGGACATTAATAAAAGAAATAAAACTGATAAACGAGGAAACATCCTTGGGAAACATGCCCTCGATTATAGAAGAAGAGTATCCCTGTTTGAAGCCATTACAGAAGTCTATCCACCCCTTGGGATTTTAGGTACTGTAACAGGTCTCTACTTCAGCGTAGCTTCAGGTGGAACAGCCAGTTCAATGGACAGTATTCTTGGTAACTTTGTTACTGCCATGTGGACAACATTCATTGGTCTCGGGCTTTGGATTGTATTCACAATGCTATTCGCACTTCGAGCCAGTAAGTGGGAGGACCTGTTGCGACGCTTCCCAGATGTTCTAAGAAAAGGTATGGAGTAATCAGCTCATGTCATTCAAGAGCAAGAAACCTCCTATGCTAACATCACTGCTTGATTTATTCATTATCATCATTTTTGCGCAGCTCATCTCTGCTAGAAACACTGTTGAAGTTGCAGAACAAAGTCAGGCAGCTGCAATCGACTCTCTTGCTGAGGAAAGGGAGTCAAGAGAGAGCTATTTCGAGAACCTATACCAATCACTGCTAGATCAAGAAAAACTGGAAGACGAGATAGTTGAGTTCTTCAATGTTGCCAACGATAATGAAATCTCTATACAGGATTCACTTGCTGCCTTTGAAATTGCTTTGGCTATGGCCTTTTTAGAGGAGCTAAATGTTACCTCTGAGGAAGATTTGGTGAATAGATCACGACAGCTCACTGAAGTAATGCAGAGGGTTGCTTTTTGCGACATTTATTTAGATGGTGGAAATTACTTGAATGTCAGTCTTGGTGATAGACTCCTTCTATCCAACCTCTCAACACCGGAGATGGATGCAGATAGCATTGCCCAAGCAATCCAGGGTGTTTTGTTTGCGGAGAGTGGATCAGCAAGACTTGTAGTTGCATTGCTAATGTATCACGAGGAGTCGCACCGTCCACAGCTAAATAAAACCTTAAATGCTCTTCGCATTATAGCTGAAGTCAGTCTTGATTTGTACAATGTTGAACTCATCATATCTGAACCTGGATTTGATAACTCCTTAAACAGCATGGAGCCTATATGAACAGTAGAGGTGCCACACTGATCGAAATGATGGTTCTGATTGTAGTTATTGGACTGATTGCCGCTATTGTCTCAAAGGGTTGTTCTGGTTGTGGTGGAGGATCTGGTGATGGTCCTGTAGGTCTGCCTTCGGCTGCACCGGTTGTTGATAGGCACGAATCAGACTCAAAGGAATTCACTGTTGTTATTAGATACGGTACTTACCGTGTTGATAACGAGCAAATTGAAGCAACTGCACTAATGAACCAGCTTGACGAGTTGAAAGAAGAATACCCGGATTTACTTGTCAGGTTAGTTGATGACAATGGTGAGAATGGCAAGTACGATTTTCTTGAGCGTTTTCTGACTTCAAGAGACATTAATTACACTATTATAGATTAATAGCAAATTCATCTATGGCTTCGTTTCATAAGAGACAAAGAAGGATTATCACCTTCTTCCCTGCTCAATGATAGTCATTATCAACACCAAGCAGAAACGCCAGAATCTTTCTTCCCTCACCTTTTACAAGCACCCACAAGTACCAAGACACAGCATCTATAAGAACAAAGTATCCCGCAAGAAAATGCGGAAACTTCTTCCACCCTTTAAGTGTGCCGTCTTTGTCTGCCCTAGATAGAAGCGATAGATCGGAACCTTCCACTCCTCGCTATCGCTCACTAATCCACCCCCTTCAGGTAGGTTTACAGTTTAGCAAGGTCCTAA
>ERZ795048.2710-NODE-2710-length-13963-cov-6.363172_pt1 | contig 13963 bp, 11 predicted proteins | sample MGYA00375132_ERZ795048 | MGnify/ENA primary metagenome ERZ795048 (study PRJEB30177, sample SAMN05720225) | activated sludge metagenome | isolation source: Anaerobic digester | place: Hong Kong | collected 2014-12-17 ...
GTGTATCCCATGCTTTAGCTTCTGTGCTTCAAGTTGCAGGGTATCGAGTTGGTTTGTACACTTCTCCACATCTTTTAGATTTTAGTGAACGTATCAGAATTAATGGTGAACCTATAAAAAAGGAGTTTGTGATTGATTTTGTACATCGTATGGAGCCCATCATAGAAGGAAGTGGAGAAGAAGGCGCATTGTCTCCCTCATTTTTTGAATTAACAACGGCCATGGCTTTTCAGTATTTTTCTGAAGAGCAAGTAGATGTTGCTGTTATCGAAGTTGGGTTGGGGGGACGTCTAGATTGTACGAATATTATCTCACCTGAGTTATCTATTCTAACGAATGTCAGCTATGACCATACTGCTCAATTGGGCAATACATTGGAAGAAATAGCAAGAGAAAAGGCTGGAATTGTGAAACAGAATGTACCTATTATCGTCAGTGAACATCAAGATGTCTTGGTGGATGCTGTGCTAGATAAAATGCGCTCTATAGAAAGTAATCCTTCTGAATTATATATTGCTGCTGATACTATTAAGCAATGTCCTTTTGAGACTGATTTACGTGGCTCAAAGCAAGAAACAAATATGAAAGCCGTTATTCAGGCTATTATCATTTTACAGAAGAAAGGATTTCGTTTTACTGATTTAGCTGTTCGCACGGGACTTGCAAATATACAGAAGTACACTGGATTATTGGGACGTTGGCAGCAATTGGCTGCAAAACCACGAGTATTTTGTGATACAGCACATAATAAAGCGAGTGTTGAAGCTTTATTAGATACGATTGCGAAGCAGAAGTATCAACGTTTGTCCCTCGTATTCGGGGTGGTCAACGATAAAGATGTGGAGAGTATGTTGAATTTATTACCCCGTCCTGGACGACGCGTAAGCTATACGTTGACACAACCATCGAGTCAGCGCGCTTTGCCAGTTGCCACTCTACAAGCATATTGTCAGCAGTTGATGCGCCCGGCAGATGCCTATCCTACAGTGGCTGAAGCTTTTGAACAAGCATATGATCAGTGCGGACCAGATGATTTATTGGTCGTTTTTGGGAGTAATTTTGTGGTGGCTGATCTATTGAAATATTTTGAGGAGACAAAGGATTAATCTAAAACGTAATTCGAGGTTAAAAGTAAATATTCAATCGCTTATCTTACAAAAAGTCTCTATCTTTGTCCATCAGACTAGCTAGAGGCTTATTATAATAGCAGATAAAGGTCGGTCTGTTTTAAATGTAAAAAGTAAAAATTAAACGATATACAGTGGAAAAAAATGAAATGATATTCGGTGTTCGTGCCGTATTAGAAGCCTTAGAGGCGGGCAAGGAAATTGATAAGATTCTTGTAAAAAGAGACTTACAAAGTGATCTATCTAAAGAATTGTTTGCTGCGTTGAAGGGGCGTATGATTCCTGTGCAACGTGTGCCTGTAGAACGAATTAATCGTATCACACGCAAGAATCACCAAGGGGTTATTGCGTATATCTCGCAGGTGACTTATCATAAGGTAGAGCAAATCGTGCCTTTTTTGTATGAACAAGGCAAGATACCTTTGGTGCTTATGCTGGATGGATTGACTGATGTGCGCAATTTTGGTGCTATCGGTAGAACATGTGAATGTGCTGGCGTGGATGCAGTCATTATCCCTCAACGCAACAGTGTATCTGTCAATGCAGATGCTGTGAAAACCTCTGCAGGTGCTTTGTTGAAATTGCCTGTATGTAAGGAACGTAGTTTGACTGAAACTTTGAAATACCTCAAAGATAGTGGTTTCCATATTGTTGCTGCTACCGAAAAGGGCGATTATGATTATACAGAAGGTGATTTGACTAAACCAACCTGTATCATTATGGGAGCAGAAGATAAGGGGGTACACTACGATCACCTCGCTCTATGTGATGAATGGTTAAAGATTCCGATGGCTGGAACTATCGAAAGTTTGAATGTATCAGTTGCAGCTGGAGTTCTGATTTATGAAGCCGTGCGTCAGCGCAATGCTGGAAAGGGGGAGTAAATAGTTGATGGCTGAAAAGAAAAAGTTTACTTTTATAAGTTTGGCTAGTGGAAGTAGTGGAAATTGCTATTATTTGCGCACATCGGCTGTCACTTTACTGATAGATGCAGGTATAGGACCACGAACAATGAAAAAGAGACTAGCTCAATATAACTTGAATTATGATGGAATTGATGCTATTTTAATTACTCACGATCATGCCGATCATATAAAAGGGGTGGGGTATTTTGGTGAAAAATGCAATGTCCCAGTATATGCTACTGAGAAAGTGCATGCTGGAATGAATCGTAGCTATTGTATGACATATAAACTCACAAATAGCGCGCGTGTCGTTGAAAAAGAAGTGACATTTAGTTTAGGCGATGTGCAAATTACTCCTTTTGAAGTTTCTCATGATTCAACAGATAGTGTTGGGTATTTATTACAGATTGGTGATTTAAATTTTTGTGTATGCACGGATGTTGGTCATTTATCTGAAACGGTTATTCGTTATGCTTCGCAGGCACAGTTGTTGGTTTTAGAAAGCAATTATGACGAAGATATGTTGCAACGTGGACCTTATCCATATCACCTTAAACAAAGAATCGTTGGTGATAATGGACATTTAAGTAATGCAGATGCAGCACGTTTTGTGCGAGAGTTTGCCCATAAAGACGTACGCCATATTTGGCTTTGTCATCTTAGTCAGGATAATAATCATCCTCAGTTGGCGTATAAAAATATGGAGCAAGCATTAATGGATACTGGGCATATTGTTGGTGAAGACGTTCAACTGGATGTGTTGAAGAGACTCACGCCATCGGATATGTATATCTATGAATATACCAGTAAGTAATACCTTGTCTAATATAAGAGATTATACTACATAATAAAAAGAGATCATAAGTATTGCATGTGCAATAACTATATGATCTCTTTTTTATATGGTGTACTTAATGTACAATGTAATATCGTCGCTTTTCTAGTCTTCTAGTGATTCTGCGTATTCGAGTTCTGCTTGAATAATCAACAAGACCTCTTCTGGATCAAGAGGCTTTTGTAGCTTATCCTTCGCTATTTCTTTAACGACATAATCAACAATCTGTTCTAAATCAATTTCTACAAAACCTTCATCATCTGGAGAAGATTCTAGAATGCCACTTTCAGTATAGTACTCATCCACCAAGTCAAGAATATAGACCAAAGTATCGTCATCGTACTTTTCATGAATCTCTGGTGACAGGTAGTTGCGGATAAACTGGATTGTTTGTTGATCATCCATTTGATCCTCCAAAAAGTCGTTTGGTTTCATATGTTCATTATTTAAGTTGGTTTTGCTACTATAGCAAAGCCTTCAACTTGTCTTCAATTGCAGCTTTGGTGTTGCCACCAACCATTTTGTCTACTTGCTTACCATCTTTGAAGAAAAGAATGGTAGGGATATTGCGGATACCAAATTCTGCTGTAGCATCAATATTGTCATCTACATTACATTTACCAACCAATGCTTGATCTTTGTATTCTTCTGCGATCGCTTCTATAAAAGGAGTAATCATTTTACAAGGACCACACCAATCAGCCCAAAAGTCAATCACTACTATTTTGTTCTCGCTAATAACTTGCTTGAAGTTGCCATCTGTAATTTCAAATGCCATAATTTTTAGTCTGTTTAGTTTGTCTGTTTTTAAAAATATATGATGCTCAGTACATTTTGTTTTGTTGAATATTGAGCATCAAATCCGTGTTCAAAGTTACAAATTAATTTGATAATTCCAGCCAACTTCTTTGATAAAATCCATTATCTCATTATTGAGTGCACATTGTAAACTTTGAGCATGTAGTTTTAATACGCGTGGCTGGTATCCCTCACGAAGTTCTACTAGATGAAAACTTATTTTTGTTGTTCCAGGTGATTTACCACAAACACCATGAAAGCGCATAACATCTTCTGTTGATAGTCTTGGCAATGGTATTGTGAGGACAAGTTGCTGAATACCTTTTTGTAGATTTTCATTCATAAATTCTACACGATTAATGCAAAATTCTTTCTCTTCAGACCAACGAAAACGTCCTCTTAACTCTCCGTATAGTATAACCATATTGCCTGGTCTATCCAAGTGGCCTTTACTGTTGGCCCATTGGTCGCCAAATATAGCAACTTGATGAGTGCCTGTAAAATCTTCAAATGTAACGCGCCCATATGGTTGGTTATTTTTGGTGTATGCTTCTACGACATCGGAGACAATGCAGCCAACCATAATATTAGAGCGTCCAAGCAGTAATTCTGCATCTTTTAGTTCAGTCACTTTGGTGTTGCACACATAATCTAGAGTAATGCGATAACGATCTAATGGATGAGAAGAAAGATACACGCCTACTAAATCTCGCTCTTTACTTAGACGTTCTATGTCAGACCATCTTGGGTATTCTTTAGGAATCTTTGGAAAAGCAATTTGTACCATATCCTCTCCAAAAAGCGACATGGTAGCTTCAGCTTTTTGAGTCTGAAGTCGTTTCCCAAATTTCATCATGGTTTTTACGTAATTCTCTTCTGTTTCTGGATCTTCAAATAATAATTGTTCGCGATCCAATCCAAAACTATCAAAAGCGCCAGCCATGACCAAATGTTCAATGGAGCGTGTATTGCAAGCTCTCATATCAATTCGTTCTATAAAGTCACTGAAATCCTTAAATGGACCATTTTTTTCTCGCTCTTCTATAATATTTGTAACAGCACTAGAACCCACATTTTTGACAGCAGACATGCCGAATCGAATATGTCCATCCTTATTAACAGAGAAAAGAGCTTCAGATTCGTTGACATCTGGGCTCAATAGGTTAATCCCCATGTTTTGACACTCTGTCATCAACTTGGTGATTTCAGTGATATTATCTACGGAGCGACTCATATTACCTGCCATGAACTCAGCAGGATAATGTGCCTTTAGGTATGCCGTCTGGTATGCCACCCAACTATAGCATGTGGAGTGACTCTTATTGAAGGCGTAAGAAGCAAATTTTTCCCAGTCGGCCCATATCTTTTCAAGTACTTTAGCTGGATGTCCATTGGCCACTCCACCATTAATAAATTTAGGCTTCATTTGGTCAATCTTATCGCGAAGTTTTTTACCCATCGCTTTGCGAAGACCATCACTTTCTCCACGAGTAAAATTGGCCAATAAACGTGACAAAAGCATCACTTGTTCTTGATATACAGTAATACCATACGTATCTTTAAGATAACGCTCCATAATAGGCAAATCATACTCCACCTTTTCTTCTCCGTGTTTACGGCGAATAAAGCTCGGAATGTTATCCATAGGTCCTGGGCGATATAGGGCATTCATCGCAATTAAATCCTCGAAAGTACTTGGCTTCAATTGACGTAGATAATTCTGCATACCACCAGATTCAAATTGAAATACACCGACAGTACGGCCATCAGAAAAAAGTTGATAGGTCAGTTCATCGTCAATAGGAATGGTATCTATATCAATATCTAGGTTATGAGAACGCTTGATGTTTTTGAGCGTTTCCATTATGATAGATAAGGTCTTCAATCCCAAGAAGTCCATTTTTATCAACCCTGTATCTTCTATGACGCGCCCTTCATATTGAGTAACTGTAATTGTTTCTTCTGTTTTTTTATCGTATGTGACAGATACCGGTACCCAGTCAGTTATAGGATCACGGCAGATGATTACACCACAGGCATGTACACCTGTGTTGCGTACGGTTCCTTCAAGTTGGGCCGCAAATTTCATCGTATGACGTAGTTTCAAATCATGGCTTTGCGATGCTTGTTTGAGTTCTGGTACATACTCTATAGCTTTGAGAAGATTTACTTTTTTCTCATCTGGGATGCTGTCTGGGATGAGTTTTACCAAATTGTTGGTCACTGGTAGTGGAACATCCTCTACTCGTGCTACATCCTTCAGGGCACTTTTAGTGGCCATAGTACCATAAGTGATAATATGGGCAACTTTTTCTGATCCATATTTTTCAGTTACCCATTTCAATACTTTGCCACGTCCATCATCATCAAAGTCGATATCAATATCGGGTAGGGAGATACGATCAGGGTTCAAAAAACGCTCAAAAAGCAAGTCGTATTTAATCGGATCTATTTTGGTTATTTCCAAACAGTAAGCTACGGCACTACCAGCGGCACTACCACGACCAGGACCTACGGATACTCCCATTTTACGACCAGCAGCAATAAAGTCTTGCACAATCAAGAAATAGCCTGGAAAACCCATCGTTTTCATGATATGGAGTTCGAAGATCAGTCGCTCTTGGGTGTCTTTATCCATATCTGGATAGTATTTTTTCGCCCCATCAAAAGCTAGTTTTGCCAAATAATCAGCTTCAAGTTTAAGACGATAGAGCTTATCGGCTCCACCGATAGCTTTAATTTTTTTCTGTGCTGCTTCAGGAGGAAGTGTATTTTCTCCGTGTTCATCGCTTGTAAACTCCTTTATTAACTCTTCTTGAGTAAATCGCTTACGGTATTCATCTTCTGTGCCAAATTCTTCTGGAATTTGGAAGTTGGGCATAATAGGGCCATGCTCTATACTATATGTTTCAACTTTTTGAACAATTTCCAATGTGTTCTCTAAAGTTTCAGGGACATCACTGAAGATTTTGGCCATCTCTTCAGGAGTTTTTAACCATTCTTGTTTGGTATATCGCATGCGGTTAGTATCACTCATCTTTTTTCCCGTACTCAAACAGATGAGGCGTTCATGTGCATCAGCATCTTCCTGATTGACAAAGTGAACATCATTGGTACATACTACTTTGATACCATGTTTTTTTGCAATGCGTAATATCTCTTTATTGGCTGTCTCTTCCAGTGGATAAGCTGCCATGTTAGCATTTGGATCGTTCGTTTTGTGGCGCTGAATTTCAAGATAATAATCTTCTCCCCAGCGTTCTTTAAACCACAACGCAGCTTCTTCGGCTCCTTCAAGATCTCCACTATTGATTTTTTTTGGCACTTCACCAGCAAGGCATGCTGAACAAATAATAAGTCCTTCTTTATGTGCTTCAAGCTCTTTTTTGTCTGTACGAGGTTTGAAGTAAAAGCCTTCTGAATAAGCTTTGGAGACTAACTTTATTAGGTTTTGATACCCTTGTTTATTTTTAGCAAGTACAACCAAGTGCCAACCACTTCGGTCTTGTGTTTCAGTCTTATCGGTTTGACTGCGTCGAGCGACATACATTTCACAACCTATTATAGGCACAAAGGGAGTGGTACGTCCTTTGTTGATTTTGGCGATGTAATCGGTGAATTTTTTGATACCAAACATCACGCCATGATCTGTTAAGGCAATACCTGGCATATCGTGGGCAATAGCCTTGTCGACTAGCCCTTCTATACTGGCTTGACCATCTAGTAAGGAAAATTGTGAGTGAACATGTAAATGGGCGAAATTTGTCATTGCTATAAATAAGAATGGGAATTTTAAATTAGGATTCCAAAGGTACGGATTATCTGTGTGATGCACAAGGAAAGATGTGAGAAAAACAAAAAATCAGCTGCAAGGTTGTTACTCACAGAAATATGCTATATCTTTGTACACCGAAGTTTTATAATACATTTATTCAACGCATGAAAAACTTGAAAAATATGCGCCTTCATTGTGAAGGATACCATACTATTATTGCAGTCGTTTTAATTTTAGCTTTGTTTGGAGCTTTACTGTATCGTTTTGATGCTCCAGTTCTTGTACAATTGATTTACGGCATTGGTGCTTTAGTCTTTTTAGGCCTAATTATTAATTTCTTTAGGTGTCCTATCCGAACCTTTACTGGGGATCGGAATGGCGCAATTGTTTCTCCTGTGGATGGAAAAGTCGTTGTTATCGAAGAAGTCAACGAGCAAGAATATTTTCATGATAAGCGTTTGATGATATCTATTTTTATGGATGTTACCAATGTACATGCTCAATGGTTTCCTTGTGATGGAACTGTAATACATTCAAGCCATACAAAAGGATTATTTTATAAGGCCTATTTACCAAAGGCTAGTACGGATAATGAACGCTCTATGGTGGTTATTCGTACAGAAAATGGTTTAGATGTGATGGCGAGACAAATTGCAGGTGCAGTGGCTCGTCGTATTGTAACTTATTGTCATCCAGGAGACAAGGCTGATATTAATGATCAACTAGGGTTTATAAAGTTTGGCTCACGTGTCGATTTGTACTTACCAATAGGTACAGAACCTACGGTTGTTCTTGGACAAAAAACTGTAGGATGTGAAACAGTAGTGGCTAAATTGCCTTAATAGATTATATATGAAAAGATATAGTTCACCTTGGTATCAAGGTGTTCCCAATATGATTACACTGTGTAATCTTTTGTCAGGAGTTGGTGCAGTGTTGTTGGCACTTCGTGGAGAATTGAAGTATAGTTTGGTGCTTATCATTTTGGGCGCTTGCTTTGACTTCTTTGATGGAATGATTGCTCGCTTATTGAAAGTGAGTGGCCCAGTAGGAAAGGAATTAGACTCTTTGGCCGATTTAATCACTTTTGGCTTTGCTCCATCAGCCATGTTGTATTATGTGATGAGTCATTTGCCACAAGTACATTATGTAAGTGCTTGGGAACAAATTTGTCCTTATTTAGCCTTTTTGATGGTGGCGGCATCTGCCATGCGTCTTGCTAAATTTAATGTGGACGAACGTCAGACAACTGAATTTATTGGTTTGCCTACTCCTGCTAATGCCTTGTTCTGGGGCGCTTTGCTTGTTTCAGCTCCTCAAAGTCTCTTGCAGTGTGCATTCGCTCAACTCATTTTATTTGTTGGCGTGCTCTTGGCTTGTTGGGTGCTCAATGCAGAGATTCCAATGTTTTCTCTCAAGTTTCATAACTTGAGTTGGAAAGACAATAGTTTGCGTTTCCTTTTTTTGATTGCAGCTATTGGATTGATTGTATGTTTTTACTTGCCAGGGATATCATATGCAATCGTGCTTTATGTAATCGTCTCGATTGTTAGAAATGTTTTGGCATAAGACTTGCAAGGAAGGTCTCGTAATTTAATCTTATACACAAAAAAAGAAAGCTTTATGATGTCCATATTATCCTTTTTATTTACTCTTTTTCTTGCTGCTGTTGTTTTTATAGTTGCTCTGGTTTTGATTGGCTTCTCAAGAATGAGAGCTATGCTGGGAGGAAAAAAACAGCGTGGCCCGTTTCAACAAACAGGGCGCAATCCATTTGGTTCACAAGAGGGACAAGAGCAAGGAAGATATCAGAGATCACACAATATGGACGGTCAACAACGTCAAGAATCAACACATGGAGATAACCAATCTTCTCAAGCTTCTCATAAAAAAGTATTCTCCCAAACTGAGGGAGAATATGTTGATTTTGAAGAAATTCAAGAATAATTATTTCTTATGACGCATAGCGCGTTTTTTTCTTATTTCAGCTTTTTTCTTAGCGGCACCTGAACCATGAAGTCCTTTTATATAAGTCGCTTTTTTTGCTTTTGTCTTTACTTTATTTTCCTCCCCTTCTTTTGGACCTTTACTCCCTTTAAAGGTTATACCATTTAGGATGGCGCTTTTAATATCACTCATGCATTTATTGATTAAGTTTATTTTCACTATTTTGGAACAAAGGTAGTGTATTCCGATGAGAAATCGTATATTTGCCTATAGTAAAGAACAAAAAAACTCAATATGTCTTCGTTAATCATGCCAGTTTTGGATCCTAAGCACGATCCTATGGGAACAGCAATTGCTGATTATTATCACACGGGTGAAGCAGAACGTTTAATTGTACGTTCCGAATCATTTGATGACGATGAGATTCCAGTAAAATACCTGTTTCGTAGTTATAAGCAAATGCCTCGCCTTGAGCGTTTAGCATTGGATAAAGCAAAAGGACAAGTATTAGATGTGGGAGCTGGGAGTGGATGTCATGCTTTACATTTACAACAAAAGGGGCACGATGTGACGGCTATTGATGTGTCAGCGCTTTCGGTAGAAGTGATGAAAGAGCGAGGAGTAGAAAAAGTTCTCCAAGTCAATTTCTTTGAACCTGCTTTTACTGGAAAATATGATACTATATTAATGCTCATGAATGGTATTGGTATTGTAGGTACTGTAGAACGTCTTCCTTTGTTTTTTGAACGCGTGAAACAATTATTAGCCCCAGAGGGTGTGCTGTATTTGGATTCATCTGATCTAAAGTATTTGTTTGAGGAAGAGGATGGTAGTTTTCTTATCGATATCGCAGGGGCTTATTATGGCGAAGTTGATTTCCAAATGGTGTATAAAGACATTGAAGGAGATCAATTTGATTGGCTCTATCTTGATTTTGAAACGTTACAATATTATTGCGCACAACATGGCTTTGAAGCCAAGTTAGTCGCTGAAGATAATCATTTTGGTTATCTAGCTTCATTGACTTATAAAGTTGAAAAGTAATGAAATGTCTGATAGATTTTTCTCAATCTGTCCAAAGGTATATCGAAGCAAATGATTTGGCTCGCCCTGATCATAAGATTATTGTTGGTTTTAGTGGTGGCCCTGATTCGATAGCATTGCTGCGTTGCCTACATGAACTGAATTATAGTTGTATTGCTGCGCATTGTAATTTTCATCTTCGTGATGAGGAGTCTATACGTGATGAGGAGTTTGTGAAAAAAGTGTGTCATGAATTAGACATCCCTTTCGAAGTCGCACATTTTGATACTCGTCAGGAAGCACTAACACATGGTGAATCGATAGAAATGGCGGCGCGCCGTTTGCGATACGATTGGTTTGAAGCACTTAGGTTACAGTATCACGCTGATAGTATTGCGGTAGGGCATCATAAAAATGACAGTGTGGAAACGCTGTTGCTTAATTTGATACGTGGTACAGGTGTGAAGGGGCTTTGTGGTATTCAAGCAAAGCAGGGAATGGTGGTTCGACCTTTATTGGGTATGAGTAGAGAAGAAATCGACTCTTATCTAGATGCCTGTAATTTTGATAGCGTACTAGATAGCTCAAACCTATCACATGATTATTTACGTAATCGTATTCGACATGAAGTGTTGCCTTTATTAGCAGAGATGAATCCATCCATTGTAGAAACTTTAGCTAATACGACCTTGTATATGCAGGAAGTTGCGTCAATGATGCAGGCTTCTACCCATAATTATCATATTTGGGTTGAACAAGGAGTTATTCCTATTGATGCTTTGCTTGCTCAGGCTTCTCCAGAATTGATTTTGCATGAGCTAATTGCTCCGCTTGGATTTAATAGTAGTCAACAAAATAATATTTTGGAATGCGCTCGTTCAGGGCAGAGTGGAAGACAGTTTGAAAGTAAGACTGGTTGGAGCATTTTACGTGACCGGGACGGATTATTGATTCGTCCATCCCAACATGAAGAAGAGGCCGCACCTAATTTTAGAATAGAGTTTACTCAGTACAAAGTCGGGGATGCTTTACCATCGTTTAGCAAAAAGACAGCTTTGATTGATGCGGATGCAGTGCATTTGCCTTTACACTTGCGTAGATGGAAGAAGGGTGATCGATTCTCTCCATATGGCATGGAAAAAGGGAGCAAGTTGGTGAGTGACTTTTTGACTGATAAGAAAGTATCTATGGTGAAACGAGAAAATACATGGGTACTTTGTGATGATGATGAAAAAATTGTATGGCTGGTTGGTCATGAGATTGCTCATCCATATCGTTTGCGCAAAGAATCTACAACTGTATTGTGTATGCATTGTGTGCCCCTTTCAGAGGATCTAAAAGAGAATCCTTCTGTAGGTGAGGGTACTGGCGTCAAATATTTGTAACCATTTTTGTGCATTGCAAATTATTTTAGTATATTTGCCCCGTTGATAATGCATTTGTGCATGTGAAGCACTGCTTGCATTGAAAGCTACAGTCCTTGTAGCCTGTAAACATTCCCCCGAATATAGACTTATAATATTTATCAAAAGCATTATTCTTCTGAATAATCATTATTTCCACATATGGACAATTATAACATAACTCAACTGCGAAAGATGGCTGTTGAAGATCTACGTAAGATCGCTGAACAACTAAATGTGCCTGATATTGCATCGACTGAAAAAGAAAAACTGGTATATGAAATATTAGATCAGCAAGCAATTGTGTCGGCCAATATAAAAACGGCAAAGAAAGAAACAATTAAAAAACCTCGTAAGACAAAAGCTGCATCAACTAAGCGTAGTACAGCTGATACAGAGACAAATGAAGGAGTAAACGAAGATATACCTTCAAATTCCAAAAATGCGGAAGCTTCTGATGATTCCACTACAGTAAATGAAAGTACTGAGAGTACATCTAAACGTAAAACTGGAAGACCTAAAAAAACAGCTGCTAAAGAAAGCAATAAAAAAGGAGATTCTGATACTCAAATAGAAGTTTCTTCTGAGTCCAATACAAAGCGTAAAGCTGGTAAAAATAAGAAGGACAGTGGTTTAGAAAAAGAAAGTGCTGAAGCGAAACAAACAACTGTTTCAAAATCAAAAACAGTTGCTAGAACACCTAAGGCTACAGAGGCTAAACCAGCGGCAAAAGTTGTATCTAACCAAAATGTTGCTAAACAGACAATAGCTGAAGAGCAATTTGTTGAGGGAAAAGCTGACATTCAGGTTGATTTGGAGACCCAGTATAACCCTGAAAGCAATGGTATAGATACCTTTGCGAAAGATGCATCAACATCGAGTCACTTTGATGAATTGATGGAACAAGCAGAATACGAAATAAAAGGTATGGTTGACGATGTCCCTCCATTTATTCAACAAAGTGAACAAGCATCTGATGTACCAGAGGGTATGTTGGAACAAGAAGCGACAGATAAAATAGAATTACCAGAAGCTTTATTTGACAAGTTTAGTCAAACAAAATTAGAAGATGCACCTGTCGTGAATGCAGAGGATGCTGTACCTCCTGTACCTCAAAAGCATATTCAAGCAGACAAAAATAATAATAAGCGTAAGCGAATAAAAGTGGAAACCGTAAATCCACCAACAGGAACTAAACAAAGACCTAATCGCGAGGAGAAAAGAGATCAACGTGCGCAACAACAGGAAACTCGATATAATGAGCCAGAAGCTTATGAATCACATCGCGCTGAATTTGAACACGAAGGACGTTTTGACGATCGCGATTTTAGACAGAATCCTTCCATGGAGGAGCCGCCTATTTTAGAACCTATGCGTATTCCACGCCGTAACTATGATTTTGGAAATATCCTTGATGGCGCCGGAGTGCTGGAGATTATGCCTGATAATTATGGTTTCTTACGTTCTGCGGATTATAATTATTTGAGTTCACCAGATGATATATATGTATCTCAATCTCAAGTCAAATTGTATGGTTTAAAGACTGGTGATCTAGTAGAAGGAGTTATTCGTCCTCCAAAAGAAGGAGAAAAATATTTCCCTTTAGTAAAAATACATCGCATCAATGGACGTGAACCAAACTTCGTGCGTGACCGTGTTCCATTCGAACATCTTACTCCGTTGTTCCCTGAAGAAAAATTCAATTTATCTCGTGGTAATCGTAATGATGCATTGTCTTGTCGTGTGATAGATTTGTTTGCTCCTATCGGTAAAGGACAGCGTGGCTTAATTGTGGCACAACCCAAAACGGGTAAAACTATTCTTATGAAAGAAGTGGCCAATGCGATAGCTGCGAATCATCCTGAAGTGCATATGATTATGTTACTTATTGATGAACGTCCTGAGGAAGTCACTGATATGGCTCGTAGTGTTAATGCAGAAGTTATTGCATCTACGTTTGATGAACCAGCAGAGCGTCATGTAAAAGTAGCTGGCATTGTTTTAGAAAAAGCAAAACGTATGGTTGAATGTGGCCATGATGTCGTTATTTTCTTGGATTCCATCACTCGTTTAGCACGTGCGTATAATACGGCAACTCCTGCTTCAGGTAAAGTGTTGTCTGGTGGGGTGGATGCCAATGCATTGCAACG
>ERZ795048.2712-NODE-2712-length-13958-cov-6.526433_pt1 | contig 13958 bp, 9 predicted proteins | sample MGYA00375132_ERZ795048 | MGnify/ENA primary metagenome ERZ795048 (study PRJEB30177, sample SAMN05720225) | activated sludge metagenome | isolation source: Anaerobic digester | place: Hong Kong | collected 2014-12-17 ...
GCAGCAATCGTGGATTGAAATTTGAGGATGTTACTTTCCGTCACCTAGGCATCGAGGAATGCAAGGACCAAATCAAAGGTGTAGAATTTCTTAAATCACTTCCTTATGTAGACGCCAACCGTATCGGCGTACACGGATGGAGTTTCGGTGGTCATATGACAACAGCCTTGATGCTTCGTTACCCTAAAATATTCAAAGTAGGTGTAGCAGGAGGTCCTGTTATGGACTGGAGCAAGTATGAAGTTATGTACGGTGAACGGTATATGGATACCCCAGAAAGCAACCCTAAAGGATATGAAGCCACAAATTTGGTCAACCTTGCTGGTCAATTGAAAGGACGTTTATTACTTATCCACGATGACCATGATATCACTGTAGTGCCTCAACACACTTTAAGCTTTATCAAAGCCTGTGTAGAAGCCCGCACATATCCAGATCTACTAGTCTACCCTAACCATCCTCATAACGTACGTGGTAAAGATAGAGTACATCTAACGTATAAGATTGTTCAATATTTTGACGATCATTTGAAGTAAACAAAACGACAAACAATATATAACCAGAAACAAAACAAAAAATGAAAGTTATTCTACTAGGTTCAGGCGGACGTGAACATGCTTTGGCATGGAAGATTGCACAAAGCGACCGTATCGAAAAATTATTTATCGCACCAGGTAATGCAGGAACAGCAGAAGTGGGAGAAAACGTAGCCATTTCAGCTACTGATTTCCCAGCTTTAAAGGTCTTTTGCTTACAGGAAAAGATAGATATGGTTGTTGTAGGCCCTGAAGACCCTTTGGTAAAAGGAGTGTACAACTTTTTCCGTGATGATAGCGAACTACAACACATTGCCGTTGTCGGTCCATCACAAGAAGGAGCGGAACTTGAAGGCAGTAAAGAGTTTGCCAAAGAGTTTATGCAGCGTCACAATATTCCAACAGCAAAATATCTTTCTGTACAAAAGAACAATTTAGAAGAAGGACTTGCTTTCTTGAAAACTTTACAAGCTCCCTACGTTCTGAAAGCCGATGGACTATGTGCAGGTAAAGGAGTCTTGATTCTTCCTACATTGCAAGAAGCCGAACGCGAACTTAAAGAAATGCTAGGAGGCATGTTTGGCGATGCTTCTTCAACGGTAGTTATTGAAGAATTTTTAAGTGGTATAGAATGTTCCGTTTTTGTTTTAAGCGATGGAGAAAACTATAAAATTCTCCCAATAGCTAAAGATTACAAACGCATAGGAGAAGGAGACACCGGACTAAATACTGGAGGAACAGGCAGTATCACTCCAGTGCCTTTTGTAGATAACACCTTCTACAACAAAATAGAAGAACGTATTGTACGCCCTACCATTGAAGGCTTGAAAGCTGAAAACATTGATTACAAAGGATTTATCTTCTTGGGATTGATTGAGGTAGACAAAGAACCAATGGTCATTGAATACAATGTACGTATGGGCGATCCAGAAACAGAAAGCGTCATGTTACGTATTAAAAGTGACTTAGTAGACCTACTCGAAGGTGTCGCTCAAGGCAACTTAGACACACGTACACTAGAGATAGATGAACGTGCAGCAAGCTGCGTAATTATGATGAGTGGTGGTTATCCAGAAGCTTATGAAAAAGGCTATCCTATCACAGGCTTGAAAGAAGCAGCAGCACATGGTGCCACAATCTTTCATGCTGGTACCAAACAGGATGAAAATGACGTTGTGACTAATGGTGGCCGTGTATTAGCTGTTTGCGCTCTTGGTGCAGATCGTCACGAAGCCTTAAACACCTGTTACGCTGCAGCTAACCTAATAGAATTTAAAGACAAGTATTTCCGTAAAGATATCGGATTTGATTTGCAAGATAAATAAAGGATGAGAAGAATTCCCTTAATAAAAAAACTAATCACTAGTAAGGCCACATTTCCAGTGGCCCTAGTGATTAGTATATGTATATGGTGGTTATTTCCCTCTCAAATACTATGTTCGATCGGTTATCTCATCGGACTTGGATTGATGTGGTTTATGAATCAACGTTTTGTCATATTACAAGGGAAAATCACTTCATTTCTTGGTTTATTTGCACTATGCATAGCTTCGACTCCCCTTCTTCATCAATCACCAGATGGATTGTACATATTGATTAGCTCTATGGTTTGCCAAAGTATTCTCTTCTTGGGATACGGGCATCCAGATCGTGTACAAATACTTCAGGTGTGCGGTTTATTTATAGGAGCCCTGGCTATTTGGAACCCAGTTGTATTGTATCTACTTCCGTTGATTTGGTTGAATGCCCAACATTGCAAAGTACTCACATGGAAAAGTTGGGTTTCATCAATTATCGGCACAATGATCCCCACATTGTTTTGGTGGGCATGGGCTTTTAATCAGCAAAAAGCTGGCTTTATTAGCCATCATTATAGTACACTGAGTGATTGGGCATGGCACACAAGCCATCCTGTAGCTTATTGGGCAACTTGTGGGCTGCTCCTGATTATGCTTCTGATGGGAATTTCCTCACTAGCTTTCAATAAACAAGGAGTACGTACACAAACTATGCACTACCTATACTCTGTGACAGAAGCTGGTGGTCTTGGACTCTTTTTGATGCTTGTCATTCCTGAAAAATGGCTTTTATTTTTACCACTCACTATATGGGGTGTAACATGGGGCACCATTCGTTTCCTCAGAAGAGGGAAGAGTTGGTTGCATGTAGCCCTTCTTCTTATTTTGGTTGCGACTATGATAGGGATAGCTACACTACACTATTTTGAGCTGTAAACATCAGAGATCAACAATATGAAAAGAAACTACACACTATATACATGCTTGCTAGTAATTATTTATTCACTTGTACTTAGTGGCTGTACAAGCAAACATGTTTCTGACAAAAAAATCATTTTTGTATCTATCGCTCCTCAACGTTATTTTGTACAAGCTATAACCAAAGATGATTTTAGAATTTATACGATGATAGGTCCAGGTGAAAACCCAGAGACTTATGATCCTAGCCCTACACAAATGGTTCTATTAGCTCAGGCAAAAGCATATTTCCGAATTGGATATATTCCCTTTGAGACTAGTTGGATGCATCGCATTCAAAAAAATGCTCCTACTCTTCCTATATACGACATGTCTACGGGAATCGTCCCATTAAAGCTACATCAAAGTGAAGAAGATGCACATCACCATAATATAGACCCACATATATGGCTTTCATGTAAAAATGCACAAAAGATTGCTCGATATACCGTGGACGCACTGTGTCAATTGGTTCCAGAAAAGAAAGCATTATACACACAACGATATGATTCGTTGAATAATGAAATTATGCGTGTAGATCGTTTAATTCAAAAACAAGTAGTGCAACTCCCTCAAGCGTATAAGCAATTTCTTATATATCATCCTGCACTATCCTATTATGCGGAAGAATATGGTTTGCACCAAATTGAGATTGCCCATTTAGGAAAAAGTCCAACACCTTCTCAACTTCAAAGTGTGATCGACACTGGTAAAGCGAATGACATTCGCGTAATCCTTGTTCAAGAAGAGTTCGACAAACGTCAAGCTAAAAGCATAGCTGGCATGCTCAACGCATCTGTACACAACATTTATCCACTGTCAGAAGATTGGAGTAATAGCATGCTTCATGTTGTCCATTGCTTACAAAAAGCAGCGCTATCAAATAGTCAAACAAAAGAAGAAAAAAAGAATGAGTGAGCAGCCTACAATTATGGAGATTAGTAACCTTTCCACAGCATATGACAGTTCAAATGTATTGGAGGGGGTCAACCTGAACATCCATGCCAATGACTACTTAGGCATCATTGGGCCAAATGGAGGAGGTAAAAGTACATTACTCAAATGTATCTTGGGTATAAAAAAACACTCTGGAACAATCCGTTTTTTCGACAAAAATGGAGAAGAAACTCATAGCCCTAAAATTGGTTACTTACCTCAATACACTAAGGTTGACAGCGATTTTCCGATTATAGTAGAAGAGGTTATTCAAGCTGGAATCCCCTGCAAGCCCCTACAATGGAGAAAGAAAAAACAAGCCCAACACCTAGTTGAACAAACAATGGACAAAGTAGGTGTGAGTAATTTAAGCAAACTTCCCATAGGCCAACTTAGTGGTGGACAGTTACAACGAGTACTTTTGGGACGCGCTATCGTTTCGCAACCAGATATCTTAATGTTGGACGAACCCAACACTTATCTAGATAAAACGCACGAGATCAAACTCTACGAGATACTTGCTGAAATTAATAAAGACTGTGCCATTATATTAGTTAGCCACGATGTTGGTACGATTCTCCAACAGGTCAAACAAGTAGCTTGTGTAGAACGCACATTGCACTATCATTCTTGTAAAGAAGTGGATCAAAAATGGATAGGTCAAAGTCTCCATTGCCCAATCGATATTGTGGGACACGGCGATTTACCTCACCGCATACTCCCACGTCATTCCAATGATAATTAAGCTAAAACAAAATAACGGAGACAATATAAGAAAAAAATGCTATCTTTGTCGACAACGATAAAAAACAGCATATATCAACTGATAAAAGAACTCATTATACCTCATGAAGAAGTATCAAAAACTCAACAACTTAACTGGTTGGATAGTCTTTGCCATTGCAGCTTTTACGTACTGTATGACTGCCGAGCCTACAGCCAGTTTTTGGGATTGCCCTGAATTTATTACGACAGCATTTAAACTAGAAGTTGGTCACCCACCAGGTGCACCTTTCTTTATGCTTATGGGTAATTTCTTTAGCCTTTTTGCACCAGATACAGCACACGTTGCTTATGCTATAAATATCATGAGTGCATTAATGAGTGCTTTATGTATCTTATTCTTATTTTGGACAATTACGCACTTAGTACGTAAAATGTTCAATAATGATTCCCCTAACCTGACGCAGACCATCACCATTCTTGGTAGTGGTATAGTGGGTGCTTTGGCATATACTTGGAGCGACACCTTTTGGTTTAGTGCTGTCGAAGCCGAAGTATATGGTAGCAGTTCCCTCTTTACTGCAGCTGTCTTTTGGTTAATTTTGAAATGGGAAGATAGTGCAAATGATCCGCATAGTGACCGTTGGTTAATTTTGATTGCTTACCTTACAGGTCTAAGCATCGGAGTACACTTATTAAATCTACTCTGTATCCCAGCTATTGTCTTAGTATACTATTTCAAGAAAAATCCAGAGGCAAAAGCACGGGGTATTCTGATGGCACTAGTAGCATCTGTTGTGCTTATTGGAGCCGTTCTATACGGCATGATACCAGGCGTTGTTAAAGTCGGTGGATGGTTTGAACTATTCTTTGTAAACGATCTTAGTCTACCATTCAACACTGGCTTGATTATCTATATGATTTTGCTTATTGGCATCACTGTATGGGCCATGTATGCAAGTAGTCGTGACTTGGATAAAATGAACGAAAAAGGAGCTAAAGCTGCACAAAAACAAATGCATATTAGCTTCCTTTTAACCATTGCTTTCACTGGTATTCCATTTATTGGTTATGGCTTGAAGAGCTATGTCTTTGGTTTCATTATACTAGTCGGACTAGGTATATACTTACTAACAGATCTTTTTGGGAAACTGAAGATTAGTCAACGCACAATCAACACGACCGTTCTTTCTGTTTTCATGATTCTTGTAGGATATTCTAGTTACGCAGTAATTGTCATCCGTTCATCTGCCAATCCACCTATGGATCAGAACTCTCCTGAAGATGTCTTTACACTTGGTGAATACTTGGGTCGTGAACAATATGGTACTCGCCCACTTTTTTATGGTCCACAATATTCTAGCCGCGTACAACTAGAGGTTGAAGGCAATTATTGTAAACCAGTTGCCGTAAAAGGACACGCACGTTATATCCGCAAGGAAAAAGACTCTCCTGATGAAAAGGACAGTTACAAAGAAATGCCAGGGCGTATGGATTACAAATATGCCCAAAACGTGTTTTTCCCTCGTATGTATAGTTCGGCGCATACACAATACTACGAGAATTGGATGGATATCACAGGTACCATGGTGCCTTATGATGACTGTGGACAAACAGTACAAGTCAAAATACCAACTCAATGGGAAAACTTGAGTTTCTTCTTCTCCTACCAACTGAATTATATGTATTGGAGGTACTTCATGTGGAACTTTGCAGGTCGTCAAAACGACATACAAGGCCATGGAGAAATTGAGCATGGCAACTGGATCACAGGTATCCCTTTTATAGATAATGTACTTGTAGGCGATCAGAGTCTAGCACCCAAAAGTCTACTTAATAATAAAGGACATAATGTATTCTACTGTCTTCCACTACTACTTGGTCTGCTAGGCCTTTTCTGGCAGTTATCACAAAAACGTAGGGGGCAACAACAGTTTTGGGTTGTGTTTATGCTCTTCTTTATGACGGGTATAGCCATTGTCATCTACTTGAATCAAACTCCAATGCAACCACGTGAGCGCGATTATGCATATGCAGGTTCCTTCTATGCCTTTGCTATTTGGATTGGTATGGGTGTAGCAGCACTAGCAGAAGCGCTTCGAGATATATTGAAAAACAAACCTGCATTGGCAGCTGGCATTGCCTGCGTATTGGGTATTTTAGTTCCCATTCAAATGGTCAGCCAAACATGGGATGATCACGATCGCTCAGTACGCTATGCCACTCGTGACTTTGGTCAAAACTATTTGATGACCACACAAGATGAAGCACATCCTATCATCTACACCAATGGAGATAACGATACTTTCCCACTATGGTATAACCAAGAAGTAGAAAATTTCCGCACAGATGTACGTGTGTGTAATCTAAGTTATCTGCAAACAGACTGGTATATCGATCAAATGAAACGTCCTCAATACAAATCACCAGGTCTTCCTATTACTTGGGATAGAACTGAATATGTAGAAGGGGCAAATGATTATATCTCGGTAGAACCTAATCTGATGTCCGACGTAATAAAGCTTTACAAAGATGCAAAAGCCAAAGATAAAGCTCGTGGCGACGGAAAACAAACTGCCCTTAAGAAGGTTCAAAAAGCGTTTGGAGAAAATCCATACGAATTGCACAACATCTTAAAATACTGGGCAAAGGATAGCAAAAGTGATCTGCACGTTATTCCAACAGACAGCATCGTTCTGAAGATAGACAAAGAAGCTGTTAAACGTTCTGGTATGCTACTTCCAGAGCACGACAGCATTCCTGAATATATGCATATCAGTTTGAAAGGTAAGCGCTCGCTATACAAGAGCGAATTGATGATGCTTGAAATGTTGGCTAATTCCAACTGGGAACGTCCTATATATATTGCTATCTCAGTTGGTTCTGGCAATATGCTAGGTATGGAAAATCACTTCACACAAGAAGGTCTTGCCTACCGCTTTACCCCATTTGATACGAAGAAAACTGGTACAAGCATTGACTCAGAGCGTATGTACACCAACTTGATGTCACGCTATAAATTTGGAGGCATAAGCACGCCAGGAGTCTACTTGGATGAAAACACACTACGTATGTGTTATACCCACCGCCGTTTATTTGCCACTCTAGCCGATCAACTTATCGCAGAGAACAAACTAGATAAAGCGAAAAAAGCACTAGCTAAAGCGAAAAAAGAGATCCCTAATAGCACTGTACCTCATGACTATATAGGAGGTTCACTCAATATAGCGATAGACTACTACAAATTAGGAATGAAAGACGAAGGTGATGCTATTATGAAAGTACTTGCCGATGATGCTAGTGAATATATCGCTTGGTATCTCAGCATGAATGACTTGCAACTAGCAGTTTCTCAACAGAACATCATGAGAAATATATATTTGCTAGATGAATATGTACGCCAACTTGTTACATACAAATCAGATCTAGCCAAAATATATACGCAGAAGTTTGATCGACTATATAACGGTTACCGCATCCGTCTAGGAGCTCGTCCACAAGTTCCAGAAAATGTACCCAACACACCTGCAGTTCCAAATAAAGAAAAATAAGGCTACAGATTCGTGTGACTATAAAGAAAAAATCAACATATATTCTAAGAGCCAGCAGCAATGCTGGCTCGATAGTCTTTAGCTAGAACAAATATGATTATAGAACAACCGCCAAAATTTTTCCGTAAGATTTATAGTGATGCTCTCTTTCGTATGAATGCGGAAGAAAAAACAATATATCTTACTTTCGATGACGGACCTGATCCCAAGATAACTCCTTGGGTATTGGATGTTTTGGCGCGTTATAACGTAAAAGCGACTTTCTTTATGGTAGGAGATAATGTACGCAAACATCACAGTATCTACCAGCGAGTAGTCGATGCTGGGCACTATGTAGGCAACCATACATTCAATCATATAAAAGGTTTTGAGCACTCCACAAAAAGTTATATGGAGAACACAGCACTGTGCAATGAATACGTACACTCTACAATATTTCGTCCCCCTCATGGTCATATGACTATGCGTCAATATAGGCAATTAAAGAAAAAATATCATATTATCATGTGGGATGTAGTCACACGTGATTACAACACGAAACAACTACGTTGGCCACAAGTCCTGGCCTATGTCATGAAATACACCCGCAACGGTAGTATCATCACTTTTCATGATTCAATAAAGTCATGGGCTAATCTCGAACCTGTTTTGCCCAAAGCAATAGAGTTTTGGCTTGAAGAAGGCTATACGTTTAAAACGTTAGATTTGCCACCAGTATCACAAGATTCTAATGGTATTGATTAACGACAGGACAAGTCTCACACAACTTATTCGTAAAGAATCCCACAAACTTGGATTTCAATATGTAGGTATAGCTCCAGCAGAAGCTGTACAAGATGAGTATGCGCAAAGTTTTCGCGACTGGATAGCTAATGGCCTACACGGAGAGATGAGCTATCTAGCCAATAATGTAGACAAGCGATTAAATCCGCGTTTGCTTATGCCCAGTGCGAAAAGTATTGTCTGCCTAACTATTAATTATTATCCAGAAGAACGCATTCAAGACGAAGAGTACCATTTATCCTACTATGCTTATGGGCAAGATTACCATCAAGTAGTCAAAGAAAAATTACAAAACCTAGTTAAACGTATCTCTCCTATTTGCCCTACACCCATTGAAGTAAAACTCTGCGTAGATACCGTGCCTATATTAGAACGTTATTGGGCACAACAAGCAGGTCTTGGGTTTATTGGTAAAAATGGCCAATTAATTATTCCAGAAGCTGGAAGCTACTTCTTTTTAGCGGAGATACTGATCAATCAAGAGCTAGAATATGACACTCCGATGTCTAACCAATGTGGTGACTGTACTCTATGTATCAAACATTGTCCCACTGGTGCCTTGTTGGGAGATGGCATGATGGATGCTCGTAAATGCTTTTCGTACCTAACAATAGAATACAGAGGAGAGTCATTACCTCAGAGACTCCGTAAGGCACAAGGAAATCGTATATATGGCTGTGACACGTGTGCATTGGTATGCCCATTCAATAAACAAGCAACTAGTACAAGTGAAATCGCATTTCATCCCCATCCAGATTTATTAAAGATGCATAAGTCAGATTGGGTGTCCCTAGATATCCCCACATATCAACGCCTATTCAAAGGGAGTGCTGTAAAACGAGCAAAGTATTCTGGCTTGAAACGCAATATAGACCATATTTCTAATCCAAAGAATAAGAAATAATTACTGCAAGAATGCATATATACAAAAAGAGATCACCACACTTGGCGATCTCTTTTTTGATAAAGCTCCTTACGGAAAAGTTCTAAGAACGGAGCTACTTTTCAACCTCATTCGGCTCAATATATAATGTTGCTCTTTGCAACGCTTCATTAATATTTGGACAGATGTTTTTCTCATCAACCAATTCGTAGAATCCAGTCTTTTCTAGAGTCTCATGCACTCGATCGTTGACACCAGAGAAGACAACTACAATGTGTTCGCGCATACAGTTTTTGACTAGATTGGCCAAATTATGCTGACCCGTACTATCAATAAAAGGCACCTTACGCATACGAATAATACGCACTTTAGGGTGGCGTTCTCGCTGAATCATCTGTTCCTCAAACTTATTCGCAATACCAAAGAAATAAGGTCCATCTATTTCGTAGACTTCTACACCTTTAGGGATTACCAAATGCTCCTCTTTAGTCAATTGCATATCTGTTTCATCCATCGGATTGAGCTTGTCGATCGATACAGAAATCTTAGTTGTATCAGAAACACGACGCATAAATAACAAGGCTGCAATCACAAGACCAACTTCTATAGCAATAGTCAAATCAAAGATGACTGTCAAGAAGAAAGTGATCAACAACACAGAAACATCAGATTTTGATCCTTTAAGCAAAGCGCGGAAAGTACGCCACTCACTCATATTATAAGCAACAATGACCAAAACACCTGCCAAACAAGCCATAGGAATATACCCTGCCAATGGCATCAAGAAAAGCAATATAAGCAATAATACAACCGCATGTATCATACCTGCAAATGGAGAACGACCTCCATTGTTTATATTAGTCATGGTACGTGCAATAGCACCTGTTGCTGGGATTCCACCAAATAATGGGGAACAAATATTAGCTATACCTTGAGCGATTAACTCTGTATTGCTGTCATGCTTATCACCAATAACCCCATCAGCTACAGTAGCAGATAACAAAGATTCAATAGCCCCAAGCACAGCAATCGTTATCGCTACTGGGAATAACTGTTGTATTTTATCTAGCGAGAAACTAGGCATGCTCAATTCAGGCATACTCGCATTGATCTGAAAACGGTCTCCAATTGTTTCAATAGTATCTACCCCCGCATAATTCTTCAATAAAGCGACTACAATAGTCACGACCACAATAGCCACCAAAGAACCTGGCACACACTTGATCACTTTAGGAGTTAGCACAATTAAAGCTACAGAAAGCAAAGCCATTAATGTACTCCATAAATCAATGGAAGAAAAATGATGAAAATAGACAGCCCACTTCCCCAAAAAATCACCTGGCACTTTATCACCAGCAAAGTCAAGTCCAAATATGTCCCCAATCTGTGTACTAAAAATACACACAGCAATCCCACTGGTAAAACCAACGATAATAGGATATGGAATAAATTTAATGATAGTACCTAATTGAAACAGTCCCAGCAAAATGAGCAGCACACCAGCCATCATCGTGGCTATCAACAGGCCATCAAGACCATATTTCTGTACTATGCCATAGACAATTACGATAAAGGCACCAGTCGGTCCTCCAATTTGCAATTTGGTTCCTCCCAAAAACGAGATAATAAACCCTGCAATTACAGCAGTAATAATACCCTTTTCTGGACTAACTCCACTTGCAATACCAAAAGCAATAGCCAATGGCAAAGCTACAATACCCACAATAAGACCTGCCATCAGGTCACTGACAAACTTATCACGAGAATAAGTTTTCAACTCGCCCCATAATTTAGGACGAAAAATTAGATTATTCATTAACTCTAGAATCTTCTTAAAATCACTTTGAATTTTGCGACAAAAATACTAATTTTTCAGAACTCAACTGTTATATAGCATATAAAGTTATGCACAAGACAGCTCAAAAGGAAGTTTTAGCCCATTTTCTTGTCTTATATCAAGTAATTTTTCTGTATTTAGAGTACAAAATATAGAATAAAAGTCAAAGAGAAAATCACTTAATCCACAATATTGTCTAGCATATTTCAAAATAATTACTTATCTTGCGGGTTGAACTGTCTTTTAACTACAACCTTAAGAAAATCATAAACTATTTTGCCTATGCGTTACGATGTAGCAATTATTGGTGGTGGCCCTGCAGGATATACAGCAGCCGAAGTCGCTGCTAAAAATGGTCTTACAGTTATTTTGTTTGAAAAAGACCAATTGGGTGGTGTATGCTTAAATGAAGGCTGCATTCCTACAAAAACATTCTTATATAGTGCCAAACTATATGATCAAACAAAAACAGCAGCCAAATACGGGATCACTTATTCGGGCACGGCAACCCCTGAAATGCCTAAAATAGCCAAACGCAAAAAACGTGTAGTACGAAAATTAGTTTTAGGCATTAAAAATCGCCTTCAAGAAGCTGGTGTCACAATCATTTCGGGCGAAGCAACCATTATCAGCAAACATAAGATCAATTGCAATAACGAAATATACCGATGCAACAAAATGATTGCATGTACAGGTTCTTCAACAGTTATTCCTCCAATTCCAGGTTTATCTGAAACGCCATATTGGACCCACCGTGAAGCTTTAGAAATTACAGAACTTCCAACATCCATTGCCATCATTGGTGGAGGAGTTATTGGGATGGAATTTGCTTCTTTCTTTAATAGTATTGGTTGCCAAGTCACTGTTGTAGAAATGATGAATCATATTGTACCATCAATGGACCACGCTATATCAGATATGCTACAAGAAACATACAACAAAAGAGGTATAGATTTCAAACTTGGCCATAAAATCACAGAAGTGGCAATGGACAATGAACTCTTTGTTATTCAAACAGAAGATTCAGATGGCACAAAAGAAACGATACGTAAAGAGAAACTGCTCGTATGCGTCGGACGGCGTCCAAATACAGAAGGCATAGGTCTTGAGAACCTAAAGCTAGATAGAGATGACCAAGGTCAAGTCATTGTAGACCAACGTATGCGTACCTCATCTTCTCATCTTTATTTATGTGGAGATGCCAACAATAAAATGATGTTGGCACATACCGCGGTACGTGAAGCCGAAATTGCAGTACGTAATATCTTAAAACACTCAGATTATATCAGCTATCCACTGATTCCACAAGTACTATATACAAATCCAGAATGCGCATGCGTCGGCGCCACAGAACAAGAATTGATCCATAATAAGACCGCATACATTACCAAAGAATTGCCGATGACTTACAGTGGACGTTTCGTTGCAGAAAACGAAGGAGAAACAGGACTATGTCGACTTTATATATGTCCTACTACAGACAATATATTGGGCGTACACCTACTGGGTAATCCAGCTTCTGAACTCATAGTCCAAGCTTCAATGGCCATGCACATGGGACTCAAAGCACGCCATTGGCAACGCTTCGTTTTTCCACACCCCACAGTCAGTGAAATATTCAAAGAATGTCTTTCTATAAATGCATCCAGCAATAATGAAGACCCACTTATGGATGCTATCATCAATAACTAATTCTATTTTAAGCCCCTTGATCATGTCTACTTTACGCAAATTGTTTCCTCTATGCTGCATACTCTTATTTTCATGTAGTGCACTTCACGCCAAAATAGACAGAAAAGCTTTTAAGAACGATAGCATCACATTAGGTAAAAAATTAAATATACTCGTTCAACGACTTCCTAGATTTAGTGATGTCAACATAGCCATTTATGATTTATCCCAACATCGACCTCTATATATACATAGAGCGATGAAAAGAGCACGTCCTGCGTCTGTGCAAAAATTAGCTACAGCCATTACAGCATTAACCTACGAAGCCGACTCGCCAGGTCAAATCCATTTTGAAACCAGTGTATGGAAAGATGGAGAAATACGTAATGACACTTTATTTGGCAATCTCTATCTAAAAGGAGGTATGGATCCACTCCTGCAAGCTAGTTATTTAGATTCTCTTGTGAATCAACTGGACAGCTCGTTTCACGTTGTTACAGGACATTTATATGGAGATGTTTCATTGACTGATTCGTTGCACTGGAGAAGCGGTTGGATATGGGATGACAATCCAGGAACTTACCAACCCTACTTGTCACCTCTCGTCTATCAACGTGATCAAGTAACTATACTAGCAAAACCAGATAGTTTATTAGGACAGCCCGCACAAATTCAGATGATTGGAGACAGCTTATTGCCTATACATCTACTGAATCAAACGCAAACTGTATCCAGACAGCAAAAAAACAAACGCCCTTTCCGTTTGACACGCCAATGGCTACG
>ERZ795048.2713-NODE-2713-length-13952-cov-6.196085_pt1 | contig 13952 bp, 10 predicted proteins | sample MGYA00375132_ERZ795048 | MGnify/ENA primary metagenome ERZ795048 (study PRJEB30177, sample SAMN05720225) | activated sludge metagenome | isolation source: Anaerobic digester | place: Hong Kong | collected 2014-12-17 ...
GGCCGCTGATTCTCGAGCGCGGCACCGCGGTGGAGGAGCGCGCGGCGGCCGTGGAGCGTTACTGGCAGGGCGGGCCGCTCGATGAAAACGCGAGCGTCCAGTTCGGCGAGGGCGGCGCCGGTACCTTCAGCGACGGCAAGCTCACCACCCGCATCGGCGATCCGCGCTGCGGCTTTGTGCTCCGCGAATTTGCCGCCCACGGCGCGCCGGAGGACGTCATGATCCGGGCAAAACCTCATGTCGGCACCGACCGTCTGCGCGAGGTCGTAAAAAAGATCCGGCAGGAGATTCTCTCCCTCGGCGGCGAAGTACGGTTTCTCACCAAGGCGGAGGATTTTGAGATCGCGGAGGGAAACATCCACGCGGTTATTGTCTCCGGCGAGCGCATCCCGGCCCGGCAGGTCATCCTCGCGGCCGGCCACAGCGCGCGGGAGACGTTTGCCATGCTGAAGAGCAAGCCGCTGCTGATGGAGGCAAAGCCGTTTTCCGCGGGGTTCCGGATCGAGCATCTGCGCGCCGACATCGACCGCGCCCAGTACGGCGAATTTGCCGGCCATCCGGCGCTTGGCGCGGCGGATTATCAGCTCTCGGCGCAGATCGGCGGGCGCTGCGCCTATACGTTCTGCATGTGCCCGGGCGGTTTCGTCGTTCCCGCCGAGAATGAGGAGGAAACGATTGTCACAAACGGTATGAGCATGCATGCCCGAAACGGTATGAATTCCAATGCCGCGCTGGTGTGCTCGCTTTCGGCCGAGGATTTCGGGGGCGATCCGTTTCGCGCCATGGCATTTCAGGAGAAGACCGAGCGGCTGGCTTTTGCGCTTGGAAAAGGGAAGGCGCCCGCGGAAACGGTCGGGGCGTTTCTCAGTGGCGAAAAATCGGGCTTCGGCCGGGTGATGCCGACCTATTCCCGCGGCGTCGCGGAGACGGATCTTACCGCGCTTTACCCGGAGGAGATGACCTCCGTGCTCCGGGCGGGTATTCATGCCTTCCATAACCGGATCCGGTGTTTCGACGACCCGGAGGCCGTTCTGACCGGGCCGGAGACGAGAACCAGCTCGCCGGTGCGCATTGTCCGGGACGGGGAAAGCCTCGAAGCGGTCGGCGCGGCGGGCCTTTACCCCTGCGGAGAGGGCGCGGGATACGCCGGCGGCATCATGAGCGCCGCGGCGGACGGACTTCGCTGCGCGGAAAAAGTGCTCGAGGCCCTGATGAAATAAAAAAGGCGGCGCCATATTCCGGTTGGGATGCGGCGCCGCTATTTTTATAGACAAAAAAGAAAAACAAGGGATGCCTTTTGCCCCTACTGAAAGATACTCCCGGTAGACGCCGGTATCCGCCGAGTTGCGGATCATTCCGGGTTGCCGAATCATGGAGCCGAAAGGTCGCCGCGCCAAGATATCCGAAGGCAAACGGCGCGCAGGGGATTTGCATGCTATGTTCTTCCGGTTCGGTATGGGTGTCGGAACTCGGAGAGATGTTTCTCCGCAACCGACTCTTCAGCGGAAGATTTCTCCGCAGAGGATTCTTGAGTGGGGCTCCTCCGGCGGCTGCTTCTCACAAGATCCGCGTCCGCGGCCTTTTTGTTCCAACGGAATGTGTTCCTGATAAATGCCGGCATCCGCGGCCTGCAAATGCGGAGTTTTTATAATAGTTCCCGGAAGTAGAGCCCGTTTGTGCGTTCCGTATCCGGAGGCATATTTTTTTGATAAGCCCGATAGACTGATAGACAGCGTTCCGGGCTTTCCGTAGTGAAATAGAGGGTCAGAAAATCCGCGCCGGAGATCTCCTTATCCGCAATCCAGAGCGGCAGGCTGTTGAGCAGCGTGGCGTATCGTCTTCCGGAGCAGAGAACGGAAAAGGTTTTGCCGAGGCGGTCGGTCAGCGATCCGGAGCCGGGGCAGTTCCCACAGCCGCCGCTTTTTTGGATCGGGCAGGCGCGAAAACGCATCAGCGGCAGGTATCCGTAGCCGAGAATCCCGCGCGGCAGGGTTCCGCCCAGACGGGAGATCTTCGCCATCGGCAGCTCGAAGGAGACGGTCGCCTCCGCAAGGCCGAGTTTTTCGTATTCCATAAGCGCTATGCTGTTGAGGATGTTGAGCCCGTGCCCGCCGTAGGGCCGAAGCCCAGCCTCCCGGATCAGCCGGATCGCACCGAGGTTTTCGGCCAGCGCGTTTTGAAGGCCGAGCGCCTTGAGCATTTCGAGCTGCGCCGATACCGTCTCCTCGTCCTTCGGGAAGATCAGCGCAGGGAGCTCGGCAATCAGTCTGTCGCCAAACCGCGCGGCGGCTTCCGGATTCTTCAGAATTTCGGAAATCGGTAAGATCACTTTTGTTCCGGCGGTCGGCAGAATGTTTTCTTCGGAAAAAGACGCCGTCTGGCCGTAGGTTTCAAAGCGCAGACGCAATTTGGGTACAAACGGTGCTTTGTGCTTTATAAGTTCCGATTTTTCGCAGGGCAGGAATGGCTTCTGGGCCGGAAGTTCCCGTTCCGCAAGCAGTTGATCCAGAGCCTCCCTGCGCATCCGGTTGAGCTCGGAGACGGGCAATACGCTCTCGCCGTCGCTCGAGAAATCCAGACTTTCGGCGAAAAACGGCGTCCCTCCGGTCTTAAATAGGCTCCGCTTGGCGAGTTCCCGGTCGGTCGGACGGTTTACCGCCTTTTCCGGCGCCGCCCCGCCGACAGAGACGCAGTTGATTCCGTCCGAAACGGTCAGCACGGATTCGGCTCCTTTAAAGACGGAGAGCGTCATCTCCACCGGAACGGACTGCCGCTCGGCGGTGTAGAGATGAGAAAGCTCCTTGAGCACCGGCTCGGCGGCGGCGACGTCCTCGCGGCTGCGGTAGCCGAACATCTCGGGCGTCCGTCTGCCGGTATAGTAGCCGTCGGTGAAGCCCTGCCGTGAAAAAACCGCTTTCAGCGTATCGAGATCCGGTTCCCGATCCGCGAGCGCCTCCCGACAGGCGGTGACGGCGGCGGCCACATATTCCGGGCGCTTCATCCGGCCCTCAATTTTGAGCGAAGCGACACCGACGTCGGCAAGCTCTTTGATATGAGAAATATACGACATATCTTTCAGAGAAAGGGCGTGGCCGCGCTCGCCGTTATCGAAATCGAGCCGGCACGGCTGGGCGCAGAGGCCGCGGTTGCCGCTTCTTCCGCCGAGGATGGAGGAGAGATAGCACCCGCCGGAGACACACATGCACAGGGCGCCGTGGACGAACACCTCGGTCTCAATCGCCGCCTTTTCCGTGAGCATGGCGATCTCCTCAAAGGAGAGTTCCCGCGCGAGCACCACCCGCGAAAAGCCGAGATCCTCGAGCATCCTGATGCCTGCGAGGTCGTGCACCGTCATCTGTGTGGAGGCATGCAAGGCGATCCCGGGGCAGCATTCCCGGATCAGCTTCGCGGCGGCAAGATCCTGCACAATCACCGCGTCCGCGCCGGATTCCGCGATCGAGGCGGCCTCCGCTTCGAGCAGCGACAGCTCGCCGTCCATAACGAGCGTATTGAGCGCGACATGGACCGCGACGTTTCTCGCGTGGCAGAAGGCGACCGTGTCCGCGAGACTCTCCTCCTCAAAATTTTCGGCGTTCCGGCGCGCGTTGAAGTTCTTTGCGCCGAGATAGACCGCATCCGCGCCGCAGCGAACGGCCGCGAGGAGCTGTTCTCTGCCGCCCGCGGGAGCGAGAATCTCCGTCATATAAACGCCTCCTTTCCAAAGTCACACGCCTATCATACCACACCGCCGCCCCGAAAAAAAGCTTGCGATTTTTGCCGAAGGGATGAAATTTTTTTCGGATTATGGTAAAATGACTGCATAAAGGGAGGGATCGAAGTGTCTACCGTCACATTCAAATGCCCAAACTGCGGCGCGGGGCTGCTTTTTAACCCGGAGAACCAAAAATTCCATTGCGACTATTGCGGCTCCGAGTTTGAGCAGCCCTATCTTGAGCAGCTCGCTCGGGAGGAGGAACAGCGCGCCGCCGAGAGAGCTAAAAAAGAGGAGGCAGCTTCACAGAAAAAAGAGCAGGAGGCACAGCAGGAGCCGCAGGAGGAACAGGAACCGGGGCTTGTCTATGTCTGCCCGAACTGCGGCGCGGAGCTCGTCACCGACGGGACCACCGCCGCGACATTCTGCTATTTCTGCCAGAATCCGGTGGTGCTCTCCGGCCGCCTGACCGACGAATACCGCCCGGACGCGGTGCTGCCCTTCACCGTCACAAAGGAGGACGCCGTGAAGCGTTTTCTGGGCTGGACTGCCAAAAAGAAATTTGTCCCGACCGGTTTCTTTGACAAAAAGAAGATCAGCAATCTCTCGGGCATTTATTATCCCTACTGGGCGGCGGATTATAAAATGGAGGCCAAGTTCAGCGGCACCGCCGAGATCGTCACCCAGATCTCCACGAGCGACGAGGACATCATCACCACCAAGCACTATATGGTGGCGCGGGAAGGGAAGAGCGAGTTCCACGACGTCATGCGCTCCGCCCTCCAAAAGCAGGACCGCAAACTCGGCGACGGCATCCATCCGTACAAGCTGGAGAGCCTGAAGCCCTTTTCCATGGCCTACCTGACCGGCTTCTTTGCGGAGAAGCGCGACATCGACAAGGATACCGTGCGCCCGGAGATCATCCATGAGCTCAAGGATTATACGGATACGATGATCCGGGAGGATCTGCACTATACGAGCGTGAGCGGCACCACGCTTGTCAACCCGAAAGGGGAGCGATACCGTTATGTGCTGCTGCCGACGTGGATCGTCACCTACAAGGATCACGCCGGAAAGCTCTGGCACTACGCGATGAACGGCCAGACCGGCGCCCTCTGTGGCAAACTGCCGGTCGACAAGGGCAAGGTGGCGGCGCTCGGCGCGGCGATCGGCGGGTCGCTGATGATTTTAACATTGATTGCGGGGTGGCTGTTCGCATGAAAAAAATCATGGTTTCCATCCTGACTGCCGCCCTGCTGCTCGGATTTTCCGCGGTCACGGCCTTCGCCGATCAGTGGGTCTACGATAACGCGGATCTCTTTACGGAGACAGAGGAGGCAACTCTTGAGGAAAAAGCCGCCGCCTTCCACACGGATACCGGCATGGATTTCGTAATCCTGACGGCCAGCGACGCCTATTCCTCCGCGATGGAGCGCGCGGACGATTTTTACGATCAGAACGGCTTTGCCGCGGACGGCATGCTTTACCTGATCGACATGTATAACCGCGAGGCTTGGATCAGCACCTCGGGCGAGATGATCTACATCCTGACGGACAGCCGCATCAGCTCCGTCTTCGATCAGACGAACACGCTGCTCAGCGACGGGGCTTATTACGACGCCACGGACAGCGTTCTCGGCATCTGCAAGGATTATGCGAAAAGCGGCCCGCCTTCGGGAGGTTCCTATGCCTACGATTCGCAGACCGGAGAGATCCTCGGGACGCGCGAGGAGGAGAAGCAGTTCAACTGGATCTTCGTCCCGATCGCCCTGCTGCTCGGCGGAGCAGGATTCGCGGCGCCGTTCTTCTTCGTCAGCCACAGCTACGAGCTCAAGGGCAGCACCTACCATTATAACTACCACAACAGCGGAGCCCTCGACGTCACCGCGCGCACCGATCAGTACCTCAACACCACCGTCGTCCGCATTCCGCATCCGAAGGACCACGACAACGGGTTCGGTGGAGGCGGAGGAGGAGGCAGCGCCGTGCATACGTCGAGCGGCGGCGCTTCCCATGGCGGCGGCGGACGCGGCTTCTGAGCGTTTCCCTGTTCGAACAAAAAAGCCGGCCTCTTTTCCCGTAACGGCCCGGCAGGACGGAAACTTCCGCAATAGAAAAAAGAAAATCCCTGTTCCGAAGAGCAGGGATTTTTTATTTCTGAAATGCGGGATTTCTGCCGCCGAAGCCGTTGGATCCGTCTGTTCCGGGGAGGCGTCATTCGCTGACCCAGATGCAGAGGTTCGCGTTGTCCAGCGTGATGAACAGGTCCACGAGGATGCCGTCCTTTTCATTCATGTAATAATAAGAGGTGCCCCCGTCGAAGATCTCGCTGTCTTGGAAGACGAAGCCGATGCTCTTCAGGTAGGCCACATAGGCGTCGTACTCGGAGACGACGTAATCATACATGTAAAATTCGCTGCAATCGTAATAGCCCTCGGAGTAGTTGCCGTAGGTGTCGACGGAATACAAGCACTCGGCGCCGGTGACCACCTGATAGGTGTTGACGGTGGAATAATAGTAATAAGTGCCGTCGTACGGGCTGTAAGAGCGGGAGGACTCAGTTATGTACCACTCTTTGTAGTCGTTGACGGTGTAATTTTTGTCGCGGGACAGGACATCCAAGGTGGATGTCTTGATGGCAAGGTTGAGGTTCTCGCCGTCCACATAGCTGTAGGTGTTGATCCCCACCACATCGCCGTAGATGTCGACCAAAGGCCCGCCGCTGTTGCCGCTGGAGATGGCGGCATCCATTTGGATGCAGTCGATCATGCCGACGGTGCGGGAGGTGGAGGAGACGGTGCCTGCGGTGAAGGAACCCGTGAGCGTTCCGAGCGCGGAGCCCACGGCATAGACCTGCTCGCCGGTTTTCACGCCGTCCGTACTCAATTCCAGATAAGAGTTCCCGGAGACGTCGATTTTCAAAAGGGCCAAATCATAAACTTGGCTGAAATCGATGATCTTCTGAACGGAATAAGTGGCGCCGTCGCTGACTTCCACGCTCATGGAGACGGCACCGTCGATCACATGGTAGTTGGTGACGATCGTGCCCTGATCGTCGATAAAGAAGCCGGAGCCGGCGGCACTGTTGCCGGTGACGGTCTCCACATTTACGGTGACCGTGCGTTCCTGAACATAGGCGGCCAGATCGGTGGTGCTCATCGCCGCCTTGTTCCACTGTGCCGTCACGGTCATATCGCCGGTGACATTGGTGAAATCCTTATCCCAAGAGAGCTCAAGCCGTCCGTTTGTTGCCTCGGGCGCCACGGCGGCGGAACCTTCGGCCACGCGCTGCTGAGTTTCGCCGGAAACCAGCTCGCCGCCGTTCAGGTCAAAGCTGACCGTATAGGCCCGCTTTCCGCATGCGCTGAATGTGCCCGCCAAAAGAAGAACCAAGATAGCCGCCATCACACGAACCAGCATGTTTTTCTGCACAAAAAATTCCTCCCACAGTGTCTGCCTTTGGCCAACACAATTTTATCACAATCCTTATACTATGACATTTCCCAGCCAAATGCAACAAGTTTCCCTCGGAATGCCAACTATTTTATCAGGATTTCCCATCTGATTTCGCCTGAGCGCGGGGAGTGTGCGGACATGCATAAGGAGAGAAAGTTGGCGTTCGGCCGCTGCTTCGAGGGACTTTTTTCGATATGCATCCGCAAAATCAATAACAAAGCCGGAAATCTTGCCATAGACGATTCCAAAAATCGGTGTCGCTGCAGATAAAAAACAAGAAAAACCGGGGACCGATTTTTCCTGCGGCTCCCGGTTTTCCTTGACGATGGAGATGAGAAGATAGGAATCCCTTAAAAAAATTTTGGCCCGCGCCGTTTCCGGCACGGATGGAAACGCCCATTTTATGGGCATGCTCATGCGTCTGATTCCTGCGGGTAAGGGCGGCTATTTCAATAAATTTTTCAGCTTTTCGCCCTTGATCTCGTCCGCGCTCCATGGAATCAGGGCAAAGTATCCGTTCGAATGGGCGTCGACCTTATTGATCCATTCGATTTCGTTGCTTGCCTTGGCGGATAACATCCGGTTGGTCGTGCCGGTGCGATAGAGGGAGGAGTTGATCACCCACCACTTTGTCGCAATCTGGGCCCGCTTCAGATCCTCTTCGAGGCGCAGCGCCTCATAGACCGGGGTGGCCTCGGCGAGCGTGACGATAATGACTTCGGTTTCGGCGGGATCGCGCAGGCGCGGCAACAGTTTTTTCGCCGATTCGGGAATATCCCCCTGCGAGCGTTTGATTTCGTGATTGTAGCTCTGGGTCGACTCGAGCAAAAGAAGCGTGTGCCCGGTAGGAGCGGTATCGATCACCACGATCTGATCCTCCGCCTTGTCGACAATCTCGGCGAAGGCGCGGAACACGGCGATCTCCTGCGTGCAGGGAGAGCGCAGATCCTCTTCGATATAGGCAATGTCGTCTTCGGACATGGTCTCCCTTGCCTTGGCGAGCACCTCTTCCTGATATTTTTTGAGCTCGGCGCGTTCATCAATGTGACTCATGGTGATACCGCTGCTTTCGTCGATCACAAATTTGAGATGAGCCGCGGGATCCGTGGTCGTGAGATGGACCCTTTTTCCTTTCGCGGCCAGACCCATTGCGATGGCCGCCGCGACGGTGGTTTTTCCGACGCCGCCTTTTCCCATCGTGAAAATCACTTTTTTATTTTCATTATATAAATCCTCTACGACGTCCCTGAGACGGTGAATGGTCTGAGCGTTGATTTTTTCATCGCCGACCACGCATTGATTCTTGGTCAGAAGCGCCCGGACGTTTTTAATTCCGGTGATGTTATAGGCCCTGAGCGGGATCGTATAAACGGGGATTTTCTTTAAACTTTCCGGAATATTGTAAAGAGTCTTTCGCTGTTTTTGATACATGCTCTTGGAAATACCGTCGTCGTATGAGGTCAGTACGCCGTTGATAATCAAAATCTGATTGTTTACGCCGATCTCGGAAAGCTCTTTTGCCGCTCTCTCCGCCTCTTTTAAAGGCGACGTCTCGGGACGGGCCACCAGAATCAGCGTGGTGAGTTTGCCGTCCGCCAGCGTGGCGACCGCTTCTTTATAGATCTCTTTTCTGCTTTCCAGCCCGGATAGCTGTCCCAGACAGGAGGCGCCGTGTGTATTCTCGCTGATAAAATTGCTCCATGCGGACGGCAACTGGAGCATTCTCAGCGTATGGCCGGTCGGCGCGGTATCGAAAATGATAAAGTCGTATTCCGCCTGAGCTTTCTGATCGGTGATAAAATTGGAGAACTCATTGAACGCGGCGATTTCCACCGTGCAGGAGCCGGAAAGTTGCTCCTCCATATTTTCAAGAACAGGATCCGGCAGTTTGCCGCGGTAGGGGCCGATTACGCTCTCGCGATATTCCGCCGCCGCCTGAATGGGGTCGAGATTGGCCACTATCAGATTCGGCACGTCCTCGATGGGCGTTCCTTTATTGGTCAGTTCCGTGTGAAAGACATCCTGAAGGTTCGACGCGGGATCGGTGCTGATGAGCAGGACCCTTTTTCCACTGTCGGCCAGCGTGACGGCGGTGGCGCAGGCGGCCGAAGTTTTCCCCACGCCGCCCTTACCGGTGAAGAATAAATATTTTGTGAGGTGAATTGCCTCAGGACGAAACAGTTCCATCAGAGCGCCTCCCTTTATCCGCAGCAGTTTCCGCCGGAGCAGCCGCAGCCGCCGGAAGTTTTTGGTGTCACTTTCGCTTTGTTTACGCCCAAATAGCTTCTCGGCACGTCGAGCATGGAGATGAATTCGTCGTTGGTCGGATACCTTTTGGTTAAAACCACTTTTCCGTCCAGTACGGTGACGGGGAGCACGTCGACGCTTTTCGAGATCAGTTGGTTTACTTCCGCGTTTTTGACAAATTCCTGCGGCGCATTCGTCAGGTTATACCTTTCCACCTTGACGTTGTTTTTTTCAAGGCTGGCAAGAACGGTTGAGATTCTCAGTAGTTCCGGATTGACTCCGACTCCGCAGAGCCCTGTGGAGCAGCACATAGCCGGCTCATAGATGATCATTTTTTTCATATGGATTTTCTCCTTATTAAATAATTGTGGACAGTGATTCACATTTGGCTGCAAACCCCGGCGCTTTTATATTGTTTGAAATTTTCACCGAAATAAGCGCGCCGGCAGCCCTGACGGAATTTTTTCATATGGTCGGATGTCTTTAAAAGAAGCCGGCGCCTGCTTTTTTGCTCAAGGGAAAAGTCACCTTTTCATTTTGCAGCACAGATCTTCCTGTTTACAAATTTCCCGTTTTCGGCTGTCGGATTCATACGTGGGAAGCGATTTTAATTTATCCTCCAGATAACGAATGAGCTCCTGGTTTTCACGGCAGAATTCCTCATTTAATTTATAATAGGTCCACTGCGCCTGTTTTCTACATGAGAGAATCCCGGCGTTTTTAAGAGCGGTCAGGTGTCTGGAGGCATTCGACTGTGTCAGGTCGAGACAAGCCTCAATCTCACAGACACACATCTCGCCGCTCAAAACCAGCGAAACGATCCGAAGCCTCGTTTCATCCGAAAGAGCCTTAAAAATATCGGTCGTACCTCGTTCGCCTCCTTTAAATCCCTATATGCTCATATACTCATATTATATACCAAATATCACCGATTTGCAAGAAGGCCCGGCGTTTCTCCCGATCTATTTCTTTTGCGGTCTTTTGGCAATTTCCGCGGTCGGGCGGCAAGCGGGCAAAAACAATAAATCAGGAGGACAAAAAACGGTGTCGGCCGCAGCGCCGCTTAAAAAATAAGAAAGCCGGGAACCGCATCATCATGCGTTTCCCGGTTTTCTTTAGTGGCGGAGATGAAGAGATTTGAACTCTTGAGGAGCTTTTGACCCCTACGCGATTTCCAGTCGCGCGCCCTCGACCAACTAGGCGACATCTCCATCGTTGCTCAAGTTCCTTGCCGCTTATCACGGCACTGTGATATTATACCGGATGCCTGTCCAAAAATCAAGTGCTTTCCGAAATATTTTTGAACCGTCCGGAACGGGAAAATACGGAGCGGGATTCGGATTTCATGAAAAAATGGAGATAAATTTTAGATTTTTTTTCTTTTCATTAATTTAAAAAAATGATATAATTTCATTTATCTTCATATGGGAGGTGTGCTTATGCTCGACAGGGAACTTCTTCGGAAAGCCCAACAGAGCATTGCGGCCTCCGATTACGGCGACGCGGTTTCCGTGCTCTGCGAGGTGGATATGAACCACCTCAACGACGGTGAGCGGGGGGAAATTGAGTCGCTTTTTTATGCGATTCCGGAGGAGTATCGCGCGGCCTCGCCGATACACTGCGTTCAAGAGATGCAGTTCGCTTGGTACGAAGGCAGAAATGAGGATGTCTCCGGCTGGTATTCCCGGCTGCTGAAACTCCGCAGCGGGTGCGGAAGGGACAGCTCTTGTCGGAGCCTGATGGAGAAATGCATCTGCCGCGCCTCTTTCCTGCTGCCAAAGACCGACAGCGCGAAGGTGCTGCTGATGCTGGCCGTGCTGGCGAACGACCGGGATGCCATGCCGCCGCTCGCGATCTCCGCCACGGCCAACTGCCCGAGCGTGTTCCGCGGCGGCCGGGATTTTTCCGTCTGGGGCCAGCATTACGGCGCCGTTGCGGAGATCGTGCGTCCCATGATTCAGTCGATTTACGGCGGCTTAGGTGCCGGCAGAATCGAATGCGCGAAAGCGGAACTCCTGTACGAGAAAAACAATATTCCGGCCGCCTCCATGGAAATCGGAGGGGCCTTCATTGCCAAAGATGTGGACATTCTTTTCGCCGTCTATGCCGTCTATGCGAAGATTCGCGCGCTCGATCCGTCGGGCGGTGGCTGGCAGGAGCCGCTCAGCCGTTTTGGAACGATTCTGGAGGAGCGCGGCGCCGATTGGCTCATGCCGAATTATGAGGCGCTCCGTATCCGGTTTTCTCTTTTGGACGGTAATACGGAGGAGGCGGAAGCTTGGCTCACGAAAGAATCGGGGAGCGAATGGGACGGCATCCACCCGGATAACGCCTACCGGATGATGGCGAGGGCAAGGGTCTACCTTGCGCTCGGAAAATATACCGAGGCGGTCTCCCTCGGGGAGGAACTGCGTCAGGCTTTTGCCGCGGAAAACCGCACGCTCGATATGATCGAATGCGGCGTCATGGAGGCGATCGCCTGCGAGAGACTCGGCAGCGACGCGCTTGCCATGGAGCGGCTGGGCGCGGCGATCCTCTCCGCGGAGACATACGGCTATATCCGGGCCTTTGCGGATTTCGGCGCGCCGGCCTATCATCTTTTGCTGAAATACGGCCGCAACCCGGAACAGCGCGAGGGTTCCGCAAAATTTGTCGCCCAACTGACGGAATCGGCAAAATGCTTTGCGCTTCTTTACCCGGACTATCTTTCGGAGAAAAAGAAGGCCTCGGATTTGCCGTCGGTCGACTGCACCGCTGCGGAGATCCGGATGCTCCGGCTTCTGGAGGAGGGCAAGACCAACAGCGAGATCGCCGAGGAGGTCGGCGTCAAGCTCACGACCGTCAAATTCCATCTGCGCAACGTCTACGAAAGGCTCGGCGTCTCCAGCCGCACCGCGGCGCTCAAAGAGGCGAAGGCCCGAGGCGTTCTTTAAGAACTTCAAAACATGTCCGGAAAAAGGTCTGCCTGTGCGGGCCTTTTTTCTTTTTCCTCCATCCGAGAGTGACTTCAAGAATCTTTTGAAAATTTTTGTCAAAACCTGTACTTTCGGTCAGTTGTACATGTTCTTGGAAAGAAATACAATATAATTAGTCATATTATAGGGGGCACAATGCCTTTTTTCAAGGAGGCGGAAGGATGGCCGGCAGGGAACTTCAGCGAAAGAAGCTGGAGCAGGAAAAAAAGGACCGGGAAGAACTGAAAAACCGCCTTTCCGCGCCGCAGCACATCGTCTATAACCGCTTTGAGGAGCATGTCCGGGTCGAGGACTTCAAGCAGAGCGAAAAAACGGCGGAGGATTTTACCTACGACCGCCTGATGAAGCTCGATACCCTGTACGGCCGCATTCAGATGGGTTACCATCCGGGCCGGGATCAGGCTTTCCTGTATGCGAACATTAAAACTTCCATCTATGATTCCGCGCCGTATGCGTTTCAGCGCTCCTATATGGAGATCCGCGGGATGAAGGAGCTCAAGACCGGCGCTTATGCGAACCAGAATCTCGCATGGTCCTCCCGAAGGATCGCAAACAGCTCGGTGATCCTTTATAAAGCGCAGAACAAACCGTGGGACGAATCTTCCGTCCGGCCGTATCTCGGCAGGGCGAATCTCGGGGCCCTGCGCAAGACGATGCCGTTTTTGCTCCGGGGCGAGGAACAGGAGAGGCGCCTCGGGCTGCTGACCGAACAAGCCGAACGGAAGGCACAGATTCAGGAGATTCTGAGCGGCCGGGAGACGAAGAAAGAATACGGTCAGAAGAATACCGCCGTCGCATCGCTTCGCGCCGAACAATATGCCGCCGAGAAGCAGATGGAGGATCTCGAAGCTCTCTTCAGTAAAAAACAGCTGATGAGCATCAACTTTTTTCATAGAATCAACATGGCCTTCGATTTACAGAAGATCAAGATGTTCGATTATTACCGCACAATCCGGATGCAGCGCAGCCTGAAGGCGGAGAATGCCGCCGCCGCGGAGGATGCCTCGGGAGAGCGGAACAAAAAGAAGGATTCAAAAACCACGAAAGCTGAGGGTTGAGAAGGATGCAGGAGATGACCGCAGATTCCTATCGGGATGCGATCCGTGCCATCGGCGATGCGGCCGCGAAGGGCTACGGCGCCGAGAAGCTGTTTGCCATGCACCGGGAACTGGAAGCGCAGAGAGACGCCTCCGGCCTTCTGTTTCCTGCGGCAAAAATCGAAGCGGTCTACGGCCTTGATGAAAAAGAAACGCTTGTATTTGAGCTTTGCTGTGCAAAGCTTTTTTCAGAAGGCGCGGTTCCCTCGCAGAAGGAGCTCTTCGGCTGGATGTCCCGGATCGGGATGGAGAACCGGGCGCTTTCCCCGGTCTTCCGCGGCGCCGGGAGCGGATGCCTCGAGCCGGCCGCTGTGGATTATCTGTTGGAACGCGCGCCGGATCTGCCGGAGGGCGCATATCTCGATCCCTGCGCGGAGGTCGGCCCGTATTTTCGGGAGGAGACGCTGCCTTCGGAGTTCGGGGCTTTTCTCGATTCCGCGGCGGAAAGGGATGTCTACCCGGCCT
>ERZ795048.2714-NODE-2714-length-13952-cov-5.367561_pt1 | contig 13952 bp, 13 predicted proteins | sample MGYA00375132_ERZ795048 | MGnify/ENA primary metagenome ERZ795048 (study PRJEB30177, sample SAMN05720225) | activated sludge metagenome | isolation source: Anaerobic digester | place: Hong Kong | collected 2014-12-17 ...
TAAAGCCCGAAAGGATTACCCGAAGCCCCGGAAGCCAACGTCGCCTCTGTCTCATACACTACAGGATGCAACCCCGCATTTTTTAAGGTGTAAGCCAGCGCACACCCGGCAATCCCACCGCCGACAATCGCAATCTTCATATCTCGGTCCCCCGGTCACTCAAGGAATCACCGTGTTTAAAAACCCCAATCGTCATATCGCGCTTACGCCCGAACCCGGGAACCTTTTCAACTGCAAAACCAACAGCTTCCAACCCACGGCGCACCCTGCCCGCAGCCGTAAAGGTCGCCATACGGCTACCATTATAGCTAAGCCGCGCCATATTCTGAAATACCACATCGGTCCACATATCCGGATTGGAAGACGGTTTAAATCCATCGAGAAACCACGCATCAACCTTCGTATCAATTCTTGAAATCGCAGCATTTACATCGTCAAACACCAACGTCAAATTGACACGCCCGCTCAAAGACAAACGATGAAACCCCGGCATAAGTGGCGGATATAACCGAATCATCTTTCTAAGATGGGCGCCAAAAAACGGATCCCAGGGATGCAAATGCAAATGGATTTCCTCTCCGTCCAATGGAAATTTTTCAAATGAAATGAAATCAAGCCGTTGATCAGACGTTGACGTTTCCTCAAACCGCTTCCACGCTGCCAGAAAATTAAGCCCCGTTCCAAAACCGGTCTCGGCAATCACAAAGCGATCACGCCCCTGCCAGCCACGCGGCAAATGATTACCATCCAGAAAAACATACTCCGTTTCCGCCAGCCCGTCATCGGCAGAAAAATACACATCATCAAATTCTTTTGATCGCGGCGCCCCTTTGGGGCTTGCACCAAACATAGCGGCCTCTATAGTTATTGATCTTATAAGAATTTACGCGAGTGTAACACAATGTCCAAAAATCCGCTTCTAGAAATTTCAAATCTGCCGAACCACGCCCCCGCCTTTGGCGCCATCAAAAACGAACATTACATGCCCGCCGTAAAGGCCGCCATCGAAGAAGCCCGCGCCGTCTATGAGTCGATTAAAAAGAACCCCGAAGAACCAAACTTTAAAAACACAGTCGAAGCTATGGAAACAGCGGGAGAAACTCTGAGCCAGGTCACAAGCATTTTCTACAACCAGCTCTCATCCACAGGAGGTGATGAGCTTCACGAACTGGCTGAAAAAATTGGCCCCATCACCTCAAATTTCTCCAGCGATATTATCCTGGATGCGGCGCTCTTTGCGCGCCTCAAAGCCGTACATGATAAAATAGAGGAGCTGGACCTGACCGTAGAACAGCACACCCTTCTTGAAGAAGACTATAAAAACTTCGTCCGCGGCGGCGCGCTGCTCCCCGAAGATAAAAAACAGCGCCTGCGCGAAATTAATGAGGCGCTCTCCACCCTCGGCCCGGCTTTTATGAACAACGCCAATAAATCCGCCGAAAAATTCGAAATGGTCATTAAAGACAAAGCCGATCTGGCCGGTCTGCCCGAAAGCGCTATTGAAGCCGCCGCCCTGTCTGCTAAAGAAAAAAACATGAACGGACAATGGCGTTTCACACTGGATTACCCCAGCTATGCCCCGTTCATTCAATATGCCGACAACCGCGAGCTTCGCGAAAAAATGTGGCGTGCTTTCGGCAGCCGCGCCTACGGTGATGAATTTGATAACTGCGAAAACATCAAAAAAATTATCACCCTGAAAGACGAACGTGCGAGGCTGCTCGGTTATAAAACACATGCCCACTATGTTTTGGAACGCCGTATGGCCGAAAACCCCTCAAGCGTTTTAGGCTTCCTCAAAAAACTTAAAAGTACCTATAAACCGGCAGCCAAAAAAGATCTTGCTCAGCTCCAGAAATTCGCCAAAAAACACGGCCTCGAAAGTGAGCTTAAACCTTGGGATGTAGGCTATTATGCTGAAAAGCTAAAACAAAAACTCTTCGATTTTTCTTCCGAAGACCTCCGACCCTACTTCCCACTGGATAAAGTCCTGGCCGGATGTTTTGAACATTTCTCACAGCTATTTAACATCGAGTTCCGCGAAGCAAAAGACTATGAAACATGGCACAAAGACGTCAAAACCTTTGAACTTTATAACAAAACCTCCGGGGCCTTCATCGGCACACTTTTCGGCGACTTCTTCCCCCGCACAGGTAAAAAGAACGGCGCATGGATGACCGCCTATCGCAGCCAGGGCCTGTTCCATGGCAAGATCGAACGCCCGGTCATTGGCATCGTCTGCAACTTCACAAAGCCTACCGAAGACAAACCCTCGCTCATTACCCACGGCGAAGTCACAACCTTGTTCCATGAAATGGGCCACGCCATTCACGGATTGCTTTCAAACATCACCTATCGCTCCTTATCAGGCACCTCAGTCCTCTGGGATTTTGTCGAACTCCCCTCCCAGCTTCAGGAAAACTGGTGCTATGAGAAGAAAACCCTCGACCATTTCGCCGCCCATTACGAAACCGGTGAAAAAATACCGGTCAACCTTATCGAAAAAGTACGCAAGGCCAAAAACTTCATGGTCGGCTGGGGCGGTTTGCGCCAAATCGGCCTCGGAATGCTGGACATGACCTGGCACACCGCCGACCCGTCAACAATCGACGATGTCGCCGCATTCGAAGATAAAGCGCTTAAAGATACAACGCTCTTCCCACGCCTCGCCGGACCGACCTCAACCAGCTTCAGCCATATCTTCGCAGGCGGCTATTCCGCCGGATATTACAGCTATAAATGGGCCGAGGTTCTCGACGCCGATACGTTCGAACTGTTTCTTGAAAAGGGCCTGTATGACCGCAAAACCGCCAAAGCCTATCAGGAAAAAATCCTGTCCAAGGGCGGTTCCCAGCATCCGGCAATCCTGTATCGGAATTTCCGTGGCCGCGACGCAGACCCCGACGCCCTGCTCCGCCGCGAAGACTTGCTAAAAGATAAGGCAGCGTAAATAAAAGCCGTGTGCCGTTGCGAAAATGGTTTTGGACGATTTTTCTGATGGCGACGTCAAATGACGGACAAGGCTGATTTTAGCTTTGAAGGCGGGGTTGGTAGCGGTGGGGTGATTTGAACACCCGACACAAGGATTATGATTCCTCTGCTCTAACCCCTGAGCTACACCGCCGTAACCTAAATGGCCAAGAAGACCGATTTGTTACTCCAATGATACCCGTAAAGGGTAGGGTTATGTTTTTTATACTTTCCAAGGCTTGTCATTTCAAGCCGTTTGGAGCGCGCCTCATTTGAGACATATGGATTTGTTCCACTGCTTTAACCGGCTGAGATACTTCGCCATAAGCGCTGTTGACGCTGCAAGGTTGGTTTATCGCGTTTTCATTTGAAATTGTCAAGAGAGGCGTATTTAAAATTGCCGCGTGGCCTGAAAAAGGTGCGGGGTTACAGAGAGTTGTTTTTTATTGCGGCACTATTGGGGTGAAATTGTGCGGGCCACCGAAATTAAACATACCGGCTTCTTTGACTTCAAGGCCGAATTTATCGGGTCTGCTCATGATATCTTGAAATGCAGCTTCTATGGCCGGATGTCGTCCTTCCGGTCCTCTGTCATCGAGTTCTTCCATCATGGTTGCTGTAATGCGTTGTGGGCTTGTATATGCTGTGTTGTTGTCGGCAAAGAGTTTTTGTCTTTCATAGAGGCGCAAGAATGTTTCCTCGATATGATCCAAGGGAAGTGCCTTAGTGTTGAATTGATCCGTTACATCTTTAGGGTAGTCTGCTTTGGGACTATATTTATTTTTCTGGAATTTTTCCGCAGGCATAATTCCTTGTTCGATTATGCGCGTATTTGTCCGTCCTAAAGCTGTATATTTTGTATCGCCCATGTCAAATGCCCTCTTGAGCGTATCTCGCTCTTTTTGACATAATAACATTTCAGATGTTAAAAATTGATTAAGGTAAATTACGGATTATGGCTGTGAGCAATGTTTTTAGTTGAGTTTTTGATGGTGGTTATTTTTAGGAGGATGGTCCCGGGAGTTCCATTCTGTTGTCAGCGGCGGTGCTGTCGTGGCTGCCGAACCATCCATCTTCAATGCGGTATTTTGCTTGATTGGCCTCGACTTCGGCGATGGCTGCATTTACTTCGTCGCTTATTTCTTCGGGGATGAGCCCTTTCTTAGCCATTGTTATGACATCGTCAAAATTATTAGCGTTGATCCCCCATGATGAAATTTCACTGATGACCCCGCCATCGCGTTCAAGAGCTTCGTTAATGTCATTATATTGGTTCATGAAGGTGCAAACCGGGTCGGCACATTTGGTGAATTCTGCCTTTGGGCCTTCGACTTTAATCTTTGAACCAACAGAAGGTTCGCGGCCTATTTCTTTATAGATTTCGGCCAGTCGGTTTCGTGTGTCTTTGCTAACGCCTGCGCTGTTATAGCTTGCTAATGTGATGTCCCCTGGTTCCGCCATGTGTCAAGCCTTTTCTGGTTAAGTTACGGCTTTATTATACATAATTTATTCTTAAGGGGTGGTTAACGTGGCAGGAAAGGCGACTTTGTGGCGGGAGATATAGAATTGTCTGAAAATGCTGGCTTAAGCAGCGTTTTGCGCGGATTTTTTGCTTGTTTTTGTGATCCAGCCGCCGCCGAGGACGCGATCGCCCGCATAGCATACGGCGGCTTGCCCCGGTGAAATGCCGTACTGTGGCTGGTCTAGTCTGATTTCATTTTTTTCCGTGTTTAAAACGGCGGGTGTAGGCTGCATGACAGAGCGGAACTTCACTGTGACAGGGAGGAATGCGCAGCCTTTTTTTGCCTTCAGGTTTTTGGTGTCATACAGCCAGTTGCAATCTTCTAGATACAGAATATCGCGGGCCAGGGCTTCTTTCGGGCCGACGATGACGGTGTTGGTCGCAGGGTCGATCTGCACGACATATAAGGGTTCGTTGTTCTCGCTGACGCCGCCGCCGATGCCGAGGCCTTTGCGCTGGCCGATGGTGTAGTGGATGATCCCCTCGTGCGTGCCGACGGTGCGGCCATCGATATGGACGATGTCGCCGGGCTGTTCCGCTTCGGGGCGGATTTTTTTGACTACACGCGCATAGTCGCCATGTGGGACGAAGCAGATGTCCTGAGAGTCGGGTTTGTCGGCAGTGATCAGGCCGAGGCGGTCGGCCTCCCGACGGGTTTTGTCTTTGCTCCAGCCGCCCAAGGGAAAGCGCAGGAAGTCGAGTTGTTCCTGCGTGGTGGCGAAGAGGAAATAGCTCTGGTCCTTGCCGTGGTCGTGGGCGCGGTGGAGGGTGGCGCGGCCATCGTCGTTGATTACGCGTTTGATGTAGTGGCCGGTGGCCATGCAATCTGCGCCGAGGTCTTTGGCCACTTGCAGCAGATCGTGGAATTTGACGCTCTGGTTGCATTTGACGCAAGGGATCGGGGTTTGGCCGCGCATATAGCTATCAGCGAAATCCTCGATGACGCTTTCGCGGAAATTGCTTTCGTAATTCAGAACATAGTGAGGGAAGCCGCAAATACCTGCGACTTTTTTGGCGTCGTAGATATCCTGTCCGGCGCAGCAGGTTTTCGATTTGGCGACCGCTTCGCCCCCATGGTCATTGGAGTCATAGAGTTGGAGCGTAACGCCGACGACATCATAGCCTTGCTCATACAAGAGCGCGGCGGCGACGGAGGAGTCGACGCCGCCGGACATGGCCACGACTACGCGCGTGTCCTTGGGGGCTTTGTTTATGCCTAGGCTATTCATAACGGGGGTTATATAAGCGTTTGCCGTGAAAAAGTCCAGATTTCCGAGTTTTTGTTGACATATTATAAAATCAAATATAGTGAGTGTGCCATGTTTTCATATATTAGACGCCAGATATTACAAAAACGGCTTGGTTTTGCTTTTAAGCAAAAAGAGTTGCCGATTATCGATCAAAATCCTGAATTCTTCTTTTCGGGGGATTATTTGCGTCATGCGCGTGAAACGAAAGAGCGCATTGAGAAAATAATTCTTGAAAAAGGGTTTGAGGGCAATTTTGATCTTGTGCTGGTTGATGAATTTAATCATTGCGCGCGTAAGATTAAGCCAATTTACGGCAGGGAGACTACAGTTTTGCAGGATTTTATGGCTAGTCAGAAGGATAGCTACCAAACGCTGCGGGATTTTTTTACTGAAGCTAAAGATGTTCTTGTTTACGAGGCTTCGAGTTTGCGTGATTTTGCGTATTCTCAGCTTACAGTGGCATCAAAGAAGGCTCTTCGGGAAGAGCTTGGGAAAATATCGTCATCAGATTTTTTTGAGGCTACGCCTTTGTTTCAAGCCTTTCATTTTTGGAAAGCTGCTATGGAATCAAATTATTTGAATAAAGATAGAGGCAATTGTGATTTTTGGGGAGACTCTTTGCGTGTGTCGTGCATGCGCGGCGAAGGTGATTTGATGGTTCGCTTTTATGAATCTGTTTATAATCTCGATGTGTACGGGAATGAGCCTCCTGAAGGACATCGCCGCCGGGATGAAGAGCTTTTGAAGGGCGTGCTGGGCGGTTTTGATTGGGACGCCGCCGTTCCCTCTCATTAGGTTTCAAGTTGCAGCCTCAATATCCGCGGCGAAGCGTAGTTCGCGCAAGGGACGGACGATGGAGGTAGATTTTTCGTAGAGCGGGTGGCGTTTATAGGCGTTCAGTGTTTCAAGATCGGGGAATTCACCATAGACGACAATATCGATGTCGTTGCCGAGCTGATCGGCTTTTTGATTGCGGGTGATCTCTATTTTTGCGCCGGGAATTTGCGTGAGGTTCATCAGCCCGCTTTCGATTGTATCGAGGTCATCCTTGTTCTTGGCGGAAAACATTACAATATGCCGGATCATGAAAATGCCTCTTCTTTTGTGCCTGGCAAGGTGACGACCAGGCCGTCGAGATCCTCAGTGAGTTTTACCTGACATCCAAGCCGAGAAGTGTCACGTACATCGAAGGCCATGTCGAGCATGTCTTCTTCTTCCTCGCATTGTTCGTTGCCCGCGGCGGTTACGCGATCGATCCAGTCAGAGTGGATATAGACATGGCAGGTGGCGCAGGCCATTGATCCGCCGCAGGCACCCTCTATACCTTTGATCTTATGTTCGACGGCAACCTGCATGATCGACCAGTTGTTTTCAGCTTCTATAATCTGGTGCGAACCGTCTTTATGCAGGAATGTAATTTTAGGCACGGTCTTGAGCTTTCTTTTGGATGCGGGAGGTGATGTTTTGCCAGACTTTGATAAAGCGATCAATATCGTTTTGGGTTGTGTTCCATCCGGTCGAGATGCGTATGGCGCTTGTGGTTTCTTCATCGCTTACGCCCATGGCTTTGAGAACGTGGCTGGGCTGAACGCGGCCCGATGAGCAGGCTGAGCCGTTGGATACGGCGACGCCTTCGAGGTCGAGCGCTATGAGCAATGTTTCGGAGGATACGCCGGGCTGGGAGAACAGCGTGGTGTTCGCAACGCGCGGGGCATTTTTGCCGTAGATTTTTATGTTTTTTAACGTCGTTTCAAGTTTGGTTTGCAGGGCGCGTGTTTTGTTCTGATAATCCTGAATTCCGTCTTGGGCTAACTCTGCTGCTATCCCAAATCCGGCAATTCCGGCGACATTTTCGGTGCCGGCTCTTGCGGATTTTTCTTGCCCGCCGCCATGCAGCAGGGTTGGTGTTATTCCGCAAATGCCGAGTGCGAGGGCCCCGATACCTTGAGGGCCGCCGATTTTATGGGCTGAGAGGGTAAAAAAATCGATACCAAGGGCGGCCATATCGATGGGGATACGCCCGGCGGCCTGCACAGCATCGCAGTGAAATAGCGCGCCGTGTTTGTGGGCCAGCGCTGCGGCTTCTTTGACGGGCTGGATAATGCCGGTTTCATTATTGGCCAGCATCACCGAAACTAATGCGGTTTTTTCGGCTTTGAGTAGTATCTCGAAGGTTTCCAGATCCAGCACGCCTTCCGGAGTAGTCGGGATGCGGTCACTTTTCGGGACAGTTTCCAAAACGGACGGATGTTCAATGGCTGATACGAGAACCCGTTCTTTTGTGAAATGGCGCAGGACTGTGTTATTGCCCTCTGTCGCGCCGGAATTGAAAATGATTTGAGCAGGCGGGACACCGACGAGGGCGGCAATTTTCTCGCGGGCACACTCGACAATTTTACGTCCTTCGCGGCCAAAGCTATGTACAGCAGAAGCGTTGTGCGGCGCGCTTAAGCATTCATTTATAATGGCGATGACTTCTGGCCGCGTTGGCGCGGTGGCGTTGTAATCTAAATAGGTTTTTTTATCCATGGACGCTATTTAAGCGATTTTCCCTATGGTTTCAAATAGTTTACGAGCATGTGGGTGATGTTCAAGTTGATTGTGCAGTACGTCATGTAATGTAATTTCACACAGAGTTGCCGATAAAATTCTACCAATATGCTCCCATAGGGCATGGGTATGTTCACAAGGATTTGTTTTGCCGGTTTTCGTTTTTTTGCGTTTTGCCGGTGCGTTGTCTTCGCTGGCGCGCAGAATATCGGTAATCATGATTTCATCGGCACTCTTGTTTAAAAGATACCCACCGCCGGGGCCGCGATAGCTTTTGACAAGGCCGTGGCGTCGTAGTCCGGAGACGAGTTGTTCAAGGTAGGATAGTGAAATTCCGGCATTGGCTGCAATTTTTGTTAATGGAAGCGGATTTTTAGAGTCTGTACGGGTAAGTTCAACCATTGCTATGAGGGCGTATTCTCCGCGTGAATTTAATGTGAGTGTTGAGGGCATTCGTTTTTACGGTTTTAAATTTTCGTTTATATTAATAATGTCTAATGCTTTATAGGTTCTTTGGCGTTTTTGCACTATGAAATTTTCTTTTTTGTCGTATGTTTTTGTGAATTTTGTGAAAAAGGGCGGCTGTTTTTTTACATAGTACATATTTTGAGCTACTTGGACTGAAAATGATTCGATTTGTAGCGGGTATTATCCACAAACAGAATCAATAGGTTGTAATGTTTTTATAGACAGTGCAGGATGTTTTTCCTATATAGGGGCAGCTTTAAAATATAGCAGGATCGGGGCGAGGCTTTTATTTCCTTCGTTCCGGTTTTTAAAAATCAAACCCGAAAACAGTTAGGGATACTAAATGCCAGAAGTTATTTTCAATGGTCCGGCGGGCCGTCTTGAAGGTCGCTATTCTCATTCAAAAATTAAAAACGCCCCGCTCGCTTTAATTTTACATCCGAGTCCAGAGCATGGCGGTACGATGAATAACAAAATCACTTATAATATGTTCCAAGGCTTTGCGGCGCGCGGATTTTCGTGTTTGCGGTTTAATTTCCGTGGTGTTGGGCGTTCGCAAGGACTGTTTGATCAAGGCGAGGGAGAGCTTAGCGATGCCGCTTCTGCGCTGGACTGGATGCAGGAGATTAATCCAAATGCGCCGTATGTTTGGGTTGGCGGGTTTTCTTTTGGTGCGTGGATCGGTATGCAGCTTTTAATGCGGCGCCCGGAAATTCAAGGTTTTATTTCTGTCGCTCCGCCTGCGAATACTGAGGATTTTAGTTTTCTTGCACCGTGCCCGACTTCCGGTCTGGTGGTGCATGGAGGCAAAGATGACGTAATCGAAGAATCCTTCGTGTCTGAGTTTGTTGAACGTTTGCATCAGCAAAAAGGTATTGATATCGATTACCGCGTGATTGATGAGGCTAATCATTTCTTCCACGGCTATAATGACGTGATTATTGATCATATGCATGATCATTTGAACAAGGCTGGTGCCGGGCGTCAGGTTCGGCTGGAAGATATGGTCACCGCTCTGGCGGGATAGTCATAGTCCTTTGTGATCACCAAATTTTTCTAAATAGAAAAGCCCTCAATCGTCGAGGGCTTTTTGTCTAGGCGGCTTTTGCGATGTTTTCTGCGGCGCTTTCAACTTCTTCAACGTGGCCGTCGACTTTGACTTTGCGCCATATAGCGGCGATTTTGCCTTCCTCATTGATCAGGAAGGTTGAGCGTTCAATGCCCATGTATTTTTTGCCGTACATATTTTTTTCTTTCCAGACGCCATAGCGTTCGCAAATGTCGGTGTTTTCATCGGAGACGAGCGGGAAATTCAAATTGTATTTTGCTTTGAATTTATCATGGCGTACTGGTGAGTCTTTGGAGATGCCGATGATGGTTGTGCCTAGTTTTTTGAAAGCTTGCAGGGCTTCGTTGAAGCCGCAACTTTCCTTGGTGCAACCGGGTGTGTCGTCTTTGGGATAGAAATATAGGACAATCTTTTGGCCTTTAAAATCCGATAGGGAAAGTTCACGATTGCCGTCTGCGGGGGCGGTGAAATTAGGGGCGGGGTCTCCAACTTTTAATTCTGTCATAGCGTTGTCCTTTCAAAAATCCATACTTACTTCAGTTTCTTTAACATGGGGGCTTTGCGGCTTAAGTCAAGCGTGGCATAAAATAGGATATGGATTTCAAGCTTTTCTGCAGACGTAGTGGTCTTATATTCGTTGAAATTTTGGCGGTTGGCGTTGTTTTAACGGTGGTGGCTGTATGCGTTTTAGGATGGCGGCTTTTGTCGGCGCCGCTGGATATGGAGTTTGCGCGGCCATATATTCAAGAAGCTTTGCGTGATGAGCAAAGCGGTATGTATGTCAGCATGGATAACATTGTGCTGTTTTGGCCGGATTTGCGCGAGCCGTTGCTGCTGGGCCTAAAGGGGGCGAGCGTGTATGGGCCGGAGGGGCGTGTTGTGGCTTCGATTGGCGAAGCAGCGCTGGGGCTGAATAAAGCGCATTTGCTGATGGGGCAGATACGGCCCGAAGGGTTGGTTCTTAAGCGTCCAAGTTTGAGTCTTATTCGAAATGCGGATAATAGCTTTGATATTGGCGTGGCAGATACAAAAATTTATGGTCCGGCGCAACCAAAGGAAGAAGATGGCGCGCAAGTTGATTATATTGAACAAATTCTAGGCGTTCTTGCCGGCGATCAGAACGGGCCAGTGGCGGATAGTTTGCTTTCGGAACTGAGAAGTTTTGAGATTGAAGAGGCCAGCTTGTTGGTTGATGACCGGGTGCTCGCGCTTTCGTGGGTTTTGCCGCGCGCTGATATTGTGATTGAACGGGTCGAGGGGGCTTTGCGGTCGAAGGGGATTGTGGATTTGCCTGCAGAGGCGGGCGCCGCGCCTCGGCTTAAATTTACGGCAGAGTTAGGACTTGCCTCTGAGGCGGTAGATCTGGATGCAATTTTAGAAAATTTTGATTTGTCACTGTTGGGGCAGAAAATTCCTGAGCTTGAGATTTTGAAAATGCAGGATGTGCCGCTCAATGCACAGTTTAAGGCGCGTATTGATAAAGGTATGAAGTTGCAGCGCGCTGATTTAACGGTGCTTTCTGAGGCCGGGGCGTTGAATATTGCAGAGCTTTCGGCACAGCCTGTGGTCTACAAAGATTTAGGCGTTTTGGCGCATTACACGGCGCAGAACGGTCAGGTTGATCTCAAGAAGGTGCAGGTTACGATCAGCGGGGTAAAGCTTGAGGGGAATGCCGATTTGACGTTGAGTGAGGCGGGCACTGTTAACGGTCCGGTGCGTCTTGAAATTGAACGTTTAGCGCAGAGTGCGATTGCACCTTTGTGGCCTGTGGCGCTGGCCGAGGATAACAGCAAGGAATGGATTGTTGATAAGCTCGGGGCAGGCATTTTTTCAAATATTTATGCGCAGGGCGATCTTGAGGTTCTACCGGGTGAGGGTAGAACGAGTGTTGATCTGAAGAAGCTTGTGGCGGGATTTGAGTTTGAAGGTATGAGTATTGATTATCGTGCGCCACTTAAGCCGGTTACTAACGCTAAAGGCAGAGCCAGATTCGATCTCGATAGCGAAACGATACGTATTGATATTGAATCTGCCAGAGTGATGGATTTGGCTGTTAGTGAAGCGGATGTTGAGTTAGTCAATATTATTGAGGCTGGAAAAGGGCAAGCCGATATTAACCTTAAGCTTCAAGGTCCTGCTAAATCAGTTTTTACCTACATTCGTGATGAGCCGATTGGGGTGAATAGTGAGATTGATGTTGCGAATGTTCGTGGTCAGGCTGATATGCGGGTTAATATTTCCTTGCCGACGAAAAAGGACATTAAGATTGCCGATGTCGATGTGAATGTTCGAGGAACGCTCAGCAATGCATTCTTGCCCAATGTGGTGCGCGGACTTCCCTTAAGTGAAGGGCCGTTTGATGTAAGCGTGAAAAACAATGCTTTGCGGGTGAGGGGCAAGGGACGGCTTGGCGATCAGCCGATTACGCTTGATTATCATGAGTATTTAAGTGCGGCAGGCAAGCCCTATGCCATGCAGGTTAAGGCTGCAGTGATGGCGACGCCGGAACTGCGTGATCAGTTCGGCATGGATCTGAGCAGCTTTTTAGAAGGATCGGCTTCGGTTGATGTGACCTATACAGAATATGCTGGGGGGGGCGCCGAGGCGCTTGTGGCGGCGGATTTGACTCCGGCGCGGGTCTTTGTCGATCCGTTTGATTATGAGAAGAAGCCTCAGGTGAAGGGAAGCGCAACGCTTAAAGCGGTTTTGAAGAATGGGGACTTAAAGGAAATTCTTGATCTGAAAGGGAGCGCGCCGGCTTTGAAACTGGAGTCTTCTCATTTACGGTTTCGTCAGAAGGGCGAAGAGACAGAATTGGCTGGAGGCAAGGTTTCACGTTTTACGTTGAATGAAACGGTGGCGCAGTTGGAATTTGAGGTTGAGCCTTCCGGAAAGACGAAAATTGTGCTGGATGGGCCCTTCCTTGATGCAAGGCCGTTTATGGACGATGAAAAAGAAGAGGGTAAACCTTATGAAGCGCCGCCGATGTTGATTTCGGTGGCGGCTGACCGGATGCGCACGGCGGATGAAGAAACAGTGCAATATGCCAAGCTGTATATCGATATTGACGAACAGGGCACAATTAACCAGATGGAAATGGATGGTATTGCGGGCGGCGGCGATATTTATTTGCGTTATAAGCCCGATGGCTCTGGCAAGAGGGTCTTTCGATTGGAAGCCGATGATGCGGGTGCGATACTTAAAGCATTTGATTTGTATAAAGGTGTGCGCGGCGGCAAGCTGGTGATTTACGGCGAGCCGATCCGCGGAGTGTTTGACCGGAATTTAATCGGTGTGGCGGAGATGAGCGATTTCAAGGTTATCGATGCTCCAGCATTGGCGCAGCTTCTCGGGGCGATGTCTTTGCCAGGGTTAATGGCCAGCCTGAACGGGCAGGAAGGCCTCAGCTTTACCAAGATGGAGGCGAATTTTGACTGGCGGTATAGACCGAACGGGTCGTTGCTGGTGTTTAAAGATGGCCGGACCTCGGGAAATTCATTGGGGCTGACCTTCGACGGGACGTTTGATAATGCCGCCCATACGATGGATGTGACCGGTACAATTATTCCGCTGTCCGGGATTAACAAGGTGATCGGCGATATTCCGCTGGTCGGGGATATTTTGACCGGCGGAACCGGCGCGTTGATTGCGGCGACCTATACGATGAAAGGATCAAGCGAAGATCCGAAAGTCTCGGTCAATCCGCTGTCCGTATTGACGCCGGGGATCTTGCGGCGCGTGCTGTTCGAGCAGAAATAGGCCATTTTGGGGTGTCTTTTAACCCACTGTTTTTATGTATTAAAGTTCATTTTCTTCTTTTTGTTCGCCATTTTTGCCGGGGTGGGGTGCGGTGTTCGTCATTGCGAGGAGGCGAAGCCGACGACGCAATCCAAGTTTTCTGCTGGATTGCCACGCTCCCGTTGGTCGCTCGCAATGACGGTTCGTTTTCAAGCTTTAGGCTTCACCAGCGCGTGTTTTTTCTTCGATGTCGAGATTTTGACGGCATCGCCCTCGCTGATCATATCGGCGGTCAGGGTAAAGGCCGGGTCGGTGACCGGCTGGCCGTTCACTTTCGCGCCGCCTTGTTCGATGATGCGGCGGGCTTCGCCTTTTGATGCGGTGA
>ERZ795048.2715-NODE-2715-length-13951-cov-6.635723_pt1 | contig 13951 bp, 13 predicted proteins | sample MGYA00375132_ERZ795048 | MGnify/ENA primary metagenome ERZ795048 (study PRJEB30177, sample SAMN05720225) | activated sludge metagenome | isolation source: Anaerobic digester | place: Hong Kong | collected 2014-12-17 ...
AGATGGTACGAAGTGACTGGAGTTCAGACGTGTGCTCTTCCGATCTACCGGGCAGGCGGAACGGCCGCGGCGCGCTTTGGTTCCTCGGCGGCGCCGCCGCGGTTGCGCTGATCGTCGCCGCGCTGATTTTTACGAGAGCGTCGTTTGCCGACGTAATGGGCGGCGTTTCCGGCATGCTCTCCGACCCGGACCATCAGGCGACCGGCGTCGTCCGCGTACTCGGCAGCTATCTCAACGCAATCCGCGTGCTCTACGGCCCGGTGAGTTACGGCGCGGCTGGCCTGCTTGCGCTCGGCGTATGCGCATCGTGTACGAAAAAGCCGAAGCTGAAGCAGGCTGCACGGCTGACCGGGGCGATCGCGGCGATCCTGCTCATGCTGGGCGTAACGCTGCGCGCGTTTACGTACGACTGGGCCGGCTACCACCGGATGAATCTGATAGCGACGGGGCTTGCGCTGCTTGCTCCCGGGCTGTACTTTTTATCGGGCAGAAAGGCGGACCGGGTCGTCTTTTTGTACTTTCTGAGCTGCGCGCTTTCCATCACAACCCAGCTCGGCAGCAATACGCGTATACTGGCCGCCTCCGGCATGCTGCTTCCGGCGTCGGCCGCTACGATTCTGTATCTTTTTGATCAAAAGGAAGCGCTGTTCCGGTTCCGCTTTGCCGAAAGGCCTGACCGGCGCTGGAAAGGCGGATGCGTTCGTGGATTTCAAACGGCGGCGGCGGTTGCCTGCCTCGTGTTTGTGACCGCGCTGTTTACGCTCCGCGCGAGCGCCGTCTACCGCGACGAGACGATTGCGAATCTGGACGCCATGATCGAAGAGGGAGCCGCCAGGGGGATCTATACGACGCAGGAAAGCGCGAGCAGGCACGACCGGCTCGTTGCGGATATTCGCGACTGCGCGCCCGACGAAGGCTCGATCCTGATTACCAGCCTGTTTGCGGAAGGGTATATGCTCACGGAGCTTTCCGCCGCCACGCCTTCGGCCTATACGATACGCATGGATTCCGAGTGGCTGAACGCTTATTATGAAAAGAATCCGCAGCGCCGCCCGTCCGTCGTGTTTGCGCTCGATCCGGACATGGATTACAACGACCGCTCGATGGAAGGAAACGAGATTTACGAAAGCGACCCGGACTACGAAAAGACGATTTTTTCGAGCGGAATCGCTTACACGTTGATTGAGGATTGACACGGACGGCGGTTTACAACTACAATAAATAGTAATTTATATTATGACAGTACGGAAAGGAAGAAACATGAGCGTTACGAAAGAATTGATTGGCTCGCTGCTCGGCGGCGACGCGGTTAGCACTCTGAGCAAATCCAGCGGCGCAAAAAAATCGGAAGTGGAATCCCTGATCGGCGCGGCGCTGCCGCTGATGATTTCCGGCATGCAGAAGTCCGCCGGAACGAAAAAAGGGGAAGCGTCGCTTGAAAAAGCGCTTTCCGACCATGCGGACGATGATGTTTCCGATGTAAAGTCGTTTTTAAAGAACGTTGACGCGCAGGACGGCGCAAAGATCCTTGAGCACCTCTTTGGCGGCGACACTAAGAAGACCGTCTCCTCGCTCTCGAAAAAGGCGGGCACGACGAAATCGCAGACGACGAAGATCCTCGTTCAGCTTGCGCCTCTGCTTCTTTCCCTGCTTGGCAAGCAGAGCCAGAGTTCGTCGAGCGGTATCGGGTCGATCCTGGGCTCGCTGCTCGGCGATTCGTCCGACGACGGCGATGATTCGCTGCTTTCCGCGCTGCTCGGCAGCGGCACGAGCGACGCTGCCGGTTCTCTGATCGGCAGTCTGCTTGGCTCCGGCTCTTCGTCCGGCTCCGGCGTTGCCGGCACGCTGCTTTCCGCGATCATGGATGACGACGACGACGATGATGACGATGACGACGATAGCCTGCTCGGGAGTTTGCTTGGCGGCGGCGGTTCGAGTGTTGCCGGAAGCTTGCTGGGTTCGCTCTTTGGCGACGATTCGCAAAAATAATAAAAAGCACACTAAAACGGCTGCCGTCAGGCGGCCGTTGAGACCGTCAAAAAACATGTTTTTTGACGGGATAACCACGTTTTGCCTCTCGCCCTTCGGGCTCCCGGGCGGCAAAACGCACGGAGAAACCGCCCGAAACGGGCGATCCGTTGCGGCGGTTCAACCGCCGCAGCCGGAATATACGGGTTAAGGGTTGCGACCCTTAACAATCCCCTGGACTTTTTTGACAGGCTGAACGGCTGCCGTCAGGCGGCCGCTTTTGTCGTGGCTAGACGTTCTGCGCGCCGAAGAGAAGCCGGAATCTTTTTTTCGATTTGGCGTCGAGAATTCCGCCGGAAAGCGCCTGCAGGACATAGCGTTCGATCGCTTCGTCCCGGTCTGTTTCCCGAATGGCCATGAGGACCGTTAAAATGTCCGTTAAAACCAACTTCCGCATGGACTGCCGAACCGCCTGCAAATCGAGCGCGGTCAGGCTTTTTACGACGGGAGCGCTTAAGCTGGGATGGAAAGCGATGATTTTTTGCAGATTCTGTATGCACTGGCGCACGGTGACCGGCTTTTCGTCCTCCAGCAGAGAGAGGTAACGGGGCAGCATTTTTTCGGTCCTGGCGCCGGCGTCCCATCTTGCGTTTTCGGCAAGGAGCGTCAGCCCGATGCTACGCTGAAAGGAATTTTCGTTTGAGAGCTTTCCGACGAATTCGTCCCAGTAGGGAAACACGTCGTCCGTCGAAGCGGAGCGCTGCCGCAGCAATAACATCGAAGGATAGCGGACGGCGTCGTCTTTCTCGGAAAGCCACGCGACGAGACGTTCCAAATCGGCGGGATCGAGCGTCGCCGCCACGTCCGGAATCGTGCTTTTGTCGATGGATCGCAGAAAGTCTTTGGTAATCATGTGGTTTTCACCTTCCGTTTGTTGAATCCGACCGGCTGCACAGATATTTCATCGGGATGTAGCGGATGCCATTGGAAAGTTGCTCGTCGCTGATGGCCGAGAACCCGAGTTTTTCGTAGACGGGTTTTGCATACGGCGAGGAATGCACCGTGATAACGTCCGAAGAAGCGCCGCTGCGGACCAGTTCGAACAGGCCGCGCCCAACGCCGCGCCGCTGAAACCGCTCGTCGACGAAAAACAGCGAGATATGGTTCGTGGAGCGCGTGGCCAGCATGCCGATCAGCGCGTTCCCTTCAAACGCGCCGTAGAAGGTCAGCTTATTCAGGGCGGCGTCGCTTTCCACGTACGACAGGAACGTCTCGATGCCCTGATCCGAATAATCCGGCGCGACAAACCGCATAAAAACGTCCAGGGCAAGTTGAAGCGCCAGCGTTCGTTCGTCGGGCGCAAGTAAGCGAATCTCCATAAAAGGAAAACCTCCTTCCCACGACGGCCATTCGAATTGCCTCAAGATATACGCTATCCTGTTCCTGTAGGATCATACAATACAACGGGATTTCTAAAAAAGAAACTTTTGCGGCTGTGCGGCGTTACCGGGATTCCCGGATGACGCGCAGGTCCTTTTTAATCTCGCGTTTGTTGGCGTACATTTTTGCGTCCGCAAGATTGACCGCTTCCTCGGCAGTCCGTTTGGAGTCCGGCGCAAGCGCTTCTATACCACAACTTACGCTGACGATATACGCCCGGCCTTCCGTGTCGTTGATCTTTGCGAATTCCGCGCGGATACGATCCCAGATATACGCCGCGCCCGCTTCTTCCGTATCCCAGAATACGATGAGAAACTCGTCCCCGCCGAGGCGGGCGACGATGTCGTTGCCGCGCACGGTAGCTTTGATGCCGTTTGCGACGCTGACGATCAATTCGTCTCCCGCATCGTGGCCGAGCGAATCGTTCACATCCTTAAGGCCGTTGATATCGAGGAAACAGATACTAATGGTCTTTCCGGCGCTCCGTGCTTCTTTGGAAAGCCGGGCGAGCTTGCGGAATCCGGCGCGGCGATTCAATACGCCCGTCAAACCGTCGTATTCCGAGAAATACCGGATCTCTTCCTTTTCCGATTTGCTGATTGCGATAAAAAGGCCGAGCATGATGGAAACCGCGAGGAGGAGAAGATAGACAAGCGCATGATCCCTTAGGATCCTCGCATACACGCTAGGCCAAGTATGATAAAATAACGAACCCATCTCCGAATCGGCTTCCAGATGTGATACAAGATAGAAATCACTGTCGCTTAACACCAAAGAGCATTCGTTGTTGCTAATCGAATAAGCATCGGCTAAAAACACATCTGAAAAGACAAAAACACCGTTTTCGGTAACAACAGAACCCTTGCTTTCCTCTTTCAGGGCTTTCCAGGCGTTTGGGTACTCTGCTGCGAACGTTACGTCCTCCATACCTTCATACATGAAGGCCCATTCTTTTTCCGGATTCTCACTGTTTATGATCCAATAGCCGTCGGAATTGAGCACAAAGGAGTGCCCGTAATTGCTCCGTGCGGTTGCGGACAGGTCGCTTAACGTATCGTCGGCGAAATAGTTTATAACGATGATGCCGGCGAGGTTGCCGTCTTCCATGTAACAGGGTGTGCTCAGGCGAATAGTCGGTTTAACAGGCTGTTCGATTTGACCGTTATCGACATTAAGGTCCAATCTGGACACATAGATTTCGTGTTCGTTCAAGGAAATTGTATTGGCAAAATAGTAACGGTCTTTTTGATTTTGCAGTTCGCTTTCGGCTACAAGGTAGGCGCCGTCGTCGGAATAGTTGATTCGTATGCGTTCGTTGCCGTTGACGTCGATGAAGCGGATTTGATCGAAAATTTGAATGCGATTTGAAAACGCAAGCCATTGCGATTCCATTTCTGAAAATTCTGCATGGTTATCCAAACTGATATCAAAGGTGTCCATGAGAAACAGGATATCGGAAACCAGACGGTTTGCCTTGTTATAAATGGTCGCTGTCTGGATATCCAAATTCGCGCTTTCATGCTGTATGATCGCCGCCTGCTGCGCTTCTAACGCTTGCATCTCGATTAACAATTTAGCGCTGGAGTAAATAGCGCCGAAGGCAAGGAATACGGCCAGCGCATATCGCACGACAATATGAAGTTTTACGTTTTGAATTTTTTTTGCCATGCTACTTGCCCTCTCCTATGCGGTTTGACGGCCCTTTCGTGAGACAAATGGAATGAAGACGCCGCGGATAATGCCCGAAGGGCACATGACAGGCGGTTAGAGGACGATCCGGTACAGTTCGTCCAACTGCCGGATTTCATAATCGATCTTCAGTTCGGACTGCTCCAGTCGGTTCGGGTTGTACCAGCACGTGTCGAGTTCGAAATCCACGCCGCCTTTGATGTCCGAAGTCAGGGAATCCCCGACCATAAGGACCGAAGTTTTGTCCGTGATGCCGCACTGGCAGAAGGCGTATTCGAAAAATCCGGTATGCGGCTTCTGGAAACCGGCGTCTTCCGAGACGACGACGCGGCTGATGTACGGCGAAAGCCCGGAGTTTTCGAGCCTGCGATGCTGCACGCGTGAAATCCCGTTGGTGGCGAGGACGAGCGAAGCGTGCCTCGACAGCTCGGCGCAGACTTCCAAAGCGCCGTCGATCAGGCATCCGCTTTCGGCAAAAACGCCGAGATAGTATGCGTTGAACGCGCTCGCGTCGGCATCGTTCCGGCGGGCCGCCAGCAGTTGCTCGAACCGCGTCGTCTGGAGCGTCGCTTTGTCGAGCTTTCCGTTTTCAAAATCTTCCCACACCTTGCGGTTGATTTCGCGGTAGATTTGCCGGACGTCCTCGCCGTAGGCGAAGCCGAAATGCCTGAACGCCTGCTCCAGAGCGGTGGCTTCAGCGCAATCGTAATCGAAAAGGGTGTTGTCCGCATCGAGAAAGATCCATTTGTAACGTGGGGGCATAAAAACAGTCTCCATTTCATTTGGTTTTTTCGGATGTTGAGCGTTGCCGGGCGCCGCAGTTTCGCATCGTTATGGCGCGGTGCCTGCCGGATGCGCGGCGGACAATCTCAATCACACCGGTTTTTGAAAGATGTTGAACGTCTGGTCCTCCAGAAAGTCGTATGATCCGACATGCGCGTAACCTGCCTGCGCCAGCGTTTCGAGGATTGTTTTTTGCGACGTCGTATGATGGCGGCCCGGCATTGTCGCCGCGCCGGGCTTCCAGTCAAGCAGCGCGATTCTCCCGCCCGGCTTCAAGCCGGCGCGCAGATTTCCAAAATAGAGGGCCGGGTCCGAAAGATGGTGGAAAACATTCCGCATAAAGACCAAATCGCAGCTTTCGTCGGGCAGGCGGCTGTCCGAATCGTCCGAAAGGACGGTCCGGACGTTGGCGCAGCCCTGTGCGGCGGCTTCCCGCTCGACATGCAGGAGCAGCGCTTCGTCCACATCCACGGCGTATACGGTCCCGCCCGGCGCAACGCGTTTGGCAAACAGGATCGTGAAGTATCCGCCGCCGGAACCGACGTCCGCCACGACGTCGCCGCTTTTGACGCCCAGCGCGTTCAGTACCTTGCCAGCGTTTTTCCTTGCGCGGCTGTTGAGCATGGCCGCTTTGAAGTTTGTATGGTGCATAACTGCGTCCGCTCTCCTTCCGTCTATGGGTTAATATGGGTTGGATACAGGGTTGGGGAAAGGCCCGTTCAGCGAGAGGATATAGCGGTCGGGCCGTTTTGTCAAGCGACCGGCGGCGCCGCTATTCGCCGACGATCTTGATCAGCACACGTTTATTGCGCATGCCGTCGAATTCTCCGTAGAAAATCTGTTCCCAGGGCCCGAAGTCGAGCCGCCCGTGCGTGACCGCGACGACGACTTCGCGACCCATGACCTGCCGCTTCATGTGCGCGTCCGCGTTGTCCTCGAAGCCGTTGTGGGCGTACTGGCCGTACGGCTTTTCCGGGGCAAGCCGTTCGAGCCACTTTTCAAAATCCTGATGCAGGCCGTTTTCGTCGTCGTTGACGAATACGCTCGCCGTGATGTGCATCGCGTTGACCAGGCACAGCCCTTCAAGGACGCCGCTGTCCTTCAGCGCGGATTCGACCTGCGGGGTAATGTTGATAAACTCCCTGCGCCTGCTCGTGTGAAACGTAAGCTCTTTGCGATAGCTCTTCATCTGCAAAACCTCCCGACGATTTACATGTTGTTTTGATGATCGTTTCAATGCGGAATTTCGACACAAACGGCGCGCCGTGTTGCCGACTGCATAAATTCCCGGCAAATATGAATTTTTCCCATGCCGAACGGAACGATCTTTGCTATAATAATATAAAAATGATCGTCTGAAAACAAATCGCCTGAAAAAATAATCTGAAAAAGAGGCTCATAAGCGGACTGAAAGCCACGGCCACCGCGGGCGTGCTGATCCTCGTCAAGGTCTGGGATGCCGTCAACGACGCTTTGTTCGGCGGCATGATGGACCAGCTGAAGTTCAAAAAAGGCGGGCGATTCATCCCCTGGCTGCGGATATCGCTGCCGGCGATCGCCGTTACGACGCTGCTGCTCTTTTTTATACCGAAGGGCGCTTCGTCCGGCGCAAAGCTGGCCTGGTTCGCTGTGGCGTATATCCTCTGGGATGCCGCATATACGCTCTGCGACGTGCCGTTGTACGGCCTGGTAACGACCATGACGAGCATTCAGTCCGAGCGGACCGATCTGATGACGAAAAGCCGGATTTTTGCCAATATCGGCGTTCTGCTTGCAATGGCGTTCGGCTACGTGCTGCCGACCGAGCAGGTCGGGCTCTCGTTCAGCGCAACGGCGGCCATCGTGGTTGTCGTCGCAATGCCGCTGATGATCTGGCTGTGCATCGGCGTGAAGGAACGCGCCATACGGGAGGACGACAAGGAAAAGTCCTATACGATCCGCGAGATGTTCCGCTATCTTGGCCAAAATAAGTACCTGCTGATCTATTTCGGCGGGCTGTTCCTGCTCACCGGACTGAACACCGCGTCCTCGGTGCTGCAGTTTTCCTGCTTCTATCTGTTCGACAGCGCCATGATCGCCACCATCGTTGCGGCGCTGTCCTTTGCGCCCTCGGTGATCATCGCGTTCTTCATGCCGGCGATCCTGAAGCGGTACGACAAGTTCCGCGTGTTCTTCCTCAGCAACATTGCTTACGCCGTGATGTCGGTCATCGTCTGGATTGTGGGCCCCAAACTGATTCCGCACCTCGTGCTGATGGTGGTGCGCGGCTTTGCATACGGCGGGGTCGTCGTGCTGCAGTTCATGTTTACGCCGGACTGCGCCGAATACGGGCAGTACAAGACCGGCATCGAGGCCAAGGGCATCACCTTTGCGACGCAGACGTTTACGATGAAGCTGGTGAGCGCGGTGTCCGCTTCCCTGGGCCTTGCGATCCTCGGCTGGTTCGGCTGGCAGAGCGTGGAGGCTTCCAGCTTCGCCGAACTCGCGGCGCTCAACGTGTCGCAGACGCCGGCGGCGCTGAGCGCGCTCTGGGCCGTCTACACACTGCTGCCCGCCATCGGCGCGATTGCGGCGCTGCTGCTCTGGTCGCGGTACAAGCTCAACACGAACGACGTGGAACTGATGGCCAAGTACAACAACGGCGAAATCACCCGAGAGGAATGCGACGCGGGGCTGGCCCGGCAATACTAAGGAGCGCACGATGAAAAACCGATGGTATAAAGCCATGGCCTTTTATCAGGTCTGGCCGCGCAGCTTTAAGGACGGCAACGGCGACGGCGTCGGCGACCTCTACGGCATCTTCGACAAGCTCGATTATATCAAGAGCGTCGGCGTGGACGGCATCTGGTTTTCGCCGCTGTATGTTTCGCCCAACGCCGATTACGGCTACGATATCGCCGATTACCGGAACATTTCGCCCGACTATGGCGACCTGGCGATCTTTCGAAAGGTTCTGGACAAGGCGCACGCGCTCGGGCTCAAGGTGATCATGGACCTCGTCGTCAACCATACGTCCGACGAACACGAATGGTTTCAAAAGAGTCGCAGGCGCGAGGCACCGTACACCGACTACTATATCTGGCGGCCCGCCAGGCCGAACGGCGCGCTGCCCAACAACTGGGACAGCCTGTTCGAAGGCAAAGCCTGGGAGTTCGACGAGCTGCGGGGTGAATATTACCTGCATCTGTTCGCAAAAAAACAGCCGGACCTCAACATGGACAATCCCGCGGTGCGCGAGGAAGTCAAAGCCATCATGCGCTTCTGGCTGGACATGGGGATCGACGGGTTCCGCGAGGACGTTATCACCTTCATTTCCAAGCAGGAGGGCCTGCCGGACGATCCTACGCCGTTTGCCAAGGGCATGAAATTCTATGTCAACGGGCCGCACCTGCACGAATACCTTTCGGAATTCCGGCGCGACGTGCTGAATAAATATGATTGTTTCGCGCTGGGCGAAGCGCCGATGATGACGCCGAAAAAAGCGCTCGGGTTTATCGAGGAAGGCGAAAATCAGACGCTCGATCTGATGTTCCACTTTCAGCACATGGAAGCGGACTGCATGTTCACCGAGTATATGCCCATGCCGTTTTCCCTGCGCAAGCTGAAACGGGCGTTCGGCAGATGGCAGAAAAAGCTCGCCGGAAAGGCATGGAACACGCTGTATCTCGAAAACCACGACCATCCGCGCATCATCAGCCGTTACGGCAGCGAGAAATACCGTACGGAAAGCGGGAAAATGCTGGCCGCGGCGTATCTCTTCCTGCAGGGCACGCCGTTCGTCTATCAGGGGCAGGAGATCGGCATGACCAACATCGCCCTGCCGTCGATCGACGATTACGAGGACGTGCTGGCGAAGAACAACTATAAAAAATACGTCAAACGGCAGCCGCCGGAAAAGGCGCTCAAACGCATCCAGCGCGCCTGCCGCGATTCGTCCCGGACACCGCTGCAGTGGGACGGCGGCGCGAACGCGGGCTTTACGGAAGGGCAGCCGTGGTTCCCGGTGAACCCGAACTATCCGGAGGTCAACGTCGCAACGGAAGACGCCGACCCGAATTCGCTTTTGAACTTTTATCGCGCGGCGCTGAAACTGCGCAGGGAAACGCCGGCGGCGCTGTGGGGCGCCTATCGCGAATATAACAAAACCAGCGGGAAGCTGTACGTATACGCGCGCGAATACGAGGGCAAAAAGCTGCTCGTGATCTGCTCGTTTACCGAAAAGGCGGTGCGGTTCCGTGCGCCGCGCGGTTTCGAATTGGGCGACGGGGGACCCGCGCTGTGCAACTACCCCGACGCGCCGGAAAACGGCAACGGCTTTACAACGCGCCCCTACGAAACGCGGGTGTATGTGCTAAAATAAAGCAAAACGCAAGCAAAAAATCGGACGAAAATGGTTCGCCCGATTTTTTTGCATATGCATATTGTCGGTTATGCTGCTTCCATAGCATGCATGCTATTCCCACCGCACACAGCAATTTCCCGCTTTGCCTTTGGCGATGTACATCGCTTTATCGGCGTACTTCAGCATTTCTTCCTCGGAGTTTGTGGTTTCGTTGTCGCAAACACCGATGCTGAGCCTTAGCTGGATACCGGTTTCGTCTCCGATCTGCACGATCTTGCTGTTGGCTGCTTTCAGGATGCGATTGGCGACGATCGTGGCCTCTTTCCGGCTTACACCGGGAAGAACGGCCTCGAATTCGTCGCCGCCGATGCGCGCAATTGCGTCCTCATGGCGCAGCACGTCACGCAATACGTCAGCAAACGCCTTTAGCACCCGGTCGCCGACATCGTGCCCACAGGAGTCGTTGATGCTCTTGAATTTATCCAAGTCCATCATCAGCACGGAGACATGCTCGCCGCTCCGCACGGATTCCGTCAGACACCGCGCAAATGACTCCATAAAGCTATCGCGGTTCATCAGTCCGGTGAGGCTGTCTGTTTCGGCCTTCGTTTTCAGGGCGACCTCCTGCATGCGCAGAATGGTCACATCCCGCATGATCGTCACGGAGCCGACCGCCGTGCCGCGATGGGACTTTAGTGGATAGACCCGAATGTGGATGAAACAAGGTTCGGAATTGGTCAGCTTTAGTTCCAGTTCGCCGGTGGCGCAGGTTTGCGTCAACTCCACCCAATTGGGGAATTCTTCAAACACTTCCGCCATTTTTTTACCCGACGGCCGCTCATGAATACCAAAGTCGGAATCCAGAATTTTTGCGGCACACGGGTTCATGTCCGTAATTGTCCCGGAACTGTCCGAAACGACGATGCCCATCTCAATCACGTCGAAAACCGTATCCCTGGCGATGGGTGATACGCGAAAGAATTTGTTTTTATACAGATTGTAAAACAGGATTACGGCACTCGGCAGGTAGATCGTTACGATTGGAAGGTTGACGCGCGTACCCTCCAAAAATGCTGTCTTAAAAAAAGCGAGAACAAAGACAAGCCCCATGGCGAAGAAGACCAGCATGACCTGCCGCCTTAGATTTCGGGCAACTTGCCTGGAAAAGACGACCAGGATCGATAGCGCAACGACCACAAGCGTATAGTTATACGCGACGAATGCCTTGCCGATGTCCGTCTGCTGTACGGACAGTGCCTTTCCAAAGAGCGGACTGTAGCTGACGGAATATCCGATGCGCATGATATGCGTCGTGCCGTCCGTGAAAATCAATATGATGGCGATAACAGGAAGGATCAACAGCAGCGGCAGGAATTTTTTCAACCGGTCGTATCGGGCGTAATCCACCGCAAAATAAACGCAGGCCACGGGCAGAAGAAAAACGCCGATCTGTTCGATATTTCTCCAGATGAGCATGTTTTCCTCGGTGGACGAAAGCATTTCGAGAAGGGAACCGATGGACCAAATCGATACCAGGATGATTTGCAGCAGATATGCGATCGATCCCGCGATGTTGCGATTTTTTAGCGCATAGGCAGAAATGGCAATCAAAATTACCAGAGAGGTACCAACTATGAATATATAAGTAAGCTCCACAAACGGGGGATCTCCTTCCAGACAGTTTGCTTGTAAAACGAATCGAAATACAAACAATATACAATTTATATTAATGTAAATGCGCAAGCCTGGCAATGTTTTAAACGGATATTCGGTGTTTTTGCGCGTTTATTCACGTTTTTCAATTCGGATCGAGTTCGCACAGGCAAAAAAAGGGGGCTTCTTTTTACATGCCGTCGCCGGTATAAAAGACTTAATGCCTGCCGTCGATTTTGCACGCGGCGGCCTGCGCATCGATCTCGTCGGAAACGACGCCGGGATACGAATCGCGATGTTTTTTCAGCCATGCGTTGGCGTAGGAGCAGGAAGCGGTGGCCTTCAGTCCGTTTTCCCGCAGGTATGCGGCGACGACCTCCATCATCTGCCCGGCGACGCCCTGGCCTCGTAAAACCGGATTTACAAAGGTGTGGTCGATATCGACCGTTCCGTCGGCTCCGGCGACATAGGTCGCCTCCGCCATGAGTTCGTCCTTTTCGTCGACGCTGTAGATGCGTCCCGATTCATAGTTCCAGTTCATGTTGTCCTCACTTTTATATTTGGGTTGTGTCTTGCCGAGGCAGAAGGTGCAATACATTTACTCAATATTAATATAAACCGGTAAAACTGGCAATGGTTGGGTGGAAATGAGGCACTATTCGATTTTCCGTAGAGTGTCATTTTTTTGCTGCAAAAGGCTTGCATCATAATTCTATGCTCCAAAAATCAACATATATGCACCGACGATGCACAATAGACCCGCAACATATTTCTGAAATTTGTCTTTATCCATGTTTTTGATAAACTTATTGGCAACCAAGGTTCCTCCGACCATGGCCACGCCCATGACCAGACCTGTTACCAGAGCTTCAAAAGTTAAGGAAGTCAGTTTTGAGTACACTATCGTTTTTAAGATGTGCATGGCTGTGGCGGTAGTGGCTTCGCTTGCTATATAAGCCACCGGAGGCAATCCCAATGAAAGGAATACTGCCGCACCGATAGGTCCGGCACTTCCTGCAAGGCCTGATAAGCCGCCGGTGATCGCACCGCCGATGAGCAAAGTCCGCTTGTTTCCTTTAAGCACAAAGATGTTTTTGATCCTGAAGATTACAAGAATTATCAAGGTCGCCCCTATGCAGCGCGTTACGATATCTTTGGACAAGACGGAAAATCCAAACGCGCCCAATGCGGAAAGCGGCAGCGCGGTGAGGCAAAACCACCCGACCGCATCCCACTTTATCTGTTTGAGTCCCGTTCCCATACGCGAGATGTTTCCTATTAATTGTGCGAGGGTAAGTATCGGAACTGCTACTTCTGCTCCCACACAAGCTGTAACAACCGGAAGCAAAAGAAGAGCCCCTCCAAAACCAGCGGCCCCCGAAACGAGTGCGGCTATAAAACTTGCCAGTATTAAAATGAAATAAAGCAAATGGTTCCCCCTGATGAATGTGCAGCGATCGATCCTGATTGCATCCAGCCTGCGCGCGAGCGGAAGAGCATGGATTCCTATCTTCTGCGAACAAGGATTCCCTTCATGTATGCTGTATCATTATGGGTATTATAAATCATTTCTTTTTCGTCTTCTGTACAACCGATTAAGATTTTTATTTCGGAATCCCGTTTCATCAAATCAATAATGCACATGATTGCATCAATTTGCTTACGCTCGTCCGTACCCACCCAAACATCAATTCCACCATTATCCATGGATGCTGTTTCGGCCAGATATCCATAATCGACCTTGTAAATAAAACCAGGGAATCTGGGGTGTGAGCTTCCCTTTGGCCTGTCAATTACAATTTCGGAATCACTTACTATTTTCTCAACCGCTTTCCAAAATTCATCATTGCATTCCATCACTGAACCGCTCCTTCATTCTCGACATTAATACGACCGTCTCCACATGACACGTCTGCGGGAACATGTCCACCGGACGGACGGCGGAAAGCGAAAGCCCATGTTTGGGAGAAGTTTGTTATTGCGCGCGAGCGTCGCGGGATTGCAGCCCTTCGTTGCTATTTATCCCCTTAAAGTCGGAATGATCCTATTATGGATCAATATTAAATCAAGAGCGTC
>ERZ795048.2720-NODE-2720-length-13915-cov-4.737229_pt1 | contig 13915 bp, 10 predicted proteins | sample MGYA00375132_ERZ795048 | MGnify/ENA primary metagenome ERZ795048 (study PRJEB30177, sample SAMN05720225) | activated sludge metagenome | isolation source: Anaerobic digester | place: Hong Kong | collected 2014-12-17 ...
AGGACGAAAACAGTCAGAACATAGTAAAATTATTCAGAAGAATGCTCGGAGATGAAGAAATTACCGCGGAAAAAAATAAATTCCCGGTTTACAGTATAAATAAGGAAAATATAGACATTTTTAACAGTCTGAGCGAAGCTATAGAAAATAAAATAAAAATAAAAATTGATTATTTAAATATAAAGTTTGAAAGTGCCGAAAGAGAAGTATCACCTTACAAAATATTCAATATAGGCAGTAAGATCTATTTTGTAGGTTACTGTCATCTGAAAGAAGATCTTAGAACTTTCAGAATAGACAGAATAAAAAATATAAAACTTACCAATGAAAAAATATATGTATGCAGTTATTATTTTCCGGAAAGATATAAAGAAAAACATATTGATTTTAATTATAAAATACCGTATACAGCAACTGTTCTTTTTGAGAGGGAATTTGATAAAAAACTCTTAAAATACAGAGTTTCCGAAATAAACGGAAAAAAATACAAAATAGAATTTTATAATTCATCCGAACTTGTTTCAAATCTTATGTCTGTCGGTATTCCTTTTGAAATTGAAAAGCCTTTGTGGTTAAAAAATAAAATTTATTCCGTAATAAAAAATATTTTTAAAGGTTTCGGTGATTAAAATATGTTAAAAATAGATCTTAAAAATAAAATATCAATGTGGAATTCTTTCATGGGGAGCTTAAAAGTATGTCTTGATACAACGGGATTTAAGAATTATGATTGTTATAAAATCATGGGAATTTCAGGTATGGCTTTTAACTTTGTTATGAGTACAAAATGTGATGCGAGCGGACCCACTGTTTATGACTGGGGCAACAGTCATTTTTATATGCTGGACAGACTCGGCATTATTTCAGAATACGATCAGATATATTCAGACGGTAAACTCAATACTTTTATTCATTACAGAAATAACAGCACAGAAAAAATAAAAAAATCATTAAATGCAGGTATTCCCGTAATTGCATGGGCTCCGAGCAATGTTCTGGAATTCGGAGTAATATACGGTTATGATGATTCGGATAAGGTTTTTTTTATTCAGGATGTTTACGGTGGAAATTCAGACCCGCTTCTTTATGATAATCTCGGTGTTTCTAATATACCGTATCTTTATCTGCATTATATAAAAGGATTTGTTGAAATAAATACAGAAAAAGCATACAGAGAATCTCTTGAATACGGTTTAAAAGAATGGAAAAGAGAATACAGCATATCCCCTTATTACGGAAGCGGAATTAAAGCTTATGATAACATAATAAATGCACTTTCCGGAGGGATTATAAATGATTTCGGATTTTGTTACTGTATGAAAGTCTATTCTGAATCAAAAAAATATATATATCAATATTTAAAAGAAATTTCAGAAAAATCATCAGAAATAAAAATAGAAAATAAACTTCTCGGAAACTATAAATTTATAAGTGAAACTTTCACGGAGATATCAAATGAAAATCCTTTTACAGGTAAAGGCAATTATAAAATATTTAACCGTGAAAAACTTGCAAAAACATTTTCGGAATTAAGAAAAACAGAAGATGAATCTTTCGGAATTATCGGAAATATTTTAAACAATTTCTGATCGGTTTATTTTCGGATTTTTATCACTATCATATGAAATATCTACAAAATAACGGTTTTCGGAAAATACAAAATCATAAATCATTTTATCTATTTCGGAAAGATTCTGATTTTTCAGAGAGCTTTCCTCTATCCATACAAGTTCTCCTTCATTACATGCGGGTAATTCTGATTTTTTAATATCTGCGGTGAATATAAATAATATCCAGTTATAATTTTCAGGTCCGTTTTCTGTCGTAATACAGGAAAGTTTTATATTGTCTAATTCTAATCCTGTTTCTTCCATATATTCCCTTTTCATAGCTTCTTCAACTGATTCGTTATTTTCTGTCTTACCTCCCGGAGGGACAAGGAAACCTGAAAAAGGTTCTTTTATTCTTTTTAATAAAAGATATTCATTGAATTCATTTTTTGCATAACACATAACAGCTGATTTCTGTGATTCATTTTTATAAAGAGCTGAATTTTCAATTTTAATACCCTGATTTTTTAAAAAAACTTGTAAAATTTCGTAATTTACTTTATAATTTATCATGTTAGCATCCTTTCTTTTTAATATCGGAGGAATATATGAAAATAGGAGATTTTGCGAAAAAATTTAGTGTAAAAAACGATACCGTGAGATATTATATAGATCTCGGTATTCTTAATCCTCAAAAAATAAATAATCAGTACAGATTTGATGAAAATAATATTGAAACAATGAAAGAAATAATAGAACTGAAAAAACTTAAATTTACGCTTACCGAAATACAAAAAATATTATCTCTCAAAAGGATTACAAATCTGATAAGTCGTGATGAACTTGAAGTTTATTATGATATATTAAAATCTAAACTAAAAGAAATTGAAGCTGAAGAGAGCAATTTAAGAATTTCAAAAAATATAATACATGAAAAATTAGCAGTTATAGAAGAAATAGTAAATAAAAAAGAAATGAAAATAGGATTTCCCGTTCTTTTTCTCAGATATATACAATGTCCTGATTGTGGTAATGAACTTACGCTCAATTCAGCCAATATAACGAATAATAAAATTTATTCCGGAGAACTTACATGTAAATGCGGTTATAAAATCAGAATAGATGACGGTATACTTGAAACTTCAGAAAGAATAGAAAGAAAAATAGGCAAGACATTTTCTGATTACAAAGAAACGATTGAAAATGTTAATCCTGAATATATAGCTATACTGCACAGTTCTCTTGAAAAGATGATAACAAAAATAAAAAGAGAAGACTTCAGAAATAAAATATTTCTTGAATTAGGTACCGGAAGCGGACTTTTTCTGAAAAATATAATCAACTGTTTTGACAGTTCAAATACTTACATAGTGACAGATGAAAATATAAACAGTATAAAATCGGTAAAAAATATTATTGAAAAATCAGGAATTGAAATCAATATAATCTTTATAGCCGGAAATTATTTTAAATTACCGTTTTCTGAAAAAATAGCAGATGTTGTCATAGATTATTTCGGAAGTCTGAGTTCGGCACTTAAAGTAGAGTATCATCCTGTGGAAGGTGTTGTTAAATACCTTAAAAACGACTGTAAATGGTACGGAGCTTATAGTTTTTTTGAAGAAAATTCAAAAACATTTTATACGATTTCCAAAAAAATAGGTAAAAAACCTCAAAATATTCTTTTTTATACTTATACAAATGTTTTTGAGAAATATTTCGATAGAATAAGTTCTTCTAATATAGGATATATAGACAATCCCCAGGAAAATAAAGATTTTCATTTTAAGGGTGACAAAATGTTTATATGGAATTTTTACGGCACAAAAAAGTAATCCGCTTTTTAGCGGATTATTTTTTTGTTATATAACTTATATTGTTTTTAAAAATCTGAATAAGAAAAGGGTCAAACTGCCTGCCGGAATTATTAAGCATTTCTCCTAATGCTTCCTCTTCAGTCATTTTTCTTTTATACGGTTTATTCTGTATCATTGAATCCCATGAATCAGCAACAGCTATAATTCTTGATTCCAGAGGAATATCCAACCCGGAAAGGCCTTCAGGATAACCTTTACCATCGTATCTCTCGTGATGATATTTTACAAAAAGAGCTATATTCCTCAAAGACTCATTTTCATACAGTATATTATAGGCAATTTCCGAATGTGTTTTTACAATTTCGTATTCATCCGGAGTTAATCTTGTCGGTTTATTAATTATACTTCTGTCTATAAATAGTTTTCCGAAATCATGTATGAGAGCTGCCCAGTAAAGCCTGTTTGTTTTTTCTTCGGAAAAATTAAGAATTTTAGATATTTTCAGACAAATATTCGCAACATTTTCGGAATGCTGATTTTCGTAATTATCATTCGCATCCATATTCCTTATAGCGGAGATGATTATAGATTTATGTATAGAACTTTCTTCTGAATTGAATTCGTTTAAAGATAAAAATACTTTTATAATTTTATTGAAATATTCGGCAAAATTTACTGATTCCTGGGAAAATTTTTTATTTTTCATCATCTTTATATCAAGATAAATATATCCGTAATTGTTTTTATCGGATGATATAGGAATTATCATAAACTCTTCTGTATGTTCAAAAACAGAAAAAAAAGCATTTTTTTCATACGGAATAAGAGTTACTTTTGATACTTCCGGGAAATCATTATAATTAAGATCTGCAGAACTTATTTCATGTATATCATATCCGCGGGAATCAATAAACTTAAGTGATTTATTTTTCTTTGAAATAACGAATCCGCGGTCACACTCCGATATAAAGTTATAAATTATATTAAAAAATTTTTTCAGAAAATCATCATTATTCTGTAAAGAAATAATTTCAGGGAAAATATTTGTAAGGTCATATATTTTCTGAATTAAAATTTTATTTTCTGTTATGGTATTTTCCAAATCTTCGTTCATTACATTTATTTCTTCTATATTTGAATATATTTCTTCCGTCATTTTTAAGTAATTTTTATTTATAGCCTGAAATTCTTTTATATTGGTATCGGGTAAAGTCTGCATATTATAATTATTTCCTGAAAATATTTTTATATCTTCCGATAGAATTTCTATATTTTTGTTTATCTTTTTTCCTGTAAAATATAAATAAAAAGAAAAAATTATGATAAAAATAAGAGAAACAGAAAATGAAATTATAAAAATTTTATTTGAAGAATCCGTAAAAACCGAATAAGGTAAAAAATTCAGAAGAGCCCAGCCCGGAGTTCCTTCTATTTTACTGTAAAAAAGATAAAGACGGTTGTTTTCCGGAGAAATAATTTTTGCTGTACCTAAATCATATTTGCTTAAATTTTCAAGTTCTTTATCAAGATTTTTATAATTCAGAGAAGTATCTTTAAGATTAACATTAAGAATAAAATTTTTGTTTTTTGAAGATATAATAGTGCCTTCCGAATTTATTACAGAAGAAAAAATACTATTGCTCAGACTTACTTCTTCCGCTTTCCCGAAAAGTGTATCGGAATAAATAACACTTGATATTATACCGGTTAATTTATTTCCGTCATAAACCGGATTGGAAACAACAAAAACGGGTTTCTGCATCGAGCGTGAATTTATAACTTCACTAACAATATTATAAACACCTGATTTTGCTTCCGTAAAATAACTCCTGTCACCTATATAACCGTTAAATCCATGTGTGCCGTAATAATTGCCTTCGGGGTCAATCCACATTATGAAGGCATATTTATTTTCAGAATTATTTGCTACAGAAACAAGATAATTTTTCATATAATCCCATTCTCCGCTTTTTACTTCTGAAGAAAGAGATAATATATAATTTTCTTTTTTTGCAGAATCAACCCATGCTTCTATAAGCTTTTTTCCGGAATTAAGATCTTTTAAATTTTCTTCAATAATTTTGGATTTTGAAATTTCCGTGAGACTTAAATAGTTAACAGTCAGGGAAATTACAAAAAAAAGTGTAAGAAAAATAATAGGATTCAGCATAATGTACCTTTTAATGGATTTCATAAAGCCCCCCGAAAAATAACAGATAATTTTATTGTATAGGTTATAAATTTCTTAAGAGTCCAAAATATTTTCCGAAATAAATGAATTAATTTTTTCAAGTTCGGAAATAGTTGAATTCATGGAAATTTTAAAATAATTATAAATTTTTTCTGTTTCGGGATCTTTGCTTTTTGCCATATTTTCTGTTTTCACAAGAAGTTTATATCCCGAATTTTTGTTAAGATAACCAAGAGCAGATTTAAGATAATGACACTTTTTTTCAACAGTAGTATAGTCCTTATTTATAAGAGCTGAATCGATTTCCGGTAAGGTTTCGTTGTATGAATTAATGAAATCCATTATAATATCTTTAAGAATTTCTTCTGTTATACCGAGATCATCTTTTAATGAAATTATTTTCTCTGAGACAGTATCTGAATTTCTGTTTAAGACCTCAAACAGATCTTTCTTTGTAAAAGGCTTTCCGAGATAATCATCAAAAAGATAAATATCATCATTTACGTCTGAATCAGCTCCTGTAAAAGCTATCACAGGAAGTGATTTTCTGAATCCTGATTTAATAATTTTCACGGTTTCAGCACCGTCAAGAACAGGCATATTTACATCAAGAAATACCATATCATAATCGTCTGATTCAAGCAGATTAAGTACTTCTTTTCCGTTTGAACACAAATCAAGTTTTATATTTTCATATTTTTCAAGCATTGATTTAAAAATATTTCTGTTTACCGAATTATCATCCGCAACTATTATACTTATATCAGTATTTTTAGGATGTATAGCTTCTGATTCCGCAATTGGTATATTATTGTAAGATGTTTCAAAGGTTACTATAAAAGATGTACCGGAATTTTCTTCACTTTCTGTTTCTATAGTACCTTTTAAAAGATTTATAAGCTCTTTTGTTATTGAAAGACCCAAACCTGTACCTTCATAATTTGATGTTATTTCTGATTTTAACTGTTCGTAAGGAGTAAAAAGTTTTTTTACATTTTCACTGGAAATACCTATACCTGTATCTTTAACTATTATTTTTATTTTTACATTGGTATCATTTATATAATTAGCCTGAAAATCGACGGTAACTCCGCCTTCTTTTGTAAATTTAAGAGCGTTACTGAGCAGGTTGTTTATTATCTGTTTCACTCTTGTTTTGTCAGAATAAATATTAAGGGGAAAATTAGACTGTTTTGAAAAATTAAGATAAAGGGAATTTTTAGCTGCAATCGGAGTAAAAAGATTTTTAAGTTCGTTTATAAGATCCTGAATACTGAAATATTCAAAGTTAAGTCTGAATTTTTTGGATTCAAGTTTTGTAATATCTAAAATATCATTAACTATATTTTTTAATGTTTCCGATGAATCGGCAATTGTTCTTACGTATTCAGTCTGTTTTTCACTTAAATCAGTGTCTTTAAGAAGCTCGGTTATACCAATTATTCCGTTAAGCGGAGTTCTTAACTCATGACTTAGATTTGCAAAAAAAGAAGTTTTCTGTTCGGCCAGTTTTGTTGCAAGATCCTTAGTTTCCTTAAGATCTTTCATAGTAAGCATGAGCTTTTCCTCATACTCTTTGTTTTCTGTAATGTCTATTATTATACATACATAATAAACAGTATTTCCGAATTTAACCGGAGAAATATAAGTATTTCCCCAAAATGTTTTTTTGCTGAAGTTTATATATTTGTTCTGAAAACTTAGTGTTTTGGAAGCACTGAAAAAATTTTCACCTGTAATATCTTTATGGTCGTATAAAAGTGATAAAAAGTTTTTTTCTGTATTACCGAAAAATTCTACCCATTTTTTGTTTTTATCGGTGATAGTTCCGTCTTTGTTGAGAAGTGATATACTTGCACCTGAATAATTAAATATAGCTTCAAAAAGATTTTTTCGTTTTTCAATATTTTTAAGCATATTATTATTTTCTATAAATATTGCAACCTGTGATGATATTATAGAAAGAAGCTCAGTGTTTAACTGTGTAAATGCATCCGGGCTTTCCGAAACAATTGAAAGTACCCCTACAACTGAACTTTTTGCAGTTAAAGGAACACATACTATAGAGTTAATATTTTCTGATATTGCTGAAAAATATTTATCTTTTTTTGTATTGTTCGAAATGTACGGAATTTGATTTTTAAAAGTATATCCGAAAACACCGCTGTCTTTATCTGTAATTTTATTTACGACTGAGTTTTTGAAATTTATATTTTCAGAATTCATCAGAAATTCTTTTGATTCATCATCTATATAATAAAGGAAAAAATTATCGTACTGCATGCAGCTTTTAAGACTGTCGGAAAGATATACAAATAATTCATCTGTATTTTTACTTTCATTGATATTAAGAGCTATTATATACATAATATCTTTTATTGAAGATAGATCACGTATGGTTTCCTGCTGTATGTAAAGCTGTGAAATATCGGAAAAAGAAACTATATACCCTTTGAATTTTTTCTCTTCTATGAGCTGAGTTGCAGTATAAAAAATTTTTTTTCTTTTTCCCGATTTATCTTTAAAATCAAAAGTTTTTTCTATAGTTTCTCCGTTTTCTATACGTTTTAAAAATTCCGGGACATTTTCCGTAAAAAAGTTTTTATAGTCAAAAATATTTTTGTTTTTAAGATCTTTTTCCGAAAAACCTGTTATACTGGAGGCTTTTTCATTCATATAAACGAGACGGTATTTTAAATCAATTATAATAAGACCTGTTCCGACAGATCTCGCAAGAGAATGTGAGAACGTAAAAGGTTTATACAGATCAGTTTTAATTTTAAGATTATTTCTTACAGAATCACCGATTATTCCGAAAAAAGCACCTGAAAGTCCGAAAAACACAGTTCCTATAACTGCATTCAGAACTTCCTGCTGTCTTGTATATTTAAGAAAAACAGCCTGGAATACTGTAAAAGTGATTGTACATGAAAGTGAATAAATAAAAGACTTTTTAAATCCGTAAAAATATGAGGCAAGCGCAACAAATATGACGACTATATTCATAAGGTCGAGATTTCCTCTGAAATATGAAAAAATTGATGTTATAATTAATGAAGAAATAAAAAGAAAATTTATTATAAAAGATTTTTTTGTAATAGACATAAGCTACCCCCAAGTATAATTAATAGTCTCTATAATTTTAACTTATTAATATTATACCTCATTTTATTTCCTGTAGTATTTTAGTTAACTAAAAACTACAAAAATATTACAAAAAAATATTTTGTAACGCTATTTTTACATTAGAAAGTATAAAATTATAAACAGAGAATAAAAATATATAATTTTTTTGCAATAAAATTTTGTTCATTTGGTATAATTCATATATAAGGGAAACAGGGGGGAGATAAATGAATGAAAATGAATACATAAAAAAAATCAAAGAAGTTATAAATCCTGAAGATATTCTTATTTTTATTAATAAAAAAGATAAAAATATATTTAATATTGATGAAAAAAGTTATGAAAACGGTATTAGCTTTACTACAGAAGAAGGAAAAACGGTTTTTGCAGAATTTGAAATTGATAACAGTACGGAAAAAAATATAAGATCAGCTGAAAACTATCTGAAAATAATGCTTAATACAAAACAGGTACCGGAATATTTTATTTTTTATCTTGGAAAAGGAATACCGCTTAAAATAATACTTACAGATAATTTTAAATTTAATCCGGAATATATAGTAATAAATCAGTATGTTGCCGGTGAAATATTCAGTTATATAAAAAAAAGCGGTATAAACAGTTTAGCTCTTATATCAATGCCTCTTATGAGAGATTATGATGAAAGTTTAATGAATGAACATATAGATTTTGTATGTACAGATAAAAGAATAAAAAAACGTACGGAAATTCTTAAATTAATTCTGATAATGATTTATTTTAATTTTGGCGAAGAATTTTATCTTTCGTTGAAAGTGAGGATAAAAAATATGTTTAAAATTGATATTTTTGAAGATGAAAGAAAAAATATTTTTGATGAAATAAAAGAAAAACAGGATTCTTTTATTGAAGAAGGAATAAAAATAGGTGAGGAAAAAATACTGAGGGAAAAAATAAATGTACTTTTTCTTAAAAAATTCGGAACAGACTACGATGAAGAAATAAGGTCGCTTATAAAAATGAGTGATAAAGATAAAATAGATTATATTTTCGACAATATTTTTGATTTGGAAATAAACGAAATAAAAGAATATCTGAGGTGAAAAATGAAAAATGAAAATCTTCTGAAAAAAATGAAAGAAAACAATCTTGATTATGTTATTATAAGTTCAAAATACACACTTTATTATTTTACCGGATTATGGATAGAACCCGGAGAAAGATTTATGGCACTTATTGCTGACAGAGACGGAAATTTTCATATGATTCTTAACAGACTTTTTGCAGTTAATACAAAAATTAATTTTGTTTATTATTCTGATACCGATAAGCCTATAGATATTCTCTCGGGACAGATTATGAAAAATGCCAGAATCGGTGTAGAAAAAACATGGCAGGCAAAATTTCTTCTCGAACTTATTGAAAAAAGAAATGATTTAAAAATAATTAATTTTTCCGATAAAATTGATACGATAAGAATGATAAAAGATACTGAAGAAATCCGTAAAATGGCAGAAGCTTCAGAACTCAATGATATTGCCATGGCTAAAATGATAGAACTCATTAAAAATGATGTAAGGGAAAAAGATATTGTAAAAAAAATACCGGATATATATGAATCGGTAGGAGCAGAAGGAATATCCTTTGATCCTCTTATAGCTTTCGGTAAAAATGCCGCTGAACCTCATCATGAATCTGATAATACAGTTATTAAAACAGGAGATTCGGTAATTATAGATGTGGGATGCGTTAAAAACAGATATTGTTCCGATATGACAAGAACAGTTTTTTTTAATGATGTTGATGACTTCGGAATGAAAATATATAAAACTGTATACGAAGCTAATCTTAGGGCAATAGAAAAAGTAAAACCCGGTTTGAGACTTTCCGAAATAGATTATGCTGCAAGAGGATATATAGAAGATAAAGGTTTCGGTGAATATTTTACACACAGAACGGGACATAATATAGGAATTGAAGTCCACGAATATCCTGATGTAAGCGCTGTTTCTGAAATTATAGCGGAACCCGGTATGGTTTTTTCAATTGAACCGGGAATATATGTACCCGGAAAGACAGGGGTAAGAATAGAAGATCTTGTTGTTGTTACGGAAAAAGGCTGTAAGGTTCTTAATTCATATACTAAAGATCTTATAATAGTTTAAAATGACACTTTAAAGTGTCATTTTTTTGTTATTATTCTGTAAAAATAAGCTATTATAATTTGTAAGAAAAATACAAAAAGTATAACTTGTATAACTTGTATAATTTATAGAACTTTTAAGGAGGTCGGAAAATGTCAGAAAAATATCCTGACGGAAAATTCATGAGTACAGTAAAAGTCGGTGAAAAAGGTCAGATAGTCATACCTAAGGGAGTAAGGGAAATATTTGACATAAAACCCGGAGACATACTTTTAGTTCTTGCTGATGAAAAACAGGGAATAGCCATAGTAAAAAATGAAGTTTTTAAAGAATTTGCGGAAAATATATTTAAAGTTCAGAAAAACCCTGAGGAGGCAGAGTAATGAAAGCAATAGAAACATTAAATCTTTCAAAAGCTTTTAAAAAAAGGAAAGCTGTTGATGGTTTAACACTCAGTATAGAGAAAGGAGAGTTTTTTGCACTTCTTGGTCAGAACGGAGCAGGTAAAACAACAACTATAAAGATATTGTGCGGACTTTCAAAACCTACGGAAGGAAAAGCTTTTGTTCTCGGAAAAGATGTTTCATCAGATGATTCTTTTAAAGAAAAAATAAATGTATCTCCGCAGGAAACAGCTGTCGCACCTAATTTATCAGTTTATGAAAATCTTAAATTCATAGCGGAAATATACGGAAACAAAAGAAATGCAGCATCTGAAAAAGCTGAAAATATGATTAAATATTTTAGTCTTAGTGAAAGAAGAAATGATAAAGCTAAAACGCTGTCCGGAGGAATGCAGAGAAAATTAAGTATTGCAATGGCACTGATAACAGATCCTGAAGTATTATTTCTTGATGAGCCGACTTTGGGACTTGATGTAAGAGCAAGAAGGGAATTATGGGAAAAAATAAAAACGCTTAAAGGAAAGGTTACTATAATTCTCACCACGCATTATCTTGAAGAGGCTGAGGCTCTTGCTGACAGAATCTGTATAATGAACCGCGGAAGAATATCCGAAATAGGAACTGTTCAGGAATTAAAAGAAAAAACAGGTAAAGATAATTTTGAGGATGTTTTTTTAATGCTTACCGAACAGGAGGATGAATTATGAATATTTCGGTTTTTTCTTCAAGAAACAGCAAAGAAATAATAAGAGATCCTTTAAGTATAGCTTTCGGAATAGGATTACCTTTGATTTTACAGATATTCGTTTCTGCTCTGCAGAATAAAATAGGTGTTGATATATTTAAAATAGAATATTTTACATCCGGAATAGCCGTTTTCAGTTTTTCTTTTGTATCTCTTTTTTCCGGAATGCTTATAAGTAAAGACAGAACAAGTTCTTTTCTTAATAAACTTTTTTCTTCGCCGCTTTCGGCTTTTGAATATATTTTAGGTTATACATTTCCTATGCTTTTTATAGCCATTATACAGTCTGTATGCTGCTTTGCACTTTCAATTGCGCTTGGTATGCAGTTTAATGCTAATATAATTTATGCTGTTATAGTACTTATTCCGGTGTCTTTGCTTTTTATAGCAATAGGTATATTACTCGGGTCTTTGTTTAACGACAAACAGGTAGGAGGAATATTTGCAGGATTTGCACAAGTAGTAGCACTTTCCAGCGGAATGTGGTTTGACCTGAATTTAATAGGCGGAGTAATGAAAAGTATATGTTACGCATTGCCTTTTGCACATGCTGTTGATCTGGTAAAAGGTGTTGTGATCGGTAATTATTCAGGACTTTTTATACATTTTATATGGATTGCTGTTTATACAGTTGTTATTTATATACTTGCAGTAAAAGTTTTTAAGAAAAATATGAAGAATTAAAAAAACAGCAGAAACTAAAAGTTTCTGCTGTTTTTATTTATAAAGGTTTATTTTTTTCGAGAGTAAAGAAAAATTCAGAACCGGAATTAATCTTTGATTTTACCCATATTTTTTCTCCGTGAAGATTCATAATATGTTTTACTATACTTAGTCCCAGTCCTAAGCCTTCTTCTGCTGAATATTCAAGCTGTTCGAATTCTTTAAAAATAATATCAAGTTTGTCTCCGGGTATACCTATTCCTGAATCAGAAACACATATTATTATTTTATCATCCGAAATAGCTGCTGAAAGTTTCACATAACCGGAAGAAGTAAATTTAAGAGAATTTGATATAAGATTATTAATAACCTGATAAATTCTGTTTTCGTCGGCATATACAAAAGTATTTTCAGGTATTTCGTTTATAATTTCAATTTTTTCATTTTTAACCGTAGGAATTAATGATGATGTAATAAATTTTGCAAGTACACCTATATCAAAAAGATCTTTGGATAAGTTTATTTTATTTCTTCTGAATCTTGAAAATTCAAGAAGTTCATCAACAAGAGATCTTATTTTTAATGAGTTAGAAGTAATATTATTTATAATTTCGTTCTGTCGGTCTTCCGGAAGTTTATCAGAGCTGAGAAGTTTGGCCATACTGAGTATAGAGGATACCGGACTGTTTATTTCATGGGAAATTTTAGTTATCGACATATCTTTTTCCTCAGATAGTTCTTCGAGTAAAAGATTTTTATCCTTTAATTCCTGAGATATTTTTTCCGAAGATTTTTTTTCATTATAAAAACTTTTTGCAATAATAATTACAAGATTTACTATAAAAAAAAGAAATCCGAAGGGCATAACAGGTTTTGACCATGCTACAAGTCTCATATCAGCAAGCACTTCGTAAACACCGGTAAGTGTAAGAACTGTAATTCCGAGAAAATAAAAAAAAGAAAGGTCTATTTTTCTGAAAGCATTTATCAGTGAATCTGTTATAAGAAAAACAGCCTGAATCACAAAAGCTATATAATAGTAGCCTTTTAATCTGAATATTATAAGAAAATCATTTTTAAGCAAAAATGTATTTATTATATCAAAAGAAGATACAAAGATAAAATAAAGTATATTCAATATAAAAAGAAACTTCATAATTTTTAAAAATCCGCGTTTAAAATACATTGTATAAAATCCTATGCTAAATATTACAATGAGAGGAATTGAATATTCGAGAAGAATTTCATAAAGATTTGCATTTGTAAAATTTATAAATGCATAATTCGGATGAGCGA
>ERZ795048.2722-NODE-2722-length-13902-cov-8.381166_pt1 | contig 13902 bp, 11 predicted proteins | sample MGYA00375132_ERZ795048 | MGnify/ENA primary metagenome ERZ795048 (study PRJEB30177, sample SAMN05720225) | activated sludge metagenome | isolation source: Anaerobic digester | place: Hong Kong | collected 2014-12-17 ...
GTAATCGCCGTCTTTCGGTTCGTATATTGCTTCTTCCCCGCCGACTGTATCTCCCGTCATTTGTTCCGGTTCCGATTTCGCCTGGAGCAGCGTGATTCGAGTTCCGAACGAAGGAAGCGTGATGCCTTTCTCCGGTTCGAAAATCCCGACCGAGCTGTCGGGCAAAGCGCCTGTGATCTCAAGAGTCCCTAACTTGTGCCCGTCTGAGGAAGTGATGATGTACTTGATCTGTTCCTGCACCCCGGCATCTGTACCCCGATCGACGAGAAATATTATCTTATTATCCGATTCTCTATATCCGGTGTGGATTATTCCCGATTCGATTACAGTTGCCGCACTGCATATGGTTGTCCCGACCGGCATTATCAGTATTGCCGCAAAAGCAACTGTCAGGAGTAGTTTAAGATTTATTGATCCTTTCAGATACGAAATAAAACGGTGACTCAAGGATTGCCCTGACCTTTTGGACCGGTTTGTGTATTTGCTTGATGTAATATATATATTCGTCAAACCTGCTATGCCTCAAATTTCCCCATGTAAATATTTCACTGTCAAACTTTAAACAACAATCATAGCATATAAAGTTCCCATATAATAAGTCATATCTGACAGATTTTAAATGGCACGACAGATAAGCCATAATTATATCAGGGATTTTAAGGTCATATTCAATGCATCTGGAAAAAAAAGTTTCCTGATCCGGGCACTTCTTTTCGATTGATACGCAAAGATCCGCTATGAGCTTAAGGCTTCCTGTCTTTTCTTTTGCCGTATGGCAGCAAAGAAACAGGAACTGATCCGTTTTTTCGAAAATTCTTGTGCGTTTGTTGTTAAGCAAAAATAATTCCGATCGCGAGATCAGGTCACTGGTGCTGATAGGGTATGCGTATTTATGCAGTGGATTTGCCCTGTTGAACAGGTCGTGGTGAAGTTCAAAAAGAACCGGGAATTCCCGTTCTGCAACGAAGTTTATGTGGTGTCCTTTTTCTCCGTTTTTTTTGTAGCCGAGTTTGATAAAGACTTCAGAGGCTGTTTTCATTAAAGAAGGTTCCACCAGTATGTCGATGTCCGACATGCCTCTGTGTCCCGGATGATCATATACGGTATTCAGCAGGCAGGCTCCTTTCAGAAGAACGGGTTCGATTCCCGCCTCGTTGAGCGATTCGACAACCGTGTCAAGTTCCCTCAGCCGGACAATATTGGCGCCTGTGTTTTTGATCAGTCTTTCTTCGAAATTTTTTCTGATGGCCGGCGGTATGGATTCCGAAATGCCGGCTTTTTCCATTTTTTCGTAAAGGAAAGGCGAGCAGCCGTCGGGTATTATTTCATCCCAGGGTATCTTCGATTCAGTTATCTGTAATTCGAGTTGTTTGCATGATTCCGCATCCGACACGCAATCCATCATAAGAAAGAAAGCGGCGAGCCTGTCAGAGGTTTTAGAATGGTGGTTAAATTGCATAAATCGAGGTTTCCGGGCAGAGGTTAATCCGGCTGCGCGTTTTATGCATCAACTAAGTTCCGGGAAAATGACACAGAGAAACTGTTCGAGCGGGCCGGTTCCGCATTTTCCACAGGCGAGAAAGGTATCTTTTATTGTGCTGGATTTGATTTCCGGTTTTTCATAAACCTTTTTTGGGGTCATGCGACCCGGTTTGTCATCTTGAAAACTCATTATTTCTCACCTTCTCACGAATCCGGGCGATTCTGCATGCCCAGCTTGAAGGGGCGGTTTCGCTGCCGTCTTCAAGCAATGCAAGCCCGGGACATCTTGTGCAACTGTCCTTCAATTCACAATTATAGCAGAGTTCAAGTTTTTTCTCATCTGTCAGCGGAGCAACAGTCCTGTCGATTGATTTCACTATCGCATCGACAGGATCGCTGAAAATGTTTCCGCAAGACCGCCTGAGCTGAATGCAGGGGAATATCTCGCCGGACGGTGAAATTCCGAGGCAGACATGGTTGAGATCGCACACCGGGCCACGGCACCGGGCTGCGGCGTTTTTTGTGAGGCGCCTGTCTGTCAGAACTTTTTCGAGCTGGCTGTCGTTCAGTCTCATTTTCAGCGGGGCGGGGTCCCTGTTGTCGCATGGGAACACTGTAGGATCAAAGGTGTAGGATGCTCCGAGGCTTCCGGCGAGTTCGATCATTTCCTCGTATTCGTCGAAGTTCTGTTTCATGAGTACTGATTTAACCGTGGTCCGGATGCCGCGTGATGATATCGCGCTTACTGCGTTTAAGGATTTTTCGAACGATCCCTGCACGCCCGTGATCGAGTCGTGTGTCTGCGAACCGGCTCCGTATATGCTGATGCCGATTTCAAAAGGATTCAGGCCTGCCAGCATATCAGCCGCCGTGTTGTCTATGAGTGTCCCGTTCGTGAATATTCTCAGCGCGAAGTTGAGTTTCCGGGCATGGGATGCTATGTCGAAAAAATCTTCCCTGATGAGCGGTTCGCCGCCTGTGAGCGTAAGAAAAATAACGCCTGCTCCGGCAAGCGTTTCGAGCGCGCCGAGGATGTCTTCCGTGCTTTTTTCCGGGCAGTCCGCGCCTTTCAGGTAACAGTGTTTGCAGGCGAGGTTGCACCTGTATGTCAGTTCGTAATGCGCCGAAAGAGGGTGCCCGGTCTGACGCGCTTTTTCGTATAGATATTGAAGAAGTTCCGGGTTGTGGTCTTTCTCAGCCATCGCTTTCCCCGGATTCGAATTGTCTCACGATGGATGTTTCGATCATGCTTGTGAAGAAGTCAAGGATATCCTTCTGCGCGGTGCCGGAATCGACATCGAACTCGTCCGTTACGGCTCCGGCGATTTCTTCCGGGGTCGCCGGGAGCTCCAGCCGGTTCCAGATGAAGGAGCCGACGGAGTTGAGCAAGTGGACTCCGCCTGTCGATGAGGAAACTATGAAAGTTTCTCCCTCGATTTCTCTGAAGGCGCAGTCAGGCGCTCTTTGAAATTTTGTTTTCCAGATATTGTTCAATTCCATTCCAAAGATTCTCCCTGTCGGGCAGCGCAAAATCAAGTCGCGCGACAGGAATTATTTTCCTTATCCTGTCGGCGGTGTCCATTGCCGCGCCGAGGCTGTTGATTTCCGGCGGCAGAAAAACCATGTTTTCGAATATCCGGCGGGTTTGTTCCGCAGCCGTGACCCCTGTTATCATGGATTCCGATTCGCCATGGGCAATAGCGAAAAAAGCGGAGAGCGGCGCTGGCGGCGGCGGTGCTGGATTCCTGTCCGGCGAAGCCCAGGCGGGAAGAGGGTGAAGGGTGACCGAATCGTCTTCTCTGATTATTGCGACATGCTCGTCGTTGACGATATCTGGCTCACCGGGAGCGAGACTGGCGAGAGTGCTCTTTCCCGCGCCGGGCGGCCCGGCGAAGGCGTATCCGCGCTTCCCTTTAATCAGTCCGGCGGCATGGATTATCGAGCCGCACTCGTGTATGAGCAGCCACTGGAAAGCCACCTTCAGGGCATATTCGAGAACCGTGTCGTCGTTGACTGTTACCAGCTTTCCTTTTCTTTCAGCCAGATCGAGTTCGCAACTTATTCCCTGTATGTCGAAGCTGAGGCTCCCGGGGGTTCCTGATGTTGAAATGCCGGAACCCGGATTTACGCTTTCTGCAACCCGGTAGTCTATCGTGAGCGCGGGATTCGCTGGTTCGCCGGCGGCGCAGATACCTGAAAACCTTCCGGGCAGGTTGTCGCCGGGCGCTGAAATCAGCACATGAATGCCTGCGATTTCGAGATCGGTTTTCAGCATAATACCGCCTTTTCCGCATTGATATTCTGTAGGAAATATATAATGTTCGACCGATCAAGGCAAGGGTGCCACAAACCGGCATTAACGTCAATCTGTTGAAAGCGGATGTCGCGAAAAGATATAATCGGGTTCAAATGGAAAATTGCAATTCGACATCAGCCTCTCCTGTTGAAGGCCGGTTCACCCGTAAAACGGGTGTCCGGGTTGTTGCGCCGGCTGTGATTGTTCTGCTCGCGGTTTTTCTCCGGGTTTATGATCTGTCGCAGAATCCCAACGGGTTGCAGGTTGACGAGGCGTCCATTTCTTTTGTGGCGTATCTTGTTGCGGAAACAGGAATGGACGAAAGGGGCGAAAGGATGCCGCTGTATCCCCGGTCCACCTGGAATCCCAAGCACCCGGTGTATTTTTATCCCGCGCTGCTGTCGGTCCGCACGCTGGGGCTGAACGAGATTTCTGCGCGGCTGCCTTCGGTGGTTTTCGGAGTTGCGGCGGTGGCGGCCGTATATTTTCTTGCGCTGGAGCTGTTTTCGAGCGGCGCGGCGGCGCTTGTTGCGGCTTTCCTGCTCGCGGTTTCGCCGTGGCACGTGCATCTGAGCCGCTGGGGGATCGAGTGTCCCGCGCTTCCGACGGTTTTCACGCTGTCTGTTCTCTTTCTTTTAAAAGGAATAAAGGGCAGGAGCGTGTATCTGCTGCCGGGGTCGGTTTTCGCGGGCCTGACGTTCTACACGTATCCTGTCGCGCTGGTTTTCGTGCCGCTGTTCCTGTTGTGCGCGCTTTTGATTTTCAGGCGCGATATTGCGGGAAAGGCGGGCTGGGCGGCGGTTGCCGGGTTGATTATTCTATCCGCGTATCTCCCGATGTTTGCCGGGTTTTTCAGAACCACGGACCTGGACACGTATTTCTCCGACAGTTCGATATTCGGAGACAGGTTTCAGAACGATTCGCGTGAGTACTTCGAGGGCGGGGAGGGGGGGATCGCGGAGTTGCTTGCACGCAGTCCGCATCTCCGGTCGGCGGTGGCTTTCGTGTGGAACTACGCGGGCTATTTCAGCCCCGGGTTCCTTTTTCTGAAAGGTGATAATCTCACGGTGAGGCACGGCTCCGGCAGGTTCGGGGTCATGCATTATTTCTGTATTCCTTTTTTTATCATCGGGTTCCTGATGCTTTTCGTGCGGCCCGGCCCGTGCGGGCGTCTTCTGCTCTGCTGGCTGCTGCTGTTCCCGGTCGGCGCGTCGCTTATGGACTGGCCTTACCATCATGCGCTGAGGTCGGCGGTCGCGCTGCCGTGTCTTCAAATAGTGACAGCGCTCGGCGCGGTTGGATTCATCGAATGGCTTGTGGCAAAAAAGAGAAAAGTTGCGATTGTCACGCTGGCTGTCGTTTCCGTGGTGGTTGCGGCGAACCTGTTCGTTTATTTCAGGTATTATTTTGTCGAATACCCGGTTGTATCCGCCGAATCCTTTAATTATGGAATGCGGGAAGCGTTCGAGATCATGGAGAAGGAAAATTACGGGGCAAGGATAGTTACGGACAGGATACCTTATATTTATTCATATCTTTTCTTCTATGTTCCGCCGGACAGGGAGAGCGTTGTCCGCGATCCCGAAACCGGGTTTCTCGATGTGAAGGCAACAGCGCGGAACATCGGATACGAGATATGCGATGTGAGGGTATGCATGGAAACGTCATCGCATCCGGCGATTGTGGTTGCGCGGCCCGCGCAACTGCCGAAAGGGGTTTATGCGAGGCGTGCCGGGCCGGGGAGGTATTCACTTAAAGATTACAGGTATATAAAATACATGAACAATGAACCGATGTTACTGCTTTCGGTTGTGGATGATGTTGAAGATGGTAAGTGAGACACGGAACAGGTTGTTGAAGCTGGGGTTTGCGGCGGTGATATTCCTGTCTGTTTTTGCGTCTCTGGTTATGACGATGCGCGATGCCGGCATGGGCTGGGATGAGGGTAACGATGTGAGGATGGCGCGGGGAGCGGGCGCATGGATGGACCGGTTCTTTTTTGATGGACAGGGCGCATTAACGCGGGATGCGATCGAAAAAGGCTGGGGTTATGAATGGAAGCAGCACCCGGCGGTGACGCGGACGTATTATGCGTTGTTGTACCGGGTTTTCGGAGGGATGAAGGCAGAGCCGGCTTATCGGGACTGGTTTGCTTACAGGATATGTGCAGCGCTGCTGTTTGCGACAATGGCGGTTATGGTGTTTTATACCGGGGCAAAGAGACTCGGCTGCGCGCGAGCGGGGCTGGTGGCGGCTGTCGCGATTGTGTGCATGCCGAGAATGTTCGGCCATGCCCATTTCACTGAAACCGACACGATGCTTTGCGCGGTATATTTCGCCGCGGCGGTCGCTTTTCTGGCGGGGCTCGAAAAACCGTCGGGCAGTATCGCGTTCGGAGTGCTGGCGGGATTGCTCCCCGCCGTGAAGTTCACCGGTTTTTTTGCGCTCGTCCCGTTTTTTCTATACGGAGTGATTTTTGAAAGAGAGAAAATATTAAGAAATGCAGTGGCTGCCGTGTTGATCGCGCCGGCGGTGTTTGTCGCCGTTCAGCCTATGTACTGGCACCAGCCGTTCAGCGCATTTTATGAATACATATCGCATTTTGTGAACCCACAGGCGCAGTATTCGATCGTTACGCACTATCTGGGGCAGGATTACGCGAGAACCGCGCCGTGGCACTACCCGTTTATTATGGTTGCGGTGAGCGTGCCGCTGATCACGCTTGTGCCGGCTGTTGTCGGCGGTGCAGGAGCGATATTAAAAAGCGACAGCAGAAAATACATTGTATTTTTCATCATAAACGCGCTGTTTATCCTTTTTCTTTTCGCTCCCGGAAGGGTTGCGAAATATGACGGCGAGCGCCTGTTCATGATAGCTTTTCCTTTCATAGCGCTGCTTGCGGCGGCGGGCTTCGAGCTTGTTTTTAGAAGACTGCATCCTGTAATCGGATTGATAGGATTCATCATATATTCGATGCTTTCCGTCTCCTTCATAATGGAAACGAGGCCGTTTTACCTGAGTTATTACAACGAAATCGTGGGAGGGATAGAGGGGGCCGAAGAGAAGGGATTCGAGATCAGCTACTGGGGCGAAACATTCACCCCCGAGCTTGCTTCCGCGTTGAATGAAGAACTGCCCGGCGGGGCAAGGCTCGCGACTATTGGATATTTTACCGGCAATCTTAACCGGTTCCAGGAAATGGGATTGCTTAGGAGCGACATAAATATAGTGATATACGGACAGGAAGCGGATTTTCTGCTTCTTTTCAACAGGAGAGGTGTTCTGGACCGGAGATCGCGATATATTCTCGATAACCAGAAACCTGTCATTTCAATAGTTAAGGATGAAATAACATTTGCGGGTTTATACCTGCTCGAACCCGGCGTGCCGCTTATAGAAAAACGTTGAAAAATCCCGTTCAGTTATTAAATATATATTTAATAGATCGGAAAGGAGTCGTTTGATGGGAAAGAGAATATTACTTGCTGTCTTTATGGTTATAGGGCTGTGTACAACTGTTATTATGGCAGGGGAACAGGGCGAAAGGATTTTTGATCTTGGCGAGATCGTCATAACAGGAACAAAAACCGAGAGGATTATGGAAGATCTCCCGGTGCAGATGAGGGTTATCACAAGGGAACAGATAGAGAAGTCCGGTGTGCAGAAAGCGGCCGATCTTCTCAGGAACCTGGCGGGTGTTCATATTTCTGGTGGTGCTCCCGGTGCAGTTTCGTCGAGATCTACGGTTCTGCTCAGGGGATTGCCCTCGCAGTATTCACTGATACTTGTGGATGGTGACAGGTACAAGTCGGAGCACATGCACACGGGGAGCAATATAAACCTGATTCCGGTAGATATGATAGAGAGAATAGAGATTGTAGAGGGACCGGCTTCGTCTCTTTACGGCTCCGATGCGATAGGCGGGGTTATAAATATAATCACCCGGAAGGGGGCGTCCGAGTTGTCGTCGAGCGCGAGTGTTTCTGCGGGTAACAACGAGTCGCTGCGCGAGAGCGCGACATTCAGGTTCCCTATATGGAATATCAGAAATATGCTTAACTACACGAGGTCGGAATCGAACGGGGAAGACGCTAAATGGTATGAGCGCGAGAACTGGCTGTGGAACCTTTCGGTTAACCCGGAGCCGGACCAGACGCTCGATATCAAGCTCGATTATTATAAAGGTGATTGTTACAAGGGTGGTGGATACGACAAGAAAATGAATGCATCCGCGCAATACCGCTGGGACTGGAAAGATGATTCGTTTTTGACCCTGAGGCATACCGAGATGCAGTATCATAACTACAAGCCGGGCAACAATGATGCTTCGGCCACGAATATCCAGTACACGAAACCTATCGGCAGCAAAAATATTCTCACTGCCGGTTCCGAGTACAGGAAAGAAGACTACGAAAGGAACAGCACGCCAAGGCATTTTCAGGCAATAACAGGCGTTTTTGTCCAGGACGAACTGATAGCGAACGATAAGCTTTCGATGGCGGCGGCGATCAGATATGAGGATTACGACGACTTCGATTCGGAATTCACACCGAAACTTTCGATGATGTACGATCTTTCATCGACCACGAAGTTCAGAGCGTCGGTGGCCGAGGGGTATAAAGCGCCTTCGGTTATAGAGCTGTATGAACATCATTACAATCATGGATATTACGTGCGCGACGGCAACGCGAATCTTGTGCCTGAAGAATCGACGAGCTATTCGGTCGGGATCGAGAGACAGGTCTCGAAAAGGATGATGTGGAGGCTGTCGTACTATCACGATGATTTTGAAAATCTAATCACGGCGTTCGACACCGGGATGGTCTATTCGCAAACCGACGGCAACGATTACGCGGTCTGTCCCGTGGGCGACACCTGTGTCCCGATCAGGCAGAGACAGAACGTCGAGGATGCGTATACGCGGGGAATAACTTTCGAGATAAACTCGAAGCCGGTCGAGAGGGTTACGCTCGGGTTCGGGTATTCATATCTAAAGAGCCGCGATGAATCGACCGGCGAGCAGCTGGATTATACCCCGGAGAATTCGTTCAATGTTTCGCTGGGGTATGAAATCGGAAAATTCAGCTATAACCTCAGGGGAGAGGCGGTTTCCGACAGGGTTTTCAGGGACGGAGATCTCACCATCCAGGAAATGGATAACTACTTTGTCCTGGGCGGGAATGTTTCATACGCGATAAACTCGGATACGAGGGCGTACGTGACGGTCGAGAATATTTTCGATGAGAGCTACGACACGTTCGAGGAAGGCAGGAACTCGGGCACTTTCGGGCGTTATTACTATCTCGGGCTCGACAGGAAATTCTGATCATTAAGGTATGTTTAACCAAAAGAGGGGCTTCTCGCCCCTCTTTTTTTATGCCTGCAATTCTGGAAATAAATGAATCAATAAATCCGGCCTTTTTCAAGAGTTGAAATGAACTCGTTGTAGGTCACGGATGAGCCGTCCGGGAAAACGGATAATATCTCATAGGAATTGTCGTTTGTGTTGACGGTGATAAGAGTGCCGCCTTTGCGAACCCTGTCCGCGCCGTAACCGCCCATTGCGCGACCGTATTGAAGACGGATATTATCGAGCGTTCCGTAATAATCGTTGACATGATCGTGGCCGCAGAACATTGCTTTCACGAATCCTGCTCTGACGAATGCGGGGAGGGCTTCGCGGGAGCCGTCTTCGTGGCATACCTTTTCGAATTTCACGCCCGTGGCCAGCCCCTTATCGACGATGTCGTCGTACTGGGGGATCGGTATGTGGAAGAACAGGAAAGCCGGCGGGGGTGCCGGATAGAGCTTTTTGATCTTTTCCGCTTCACTGTTGAACCAGTCTATCTGTTCCTGCGCGAAACCGCCACGCGAGTTGTTCATGACGATCAGGTTCCACAGGGTTGTTTTTTTATCGGGAGATTTCACTTCTATGCGATAATTGCCGTCTGCGGCGGCGCCCCGATATAAGGAGTATGGGGCTTTTTCAAGTATTCTGTGGGTATGGCTGTAATTCGTGGATTCGTCATGATTGCCCCAGGCGAAAGCCCATGGGGTTTTGAACTTTGCGAATTCCTTGCAAAGCCATTTGCAGGTGTCGGCCCGCTCTTCGGATACATTGGCCCAGAAATCACCGGTGTTCATGATAATGTCCGGCTTGAATTTATCCACCATGGATTTTATGCCTTCGATTATCTCCGGTGAACCGAGATAGCCTTTAGCAATATAATGAGTGTGCAGATCTGTGACCTGGAGGATTTTAAAACTACCGGAGTTCGGCAGCATCAGTTCCGGGACGGTGACTTCAGCCCATTCCGGCGGGGGAGCCATGGACGCGAAAGTCTGTCCCGCGCCGAGCGGCAACATCGAGCAAAGCCCGATGCTGGCGGCTTTCGCTATGAATGTGCGTCTGGTAAGACTGAAAGAGTCTCCATTGATGTTTTCTTTATCCATGATGGAATCCCCCGAAGATAATATTGTTGATATAAGGTAATAAAGTCACAATATTTCATGACCTTTTAATTATATAGAGGTTCTGATCAAATGTTTGAGAATAATAATTATTTATTTTCCAGCCGTTTGATCTTATATTAAAAAAGCGGGCCGGTTGAAGTTGCGGAATATGGATAGCCCGGAAGAATCGGAGAGAGTGAGTTTCTGGGGGGGGGGAGTGAGAAATCGTGCCGCGAATGAATTATGCGAAAAAGACATGAAAGAACAGGGTGAAGACAGATGGGAGTCGAGCAGTTGCTGAAGGGATTCGGCGTCGTTTCCGGGATCAATGTGGCGTGGGGGGATATGGATGCGTTTCAGCACGTTAATAACGTGGTGTATTTCAGATATTTTGAAACGGCGCGAATAGATTACGGTGCGAAGATCGGGATAACGGATAAAATGGAGAGCGAGGGGATGGGGCCGATACTGGCATGGACGGACTGCAAGTATATCAGGCCGGTGACGTTCCCTGATGTGTTGCATGTGGGTGTGCGGGTTTCGAAGCTCGAGGGTAGCGACATGTGGATGGAGTACATGGTTGTCAGCGAAAAGCAAAACAGGGTAGTCGCGACGGGAAACAGCCGGACGGTTTATTATGATTACAGGAACGCGGTTCGAGCGGATTACCCGGCGGAACTGCTGGAAAAGGTGGAAGAGGTCGAGGGAGGGAAGGTGGCCGGCGTGATTCCCGAATTCGGGAAATAAAAAAGGCGGTCGTTGGACCGCCGTAAGTTACATATAGTTTGTGGGCTTATTTATGAGCAGCGTGAGAATCCGCATATGCGGCATACAGCGCAGCCGCCTTCCTGCTCCATAACGCTTCCGCATTCCGGACATGAGCCGATGATATCCAGCTTGCTTGCAGATGCACGTTCGATTTTAAGTTCACCAGTTTCAATTTTAGAACCGTTTTGTTTCCATTTTGATGATCTTTCCAGAACTATGCCGAGCGCATCGGGACAGCTTGTGATCATGCCGCCGTTTTCCCATGCTGGCGAGTGGCAGCGAATGCCGCGCAGGTGCTTTGTGATCTGGTCCATTTTCACGCCGGACCTGAGGCAGAGTGAGATGAGGCGTGAGATGGCTTCCGATTGCGCGGCCGCACAACCGCCCGATTTTCCCATTGATGTAAATACCTCGCACAAACCGTGCGTGTCCTCGTTGACTGTCACATAAAGGTTACCGCAGCCTGTGGTTATCTTTTCAGTTCTGCCGTATGTTACAGAAGGCCTTTCACGTGGTTTCATGGCAACATCGGCAGCAGTAGCCTTTTCGGTAGTTGAGCCTGCTTTTGCAGAATCCGTTTTTACGCTGAGAACCTGGTCTTCACGGCTACCGTCGCGGTAGATAGTGATTCCCTTGCAGCCGGTGGCGTATGCAAGCCGGTAAACCTCTTCAACGTTTTCCTTTGTTGCCTCTGTTTTGAAATTGACCGTTTTGGAAACCGCGTTGTGCGTGTATTTCTGGAATGCCGACTGGATTTTGACATGCCACTCAGGAGTGATGTCGTGAGCGGTGACAAAAATTCTCTTGATGTCTTCCGGGATCTCTGCAAAACCCTGGATGGTTCCCTTATTGGCAATATCTTTCATTAGCCTGTCGGAATAGAAACCCCGGTCTGTAGCTATTTTGCGGAACAGCGGGTTGACCTCGATGAGTTCATCTTTGTCCATGACCGTGCGAACATAAGAAACAGCGAAAAGCGGCTCGACCCCGCTGGAACAGTTAGCGATAATTGAAATTGTTCCTGTCGGGGCGATTGTTGTAGTTGTTGCATTTCTTATCTCCGGTTGCCCGGGGATATCGTAGATACTGCCTTTGAAATTGGGGAACGCGCCGCGGCTTTCAGCCAGTTTCTTTGATTCTTCGATTGAAACTTTCTCTATGAAGGACATTACCTTCTCGGCACATTCCACGGCCTGTTCGCTGTTGTATGGGATGCCGAGCGTTATAAGCATATCGGCAAATCCCATGACCCCCAGCCCGATCTTTCGATTGGCTTTAGTCATCATGTCGATCTTATCGAGCGGGTAGCGGTTCATGTCTATAACATTGTCGAGAAAGTGTACTGAAGATCGGACAACTCTGCGAAGATGGTCGAAGTCGATTTCTCCGTTGTTCACCATGCGCGCGAGGTTGATTGATCCGAGGTTGCAGGATTCATAAGGAAGCAGCGGCTGTTCGCCACAGGGGTTGGTGCTCTCGATCTGTCCTACATGAGGGGTCGGGTTGGAAGCGTTCATCCTGTCGATGAAAATGATGCCGGGCTCTCCGTTGCGGTGTGCCATTTCAACGATTTTATTGAACACTGAGCGAGCATTGAGTTTGTCCCGTACCTCGCCTGTTCTCGGATCTTTAAGTTCGTAATCTTCGTCGGTGTCCACAGCTGTCATGAAACTGTCTGTTACTGCCACTGAGATGTTGAAATTGGTGAGCTTGTCGGTTTCACTTTTGCACGAGATGAACTGCATTATGTCCGGGTGATCGATGCGCAGGATTCCCATGTTTGCGCCGCGCCTGGTGCCGCCCTGTTTGATGATCTCGGTTGCGGAGTTGAAAACCTGCATGAACGAAACAGGGCCGCTTGATGCGCCGCGTGTTGTTCGGACGGCTGAGTTTTTGGGTCGCAGCCTCGAAAAACTGAAGCCTGTGCCACCCCCTGATTTATGAATCAGCGCGGTGTTTTTGACCGTCTCGAAAATGTCTTCCATGGAATCGTCCACGGGAAGCACGAAACATGCCGAGAGTTGCTGCAGATCGCGGCCCGCGTTCATGAGCGTCGGCGAGTTCGGAATGAACTCGAGCGATGCCATCAACTCATAGAATTCTTTCTCGCTGGCTGCAATGTCTGCTTTCGTGTACTGTTTATCTGCCGAAGCAATGTTCTTTGCGACACGCATGAACATATCCTCAGGTTTTTCGCATACCTTATTATTGTCATCCTTCTTCAAATAACGCCGTTCCAGAACTTTCATCGCATTGGGCGTGATTTCGGGTTTAGTTTTATTGTCCGTTACTTCTTTCGAAGTGTTTTTCCCTCTTTTGGGTTTTCTGCTTTCGTTTACCACAGGCGCGGTGTTTTCACAGGCCGGGTCTTCATAAGCTACTTTTTCAGCAGCGGCGCCGGCATTGTAAGAATACAAATCCCATTCCATCTGACATTCCTCTTTGTTATTCGTATTATGTCCGTCAAGGTTCACAACTAAAGAGAATTCTCAAGTGACAAGAACCGATCCATCTGGATTTGATTGGCTGGCTAATTCTCTGTTGTAAACACCGGATTTCTCCAGCTGGTTTCATCATATTTTCAGGCAGAATGAAAGTCAATAGGCTGGGTAAAATAAAAATACAACATGTAGTGTTCCGCAGAATAATTATCCACAATAAGTTGTGGAAAACGATATTCTGCAACCGGGTAAAATAAATTGATAAATCAAAGTATTTTAAACAAAAAAAGCGTAATTCTTCGATTATGGAACAACGCAGTTGAAAAAGAGATGTATTTTTTTGAGGATATGGTTAAAGGAGAATTAAGGGGTGTTGAAAAACGTGTGGAAAAAAAGTGGAACAGGGTTAGCCCGGATTTCTCACAGAGAAATCCGGAAAATCGCGATAACACCTATCCTGCT
>ERZ795048.2725-NODE-2725-length-13892-cov-5.685625_pt1 | contig 13892 bp, 13 predicted proteins | sample MGYA00375132_ERZ795048 | MGnify/ENA primary metagenome ERZ795048 (study PRJEB30177, sample SAMN05720225) | activated sludge metagenome | isolation source: Anaerobic digester | place: Hong Kong | collected 2014-12-17 ...
GTTCACGATGAACGATGGGTCTTCGTCGCGCAAGCGGTGAAGTATTTCTCCAACTTTTTCGTCGTCCGATTCGTTAACTGCTTTAATGGCAACAGTTGTAAGCGGTTTTGGAAATTCGATAGGTACAAATTTATGATCGGCCTCTTTAGTTGTAAGCGTATGATTAACTTTTGTTTCTTTCAGCTTAACAGTAGCACCCAAATCGCCGGCTTGCATTTCGGTTACTTTGTTACGGGTTTTTCCGGCTACAGCAAATATTTGCGATAAGCGTTCTTTGTTGTCGCGGTTGGTGTTGATAAAGTCCATCCCTTCGGTAATGGTTCCTGTCATCACTTTAAAGTAGGTAACTTCACCAATGTGAGGTTCAACACTTGTTTTGAAAACCATCAATGAAGCTGGAGCCGAAGCATCGGTTTTTACTTCTTTGCCTGTAACATCTTTGCGTGGTTCTACCTGGTTTGGAGCCGGAACAATGTTGATAACAAATTCGAGCAAACGACGGATGCCCATATCTTTTTTTGCACAAGTACAGAAAACAGGAATGAAACTGCCATCTTTCATGCCCAAACGCATGCCTTGTCGCATTTCGTCTTCGCTGAGTGAGCCTTTATCGAAATAAAGCTCCATGAGGTTTTCGTCGTTTTCGGCTGCTTTTTCAACCAATTCGTTGTGCAGTTCGTCGGCTCTATCTTTTTCTGAGGCCGGAATGTCGAGCATTTCGTATTTGCCGCCATCCTTGCCCCATTGGTACATTTTCATTTTTAATACATCGATAACCTGATTAAAGCCAACGCCGGCATTAACAGGATATTGAACGATGGTTACTTTTGGGCCAAATTTTGTTTTGGCTTCGTCCATTACTTTTTCGAAATTGGCATTTTCGTGGTCGAGGCCATTGGCTACAAGTATAACAGGTGTTTTTAGTTTATCGGCAATACGCATGGCACTTTCTGTTCCGGCGCCAATGCCGTCGCCACTGTTGATAACGCAAAGTGCAGCTTCAACAACGTTAAGGGATGAGGTTACTGCTCCCGAGAAAGCTTTCATTCCCGGAGTGTCAATAATGTTGATTTTTTTGTCGTTGAATTCGGTATAAAGAAGTGTGGAAAATATGGAGTTGCCGTAATCGTGTTCAATGTCGGTGTAGTCTGAGGTTGTGTTTTTTTGGGTTACTTCTCCCCTGCGGTTGATAATACCACCCCCGTAGAGCATTGCTTCTGCGAGGGTGGTTTTCCCAGCCCCGGCGTTTCCAATCAGCGCAATGTTTCTGATGTCTTCTGTCTTATAAGTTTTCATATAAAAATGTATTTATTGGTTCATTTTTTAAAGTGATCACCAAAAATAGTAATAATTTGATAACAATCAAGTGTTGTTTATTCGAAGTGATTGAATAAATAGCAACAAGCTCTCAAAGCCTTTGTAAATGCAGTTTTGAGCAATTGTTTAAAAATGTTAAAGCTAACGATTGGGTTTTTGAATTTTTTGTAAGTTATTTGTAAAGTCAAAAATAAAAGCAAAGAAAATGAGCAGGGTAAAATTACACGATAAGGAGTTTGAAACTTTTATTCCTTATACCCAAATTAACCAAAGTGTTAAGAAAATGGCACATCAGATATCAAATGACCTGAAAAATGAAGATGTTTTGTTTATTTGTATTCTGAATGGATCGTTTATGTTTACTGCCGAATTGTTCAAGGAGATTGAACTTGAGCAGGCCGAAGTTACTTTTATGAGGCTTTCGTCGTACGATGGTGTTGATACTACGGGGCAGGTAAAAAAACTTATTGGGCTGAATGAGCCTATTAAAGGGCGTGTGCTGGTTGTGCTCGAAGACATTATTGATACCGGTACTACAATTGTTGAGGTTATGAAGCTTTTAAAAGAACATCAACCTAAGGCAGTAAAGATTGCGACACTCTTGCTAAAACCCGAAAAGTTCAAAAACAAAATGCCTGTCGATTATGTGGGCATGGAAATTGGAAACGATTTTATTGTTGGATTTGGGCTCGATTACGACCAAAAAGGAAGGAACTTGAAGGACATTTACAAAATTATTGAATAACAAAACAAACCTTTTTTAACCATGTTGAATATTGTTCTATTTGGCCCTCCGGGAGCAGGAAAGGGTACTCAGGCTGTTTTTCTTAAAGATGCTTTTGAATTAATCCATTTATCGACCGGCGACTTGTTGCGTAGTCAAATTGCAGCTCAAACCGAACTTGGTGTTAAAGCCAAAGCTTTTATAGATAGGGGAGAACTGGTGCCCGACCAAGTTGTAATCGATATGATTGGAACTCAACTTGCCGAAAATAAATCGGCCAAAGGCTTTATTTTTGATGGTTTTCCGCGTACTGTTGAGCAGGCAAAAGCACTCGATGTGCTTATGGATAAAAACAATACAGCTGTTTCGGGCATGTTGGCTCTCGATGTAGAAAAAAATGAACTCATTAACCGATTGTTGGAACGAGGAAAAACTTCGGGCCGTAGCGACGACTGCTGCGAGTCGGTTATTGAAAACCGTATTTCGGTTTACAACGAAAAAACTGCTCCGCTTATTGATTTTTACAGCACACAGAATAAATATTACGCCATAAATGGCATGGGTACTATCGACGATATTGCTGCCCGCTTAAAAGATACTGTTAAAGCACTTTAAGCTTGTTTAACTTCTAGTATATATCCTACTTTCGGTATGTTGGTGATTTGGATATTTGGGTCGCTACTCAGGTATTTACGGAGTTTTGCTATAAAAACATCGAGGCTACGGCCAATAAAGTAGTCGTTATCGCCCCATACCGAAAAAAGGATATCGTCGCGTGTTACAATTTTGTTGGCCGATGTGCACAAATGTTTTAAAATCTCGTTTTCTTTTTTAGTGAGCCTTTTCGAATCGGTGTTTGATTTAAGCAATTGGTTCTTGTAATCGAATACATAGTTACCAATGCTGTAGGTGTCGGTAAGTATTTGTTTTTCGGGCTCGGTATTGTAGCGGGTTATAATAGCGTTGATACGGCAAAGCAGTTCGTCTTCGTCGAATGGTTTGGTAATGTAGTCGTCGGCACCAAGGTTGAAACCTTTAAGCTTGTCGGTTTTCATCGATCGTGCCGTTAAAAAAATAATTGGGATTGTTTTGTTGTCGGCCCTGATCAGTTTTGCTAAAGTAAAGCCATCCATGTCGGGCAACATAACATCGAGGATGCAAAAATCGAAGGTGCCTTGTTTGTATGTGGCGTGTGCAGTTTTGCCATCTTTGCAAAGCTTAACATCGAAATCGTTCGATCCCAAAAAATCGACCAATAAAAAGCCCAGGCTGGTGTCGTCTTCAACCAATAGTATTTTTGTGCGTTTCATGTTTCAAAGGTAAGAAAATTATGAAAACAGTACCTTCGCCTTTTGTGCTGTTTACCTCAATTTTTCCGTTGTACTGATCAACAATTTTACGAACATAGGTAAGCCCCAGTCCAAAGCCTTTAACATTGTGTAAATCGCCTGTTGGTACCCGGTAGTATTTTTCAAATATACGGTTAATGTGTTTTTTTTCGATACCAATGCCATTGTCGTGCACTTTAAGTACAATATTGTTGTTGCTTATTTCGGTATTGATGTTGATTTTTGGTGTTTGTGCCGAGTATTTTAAAGCATTGTCAATCAGGTTCGAAACAATTAGTTTGAAATGATCTGCAACGCCTGTAAGTGGCATTTCAATGCTTTTTGAGCTGAACCTTATTTCTCCGTTGAGGCTTTCGGTGCGAGGACGAAAATCGGCACATACTTGTTCAATTAGTTTATTGAGGTCGAATGTTTCTTTTTGATGACCATTTTCGTTGCCCGAAATCTTAAGTATTTCAACTACATTGTTTTCCATTTTCTGGTTCTCGTTAATGATAACCGAAAGGTATTCCGATATTTTGGTGTCGTTGATTTTTTCTTCTCTTTTTTTGATTAAACTGGCCGCAAAACGAATGTTCGATAAGGGGGTTTGAAACTCGTGCACCATGTTGTTGATAAAGTCGGAAGTTTGTTCCATCATAAGCCTCTCGTTGCGGAACATACGGGCTGTAACAAGGTACGAAACCATTACAAATATTATTGAGAAAAAGGCCAATAAAAAAGATCCTCTCAACTGCGATAACAGAAACTGGTTTCGGCCCGGAAATTCCAAAAGTATTTTGATGCCATCTTTTTGAAGCAGTCCGTTAAGGCACTGTAAATAGCATTTTTGACCGAATATTTTTCCGTTTTTTTCGTTGTTTTCTTGCTCGGTTACAGCAAAAGTATATTCGAGTTCAATGTTGTAGTGCTCGAGTTTTGAGCGGATGATGCTGTCGATTTGATCGATTTTTTGCTTGCGGATTTCTTCTTGAGCAGGCACTCCGCAAAGGAAATTGTTCATGTCGGTACAAGTGCGTGCCGTTTTCCCAATTTCGTGTTTGGCTTCGGTAAGCGCTTTGTTTACTTCATTGTTAAAATGCTCTTCTTCAATTTTTGCGGCATTAAAAAGCCAATACAATTGTACGGCCATAATGGCTATCAAAGCCATAAATGTGATGATTGCTAAAAGGTTTTGCCGCTTCATTTTTTGTGTGTAGAGTTGAAAACTAACCGTTTTGTAAAACAAAAGTAGTAAAATATGCTTTGGTAAATTGAATATTAACAACGGGATAACAGCCCTGTGCTGTGTTTGGTTCATGATGGGTTATTGCTGCCGAAATGACTGTAATTCAACTTTCGATATAAATTTTTAACTTGCAAGCCGAAAACCAAATGTGCAAAACACTTAGCCAATGAAGAAAATTTTTAGGTTTTTGATTGATTTTCATGCCGATTATTTCAATTTGAAACTGTACCTGGCTGTAGCATTTTTTATTGCTTCGCTTATTACTTTTAATTATGCGCTCGATTTCGAAGACTCAATTATCGACAGTTATTACGGGCGCAATATTCGAATTGCAATGTACTTTGCTTATCATGCATTTGCATATTATGGTGTATTGATGCTTATCCATCTATTTAAGCCAAAAGAATTACAGTTTACCTGGCGTTTTTGGTTGAAAAGCTTTATCGGGCTTTTGATTTTAGGTATAGATCGATCGGTTTTCCCAAATATTTCAAGAGTACTGCTAAGCAACTTCAGCGGTGCCGATTACCGATATTTTTTTAAGCTGCTGTTTAATGTTTACGGCTTTTTTACAATTGTGTTGTCATTGGTTGTTGTGAAATTAATTTTCGATCGCAAAAGCAACGAAGGTTTGTATGGTTTGAACGCTTCGGGCGTTGGTATAAAGTCGTACCTCGTTATGTTGTTGATAATGATGCCCATTATTTTTATTGCGACTTATTTGCCGGGTTTTTTGGAGTATTATCCAACATTGAAACGATCGGGAGCCGAAAGTTTTGCAATTTCGCATAGCTTGCCCTATTGGCTGAGTATTGCAATTTATGAAGTTGCTTATTTGTGCGATTTTTTGAATACTGAATTATTTTTTAGAGGGTTTCTGGTTATCGGATTGTCGCGAATGATTGGAAAAAATGCTGTTTTGCCAATGGCTGCAACTTATGCCGTGTTGCATTTTGGAAAACCCATGGGCGAAACCATCAGTTCGGTATTTGGCGGTTATATTTTAGGCATCATTGCACTGTATAGCCGAAATATATGGGGCGGGGTTTTTATTCATGGCGGCATAGCTTTGTTGATGGAAATATTCGCTTTTGCAAGGAATTGAGCATTTGTGACCGAAAAAGTATTAAAAAAAATTAATTAGAATAGTTATTATAGCCTTAACAATTATATTTGGCAAAAATTTTAACCATGAAAAAAGTAGTTCTTATAACCGGTATATCGTCGGGCTTTGGAAAAGAAATGTCGAAAAAATTAACCCTCGACGGGCATGCTGTTTACGGAACAATCCGATCGAAATGTGAGGTATTCCCCGGAGTAAAAACCCTTAACGTTGAATTGGCCGAATCCGACAGCATTTATAAGGCTGTTGATAAAATAATCGAAGAACAAGGCCGCATTGATGTGTTGATAAATAATGCAGGTATGCACTCGGGTGGCCCGCTCGAAGATTCACCTATTGAGCAGTTCAGGGCGCAAATGGATGTTAACTATTTTGGATGGGTACATACCATTAAAGCCGTTTTGCCCCATATGAGGAAGCAACATTCCGGATTGATCATTAACATCAGTTCAATTGGTGGCATAACCGGAATTCCATTTCAAGGAGTATATACAGCATCGAAGTTTGCTGTTGAGGGAATGAGCGTTGCTCTGCGAATGGAGGTTAAGGCTTTCGGAATCAAAGTTGTAATTGTAAATCCCGGCGATTTTAAAACGCGTAATGTTGAAACCCGTATTGTTTCGTTGGCCGAAGATAGCCCTTATGCCGAACAGTTTGCAAAATCGTTGCAAATTATTGAACGCGACGAAAGTGGTGGTAAAGATCCGGTTATATTGGCAAACAGAATAAGCAAAATAGTGAAGAAACGTAAGCCGCGTCAACGTTATGTTGTTGGTTCACCAATTCAGAAATTGGCCGCTAAGCTAAAATGTTATTTGCCCGAAAGAATTTTCGATAAAATAATTGCTTCGCATTACGGTATAAAGTTTTAAAATGAATTAGCAACTTACCTTGAGCTGAATAGCAGGTAAGTTGCTAATTTATTTCTTAATATTTACGGCGTTTACCGCGAGGTCCTTTATTACGATCGCGGAAATCATTGCCTGTAAATTCGTAGTTTTCTTCAGCTTCGATATTAATGCCTTTGAAGTTGCGCCTGTTGAGTTCTCCAATTAGCTTTTTGGCATGTTTGCTGTCAACTTCGACCGACGAAGCCCGTTTGAAAATTTCAATTTGGCCAATTTCAATATCTTTTGCCCCCGAAGCATTAACCATTAACTCAATCACATCGCGCTTGCTGATGCCTTTCCCCTTGCCAAGGTTAAATACAATACGCGACATGCTTTTTCCCCTGCGCGATTTTGGCATCTTGCGGTCATCAGCTTTTCGCTCTTTAGGGTCGAGGTTCAAATCAATTGCATTTTTGTAATATTCCAGAAAGCGGTTAAATTCAACCGAAACGAAACGTTTGATGATTTCTTCTTTTGATATATCGGCCAATTTTGCGTAAACCTTATCCATGTAAGGATCAATTTGCTCGTGGTTAACCTCCGATTGGCTCATACGGTCGACCATTTGGAACAATTGGCGTTCGCATATTTCGCTTCCGTTTGGTACGGCTTTGTATTCAAACTTTTTATGGATAACCCTTTCAATTTGTTTGAGCTTGCCCTTTTCTTTCATGTTAATAATTGAAACCGACATGCCTTCTTTACCTGCCCTTCCGGTACGTCCCGAACGGTGATTGTAGTTCTCGGGGTCGTCGGGCAGGTTGTAGTTAATAACATGTGTGAGGTCGGTTACATCGAGGCCACGGGCAGCCACATCGGTAGCTACAAGTACGCTAAGGTTGCGTTCCCTGAATTTCTGCATTACATAGTCGCGTTGGCTCTGGGTCAAATCGCCATGTAAAGCTTCGGCATTATAACCATCTTTCATGAGTGCAGCAGCCACATCTTTTGTTTCCATGCGGGTACGGCAAAAAACAATACCATAAATTTCGGGAAAGAAGTCAACCACACGCTTTAAAGCCATGTAGCGATCTTTGGCGTGTACCATGTAGTAGATATGGCTCACACTGTCGGCACTTGCATTTTTCTGTCCCACTGTAATTTCGAGCGGGTTGTGCATGTAGTTTTTGGCAATTGTGGCAATTTCGGGGCTCATGGTTGCCGAAAACAGCAAGGTTGTTTTTTCGGTGGGTGTTTCAGCAAGTATTGCGTCAACATCTTCGCGAAAACCCATTTTCAACATTTCGTCGGCTTCGTCGAGCACAAGGGTGTTTACATTGTCGAGTTTAATGCGCTTGCGGTTTATAATATCGCAAATACGCCCTGGAGTGGCAACTACAACATGAACTCCTTTTTTGATGGCCATAATTTGTTTTTCGATTGGGGCGCCACCATAAACAGCTACAATCTTTAAACCTTCGATGTATTTGCCAAAGTTTTCGAGATCGCGGGTAATTTGCATGCAAAGCTCGCGGGTAGGGCTCAAAATCAATAGTTGCGGATAATCCGATTCAATATCGATTTGGCCTAAGGTAGGCAATCCAAATGCGGCTGTTTTACCTGTGCCTGTTTGTGCCAGGCCGGTAATGTCGCGCTTTTTTTCCATTAAAACAGGTATTACTTTCTCCTGAATGGGAGTAGGTTGTACAAAGCCAAGATCGGAAACCGCTTTTTGGATTTCCGGCGAAAGGCCCATTTCTGAAAATAACATATTTAATTCGTTTTTAGGCCTTCCTGTTTTATCTTCACCATAAATACAGGTTAACCCGATGATTACTAACGGCTACCGCGCCCAATGTCCGAAAACCGGAACAACTTATGCATTACACCAAACTATTCGAGATTATTTGCGTAGCCGAAAAAATTATATTCAAAATTGCACCACGGTGCAAATTTCGAAGCGCAAAAGTAGTGTTTATAATTTAAAAATATTGAAGCCTGATAATAATTGTTTGAATGTTAACGAAATGTGTGCATTACTGTTTTAAAGCATTCTTTACTTGTTCCATAAGCCACTGGGGTGTTGATGTAGCACCACAAATGCCTATACTTTTGGCATCGCGAAACCAGCTTGAATCAAGCTCCGATGCAGATGAAATAAAGTAGGAGCGTGGGTTGTTTTTTTTGCATTCGTCGAAAAGCAATTTGCCGTTTGAGCTTTTTTTGCCGCTTACAAACAAAATAATATCGAATTTTTTAGCAAACTCGCTTATATGAGGAACGCGGTTGGCTACCTGACGGCAAATGGTATCGTGGTAAGTAACTTTATTAAGTGCTTGTTTGTTAATGGCTTCTTTTATTATGTTGAAGCCGCTTAAGGGCATGGTGGTTTGTGAGTACATCTCAATTGGACGCGAAAAATCGATCTGCTTTAAATCGTCGACCGACGATACAATAATGGCTTTGTTGCCTGTTTGCCCGTTAAGCCCAATAACCTCGGCATGCCCTTTTTTGCCATAAATCAAAAGTTGTCCGTTGGTTTTTTGGATTTGTTCGAAGCTGTTTTTTATGCGTTGTTGGAGTTTAAGCACCACCGGACAGGTTGCATCAATAATTTTATTGTTGTTTTTGTTTAGGTTTTGGTAGGTAGATGGTGGCTCGCCGTGCGATCGAATTAGTATTGTTTGGTTGTTTTGTTGGCTTAGTTGTTCTATTTCGATGGTTTTCATGCCCAATTTTTCGAGCCGTTCTACCTCTTCGTGGTTGTGCACCATTTCGCCTAAGCAGGTAATGGTTTCGCCATTTTCGATTAGCTCTTCGGCTTTAGCTATTGCTCTTTGAACGCCAAAACAGAAACCCGATTTGTTGTCAATCTCAATGTGCATGGTTGATCTCCTTTACTTTTTCAAGTACCCAGTTTAGTTGTTCTTCACGTGTAAGGTTACTGTTGTCGAGTATAAGCGCATCGGCTGCTTTTTGCAGGGGGCTTTCTTCGCGGTTTGAGTCAATTTGGTCGCGCTCTTTAATGTTTTGTAAAACATCGTTGAACGAAACGTCAATGCCTTTTGCTACAAGCTCGTCGTAGCGCCTTTGAGCTCGTACTTTATCCGAAGCAGTCATGAAAATCTTGAGTTCGGCATTAGGGAAAACAACGGTTCCAATGTCGCGACCATCCATAACGATCCCTTTTTGGGTGCCCATTTTTTGTTGCAGGGAAACCATTGTTTGCCGAACTTCTTTTATGGTTGCTACCGGGCTAACATTTTCTGAAACTGCTAGATCGCGTATTTCATTTTCAACATTTTCGCCATTGAGCAAAGTGTCGCTTTTTTCATCCTTCTCATTGTAAACAAAGGATATATTGATGTTGGGCAGGGCATTTATTAATGCGGTTTCATCGACAATTTTATTGCTAATCAGTTTGTTGCGAAGTGCATAAAGGGTAACAGTACGGTACATGGCACCTGTGTCGATGTAGTTGTATTTTAGTTTTTTGGCAAGTTGTTTCGATAGTGTGCTTTTGCCGCACGATGAGTGCCCATCGATAGCTATAATGATTTTATTTGTTTGCATTGTTTTTTTTGCAAAGATAAAGTTTTGAAACAAACAAGTGTTTTCTTGTTTCAGTGAGCTTACATGAATTCCGACAAATTAGTGCTTATTGAAAAGATATGCGATGTGCTGCTAACATGATAGCTCGATATGGCATACGAGACTCTGAATTTTGAAACGTTAACAGTAAAGCCACCTGAGAGACCGGCTGTTCCTGTTGTGTTTTTTAAGGCCAGTTCTTTTTGTCGTTGAAAATTGTATCCAATACCTACAATAAAGTTTTTTGTTGGAATAAACTCAACACCAAGTACAACGTGGCGCATAAATTGTTTAAAAACATCGTCGGAACGGCCCACTACAAATTCATTTTCGCTACGGTTATCGAAGTCCCAGGTCGATTTGTCGCTTAATTTCCAATTGGTAAGGTGCTGCATTGTAACATTGAACCTAAATGGTGCATGGGCAAGACGTTGCGAAAAGCCCATTTGAATGTCGAACGGGAGTGGTTCGCGTGTGCCGGTTTTGCTGTATTTCGATATTTGTGTGCCCAGGTTTTTAATTACAAGTCCTGCGTTAAAATTCCCCGATGAATCGACATAGCTTACACCAAAATCGGCTGCAATGCCAAACGAGTTGTAGCTTTCGTAGGTTGAAAGGATGGGCTTTAGGTTAACTCCGGCATGGATGTTTTCCCAAATATTGCGTGAATAAATCAAATTAAAGGCATAGTCGCCAGCGTAAAAGTTGCCTAATATTTTGCCTTCTTCATCGGCATGTATAAGCTTGCCATAGTTAATGTATTGAATGCCGGCAGCAAAAGTGCCAATTCCTTCGCGATACTGTGAGTATGCAGCATAGCCTATTCGAATGTCGGCAATATAATCGATGTAGTTCACTGTTATGTCGTTGTGCATTTGTGGCCTTAACGATGCAGGGTTGTAGTAGCTGAGGCTAAGTTCCGATTTGTCGATCATGCCCACCTGATTGCCTCCCAGTGCATTTACCCTGGCCGACGAGGTGAGGTTCAGGAAATCGTAAGTAGAACCGCCTCCAAACTGCGCACCTGCTTGAAGTAGAAAAATAAGAAAAAGGGTCAATAGTAAAAAATGCTTCATTTTTGATGTTTAGAGCTTATAACGCCAAAGATAGAATATTATTATTTTATGGTTTCAATATTGGTTTAATAAAAATGAGATTGTTGTAGCTCTTTTGGGCTTCAGCAATCTCATTTTATTCAGTAAAAAGCTTGTAAAAGAATTGGTTATTGTGTAATGAATTCCAATTCTCGAAATAAAAAACATGCACTCAGCGTATGTCTTTATTTTTCGATGAAACTAAATATGCTTTTTTAAAACTGATATCGATTAAAGGTGTAATGGCTGTAAATTGTTTGACTAGAAATGTAATGTGGTTTTTTGAATAAAGTTCGAAACCATTTCGTACCAAAACAAAAAATTGGTAGTGTGGTTTGGCCGCTAATTTAATGGGTAATGCACCTTCGGTACTTAGCGGAATTTGTGTGGCAACTGCCGGTAGCCCTAGTTGGTTGCTGCAAACGCTAATGGTTTCGGTGCGGTTTTCAGTAGTGGAACTGTTGCTTGTTTCCAACTTATTGTTGAGCAAAACCATGAAAGCAAGCATGGCCAAGAAGCCGAATACTTTCCAATAGCGAATATGTTTTTTAAATTGTTGCATTGCAGGGCAAAGCTATAAAATTTTGAATACAAAAGAACAATCAATTAAGCCGGTTTTTGTTTTTTATGATGGATAAGTATCTTTGATCAAAAAAAATTATTTTGCATGGATGCTACCGAAGTACTTATTGATATCCGAAAAATTGTACGGTCGATAAATCTTGAATCGAAACGGATCCAGAAAGATTATGGGGTAAGTATCCCGCAGGTATTGTGTTTGAATTATTTGTATCAATCGCCCGGATTCCAAGCCACACAGGGCGATTTGAAAAAATTTCTGCACTTAAATCCCAGCACAACAAGCGGAATTGTTAACCGATTGGAAAAGAAGGGTTTGATTGCCCGGTTGCCAAAGTTGGGCGATAAAAGGGTTACTAATTTGGCTTTGACTGCCCAAGGCGAAAAATTGCTCAAACAAATACCGGCATTGCTGCACGACAGGTTAAGCATTAAACTACAAAACTTACCAAGCAACGAGCTTGAACAAATCCGAACTTCGTTCCGAAAATTGGTTAACATACTTCAAATCGACAATATTGAAGCTTCGCCACTTTTAACTACCGATGAATTAATTTAATAATTCCTATGCGAATCAATATACTGTTATTGGCTTGCTTGTTGTGTTTGAGTTAACAAAAAGATAAAGCCATATAAGATTCTGATATGCAAAATAATATATTGGTTTTGTATGTCGACTTGTTGTTGCGTGCTACGAATAAATGATGTTTTTTGCTATATTTTTAGTAATTTTGTTCGCACAGAAACAAAAAATGTATATATGAGTATTTATACCAAGAAACAACAAAACATTGCACATCGTATTGAAGAAACATCCGACAAAAATAATTGGAAAGACTGGAAATGGCAGTTGAAACATGCTATACGGTCGATTGATAAGTTTGAAAAAGTTACCGGAATTCGGTTTGATGGCGAAGAAAAGAAAAACCTGGAATCGACTCTCGATAAGTTTCCTTTATCGATAACTCCCTATTATTTGTCGTTAATTGATGTGAACAACTATCGCAACGATCCGGTTTTCAAACAGTCGTTTGCCGATGCCCGTGAGTTGATTTTGGATAAATCGGAATACAGCGACCCCTTGGCTGAAGACGAAGATAGCCCTGTTGAGGGGATTACCCATCGTTATCCCGACAGGGTATTGTTTCATGTAAGCAATGTATGTTCAATGTATTGCAGGCATTGCACCCGTAAGCGCAAAGTTGGCGATGTCGATCATGTGCCTTCGCGCGCTCAAATGATAAAGGGTATCGAATATATAAAATCGAATACTCAAGTTCGCGATGTTCTGCTTTCAGGTGGCGATCCGTTTATGCTCCCCGACGACATGATTGACTGGTTGCTTAACGAGCTTACACAAATAAAACATGTCGAAGTAGTTCGTATAGGAACAAGAATTCCAGTGGTGTTGCCTTACAGGGTTACCGATAAATTGGTCGAAGTGCTTAAAAAGTACCATCCTTTGTGGATCAACACACACTTTAACCATCCGCGTGAAATTACAGCTTCGGCTGCCGAAGCCTTGTCGAAACTGGCAAATGCCGGTATCCCGCTTGGTAATCAGTCGGTTTTGCTGGCCGATGTGAACGATTGCCCCCGCATTATGAAAAAACTGGTTCATCAGTTAGTGAGAAATAGGGTGAGGCCGTATTACTTATACCAATGCGACCTCTCAGAAGGGCTTTCGCACTTTAGAACTCCAATTGGAAAAGGTATCGAAATTATGGAAAGTTTAATAGGTCACACAAGTGGCTTTGCAGTTCCTACCTATGTGATTGATGCACCTGGTGGCGGCGGAAAGATACCGGTTATGCCAAATTATATCATTTCGTGGTCAACCAACAAAGTGGTGCTGCGTAACTACGAGGGCGTAATTACAACTTATAAAGAGCCCGATAGGTACGAACAACGCTTTTGTGACCGCGACTGTGATAAATGTGATTTAGAACTTAATCTAAGTCCTTCGGAAGAAGTTGCTGCTACCGGTATTGAAAAACTTTTATCCGATTCCGATGATTCAATTTCGCTGGTGCCACAGGGGAATGAACGAATGGAAA
>ERZ795048.2726-NODE-2726-length-13887-cov-14.463490_pt1 | contig 13887 bp, 13 predicted proteins | sample MGYA00375132_ERZ795048 | MGnify/ENA primary metagenome ERZ795048 (study PRJEB30177, sample SAMN05720225) | activated sludge metagenome | isolation source: Anaerobic digester | place: Hong Kong | collected 2014-12-17 ...
TATTCAACTACGCAGGACATGGAAGGGGAAAACTAAACCAAAAACCCTGGATTTCCCCTTACTGGGACAAGCCCGTCTTCCCGCTTCGCTTTCAGCTATGCAGGACGCGTCGCGGGAATGACTGATGTGTCTCTTTTTCCGTCGTCCCCGAGTAGGCGCGGACCCGGAACTTATTTATGATACTGGTTTTACTCCTTCCCGCTTCGCCTACTGCTTGTTAGCCTATCAGTTTTATGGAGAAAAGGGAAAATCGCGCATACTGGGGTCACCCATTATGACCATTAGTATCTCTTGACAATACTAACGCGAAAGGTTATTAAATATTTGTGATTAAATCCTTCCGATGCAAAGAGACCGCCAGGATATTCTCCGGGAATCATTCGAAAAAGTTCCCAAAGGATATCCAGAAGACAGCGCTGAGAAAGCTCACCATGATACATGGCGCTGCGAGCTTGGGGTTTCTTCGCACACCTCCAGCCAACAGGCTGGAAAAATTATCGGGGGATAGAGAAGGTGAATACAGCATCCGTATAAACGACCAGTGGAGAATATGTTTCATCTGGAAAGAAGGGGATGCGTACGAAGTTGAGATCACCGATTATCACTGACAGAAAGGAGAAGAGCGATGAAGAGAGATATGCCACCGGTGCATCCCGGCGAAATCCTTCTTGAAGATTTTCTGAAACCGATGGGAATAACGCAGTACAGGCTTGCAAAAACGATAGGCGTTCCTCAGCGCAGGATCGGCGAGATTGTAGCCGGTAAACGGTCCATCACCGCGGATACTGCTCTCAGACTTGCGAAATTTTTCGGGACAGATGCCCAGTCCTGGATGAACCTTCAGACGCACTACGATCTTGAGATAACAGAAGAGAAGATATCGGACAAGCTTGTTTCAATTCACGCCATCGGATGAAAACTATGGAGTGCTTCGCCTGACAATCCGGCACGGATGACCGGATTGGACGCGCCGAAGGACGCGCTCACAGAGTGAGGCATCCGCCGCGATCATTTTTTTAAAAGTTGTATGATCCTGATTACCTTGGTTTGTGGTCATTATTGCTTTGACATACTATATTATATTCACTATGTTTTTTAATGACTCGGATATTGCGCTGACCCGGACCCGCTTGGGTGAGAAAGCACAAATATGATGTTAAGGAGATTCCGCATGAAGAAATTGTTCTGTATCGCTGTTCTTTTACTTTCCGGCATACTTATTATCCCGTCAGGCGGGAGTGCCGCAGATCCTGCCAAACCGCCGGTGTGGACTAACACGAATGAACTCAAAAATGTCAAACCAATAGTACCCAATCCCGGGCAGAAAACAAAGAGCACTGAGAAGGAAGTTGGAAAGCAGCTCCCGTCCATCGAGTTCAAGAGTGCCACCATAACGCGGACTTCAACCGGTGTCTGGCGCTGGGAGGTCAAGATTACATCTCCCCAGAAAGTGACGGTGGAGCCCAACATCGCCCAGATCCTGGTCTGGCAGAACGCCGGGGGGAAAAAGACCCTGCTGGCGAGAAAGACCTATGATAAGCCGATCTACCCCGCTTATGGTATATTTCGGAATGATTTCTATCCCTCAGGGGAATCGGATACCCTTGATTTTGAGCTGATCGAGCGCACAAAGACGACAAAAGGGCTGACGTCAAATCAAGATAACAACAACGTGGTGGACCGTGCAACGGTCGGGGTGCCGCCCTTCGGCGTCGAAATGCCCATGGCAGGCTATGCCCACAGTACCGAACCACATAACCTGTACGCTAAACTGCAGAACAAATCGCCTTTGCCGATGAAGGTGAGGGTGGTCATGCGGGGCGGCGATTTTCAGCACTGGACAACCGTGCGACACCAGGAGGCGGTGCTCCTGGAAGGTAACTCCAATGCCGAGGTCCGCAAGAACTGGGCCTTTACAGCCAAGGGCGGAGGATATTACCTGATAACGACTGAGGCCTATCTCCTTGACCCTGCTACCGGAAAGCCGAAATGGACCGAGATCAGTTCCAAAAAGGGAAATCTGCCGACCTATTAGTGATGAAGGCTTGGTGCTGAAATCAAGATCAGTTCAATGGGCCGGCTTGTGCCGGCCCGCCAAAGTTTTTGCCTGTTAATCAAGCAGGTGGAGAAATGGGGATGGGTTCATATACCTCTTCAACCCGTTGTCTCATCTGAACGGGAAGAGGAACCATACTGCAGGCTGCGGTAGGATGGGCTGAGAAGCCCGAACAGAACAACGAAGACTGCAAGGGAAATGCCCCCCACGCCAACGGTCAGCGGTGCGCTGAAGGCATCGGCAAAGACTCCCATGATCATGTTGCCAAAGGGCAGGGCCGAGAATGTCAGCAGGTAGATGCTCATGACCCGGCCGTGGTAGCGACTGTCGGTGGCATCCATAATAAGGGTGGCATTGAGCGCAAGGTAGGATGAAGAGACCGCTCCCACGATAAAGAGCATGACCATTCCCAGGGAAAAAGAATCTCCGAATGCGAAGACAGCAAGCGTCAGACCGAAGAAAACCCCAAGACACAGTTGCACTATGCCCGGCCACAGTAATTGACGGATAGTTGCTATTGCAAGCGCCCCCACAAGCGCCCCGATACCGCTTGCCATCATGAGAAGTCCCAGGCCCTTCGGGCCCACGGCAAAAATATTTTTTGCGAATACCGGCATCAGTGCCTGATAGGGCAGGCCGAGAATTATGGGTGCAATGCTCAGTATCAGCAGAACCAGCAGGATGGGATTTCTCCGCATATAGGAAATTCCGTCTGTCACGGCTGAGAACTGCGAGGTGTTTTTCGCGTCAGCATGCGCCCCACGGTCCGCGATCCTCAAAAGGCTCACCATAACTACAGCGGACATAACCGCCATGATTGCGTACACGCCGCCGATGTTCATCCATGGCTTGCTGATCAGCCATCCGGCCAGGGGAGGGCCGATTACGCGGCAGGCGTTGAGCCCTGCGCCGTTGAGTGCAATGGCATTCATCAGGCGTGCAGAGCTTGTCAGTTCTGCAACAAATGCCTGCCGTGCCGGCATGTGAAAGGTGAATGCGGAGCCCATGATAAAGGAGACAACCACCATGTGCCAGATTCTGATGAGACCGGAGATGACCAGCAGCGCCATTATCACTGACATCACAGTAATAGTTGCCTGGCTGAGCATGAGGATGGTGCGTTTTGAATACCGGTCAGCCGCCATGCCGCCGATCAGTGAAAGCAGCAGCATGGGAACCCCGAATCCCAGGGATACGTACCCGATCGATTTTGCCGACCCGGTAAGCTCATACGCAAGATACCCATTGGTGAAGAAATACATCTGCATTGCAAGGATGCCCGGCAGCATACTGAGCCAGAGGGTGCGGAAGTCGCGCTCCAGCAATGCGGGGAATATTCCCAGCCACCTGGATATAAAGGTTGCTGGTGTGGTTTCGCGATCACTCATGAACTTGCCGGTGGTCTGAGGAAATGAGACACTGCACCCCTTCCATCGTAGCATATATAAAGAGGTTCATGTTCGCGCCTTTTGCCTGGAGCCTTTCCTTAAAGGCTGCTCACATAGTGATAGATCATCTCGGTGAGTTCATCCATGAGCCGGTCCCTGTTCAGGGGAGAGTCGAGGAACTTCACGCTGTGGGCGATGTTTTCCACTGCGCTGTGGATCACCTTCGATATCTCCATGAGTTCATCGGGGTCTCTGTTGGTGCAGTAGGGACGGATGAGTTCGCTTAATATGACGAGCTGTTCGGCTTCGACGTCGTCGAAGAGCTTTTTCACGTCTTTGTCGGAGAACTTGAGTACGAGGGCCTCTTTGTGGAACGAGGGGTGACGGTCGAACACGGCGAAGGCCTTGTCGATATGCTGCCGGACATTCTCCTGTATCGAGATGGTCTCGTCACTCTTCAATGAATAGACATCGGTGACAAATGCATCGAGATGCTCCTTGAGGATCTCCAGGAACAGGGTCCTCTTGTTCTCGAAATAGCTGTAGAAGGTCCCGATTGAGACACCTGCACTCCTGGCGATCTCATTAGAGCTTGTGCCGTTGATGCCCTTTTTTGCAAACAGTGTAAGGGCCGCCTTCTCTATCTTCTTCTTTCTCTCGATACTCCGTTTCTGCTGGGGAATGCGTACGCGCTTCATGGCTCCTTTCCGTGAAACCGTCTTTTTGCCGGGTGTTGTCTCCTCGGTATGATTCATGTCAGAGAACTAATACCCGGGATGGTCTGTGTCAACCAGAAAATGTGAATATTTGCTCACATTGATCTTGACACGGATCTTAGATGTCTTTATTGATAATAAACATGAGCGAGGGCTCATGTTGAAATTGTCATATTGGGGAGGGTGCATATGAAGGCTCTGGTAACCGGGGCAACAGGCTTTATCGGATCTGTCCTGTGCAGGGAACTTGTCAGGCAGGGCCACCAGGTCAGGGCACTGGCGCTGCCTGGTGAAGATACCACGGGGCTGGCTGAGATCAATGCCGAGATCCGGTATGGGAACCTGCTGAACAAGGATGACATCAAGGGCATCTGCGAAGGAATCCACACGGTCTTTCACCTCGCCGGCCGGGTTACGGACTGGGGGAAGCGGGAGCAGTTCTACCAGGCTATCTATGATGCAACGGTAAATCTCATCACTGAGGCTGCGAATCAGGCCAAGAGGTTCGTGTACATAAGCTCGATAGCAGCCATCGGTTTCGGCCGCCACATGAATGGCATCAAGGAGAGCGACCCTGCTTTCAGATCAGGCATCCCGTACAACGATGCCAAGCTCGACACCGAAAAGCTGGTCCTGGCTTTTCATGAATCAGGCATCATCGACTGCACCATCATCCGCCCGGCCAATGTCACAGGGCCGGGCAGTGCATGGGTCCGTGATATCATCGACAAGATGCTGGTCATGCCCATGCCGCTCATCGACGGCGGCAGGCACAGCTCGAGCTTCATCTATGTGGACAACCTTGTGGACGGCATCATCCTGGCAGCCACATCGGATGTCGGCAAGGGAAAGATCTACCAGTTAAGGGACGACTGGGATGTGACCTGGAAGCAGTATATCAACGATCTCGGCTCGTTCATCGGCAAGAAGCCGGTCGGGAGCATCCCCTATGGACCGGCGCGGATGCTCGGCGCGGTCATGGACGCTGTCTGCACGCCATTGAAACTGCGTCCGCCTATCTCACGCATGGCTGTCGACATTACCGGCAGGAACAATGACGTGGACACGTCCCTGGCTCTGACAGAGCTGGGTTGGAAGACAAGGGTCACATACCCCGAGGCACTGGAGAAGATCGGGGCATGGGTGCAAGCAACGTATAAAAATTGAGGGGGGGCTTTTTATGAGTTTATCACTGTTACTCTTCATTCTTTCGCTGAAGCTCAAGGCAGCTTCGAAGACAAACAAGAAATTTAAGAACTACATAGGCACCATAGAGCTGAAGATACTCATCAAGACGGCAAACAACGAGAGGGGCAGGCTCTTCGTATTTACCAAGGGCAAGGTGTCATCCATGAAAGGAGCAAACCATGTCAGCGATGCAGCCCTTGTCTGGTCAGACCCGGTCACCGCGGTCAGAGTCATGCTCAAGGGCACCGACGAGGCCTCGTTCAAGGCAGCTGCGAAAGGAAAGCTCAAGGTCGAAGGTATGGCATACTATGTCCAGTGGTTCAATGACGCGGTAAAGATCATCATGTAGTCCGGTTCAGGTTTTCTATAGAGATTAAGGACTGTGGAATAAATCAAGGGGGAGAATATGAAACAGATACTCGGCGGTCATCTGGTTGGTAAATATCTCAGAGAGATCGAAAAGGTCGACACGGTCTTCTGTATATCGGGCGGCCATATAGAGTCCATCCTGGACAGTTTTACCGAATATAAGATACGCACCATCGATGTGCGTCACGAGCAGGCTGCTGCCATGATGGCCCATGCCTGGTCGGTTTATGCAGGCACTCCCGGCGTATGCCTCGTCACGGCAGGCCCCGGCTTCACCAATGCCGTAACCGGCATTGCCAATGCGTATCTGGACAACGCGCCTCTGGTTGTACTCTGCGGCAAGCACCCCCTGCGCGATGACCTGAAGGGGGCGCTTCAGGAGATGAACCAGATAGAGGTGGTCAAATCCATTACCAAATGGTCTGCTATCTGCTATGAAACAAAGCGCATCCCCGAATATTTGAACATGGCCTTCCGGCACGCTGTCGAGGGCAGGCCTGGTCCGGTCTTCCTGGAACTGCCCCCGGACATCCTGAACAGGAAGATACCTCTTGAAGATGCGCCCATTCCTAAACGCAACAACAAGAAGTATACGTCGCATCCGGACGATGAAGAATTGAAGAAGGCGGCAAAGGTCATCAATAAAGCGAAAAAACCGATTTTCCTTGGCGGCAGCGGTGTGGGTTTGAGCTGCTGCGACTCGTCGCTCAGCCAGTTCATCGACAGGTCGGGCATGCCTTTCATACTCATGAACTACGGGAGGGGAGAGCTTCCGGACAATCATCCCATGTCCCTGTGGGATTGCGGCAATGTGGGCGTGCAGTTGGGAATCACACAGGCGGATGTGATCGTTGCCGTGGGTTTCCGTTTCAACTGGCTACTCCAGTCCGGGGCTATCATCCCGCCCGGCACCAAGGTCGTGCGTATCGACATCGATCCTCATGAGATCGACCGGAACCGGGTTGCGGATGTGGGCCTCGTGGGAGATGCCTCTTCCGTTCTTACTCATCTGACCCCGTTTATCAAACGAAAAGATCACAAAACCTGGATCGAGAATCTCCGCAATGCCAGCTACGCTTTTATCGGTTCAGAGCTCGAGGCCAGGGAGGTGCCGTCGAACCCCATACATCCCATACGGCTCGTTGCCCAGATCCAGAAATACGTGGGAGATGATGCTGTCTACGTCATCGACGGAGGCGACACCCAGTATTTCGGGCTCGTGGGGTTTACCTCGAAGGAAAAGGCAGGGGTCATGGCCACAGCTGCAGGGCTTCTCGGTTGCCTGGGCACCGGCATACCCTTTGCCATGGCAGCCAAGCTGGCCCGGCCCCATAAAAAGGTCGTGCTTCTGCACGGTGACGGGTCTTTCGGATTCAATTCAATGGAGTTCGACACCATGGTGCGTCACAACATCCCGGTGGTGTGCGTGGTGAACAACGACCAGGCCTGGGGCATGATCAAGCACAGCCAGGAGCTCTCCATCGGTGCGGACAGGCTCCAGTGCTGCGAGCTCGGCATACGGCCCTATGACAAGATGGTAGAGGGCCTCGGCGGATATGGTGAGTTTGTCACAAAGGACGAAGACATCATCCCGGCATTGAAACGTGCATTCGAATCCGGCAAGCCTGCCTGCATAAATGTGCTCACCGACCCGACAGTGACAAGCCCGGCAACACCGCTCTTCTACCAGTCGCTGAAAATGGAGTGATGCCATGAAAGCGCTCATGTTCAACATAACGGTACCCGGCTATCTGGTGCTCCAGGTGCTGGGCAGGATGAACAGGAAGAATTATTATGACGGCCCCTTTGCCACGGTGAAGCTTGCAGACGTTGCCGAACCCCAGCTTGTAGACCAGGACTGGGTCAAGCTCAAGGTAAAGCTCTGCGGCTTCTGCGGAAGTGATCTGAATCTTATCCAGGTAAAAGATTCGCCCATGGCATCTCCTTTCACCTCATTCCCATGCATCTTCGGACACGAGGTGTATGCCGAGGTGGTCGAGGCAGGGAGCCGGGTTGAAGGCCTCACAAAAGGCGATAGGGTGACGGTGAATCCCGGGCTGACCTGCGCGGTCAGGGGCATCTCGCCGGAGTGTCCGTCCTGTGCAGCGGGACGCCCCGGCTGCTGCGAAAATTATGCTGAAGGCGCATTTGCCCCCGGCATGTTTACCGGCATCTGCAAGGATGTCGGCGGGGGCTTCGCAGAATACATGGTGGTGCACAAGTCCCAGGTCTATAAGGTGCCCCATGGTGTGAGCAATGAGTCGGCATCCCTTGTCGAGCCGCTGTCGGTCGGTCTTCAGGCCGTGCTCGACAACAGGCCGAAAGACAACGAACAGGTACTGGTGATCGGCGGAGGAGTGATCGGGAGCATGATCGTCAAGGCCATCCGGGGTCTTGACATCGGCTGCTCCATTACGGTTGCCGAGCCGGGCGCATTCGCTGCCGAATTCGTGAAGAGATCGGGCGCCGATCATGTGGTCAGCGGCAACCTTATCGATGCTGCGGAAAAGATTACCGGTGCAAAGGCCTACAAGCCCATGCTCGGTGAACGCATCGTCCAGGGCGGGTTCGACAGGGTGTTCGATACCGTGGGCCATTCCCCTACAGTGCAGAAGGCGCTGATCGTTACAAAAGGCGATGGCACCATGAGCCTCGTGGGCATCGGCAACAAGATAACCTTCGACCCGACGCCTGTGTGGCTCAAGCTCCTGACTGTAAAGGGCTGCTACGGCTACGGGTACCACGAAACCGACAGCGGGCCAAAGCATGCCTTTGACATTGCCATTGAACTCCTGGACAGGAAGAAGGTCCATGTGGAAGACATGCTCACCCATACGTTCCCCATCGAGAATTACAAAGAACTCATCGACACGAACATGAACAAGACACGTCACCAGGCTCTCAAAACAGCCATCAGGTTCTGAAAATATAACACTGTGGGAGCGCCTTCAGGCGCGATAAGGAGGAATCATGATTTTCTTTGATGAACTGTTAGAGGCACAGGATTTCCGGGCCGCTGTGGAGGATATCGGCAAAGACTTCAGGGCCAGGTTCGCTCTGCCGCCAATCCACCAGCTGGGCCTCGTGGTCCCTGATGTGGAAAAGGCGGCTGATGAGCTCGAGGCCAAAGGTCTTGGTCCCTTCTTCATTGTGGACGGCAGTGTGGATATCTGGAAAGAACGGGGCGAGGATAAATCGTTTGCAGGCAAGATGGGTCTTGCCCACTACCAGGGCTATGAGATCGAGCTTTTAGAGCCCGGCAATGGATCCGACTTCTACAGGCAGTGTCTCGATAGCGGCAGACCGGTGGTGCAGCACATGGGGTTCCTGGTGAATGACGTGGATATCTGGTCATCCGTACTCTCCCAGGCAGGCTGCCCGGTGTGGGTCAAGGGTGATATGGGTGTCTGGCCGGTGCGGACCAGATTTACGTACATGGATACGGTGAAGGAATCCGGTCTCATCATGGAATTTATCTGCTGGAGCATACTCGGCATGGTCTTCGAACCGCCATCTCTGCTCTACCGCGGCCTCGCACACCTGGAGAAGCGTCTGGGGATCAGGTCGATTTCGATGTAAAAAAAGCAAGACTTGGGGCTCAAGATTGTATGAGGCGCTAGGCGCTGGGCACTGGGCGCTAGGAAAAACAAAGACTAAAGAGACCTGGATTCCCATCTGCACGGGAATGACCTTTGTTCCCTTTTTCCCAGTCGTCCCCGCGTAGGCGGGGACCCAGAAACAATTGAAGAATCGCACCGCAGAGTGCTGAGATCGTAGAGATTATAAACCTTTTCTCCAATCGGGAGACGGCGATTGGAGAAAGAAATACCTTGTAGAAAGGCTTGAAAAGAACCTGGATTTCCTACTTATAGGACAAGCCCGCCTATGCAGGAATGATCAGGTATAATCATCTAAGCATCTGAAATAATAGAACCAAAACTATTTAGAAAATTGTTTTCTTCCGATGAAGCATCAAACTGTTCAAGCCAGTCAGCAATGTAATCTATATCAATATCAGGGTTTCTCACCAGGATAGACCTCACATCCTCGAGGTCGCGAGGGCGGCCTGCAAAGATTTTGTGGATAATCAGGTCCTCGACCGAGGCAAAACAAACCTCGATATTTCTAATCATTATTTTCTTTGCTCTTTGGATAGCCTGAGTCTCGTATGGGGAATATGAAAAGATGAAGTCCACCCTGATACCTGTCTCTTCGTGCAAACACGGCAGCACCATAGTCTGCCGCACAAATTGCTGAATATCCTGTGGGAGAGGTTTTAGAGACAGTTTTTCTATAATACCGAGCAGTTCCTCAAGGTGGTCGACATCCACTCCAAGAGTGATGTCGATATCTCTGGTTAACCTCGGTTCGCCATAGAGTAGTACAGCCTGCCCACCGATGATCATATAGGGGATTTTATGATCCTGAAGAACTGTTCCTAGCCCGGCAAGGATTTTTTCAAACATGAATTCAGCACCTTTGCCAGACGGATGTCTGTGTCAATGCCTTCAAGGTGATCTTTGGGCGGGAGCACACCCAATGATACGCCTTCTTCCCAAAGGGATACAAATATTTTCATCGCCTGAGCATGAGTGAGTTTTCCCTGATGCAGGGCAATGTCATCATTAAGCTTATTGATGAGATCGGGCCTCCTGAGCATTGCTTCTCCAAAAAAGAATATAAAATACTATACCATATTCCCCCAAAGATTAAAAGATTCAGGAGGTGGGTTCGGGAAACTAGGCAGAAGGCAGAGCAAGACTTGGGGCTCACGATCCTAGGCAGAAGGCAGAAGGGAAGACCTGAAAAACTAATCGGGACTTGGGGAGCAGGAACTTTTTATAAAAACAGCATTCAGTATCCAGAATTCAGAATCCAGAATAAGAAGAAAGTCTTTGCATAACCACCATGTTCGTCATTGCGAGCATAGCGAAGCAATCTAAACAAATACAGGCAGATTGAGATCGCTTCGTCATCCGCCGCGGCGGATTCCTCGCGATGACAGGATTGATGGAGTAATGAGAACAAAGAAAAGACACAATTCGGGAGACGGATACACATACCTGCAAAGCTTATGAAGCGTATGCTACTATGGGCCTCTCAGAATTCCCTCAGCGATTCGGATATGCCCTTGTGGATCTCGTACCAGAAGTCTAAAGCGGCACCGTGCTTGTCTTTATCAAACCGGTCGATCCATTCGAGCAGCTCGCGGTCCTGTACTCCGTCCACATCGTGTTTGCGCTTGAGGAACAGATGGATGAAATCCATGACACGCTCGCTCTCCCAGAAGATCGATGCGTTCCTGCTCGAGATGCGGCTGGCGGTCATGGCATTGTTTGCCAGGAACTGTTTCTTCAATCCATAGAGTGATTCGACGATTTCAGGGATCATGTCCTCGGCCCATGCCCTGTGGAACCGGCATATGCCGAGATTGTCCATGGTCAGTTCTGCCTGGAAACGGTGTGCGTCTTTTCTGCCCAGCTCTCGCGGCGGCAGGAACTCCTTGCCGTAGTGCATGTAGTATTTGCCCATGATCGACATGGGAGAGAAGACCCCGGGTGTCCAGTACTGGTTGGGAACCATCCACCCTTTGCGGGCAAAGGACGCATACAAGAACCTGTCGAGAATATCCTTTGATTTTTCCCGGGAGATCCGGCGGGCACACTTTCGCGCCCCCTCGCTCAGATCGATGATCCCTCTCTTTTCGATAATGGCATCGAGAAGAGACATGGCCACCTGGGAGTTCTTCAGGGAATCTTCAACGACTCTGAACCCATGGTGGGAAAAGACCGGTTCGAGATCCGGTATGCCCAGTTCATCGTGGCTGAGAAGTCTTTCCGCCAGGCATTCCATCAACCACGAGAGGACTCCGCCCACTGATATGGCATCGAATCCGTACATGTCGGCGCGGTGCGTGACCTGTTCTGCCGCACGCTGGTCAAAGATGCCGCACAACGGCCCCATGGCCTGATAGGGCTCATAGTCTTTCTTGTATTCGCCGAGCATTTTCTTGCACACCGCCGAACACGGCTCGCCACAGGTGCGCTGCTGTTTCGTCTCTATGGTTTCCTCGTTGAACTGCTTGAGATAATGGTTGATGATGAAGGAATCATGGATTTTCAGCCGTTCGCTCTCATCCAGGTATATGCTGGTATAGTTGAAGGAGAGCATTGAGCCGCCGATTGTGGTATAGTTCACGCCAAAGGTTCCGCCGGTGGAGAATTTCGGGTCGAAGCGATACTTGGTGGTGGCCTCAAAATCCTTGGCGGCAAGTTTCTGGTTATACTTGTTCTCGAACCACTGATCGGCAACCTTCCTGTCGCGGAAGTCTTCGTCAATATAGGTTCCTCCATAGATCACGGCTGCAATCCCGTGCTCTTTCAGCATCTTTGTGCCCAGACCGCCTCTGCCCGCCCAGGTGTCGACGTAACTGACCTTTCCCCTGGAGATCGGGGCCGAGCAGATCGATCCGAAATCCGTAACAATGGCGGCAGGGCCTGTGGCAAGGATTCGGGGTTCGTCCTCATAGCGGTGGCCGAAGTTCTCATATATGTGATCCATGATGGAATAGACTCCGCCTCTCCCGCTTTTCCAGGTACTGAATATGTCCAGGGCGTGGACCTCCACCTGGATTTCCTCTCCATGAATCCTGTTCAGGTACAGCACCGATGGAGCGGACGACCGGTTCACGATAGAGAGCATATCGATGCCCAGGTTGTCGAAGACCAGCCCTGCACCGCCCATTGAAGAGATGAAAAACCCACCCCAGCAGGGAGAAAAAGAGGTGAAGATGAGGCGGTTCGATCCGGGAAAGATGGACCCTGCCAGAAGCCCCGTTGCAATGTTCAGGCTGTTGAACCTGCCACAAAGGTGGAGGCCAAGATCGACAGGGCCAAAGAAATCGCCCAACTCATAGCGTTTGACCCGGTAGAATCCGCTTGCTGCATCGACGATGAGGACCTTCAGAAATATCTTTTTATCCATATGTTTTATTCACCGGTCTCACAGGGAGTCTTTATGGATGGTAGTCTCAGAGTCCTGTTCGCCAGGTTCATATCTCTTTGCGAATCGGCACAGGGACATGATCATGCAGGCAGATCTTTCATGAACGTTTCCGTCGAAGGAACATCTGCAATGTGTTTTCCATAGTGGACAAATTTCAGAACCTTATCACCACCCACTACAAAAACAGCAGGGAGCTGTGTTTCCCTGCCCTCGAACTTCCCGTGCCTGTATCCCTTGAATGTTGCAGCGACTGCAGCTATGAGTCCCGCAGGATGTATGTACTTGAGAATATTGCCGGGGCTCACCCGATAGAGTTGGTAAATTGACCTCTGGGGGTCGCAGATGATGGTAAACGGCCAGTCTTCTTTTGTCGTGGAAGAAGCAACGGTATCGGGAGAACTTTGTATGATAACAAAGAGTGATGCACCTTTCTTTTTTACCAGGTCGATCTCACGCTTTAGATTGGCCATATCGATCTGGCAGATCGGACACCCGAGGTAACGGAGAAAAACCAGTACAGCAGGCTTTTTGCCCGCTGATTCATAGAATCCTTTTTCATTATCCCAGGGGGTTATGTATTTGAAGTCAGGGGCAGTGTCTCCAACCTTCATCTGTGAGTTTGTCATTCTTGTACCTCCTTGTGTTTATAATACATTCCACAGGTGCACGCTTCACTGTAATAACGATGGATATGTATAAATTAAGAGGAACCGTGGAGAAGGGAAGGGCACATCGTGCAACCGGTATGATACCGACGAGTTGGAATCAGACCTGTTCTCACGTCATGAGACCTTTGCACAAAATGAATGTTGTCATTGCGAGCAACCCTCAGCTGGCTTTGCCTGCTTTTATTAATGGAAGTAACCTTTATTAATGTCAGACCATTGCAAAATGCAGTCATTGCGAGCGCAGCGAAGCAATCTCGATCATTTCGAGTTTCCTGGGATTGCTTCGTCGTCCGCCGCGGCGGACTCCTCGCAATGACATATGAGGTAATTATGCAAAGATCTTGTCATACCAGTATGGTTCTTGATCCGTCTTGTCCCTGGATTATCTTACAAACAAGGACGTCGATGCCTTAAGGATGAGGGTCATGCGCCATGAAGGACCTTGAAAACATGACTGCAGTAGTCACAGGCGCAGGCAGGGGTCTTGGCAGGGAGAT
>ERZ795048.2728-NODE-2728-length-13885-cov-51.187925_pt1 | contig 13885 bp, 10 predicted proteins | sample MGYA00375132_ERZ795048 | MGnify/ENA primary metagenome ERZ795048 (study PRJEB30177, sample SAMN05720225) | activated sludge metagenome | isolation source: Anaerobic digester | place: Hong Kong | collected 2014-12-17 ...
TACGAGAACCAGGGTCTTGTCTATGCCCTCATAGTAGGGGACTTCGGTGAGACCACCAGGGTCTCCGGGCTAAACATCGGCGGAACTGTAATGAACTCCGTTGCCGATCTTTACTACAGCGACCTCGACGGCGACTGGGACTCCGACGGAGACAGCAACTTCGGTGAGTTGAACGACGGCCTCGACTACTACAGCGACATCTACACCGGCAGGTATTCCACCGATGTTCCCTCGAGGCTTGCTACCATGGTCAACCGCACCGTAGCCTATGAGACCACCTCCCCCTCAGGTGATTGGCGCAACACCGCCCTTCTGGGAGGCGCACTGCTCTGGCCGCCATATGGAGGAGAAGCGGTATGTGATTCCATCAAGCAGAGGATACCCACCTCCTGGACAATACACGAGCTCTACGAGACCAACGCAAGCCATCCCAACAATCAGATCGATCTGATCAATGATGGCGTTGCGTACTGCAGCCCCAACGGACACGGTTTCCAGAGCGGCATCTACTGGTACTACAACCCTCCCACCGACATGATATCCGCCGCGAACTACACAGACCTTACGAACAACGACATGCCCACCGTCTTCCACTCCATCGCGTGTCTCGCCGGCAACATCCAGAATATCGCATCGATTGCCGAGAGGCTCATGTTCTGGCCCTCCGGCGGTGCCGTTGCGGTTATGTTCAACTCCCAGAACGGCTGGGGTTCGCCCCCCAACATGGGAGCCAGCGAGTGGCTCGAGCTCTACTTCGCCATCGTTCTCTTCGAGCAGGAGCAGTACGAGGTCGGAGTGGCCCATTCCCTTTCCAAGGACCAGTTCAAGGCCAACGTAAGCATTGGGATGCAGAGTTGGGTGCTTCAGGAGAACAACCTCCTCGGCGACCCCGCCCTCCGTTTCATAGCAGGTCAGATGGGCATAGAAGAGGGTGAAGAAGGCTCCGGAACCATCGCTCCATCGGTCTTCGCCCCGGCCCCCAACCCTGTTTCAGGAACATGCGCCATCGGCTACAGCATGCCTGCAGCCGGCAGTGTGCAGGTTTCGGTGTTCGACATCACCGGAAGGGTTGCCGCAAGGGTTCACAGCGGCTATCTCGGCGCCGGTCAGGGCAGCCTGGGATTCGATGCCTCCCAGCTTCCCGTGGGTTGCTACAGTATAGTGATGAGCTCAACTTCAGGCGTATCTTCGGCACCGATGCTGGTGCTTCGCTAAGAAACTCATCCATTTAAGGAAGGCCGTCCTTCGGGGCGGCCTTTCTGATTTCTGTGGCCGTTCATAGAATAGGGCAGGAAAAACCTTTGCAGCTAATCAGGATAGGGGTATGAAATGAACCTTGCCGTTCTTGCCTTTGTTTCTTTGTGGGGTTTCTTACCGGCTCCTCTGGAGTTCTGCCTTGATGAAGCTGAAATCTCTTTTCAGCAGAGCGGCTCTCAGGAATACCTCTTCATTCCCGGGGGGGCTTCCCCGTTCCCGGAGGGAGAGCCGGCCATTCCAGGCTTCGGTTACTCCATGGTGCTGCCCCAGGGCAGTGAACTGACCGGAGTTGAGGTGGATATTCTGGAAGAGGTCGTTCTTCCGGGGACCCACTCAATAGCACCTGTGATGGCAGTCCCCCTTGGCAGCCCGATACCATCTCCCGCCTCATACGGCGCATTCCAGGGATCGTATCCTGCATCCCGGGTCATTGATGTGAACACAGGGCGGAAGACAGGGTTCAGGGTCGGCTCCTTCACGTTTACTCCATTCAGTTGGAACGCTGATACAGGTGAGCTGTCGGTGGTGACCCGTGCCGTTCTCTCCCCGGTGATCGAAACTGTCCTAACGGATGATGGAGCCTTCTCTTCATGTCAGATCGCCGTTGCCTCCAGGGCTCTGGAACGGGTTGTGTCAAATCCGGAGATGATCGCTGATTGCTCCCCTCCTGTGGCTTACCGAACGGGCACGCCGTGGGTGGCCATTGCGGATTCTGCACTCCAGGAGGTCTTGCAGCCCCTGGTGGACCACAGGAACACAACCCACGGAGCCTCCTTCGTTACCACCCAGTGGATCTATGAGAACTACTCCGGAAGGGACACCCAGGAGAGGATAAGGAATTACCTGAAGGATGCCTGCGAGAACCATGGCCTGGTCTACGCTCTGATAGTGGGGGACTTCGGGGAAACCACCAGGCTTTCATCGCTGAACATCAGCGGAACGGTGATGAACGCAACAGCGGACCTTTACTACTGCGATCTCGACGGAAGCTGGGATCTTGACGGCGACGGCCTCTTCGGGGAGCTCAACGACGGCCTTGATTACTATTCGGACATCTACTGCGGCCGTTTCTCCTCGGACATTCCGTCAAGGATTGCGACAATGGTGGGAAAGACCATTGCCTACGAAACGGACTCTCCCCCCGGGGACTGGCGGACCACGGCCCTCCTGGCGGGGGCCGGTCTCTGGGTGGACGATCCCCCGGGGTACTGGGGCTCCTTCGTGTGCGACTCCATAGACACCAGGATACCGGAGGACTGGACCGTACATAAGCTGTATGAGGACTACTCCTCCCACCCCAACGACCAGATCGACCTTTACAACCAGGGCGTTGCATACAGCAGCCTGAACGGCCATGGGAATGAGGCGGGGGTCTGGTGGATGTTCGGACCCACCACCGAGATCGTAGCGAACTCCAACTATTACGGGATGAGCAACGACGGGATGCCGGTGGTGTTCCACTCCATGGCATGCCACCCGGGGCACCTGCAGAATGTCGCATGCATAGCGGAAAGGCTTATGTTCTGGCCCAACGGGGGAGCCATCGCGGTGATGTTCAACTCCCACTGGGGCATTGGAACGCCGCCTGGATTCGGTCCCAGCGAGTGGCTAGAGCTCTTCTTCGCGGAAACCCTCATACAGAACCAGGAATATGAACTGGGCGTTGCCCACGGCATATCCAAAGACGAGTTCAAGGCGAACGTGTCAATCACCCATCAGAACTGGATACTCCAGGAGAACAACTTCCTTGGTGACCCGGCAACCAGGTTCGCCCCGGGGCAGATGGGGGTTGAGTCCCCTGAGGGCCCTTCCGGCAGGCCCGTTCTCCTTAGTGTCTCACCCAATCCTTCGCCTGGCCAGTGCGCCGTTGAGTTCCAGCTCCCGGAACCCTCTTCAGCTTCCATCGGTGTTTACGACATGACCGGAAGAATGGTCGTCTCCATCTGCAACGGGGATCTCCCCGCCGGGAGGGGTTCGGTACAGGCGGATCTGTCAGGATTTCCTTCAGGATGCTACAGGGTTGTCATGCATGGCAGCGGCGGGATGGTTTCAGCGCCGGTCCTGGTGCTTCGCTAGAACCCGTTGGTGCTTGTTTTTTCAGGGGGCTCCAGTTCCTCGCGCTCGTTCTCGGGAGTGACCCTGTCCACCATTAAGAAGCCACCGGGAAGGCCGAAACCAACTGAACTGACAGCTGTGTAAGCCTTCTCTTTCCTTGAGGGATCCTGCAGTATGTAGAAGGGAACGCCATCCCTTTCAGCGGCTTTTTCCGCAAGACCTCGGATCTCGTCGATCTCTCCGAAGTACATTCCACCCCCTTCTACGGGAAGATATGAAAAAGGGAAGGCCTGTGAAACCTTCCCTTCCCTGGCTGGAGAGACCGCTACCTCTGGGGGTGGATGCCCGGACCTCCGTGCATCATCGGAGCGCTGTCTCCAGGGTTTCCTCCATGGCCGGGCCCCATGTGTTCCCCTGGTTCGAAGTCGGCCATTAGTTCAAGCTGCTCCGGCGTAAGGACCCCGTGAATGTCCACAATGGCCTGGGCGATGATGAAGTTCACTTCCTCCATTGCTTCCAGCCTTGCGTTGAGAAGCCCCTCGACCTCGGTAACCGTAATGGATGTGGAGCTGAACATCTCCCGGAACTGTTCTCTCAGTCCCTCATGGTCATCCGTTCCCCTGAGGGCCTCGATGTCCCTGCGTGCCCCGTCGATTATGTCCCTGATCTGCTCTGCCTGGTCGCCGCTGAGGTCAAGGTGATGGAGCATGGGAAGCATCCTTTCAAGAATGGTTCCTCCTCCCTGCTCATGGCCCATTCCGCCCCTGCCGGGGAAACCGCCCTCCCTGTCCATCATCATCGGCTGAGCTGCTGCGGTTCCCACGATAAGCAGCACCGCTGCTCCCAGGGCCATGATGGTTACTCTTCTTTTCATTCTCTTCTCCTTTCCTTGCTGTTCTTTCAGGTTCGAAGAGAAGATGAGGTAAGGGGTGTTCGCTTTGTTGAACGGTCTGTAACGGATTGTAACGAAAAAGGGGGAGCCGAAGCCCCCCCGCATAGAGAGATGAACGAATGTCAGAAGGAAGCGTTCGCCCCCAGGGCAAGGAAGAACACGCTCTTGTCGTAGGTCTCTCCCTCGTATGTGCCCACTCCTTCACCCTCCTTGAAGAAGGTGGTACCAGCGGCCAGTGTAAAATCGAAGGCCTGGCTTGCCTGCCAGTTCACGCCGCCGGAAAGCAGCCCGGCGTCAAGGTTGTACTCCAGGTCTGTATAGGTGCTGTCGCTGCCGCCGTAGTTGGAGTAGCTGTAGCCCAGGGCTCCTGCAACGGCGGGGCTGATCTGGTACCTGCAGCTTAGGTTGGCCTCCCAGCCGTCGTCATAGGCATCAGCTATACCGTCGTCCTCGCCCTGATCGGCGGCTTCGATGAAGTAGTAGTTGCCGGACCCGCCGAGGCGGAGCCTGCCATTAACTTCATACTCAACTCCGATGGCGGCCACCGCCGGAAGGTCCCTTCTCTGCATGGCGCCGTCGGCGATATAGGGCATGAGGAGTTCCCAGTTGGACTGTACATTCGCGGTGGCCTCGAAGTCCAGGGCCGTGGCGGTCTCGTACCTGGCGGCCAGGTTCACCCTGTCGGAGGGCCTGTAGTCTACGCTGAACACACCGGAGAAGCCGGAAGCGCTTCTTTCAACATCTATCTCCTCAGTAACCACCGCAACCGGCTGCATGGTGGTCGCGTCTATCACATTGAAGGTGCCTGAACCCTTGTAGTCCCTGCTGCCAACGGTGTACCTTCCTCCTACGCCGGCGCTGAACCTGTCGGAAAAGGCGTAGGAGACGCCGGCGATACCGCGGAGATACGTGGATGATCCCTCCATTGAACCCTGATCCAGCATTGCGAAATAGGTGGGTCCGTACTGGGCCTGAACAAGGAGCGTCTGAAGCTTGGGCATGAAGAAGAGGCCGTCCTCGTACTCGAGGGTTCCTCCGCCCGCCGGTGCGTTGAACCCGCCGAATGCCGCAAGGTCGCCGGTTCTGTATACAACGTAAAAGTTGGGGATGAAGGGAGTGGGTTTGGTGGTGGAGGTTTCAGTTTCCTCGGTGGTGCCAAGGAAGGTACCGGTTATGGTGTAGTCCTTTCCTATGTATTGGGCCCCGAAATTAAGATGGAGTCCCTGCTCCATGAATGCCAGACCTGCCGGATTGTAGGTAACCCCGTCGGCGCAGTCGGTTACCGCGTTCCGGGAAAGCTCCATCAGATACTCGGCGCTTCTGATGCCCAGAATATCGATGTTGCCTGCGAAAACACTGCTCATGCAGAGCAGTGCCGCCGCCGAAAGAAAAACACCCCTCATGATTCCTTCTCTTCAAAGTGCTGAACGTGAACACTCTGGCAATCTAGCCCCCGGTTACGAAGCGGTCAACGGCTGTTCAGGCTCATCCAGTTCCAGCAGAAGGACCCTGGGATAGTACTCGGGATCCCTCTCGAAAGCAGCTATGCCATTGGGTGTCACAACGAAGTCGAACGCGCTGAGGTCCTCCTCGGAGCGCACTTCCACCACAAGGGACGGCTCGGTATCTCCCGGTTCGAAGATATCGAACACAGGGGAGGGTTCCCAGCCCCTTCTCACCCATATCCTCCCTTCAGGGTCAACCCCGAGACCGGAGGTGGCGTAGTAATGCTCAGGTGGTGAGTAGGATACATCGGCGAACCTGGAGCCCCTTCCCGAGGAGGCCATGGCCTGAAGCCGCTCCTGGAATAACTCCATCTCCTCGTCTATCTCCTGCTGTGTCCGGGGAACAGGAGAATAGCCGGGCCAGGTGAGGGGCTGACCCTGGGAACCGTCAACGGGATAGGTTTGAACGAGGTACTCTTCCGTCACAGGCGGAGAAAAGTAAACCACCCCTTCAGAATAGACGATCCCTGCCAGCGGCTCCATGAACCTGGCAGCCATGTTGTCCGCAGAGAACAGGGTCTCCCTCTCCATGAACAGGAGAATTGTGTCCCTCTGGAGGTCCCATTCCTGGACACGCTGGGTCACTGTGCCATCATCCCTGTTGAACCCGCCCTGCTCACCGGCGAAGCCGTTGTCAGTGGCGGTGATCACGAAGGGTGCCCTTTCGGTGAAGTCGGCAACTGTCTCAGAATGGAGGAAATCCGGGCTGAATATCTCCACTTCCCTGCTGAAAGGGTCGGAAACGGCTATCCTCCCGTCCACGAGGCAGGCCAGGGAACGGGGATTCAGGAACTCGCCCGGAGCTTCTCCTGTGCCTCCGAAGGATCCAAGGAAGACACCCTGGGGTGAATAAACCCTTACTCTCTTCCTCTGGGCGTCAAGCACGGCAACGTTGCCTTCCACAGTGAAGTCCACATCCTGGATGGTGCCGAAAACGTAGTTGCTGTCGCCCAGTTCCACCCCTATCTCGCCGGTCACAATAAGGGCTGGAGCACGGCCCGAGCCTTCACCGGAGACTTCCTCCGGGGGAGCATCCCCTCCGCAGGCGGAAAACAGCATTGCAGCTAAAAGGCCAGTCAGTGGAAATGGTACCTTCATGTTTCCTCCAAGATGATAAGAGAGCAGTATGAAGGATGAATATAAGAACAGGAAAAGAAGAAGACCCGCCGGGAGTTCACCCGACGGGTCAGCCGGGTTATGCATTCGGTAAAGAGGGAGGATACCAGAATGGACGCCGGCTTTGCTATGTTTCCCGAAACATTACAGGAAAGAATAGTGATGTCAATAGAAAAAGGGGGCGGAATGCCCCCGTTCCTTTTCCCCTGGCGACCCGGACGAGACTCGAACTCGCAACTTCCGGCGTGACAGGCCGGTGCTCTAACCAATTGAACTACCGGGTCACACAGGGAGTGGGAATATTTCAAAATAATTTCCGTTGTCAAGGGTCACCCCTTTTCCCGGGGGCTTCCATACCCTTCGGTTTTTTGCTATAGTTTCATGAAATCATTTGCCCTCCTGGGCAGTCACTATTTCGAAAGGGGAAAAATGAGAACCAGCGCCCTCCTGCTCGCGCTTCTGGTCTCAGGGGCTGTTGCCGCCACCGTTGAGGTTGGCTCGGCACAGTATCCCGCCAACATGCCGTTCTGCGCCAATTGAACAGAGTCTCTGCGCTATCAGGTGATAGTGCCTTCCACAGAGTTCAGTGACGCGATGACCATCAGCTCCGTAGCATGGTATCCCAACTCAGGGTACACCTCAGTAACCTTCGACGCGTTCTACATCAACATGGGATACTGCGCCTCGGACCAGCTCACGGAGAACTTCGACGCCAACTACGTGTCCGGAACCAAGACCCAGGTTTTCCAGAGAGCATCGACCTACAAAGTTGACGCGGTGTATCCATGGACGGCCATTACACTGGATACTCCCTTCTTCTACGATCCCGCCCAGGGAAACCTGATCATCGAGGTCGACTGGCCCGACGGAGTGGACGAGATCTATACCTTCAACTACTACACCGGGGTGAACTCCCTCGTGATGGGGTCCTACGGCAGCCCCACGGGAAACGTGTTCATGGACGCGCCCTACCTGCAGCTGCAGGGTGAACTGTCATTGGACCAGTCCACATTCGCGGCTATAAAGGCCACCTTCAGGTAGGGGGAGTGAACTGAGACTGAAAGCAGCCATAAGAAGAACAGGTCTGCTGCTGATTGGAGTATCCTGCGGATTCGCATCCTCGGTGGAGGTGGGAACCGCAGGATTCTCCAGCAACAAGCCCTTCTGTGCGGATTGAACGGCTTCTCTGCGCTATCAGGTGATGGTGCATTCAGCCGAGTTCGGAGAACCGATGAGCATAGGTGCCGTGTCATGGGAACCGGTTCAGGGAATGGGAGACATGGTCACTTTCGACTCGTTCACCATCGACATGGGCCTCTGCGGCACCAACGCCCTTGAACCGGTGTTCAATCTGAACTACATAAGCGGAACCAGGACAAGGGTCTTCGAGAGGACTTCGTCCTTCTCCTTGAATGCGGTTTGCCCCTGGACTACGATAGTTCTGGATACTCCCTATTACTATGATCCGGCGTCGGGGAATCTGCTGATAGAAGTGAACTGGCCCAACGGAGACTCGCAGATCTATACCTTCGATTTCCCCACCGAAAACGCTTCAATGGTTTCAGGAGCCTGGGGGGACGGGGCCGGCTACCTTTTTACCCAGGCTCCACATATGCTTCTTGAGGGGGATTTCTCCATGGAGCAGTCCACCTTCGCAGGTATCAAGGCAACATTCAGGTAAAGGAAAGCGTCAGGGATGTTAAAGCTGCTGTTCACCGTTTTTCTGCTGGCCTCCGTCGGGCTCGCCCAGTGCCCGCTGGGCTTCACCCCCGAGGAAGCATGCATCGCAGAGAGCCCATCATGCGCCCTCTTCACCGACGGTAACGGTGACGGCCTCTGCGACAACCCCGGACCCCAGACGGCATCCGAACCAGAAACTGAACCCGAGCCTGAACCGGAGCCTGAACCGGAACCCGAGCCCGAAACAGAGGACCCGGCTGAAACGGATCAAGAGGGGGACCAGGCCTCCGATCCATTCTGCCCGCTGGGCTACACCCCGGCGGAAGCCTGCGAATCCTCCAGCCCTGGCTGCGCCCTTTTCACCGACGGCAATGGTGATGGTCTCTGCGACAACCCGGGACCACAGCCCTCGCTCTATCCTGAACTGGTGTCCATTCCGGAGGAACTCACCTCTCCGTCCCTGGATACGGATACCCAGTCGGTTTACCCCCCGCTGGAAGACAGCCTGGACTATGTCGTAATAGAGATTGATCCTGTTGAGATAGAGGAGGATTCAACGGAGGCTGAACAGGAGGAAGCAGCGACTTATTCCTGCCCTCTGAACTTCACTCCGGAGGAAGCCTGCCCCACGGAGGATCCCATATGTGCCCTGTTCACCGACAGCAATGGTGACGGTCTGTGCGACAACCCCGGAACCCAGTGTCCCGCGGAAGAGGATTCCCTCTGCGGGCTGGAAACGCCTTCAATCATCGGCTGTCCCCTGGGTCTTCCTCCCGAGGGAGCATGTCCCGACTCGATGGCCCTCTGCCCCCACTGGTACGGAGTTACGGCTCACATTCGGTGCGCTAATCCGTCCGGAGGAGAGAGGCGCATCAACATAGTTCTCATCTCCCTGGCGGTCCTCCTTCCCGTATCCACCTTCCTCTCCAGGAAGTTTTACGGAAGAAGGCTGAAGGATCGGCTGAAGAGGAACACCGCTCACCATGTGATCAGGGGTGTTTCCCTGATGATACTGGGCTTCGGCGTGCAGGGGTGTTTCTGTCCCCTGGGGGCTTTCCAGTACCTGTTCACCGCCGAGGGTGTTGCCTTCCTGGGGCTGAGCGGCCTGGTGATCCTTCTACTGCCCATGCTCTTCAGCGTGTTCTACGGGAGGGTCTTCTGCGGCTGGGTCTGCCCCATGGGAGCGGTTCAGGAGTTCCTCTACAGGATTCACGTGCCCGGGCGCATTTCACCCAGGGGGAAGGTGCACAGTAAGCTTCGCTATCTCAACCATGTTATCCTCTTCGGGCTCATCGCGGCGATCCTTCTGAACAGATACGGCATCATCTCACTGAAGTGGAACGCCCCCTTCTGTCAGATCGATCCTTTCCATACCATCTTCACCCTTTTCCTGTCGGGAAGTCTGATCATCGCAGGGGTGACGATCCTTCTCTCCATCTTCGTGAAGCGGTTCTTCTGCAGATACCTCTGCTTCTACGGAGCGGCTCTCACCATTCTGGGTAAGCTCAGGCTTTACAGCAGGATCAGGGGAATGCGCGAACCCGTACCGGAAATGGATTCCGACGAGGAGTACGACAAGTAGGAACCGAGGGCTAGAACTTCACCAGTTTTACCGGCTCCATGCCGCTTTCCCGAAGCACCGCGAAGTATACCCCCGACGGAAGCGACGTGGTTTCCCATACAGCGGAGTGAAGGCCCTGGGAGAATGAGGCGGGCAGGCTTGATACGACCCTGCCGGAGATGTCCCTTACTTCCACCACCGGTGCGGTGTTCCCCGGAATGAAGCAGCTGAAGATCACCGATTCTCCCACAGGGTTGGAAGAAACGGAGAGGAACGGCTGCTGAACGGGAATAACTGATTCCTCCGCAACTGAAACCGGCCCTGATACAAGTATGTCGTCTATGTACCAGCCTTCCCTGTTCCCGGAGTCATCGGTACCGAAGAGGAAACGGATGCAGCCCGGGCCCGCGAGGGACTCGGGGATGGCAGCTGAATACTCTTCCCAGTCGAAGATGCCGCTGTACACAGGTGTGCCTGGGGAGAAGGGGCCGGAAGTTCCCGAGGCTATCTGATGAGAATAAGACGGAACCGGGAAGAGGTCTATCCACTCGCCGGTCCTTCGGAACTGAACCACGCCTCCGTCCAGGGCCACCGAAGAGGATGCAACCTGGGCATCAAGCCAGCTCCAGAACTCGACGCTGCCGTTTAAGGGGAAGTTCACATAGGGCGACTCCAGATAACCGTAGTGATGGTTCGAGTAATCCCCGGAGCCCACGTCCCCGCACTTGAAGGCATTATCTCCGCCTGGGGTGTGGTTCCTGGCGGTGGAAACGTGCCAGTCGTTCTCCCATCCCTCGTCGGCGGCCGCCCAGGACCAGCCGAAGGAATCGCTCTCCAGGTCGGTGGCCAGCCCGGCGCCCACCGGAAGGAGGAAACAGATCTGATGCTGATACCCCTCGTCGGCCATCACCGTCAGGCGCATCTCATAGGTCTCGCCGGATGGCGTAACGAGCGGAGCAAAGATGGCAAAATCCTGGTTGCCCGTGGCGAACCCCTGCGCTCCAAGGTTTCCGAACTCGGTGTAGTTCTGGGTTATCTGCAGCTCGCTGTTCAGGGCCTGGAGTATTCCGAAGGCATTCTCAAGGGGGTAGTCCGAGGTGTTGTGCACCTCCACCGACAAAGCGATGGTCTCCCCGGGCTCCAGGCAGAAGTCTCCATCGCCCACCAACTGGTCATCGGTGGTGAACCAGGACAGCTCGGTAAGGTCCGACAGAGTCCCCTCAACCTCGATCCAGTCCCAGTATGCACCCGGTTCATCACCCATGTGAAATCCGAACTGGCCTGTTCTGGGTTCAGGGTCCACAGCGGAGAAGGACCAGGAACTGCCTGTGGAAGGAACTTCGATGGTGAAGGTGACATCGTCCTCGTCCATCGAGAGAGTGAGGTCGTACATAACACCTGAGGGGAAATCATAGTTGAGGGAGTTAAGGATAGTGCCCTGATTACCCTCCTCGATAAGACGGATCCTGGCAACATCATGGTCAGGAGAAACGTATGCGATCAATGCATTGTCGTTCTCATCCATCCTGGATGATATGCCGAAAGCATGAACTCCTCCAGCATGAACTGTAATGGTCCCATTCATGAAAGGTGTACCATTTGTTGCGATGAGCTCAGCTGGATGGGTCGAGGTACTTCCATGAACCATCTGGTTGGATGCATACCAGTTCCCGTATGCGCATCTTTCCTCCCAGTCGCTGATGTCATTGTCTGCGAAATTATCGTAGAATGTGTAAGCCATGGCAGAAGCAGCAAAGACAGAGAGAAGGGCAGTAATGATAAAAAGACTATATTTGTACATAATAAGCACCTCCCTATTCTATCTTAATCAAATCACTTCGTGGCTGGATGTCAATGGCCTGTAGTAAGATTTGTTCAACCATGCAATGGGGTTATATTGCCTTTTACTGAAAAAGGAGGGAAATGGCTGATTCAAGAATAAAGGGTCAGAAGGGCAGGAGCCCCTTTCAGGAAGTGTTTGGAGAGATGCCCATGCCTTCGGATATGGGCTCAAGGATTCTGGATTACGATGATTACTGGGATGAGAGAGATAAGAAAAGGATAGTGACCGAGCCTGCCAGAAGACGCGCACGCGGAATACTGCCCTTTGTTGATGCCGGGGACACTGTGCTTGATATAGGCTGCGGCACCGGAGAGACCCTTGAGGTTCTTCGCAGCGAGAAGCAGATTGAGGGGACAGGTCTGGATATTTCTCAGAAGGCTCTTGAGGTCGTATCCGGCAAGGGGTTTGAAACTGTGCTCACCGATCTGTCCAAGCCTGGAAGTCATTTGGAAGGAACCTGGGATCATATCGTACTCTTTGAGGTCGCCGAGCATGTCATTGATACGGAAGTTCTGATGGCCAATTTGAAGAACAGCTTCAGGAAGGGACTGTATGTATCAACTCCCAACCTGGGCTACCTTGCTCACAGGCTTCGCATGCTTTTCGGCCGGTTCCCTGTAACCTACATATCCGACCCAAGGGAACACCTTCGTTACTGGAGCGTCAAGGATTTTCTTCACTGGTCGGAAACACTGGGCTTCAGCAGACCGGATGTCCTTGGGCTCAGGGGGAAGCCTGGTATCATGGGACTTCCTGCCAAGTGGCCATCTTTGTTCGCCAGCGAGGTTGTTTACAGATTCAAACCATGACCCCGCAGTTCAGATTTCGTCGGGGGTTGTTCTAGTAGCTCTGGAACGCCGGGCAGGAGTTGCAGTCCAGTGTGCTGCAGCCCACATCGCTGCTTATAAGGAAGGTGAACCCGCCATCCTCAGGGCATCTGAAGCTGTAGTTCCCCAGGTACTGGAACACTATCCCCGCCCTTTCCGAGTCGTAGGGCTCATATTCTATGGCGAAGAGCCTGAATCCCTTTTCAGATACCATAAGATTGGCCTCTTCCTGCCAGGGGAGAAGCTCCGCGCCTGAACGGTGGTCCATCCACCAGGGGCCGATGACACCTGACAGGGCCGGGATGGTCTCCATCCTCTCACGCCAGTTCTCGCTGGAAGCCTCCACAAGAACGAACACCGGGCCTTCGGCTCCGGATACGTCTCCGTGGAAGTCTTCCCCTCTGTCGCCCTCCACCTCCGGGAAGGAAAGCACATAGAGGGTGTCGCTCTCCATTGCATTGTATATGCCTGCGTCGGCCTGATCCCCGCCCGGGGCATCCACGATTACCTTTTCGTCCTTCAGATAGTATTCAGCGAGACCCCTGATTCCAAGAACGGCAAAGTAGACGGCAACGAATATCGCCGCGTATCTGGCAACGGCGGTAAGCCACTGCTTCTTGCTGAACAGGCCGAAGAAGGCGAAGGGCAGCATGTAAACCGTGGTGCCGAAGAAGAAACCCGCGAAGAGCAGCGCTCCCTGGAGGGCTCCGCTGGAATCGAAGGCGCTGGTCATGGCTATCAGGAAGGCCGGACATATGGAGAAACCGGTGAGGACACCGAGCAGGACAGGGCTGCGGGTGAACTTCATCCATTTCGGAATGGCGCATCCCCCGCAGGCCTTTTTCACACGAAGGGTGGAGACAACCAGATAAATGGAGAAGAGAACATATCCGGCATATGTGAGGGGGATCCTGATGGATGAGGGTATGGACCCTCCCAGGAGACCCATGATGGCGCCGAAAGCGGCGTAGGAAACGAACCTCCCCAGATTGAGCAGTATTATGGTTACAAGGGACTGCCTGCCGGTCCTCTTTTCGCTGAGCAGGTAGGAAAGGTAGACCGGACCGCATGAAGCGAGACAGGATATACCGGTTGCAAGACCGAGTCCCGCTCCTTCAACAAGGCCTGTAAACATGTGATGCTCCCTGG